>Ga0116193_1002063_pt1 | contig 15605 bp, 10 predicted proteins | sample AD_UKC115_MetaG_FD_89892 | JGI IMG/M metagenome (GOLD analysis project Ga0116193, IMG submission 89892) | Active sludge microbial communities of municipal wastewater-treating anaerobic digesters from Hong Kong - AD_UKC115_MetaG | ecosystem: Engineered > Bioreactor > Anaerobic > Digestate... | reverse complement strand
TAGAGATATTAGAATAGCACTCGTGGATTCTTCTCGTGATATTCGAATTGCTTTGGTGGATAGCTCTGCTGATATAAGAAGCGCATTAGTAGATTCAGCAAGCGATATTCGTAGTGCACTTGTAGATTCAGCTCGAGATATTAGAATTGCTCTTGTAGATACCGCAGCCGATATAAGAAGTGCTTTGGTAGACACCGCAGCTGACATTCGCAGCGATATGGCACTTATGGAAGCTGCCATTCGAAGTGCCTTGGTCGATACAGCTAGAGATATTAGAATAGCACTCGTGGATTCTTCTCGTGATATTCGAATTGCTTTGGTGGATAGCTCTGCTGATATAAGAAGCGCATTAGTAGATTCAGCAAGCAATATTCGTAGTGCACTTGTAGATTCAGCTCGAGATATTCGCATCGCGTTGATAGATACTGCCGCTGATATAAGAGCTTTCGTGGGCGTAAGAGAAACTGCTGTTCGCAGTGCTTTAGTTGATACTGCAACCAATATTAGAAGTGCTTTAATCGATACGGCAGCTGATATTCGCCGGGATATGGGGCTTATGGATACCATAATTCTTAGTCATTTGAACGATTCTGTGGTTGCAGTAAGAAGTGCGTTGCATGATTCAATAATAAGCATTAGAACAGACATGAGTGGATTTATAACCACTGAAACAGATCCTATTTTTGACGTTTCTGTTGCAAAACATATTACTGCTGCCGACACCATTTATTGGAATGCAAAACAAGAAGTACTTACCGCCGGAGCAGGAATCAACATTGCTGGCACTACGATTAGTGCAACCTTTAAAACCTATTCTATTGGGGATACCATTGATAATGTAGGGATTGTCTTTTATGTTGATGATTCCGGACAACATGGCCTTATGATGGCCAAAGTTGACCAAACTTCGCCCCATACATGGAGCAATGATACAAGTGTATATATCGGGGCCGCAGGACAAGGCTTATATGCAGGAGAAATGAATACCGCAATTAGCGTTGCATCACAAATTGCGTTTGACCGAAATGGAGATTTTGCTGCTAAGAGTTGTGTTTCACTGGTAATACTTGATAATAATTTAAATACCATTGGTGGATGGTATTTACCTTCGGTTGACGAATTAAGAAGTATGTATGTTAATCTTAATTCTACCTATTATACAAGTACAGATTATTGGAGTTCAACAGAAAATACTGATACAGGGGCTTCGACGGTTCACATGGGAACAGGAGATATTAATATTCCGAACAAGAGTTCCGCTTATCAGGTACGTTGTATCAGGTCTTTCTAAAATTTTTCCAATTAGAGATACTAAAAACAGCTATTCAGAACGAATAGCTGTTTTTTTCATATTTTATAATAGAAAATATAAATAGAAAGACTATGGTTTCAATAACTCTTTTGTGTACTTAATCAACTCCAATCCTCCCACGCTTCCGTGTCCGGGAATTACAATTTCCGCTGATTTGAATTTAGAAATCAAAAAATCAATGGTTTTCGGATATGCGGTCAAGTCCCCATCTTCTATATTTCCCAAATCTGTTGAAGCCAAACTCTTTAGCATACAACCGGCAAAAAGCACTTTTTTACCAGGAATCCATGCCACAATATTATCTTTTGAATGAGCCGGACCCGGAAAATAGAGCCAAATGGCCGTCTCCCCTACTCGTAATTCAAGAGAATCTCTGAAGGTCACATCAGGGACAGGGAGTTTTTGCTCTTCTGCAATCTTGCCGGTTATTTCTGAAGCGTAGAAAACTATTTGATGTTTTTTTAAAAAACCGACTCCGCCCATACAATCTTCATGCCAATGATTGGGAACAAAAGCAATAATTTTCAAGTCCATCACAGAAGTCAAATAGTGATACAGGGCTGAAGTTAACGAATCATTCCACGGAGTATCGAAAAGTATTGCCTCTTTTCCATCTGTAACTACCATTCCATTAGCCGGAAATCTCCCGTATTGAGGAATATCTATGTATGAAATATGCTGATATATACCCTCTTTTAAACGAATCAACCGAAGATCTTTTGAAATCTCAACTTCATCCGAATGGGGCTGACTATGGGCTGTCATTATAAAACATACAAACAGAAAGAAGAATATTGTTATTTTTTTCATCATATTGCACTTATAGATAATGCAAAAATATAAAAAAGATTCTTGAAAAAAAAATTCCATTCCAATAATTTTTATTTCATTTTTTTGAAAAGAATAAAGAAAAAAATTGTATTTTTGCAATCTAATTCGGGGTGTGGCGCAGTTGGCTAGCGTACTTGCATGGGGTGCAAGGGGTCGGAAGTTCGAGTCTTCTCACCCCGACGAATTAAAAGGCATAATTCATTTAAGAGCGGAGGGAACATTATCAGTTTTCTTCGCTCTTTTATTGAATGTAAGTTTGTTATTCATGATTTTTATTAGGGCATATCAGCTTCACCGTCGGCCTCCGGCTCCAAGTACACGATTTTATTTGTGAAAAAGTAAGTCCCCTTCCAATTAAGATATTCATTGTTCGGATTCGTAGGTAGCTTCCCACGAGTTCATAACAAGCCTGTCACGAGTCCGTAACAAGCCTGTCACGAGTCCGAAGTTTCTCTCGAACAAACATGAAGCTTCATTCGAACAAAAACCAAGCTTCATTTTGAACAAAACCAAGCTTCATTTTGAACAAAACCAAGCTTCATTCTGAACAAAACCAAGCTTCATTTTGAGCAAAACCAAGCTTCATTTTGAGCCGAATGAAGTTTCATTCGGAAGCGTACATATATAAGAGAAATATTGTTGTCCGGGAAAAAATAAAAACAGCGGAAAAACGAATCAAAAGTGCTTGAAAATCAAGTAAACGATTTTTTTTTGAAAAAGTAAGCCCCCTTCCAAGGCAAAAAGAATGCCGCCCGCTCTGCCAATCAGCTTCTTTCAAAAAAAATCGGATTTTCACTCACAGATTCTTTTGTTTATAAGCTGCAACTTTTCGAAAAACAACGAGATCTTCTATAGTAGTAATGTTGTATACAAAAGGAATCAATTTTCCTATGGGCCGGGCATTGCGAAATGATTCAGACATTTCCGCAGGCAAATCAAGTTCAAGAACACCCGGAGCCGTGCGGAGTGTAAAATAGAAACTTGTTTTAATACATTTATTCCAGATGGAGAGCCAAAATATCGTTTTCTTTTTATAGCTCACCTTACACAACCAAGATTTTCCGTCATTGTAGTATCTCCACTCCGGACACAATTCCAATTCCTCTGACATAGTCATCAGTGCTTCGTACACTTCAAAAACCTCTGTCCCCAATGCCTCCGTTAAGACGGAAGCATTCGGATAAACATCTTTTACTCGTAATAATTGTATTTCGTCAGACATATCCGTATATACAATGGACTAATTGCCACTATTTCTTTTTCAGTTCCTTATTTTTTCTGCTTTTTACAATTTCAACAATCACAAATCCGGCAATAGTAGCGTACATAACTAATATAAAAAGCAAGGATATCCGGTCGGCTTTAAACATACTGTCGGGTCTGAATTCGAAGCGAATTTTATGTTCGCCGGCAGGAATTTTAAGAGCTCTGAGTGTATAATTTGCCCTGAAATGTTCAACCGGTTGGTCGTCAATATAGGCTTTCCATCCATACGGGAAATAAATTTCAGAAAAAACAACTATTCCATCATGAGCGGCAGAAGATTTATATTCGAGCACATCCGGAGCATAAGAGGTAAGTTCAATTTGAGCCGTTGAATCGTGGGCGGGGGTAAAATCCTTGACAAAATCGGAAAATTGTACGTCTGTAACCGCAGAATTTGTAAGATTAATTTTCCCCAAAGCCTCGCACTCTTCATTCGGATTCCCGGCAATAAATACCGAGTCAATAAACCATGCATTGCCCATTGCCGCAGGGTTCAGTTGCGGAACAACATTGTCAGCATTATCTTTCACAATGAAATAACGGGTATTAAGCATATTGAGCACCGGCATATTCATTTTCATAATATATTCATCGATCAAATCCTGGTATCTGCGTAATTTAGCAGCATGATATCCTCCAATTGATTTAAGATGATAAGAGGTTCTTGATTCATTAAACGTATTGGTAGTCAAATTAAGCACACGAAAATGTTTGGTTTGATCGGAAAGAATGAGCTCTTCGTAAGGTTGTTTTTTGAATTGGCTAAAATATTTTTTTTCAGAAACGAAATCTTTATCATTCAAAAATCTGCGATCCACATTCCACATATCCACAAGGATAAGAACTCCCAATGCAGCTATCATATATGGTAATTTTATCTTTTTATTCACAAAAAGCCATAAGGTACCGGCTCCGAGCAAAATAAAGATTCCGGAACGAAGCGCATCATGACGCAACATGGAAGCACGGTCGGCAATGACAGCATCCAGTAATTCTTGAGCCAACTCCGTTTGTCCGCCGAACCATTGTGTAAATTGTGCCAATACTTGTTCATCCTGCAGCGAAGTAAAATCCATCAACACGCCACCCAATGCGGCAAAAAAGAGGCAAATTCCGGCTGTGATACCTCCGGCAATATAGATACTTTTAAGTACAAACTCTTTAGAACGCTCTTGGTCTATAATTGACTTCAGTGCCAAAAAGCCCAACAATGGAATTGTTATTTCAGCCACCACCAGAATAGAAGAGACAGCTCGAAATTTATCATACATGGGAAAATAGTTAAAAAAGAGCTCTGTCAGCGGCATAAAATTCTTTCCCCATGAGAGCAAAATCGAAAAGAGTGTTGCTATCAGCAATGCCCATTTATAAGGACCTTTAACAATGAGCAATCCGAGAGCAAAAAGAAAAATAATAATAGCCCCGACATAAACCGGACCAGAGGTAAAGGGTTGGGTACCCCAATACATCGGCATGGTACTGCTCACTTCGGCAGCATCTTTTCTAGGAACTCCAAATTCTCTTAATTTATCAAAAGTCTTTGATTTTTCGCCGACATTATAGTGAGAAGAACCTCCTTTAAAATTAGGAATTAATAAAGTCATGGTTTCATCGATTCCATAGCTCCATTGAGTTGCATAATCCAAGTCAAGACCTTTGGTTTTATTCTCCGAATCATTTTCTTTAACCAATTCAGAGTGCCCGCCGCGCATCGTCTCCTTCACATACTCCATATTGGTCTTCACGGTAGAGTAACGGGTTCCTGCCCCTACCCCGACACATGCTGCAAACAAAAGCATTGCCACGAAGAAATCTTTCATTCTTTTTTCCTTAATATGGATGAAGAGTTCTGCAAAAAGCATCACACCAATCAACATAAAGATATAATAGGTCATTTGCGGGTGCACCATGAGTCCAAAAGCGGAAAAAAGTAATGTAAGAATAGCTCCCCACGCATATTTTTTTCGGAAAAGCAACATAAAACCTGCAAAAACAGGCGCCATATAAGCCAAACCCAATACTTTATTATTATGACCTGCTTGAATTATGATGAAAAAATAGGAGGAAAAGGCAATGGCAATAGCCCCCACAATACTTAACCATTTATTTATATTGAAGGAACGCATTAAAATATAAAATCCAAGTAAATAGATAAAAATAAAACCAATGGTAAGAGGCAGATTTAATTTGTATAAGTTCATTAATGGAATCAAAAGAGATACGGAAGGAGCAGAACCGCTAATTTGATAGGTAGGCATGCCGCAGAACATATTTCCCGTCCAATAAGATGTATTGCCGGTATCTTCTTTATATTTATGAATTTCAGCGGCCATTCCTTTTCCGCTGACAGTATCTCCGGCCAACAAAATCTTTCCGTCTAAAACAGGAGACGCATAAATTACTGCTATCAATACAAAGAGAACGTATGCCACCATATCCGGCAAATACTTTTTCCAATTAAATTTTTTCATATTTATAAATTTTAGTTTGCAAAATTAGTGATAATTTTAAATAAAAAAAGAGTTGACATACATAAGATATAAAAAAATGTATTTTTGCAAAAGAATAAATTTTTGGTGAACCCCTTTATTTATAGATTATTTCAAAACAGAATAATATGAGAATCAAAGAAGCCATAGAAGAGAGTATTGAATTAAAGAAATCCATATTGTATGACAGTATTTTGATTGCGCAGATCAGACAAGTAGCAGACGCAATCGTTTCCTCATTGCGTGCGGGAGGAAAAGTTTTCTTTTGCGGAAATGGTGGGAGCGCTGCAGATGCACAACATTTGGCTGCAGAATTATCCGGACGATTTTATTTTGATCGCCCACCCCTCGCCGCCGAAGCGTTACATTGTAACACCTCATACATCACTGCAATCGGTAACGACTACGGTTTTGAACATATTTATGCCCGATTAATCAAAGGTAATGGCAAACGCGGTGACCTCTTAATAGGATTATCCACCTCAGGAAGATCCATCAGTATTGTGAAAGCATTTGAAACCGCCCGTAAAATGGAGATCAAGACAATTTCCTTAACCGGAGAATCGGGAGGAGAACTTGTTAATTATTCAGACATCGCACTTCGCATTCCATCGACAGATACACCACGCATTCAGGAAGCCCACATTCTCATTGGGCATATCATTTGTGAATTGGTTGAAACCGAAATGTTTATGGACTAAATTTCAATTATTTCATCGCAATTGTTTCAATCTCTACCAATACCCCCATGGGCAGACCTTTTACGGCAAAAGCAGCTCTGGCAGGTGGATTTTCATTATAATAACGAGCATAAACCTCATTCATCGGTTTAAAGTTAACCATATCGCTCAACAGACAAGTGGATTTCACCACATCTGAAAAATTGTAACCGGCTTCTTTTAAAATGGCTCCGATATTTTGCATTACTTGCTCTGTTTGAGCCTCAATTCCTTCCGGAATTGTTCCTGTTTTGGGATTAACCGGAATCTGTCCGGAAATAAAAAGTAAACCATTCATTTCAATTGCTTGACTGTATGGTCCAATAGCTTTTGGTGCATTTTCGGTATGAATAATTTTTTTCATGATAAATATTTATAATTGAATTATTAATGTATTTGCTATATATTTTTTTGAGTTAAACTTCTTCGCCGCTAAAGAACGAAGTTTTTCTCTTTGCGTCTTAGCGTCTTTGCGGTTATTTTTTCACTTGTTTATAGCCCCAAACAGCAAAAAACATAATATAAGCATAGCAAAGGAACAACACCGCGTAGGCAGCTTGAGGGTCAAAAATATCTGATAATTTTCCATATACAAGCGGAATAACGGCACCACCGGCAATCGCCATAATGAGCAACGCCGATCCTAATTTAGTATGTTTCCCGAGATGATGAATCGAAAGCGGCCAAATTGCGGGCCACATAATGGCATGGGCAAAACTCAATCCAATAATGGCCAACACCGATGCCAATTCTTCTGACAGTAAGGCCACAATTACCAATATTACAGACAGAAAAAGCTGAATAATAAGAGCTCTCCGCTGAGAAAGAACTTTAGGAATAAGAATAATTCCAAGCAAATACCCTACAACAAGAGCAATGAGTGCGAAGACGCCCAAATGAAGAGAAATGGATTCCGGCAATCCGATATACTTTCCATATATTACCAAATAATCAATCGAAATCACTTCTGCCCCCACATAAAAGAAGATGGCAAAAACACCATACCAAAGGTAAGGATATGAAAAAATTGTTTGTTTTCCAACATTGGCATTGTCTTCATTTTCTTCCTTGATCTCGGGTAATTTTGCTCCTTTGAGAAACAATACAAGAGCAATCAGAATTGCTGCCATAATCAGATACGGAACAATAATTTGATTGGATAATTGCTGGAGTAAGATTGTTTTATCTAATTCGTCACTCACGAGCCCAATTTGTTCATTAAGAGATTGTGTTCCTGAAAAAAGAGTAGAAGATAAGACAATAATACCGATCATGCCGGCAACTTTATTGCATATTCCCATAATACTCATTCTTCGGGCGGCAGACTCCACAGGTCCCAAAATGGTCACATAAGGGTTTGCGGCCGTTTGCAGCAAGGATAATCCTGTGCCCTGAAGAAAAAGCGCAACCAGAAAAAGAACATAACTGCGTTCCATGGCTGCAGGCACAAATAATAGTGCTCCAATGGCCATGACTACAAGCCCTAAAGACATTCCTTCCGTAAATCCGGTTTTCTTTAAAATAAAAGAAGAGGGAATTGCCATCACAAAATAGGAAATATAAAAAGCAAACGTTACAAAAGAGGCCTGAAAATTGCTTAATTCACAAGCTGTTTTCAAAAAGGGTATTAATATACTATTTAACCATGTGACAAATCCAAAAACAAAAAAAAGGGCTCCGATAATAAAAATTCCATATTGACTTCGATTTTCTTTTTTCATAGTATCAATAATTAAAGCATTAAAAGGTAAATAGTTTCAATAAACGATGCAAATGTACATCATTTTTTCAAAAATAAAAGAAATAATTTTTTTAAAGATAACGTAATCATTTTTTTGTAATTTTGCCTTCTTTAAAAATCAATAACATAACCATTACAATTATGACTGAAAAATTCACATTGAGAGACAAAGCAGCTGTTCGCTGGACAGCTTTGGTCTTACTGGCATTTGCCATGTTCTGTTCATATATATTTATGGACATTCTATCTCCCATTAAAGACTTAATGCAATCCACTCGAGGATGGGATTCTACGGCATTCGGAACGATGCAAGGCTCAGAAACATTTTTAAATGTATTTATCTTTTTCCTCATTTTTGCCGGGATTATTCTTGATAAAATGGGGGTTCGATTCACGGCACTACTCTCCGGAGCTGTTATGCTTGTGGGGGCAACCATCAATTGGTATGCTGTTACAGAAACATTCATGGGCAGTGGGCTTGAAACATGGTTTAATAACAATCTTAACTACATTCCGGGATTTGACGAATTAGGAATTTCTCCTTTTTATAAGGGAATGCCAGCTTCCGCTAAATTTGCTGCAGTGGGATTCATGATTTTCGGTTGTGGCGTAGAAATGGCCGGAATTACCGTTTCGAGAGGAATTGTAAAATGGTTCAAGGGCAGAGAAATGGCATTGGCAATGGGCTCCGAAATGGCGTTGGCACGTCTTGGCGTTGCAACATGTATGATTTTTTCTCCTGTGTTTGCAAAATTAGGTGGAGATATTGATGTTTCCCGTTCAGTAGCATTTGGTGTTATCTTGTTAATGATTGCATTAATTATGTTTATCGTCTATTTCTTTTTGGATAAAAAATTGGATGCACAAACAGGGGAAGCAGAAGAAAAAGACGATCCATTTCAAGTTAAAGACCTTGGAAAAATCCTATCCAGCAGCGGTTTTTGGTTGGTAGCACTACTCTGTGTTCTTTATTATTCGGCTATTTTCCCGTTCCAAAAATATGCGGTGAACATGCTGCAATGTAATTTATCATTTACTGCAGTTGATCCGAATTCTTTCTGGGCTTCAAATTCTACAACAATCATCCAATATTTGATTATGTTAGTTGTGGCAGCAAGTGCTTTTGCAAGTAATTTTACCAGGAAATCATTCCAATATCTTCTTTTAAGTATTGCTGTTATTGGTTTAGTTATTTTCTGTTATATGGGTTATATGCGTCAATCCGCAGAAACCATTTTTGCTGTATTCCCCTTATTGGCAGTTGGAATTACCCCTATTCTCGGAAAATATGTAGATACGAAAGGAAAAGCCGCATCTATGCTGATGATTGGTTCCATATTATTGATTGTTTGTCACTTAACATTTGCCTTTATTTTACCGATGTTTCAGGGAAATCAAATCGGAGGAGTTCTGTTGGCTTATGTAACCATATTAGTTCTTGGAGCTTCATTTTCATTAGTTCCGGCTTCGTTATGGCCAAGTGTTCCTAAATTGGTTGACCAAAAAGTAATCGGTTCTGCATATGCACTTATTTTCTGGATTCAAAATATCGGCTTATGGCTTTTCCCATTATTGATTGGAAAAATTTTAGATAAAACAAATCCTCAAGTTGTGAGTGATTTAGAACAAGGAATTATCACCGCAGAAGAAGCCGCTATTTCTTATAACTACACAGCTCCTTTGATTATGTTGGCTTGTTTGGGAGTTGCTGCCTTGATTCTTGGAATCATCTTAAAAAGAGTTGACAAGAAAAAAGGGCTTGGATTGGAATTACCCAATATCAAATCTTAATTTTAAGTTGTCCTAATAAAAAAGGAGTGCCACAAAGCACTCCTTTTTTTGTAAAATCATTTTATATTATTCCATTTTACATGTACTCAATTTTGACAACTTTCATGTATTTATCCCACAACACTTTTTGAAGACGTTGGATTAAAGTTCTTCGAATTTCTATTTCGATAGGAAGTGTTGGGTCGTGATGACTTTCGTTGATTTTAGTACCTACGAGAATATAGATTTCATCGCTATCCAACAGGAGTTGACATAATTGGTCCGCCGGTCCCTTTCCCAGTTGAAGATAAGGATATTTAAGCGACTCTAAAAGTTTAATCACTTTATTAAGTGTTAAAACGCCTTCTGTTACAAGGTCAATTCCTTCCATTTTAGAACTCGGGGGCAAAGAACTATCCACAATCATTTCATCTGTAATGGTTCGTCTCAATTCTCGTGCAATAATTTCACTGGTAGTTGCTCCTGAAATAATTTTTTTCCCGGGAAATTCTTGTAATTTTTGAGCGAATTCACCATCTTTTTCCATATTAAAGGGAGGTCCTGTACATATCATGGTTCTTCTTGGTTCTCGATAATAGAAAACGCAGCAAGTGAGGTCATCCTTGGGACTATGAAGATCATTTGCAGAAGCTTTTTTGACTATCTTTTCTGCCAAAAGACTCCCTGAAATGTCCGGCATTGCTTCGATCAAACTACGAACATATTCAATCAAATTATTACGCCCCCACCCCGTTGTCATTCCAAAACCCAAGCCGGATTGGATAATTCCATCTGAATAAAAAATAATTCTATCTTCCAATTGAGGAATAAAGCTACAAGCACGTAAATCTTGGTCGCGTTTATCGTCACTCACATTTTCCAATAATACCTTTTCGCGATTTGGCTCATAAATATACTTCCCACGCATAATAATCGTTTGAGGATTTTCAAATTCGAGGATATTCACAATTTCATCATCAATAACGGCATCCACAATTGTATAAGTTGCATAACTAAGATTTCTTTCACTGCAGACGGGCAATGCCTTCATGATAATTTCAGCAATGGTGGTTGCATTTTTATGTTCTTGAGATAAATTAAGGGCTATAGTTGCAGTAAGTGTCGCTAGAACATTTGCTTTTACGCCATGTCCCATTCCATCGGAAAGCACTGCCAAAACACGATTTTCATCTCGGATACGTTTGGAAATAAAGACATCTCCACATATTTTTTCATCTTGATGGTTGTACTGAAAATGTGCTACTTCTATATGATATTTTTCATCTGTAAGATCATACATATAAATTATTTTTGGTTAAAGAATTACTTATATGACTTAATAATTGTATTCAACATTTTTTCGGTTTTTGCGGCACCTTCGCCCAAAATAAAGCCGATTTGTTGCACTTGTAATAAATTTTCTTCAATAACTTCATTCACACGATGAATAATCTCATCGGGACGTTCTTCTTTGGAATGCAAATTGCGAAAAAGAGCTCCGACCAATTTATTAGGGATTAATTGAAACATTACCACGTTGATTAATTTACCTTCAATTTCGACATCCCGGTTTATGCCTATTTCATTATATGTCAGAAGATAATTAAGTTGGGTAATCAACACCGAAGGTAAGAGCGTTTTGAGGTCGGCACCAATGAGATAAGGAACTACTTCATGAATATCTCGAACATCTTCGCCAAGAAGATCAACAAACCCGAGATTGGATTCCACCACTTTCATTTCTTCATTGGCAAAAACCAACCCATTATTAATTCGTCGTACCAATATAGAAAGTGCTTCATCCTTGGCAATCAGATTTTCTTTAAGATCATCAAGTACTTTTTTGGTCATTTTAAGTTCATTTTGAGCATTTTCCAACTCCTCGGTAGTTTTTTTCATGGAATGAGTTGCTTCGCGGTTCCCGATTTGCGAATAGGTCACACACATCTCCGGAATAGCAATATTCTGAGCAATTGCTTTGGCCAATCCGCGACAAGTTTCAAAGCCACATGCGCCACAGTTAATTTCCTTATTATTATTACGTTGAACTATGTTATTTAAAGCAAATTTTAATTCAAACTCACTCGGTGGCGGCAACTCATAACTTTGGTCTTTGAAGCGTGCAATCAGTTCTTTATATTTTGAATGTTTCTCAATATTTTTTTTCCATTTCTCCTCATCAAAATTAGCCAATCTTTTTTTCGTATAATCAACCACAAGGGCATGGCGCAGGTATTTCTCTCCACATTCTGATGTTCCCGGCCCCATGATACAACCCTGACAGAAAAAGAGATTCATATTCCGCTTAATTTCTTCATTATGTTCAATAAATTGCTTTACTGCTGCCAATGAATTCTCCTTTCCTTCTGCCGAAATCGTTTTTCCTTTCAGAAGTCCGATTTCCAAACCTGTAGCTTCCATAAACCCTTCCGCAATGGCATAGAGTCCCCCTTTATTTCCTAAAGGTTCGTCAAAATCAGAGAACTCGCTGAATGTCTCTTTAATATTGAATTCAAAAAACAACTTACGCAGTTCCCTGAAAGTCAACACCGCATTCACTTGAGCCAATCCATGCAAACGGTCAACTTCTTTTTTTGCTGCAATACAGGGAGTTATATGAACAATTTTCAAGTTTTCTCCATATATTTTTCGAAGCGCTATGGCAGTTGCCGCAACGGGCGTAACTGTCGGAACCAGATTTCCTACCAATTCAGGGTAGAACTTTTCCACTAAATTCACAATCGAAGGACAAGTAGAATTGATATAATATTTTCCGTTAAAATTATCCTCTGTACATTCTTTATACTTATGCGCAACTATATCAACGCCGAAAGACATTTCATTCACATAGCTGAAGCCGAGCAGACGAATCATTTTCACAAATTTCCGATAATCGGTAATATCACTAAACTCTCCTGCAATGGAAGGCGCACAAACTGCCGCTACTTTATCCGGAGAATTTAACAACATCTTCACCTCTTTTCTTGAGTCAAAATACGAAATCGCATGATAGGCACAAGCACCGATACACACACCACACATAATACATCTACTCTCATCAATATGAGGAAATACACTATTCTTCCTGACATGAATTGCTTTAACAGGACATGCTCTTACACAAGAATAACATGCCTTACATTTGCTTCCATCTAATTGAATAACACTTTCTAACATATTTTTGATTTTATTAATTCAATATAAATTACAACTTATTTCAAAAAGAATTATTTGAAGAAATGTTACGCTTTTTCAACTTTAGCAATCAATACTACATAATTTTTACCATATTCTTTAGCGCATTTAGGACAAGTTGTATACCACATATATAAGTTAACAATCTTCAAATTTTTATTTTTTAATATTTCTTCAAAATCAATACACCATTTTTTTGTATCCTTAAAATTTCCCTCATATACGCGACTGTAAAAATTGCCTGAAAAGGTCTCCTCTTCCAGTCCAGGGATTTCGTTATTAACGGGAAGATAAATATTCATTTTCCATTTAGATACATGCTCCGACAAACAAAGAATGTCCGGCAACTCCTGCCCTACATCTTGAAATTTCTTCATCAACATTCTCATCACACCCCCAAAATTCAATGGAATAAAAAATAGAGTTCGCACATGGGTTTTCACAAATCTTTTATTCTCCCATATTAAATCTTTGTCCTGCCATGATTCAGGATTAAACGGAGGACAACATATTGTTTTATTATCAGGTAAATTATTCATCATTTCCTCCTATTTTATTTATTATTATTAAGAATGAATTAACTAAAAAATCTCTATTCCCGAAAAGTAATACGCAAAGGTAATAACTTTTTGCAATAATAGATATTTTTTTATAGAATATATTCAATTTTAAAATAAAAAAAACTTCGTATCTATTTAAAGATAAATCAATACGAAGTTAAGTTTTGAGATTAAAGAATGATTTTTAGCCAATACAGCAGACCAAATTTCGATCTCCGAAGGCATCATCAATTTTGCTGACGGTTGGCCAATATTTATCTTCATGCGGCATAGGGAAAGCAGCTTTTTGTCTGCTATATGGACGATCCCATGCTTCGGCACAAACGACGGTCATGGTATGTGGAGCTCGTTTAATCACATTATTAACGCGATCGGCTTTACCTTCCTCAATTTCTCTAATTTCCTCACGAATAGAAATTAAAGCATCACATAAACGATTTATTTCGCTTAATGGTTCACTTTCGGTAGGTTCCACCATCAGAGTTCCATGAACAGGAAATGCAACTGTTGGAGCGTGGAATCCATAATCCATCAATCTCTTGGCAATATCTCCGACCTGAACACCTGCACTTTTTTCAAATTCATTGCAATCAAGAATCATTTCATGGGCACACATTCCATTTGATCCGGTATATAATATTTTATAATGGCCTTGTAATCTTGATTTAATATAATTAGCATTAAGAATAGCATATTCTGTAGCTTGTCTTAAACCATTGCCACCTAACATTTTCATATATGCATAAGTAATAGGAAGCAGGTATGCACTTCCGAATGGGGAAGCGGCAACTTGATTTCCTTTAGAACCACCGACATTAACCAAAGGATGATTCGGAAGAAAATCAACCAAATGTTCCGCCACTGCAATAGGACCAACACCCGGGCCACCGCCACCATGCGGCATTGCAAAGGTTTTGTGAAGATTCAAATGGCATACATCCGCCCCCATAAATCCGGGTGATGTAAGTCCCACTTGTGCATTCATATTGGCTCCATCCATATAAACCAAACCTCCATTTTCATGGATTATCTTAATAATATCAAGAATTGCTTCTTCAAAAACTCCATGAGTTGAAGGATAGGTAATCATCAAACAAGCAAGATTCTCTTTATATTGTTCGGCTTTTGTTCTCAAATCTTCAATATCCACTTCTCCTTCAGGCGTTGATTTTACGACTACAATCACATTGCCGGCTTTTGCAGCAGATGCGGGATTGGTTCCGTGAGCCGATGACGGAATCAAACAAATATTGCGATGGCCTTCTCCCCTACTTTGATGATAATTTCTTATCACCGTCATTCCTGCATATTCTCCGGCGGCTCCTGAATTGGGCTGGAAAGAGATTGCCTTAAAACCGGTGATCGTACATAGCCATTGACTCATTTCTTCAATCATTTCCAAATAACCGGAAGCTTGATCTGTTGGAGCATAAGGATGTACAACACAAGCTTCTGCCCAGCTTAATGGGAGCATTTCTGCCGCTGCATTTAATTTCATCGTACAGGATCCAAGAGGAATCATAGCTCTGTTAAGAGAAAGATCTTTAATCTCCAATTTCTTCATGTAACGCATCATTTCCGTTTCCGAATGATACTTATTAAAAATATCATGTTCCATAAACGGACTTTTTCTTGTTAATTGAGGGGGAATATACGATGGCAAATCTGTCGTCGGGACACAAACGTATGGTGAAAAAGTCTTTCCGGCAGCTTTGGCTAGTA
>Ga0116193_1002062_pt1 | contig 15613 bp, 11 predicted proteins | sample AD_UKC115_MetaG_FD_89892 | JGI IMG/M metagenome (GOLD analysis project Ga0116193, IMG submission 89892) | Active sludge microbial communities of municipal wastewater-treating anaerobic digesters from Hong Kong - AD_UKC115_MetaG | ecosystem: Engineered > Bioreactor > Anaerobic > Digestate... | reverse complement strand
GGTGGGGATGTGGGTGTGCTCGGGGACGTAGAAGGTGGTGAAGCCGTGGTCGTCGGCCAGTTTGGCCGCCGCGGCGGGGGTGATCCCGCGATCACTGGTGAACAGCACGAGCCCGAAATCCATGACCCGAATTAGAACGTGTTCTAGTCCGCATGGCAAGCGTCGGGACGGCGGTGGTTCGAGTCTGGGCGAATGAAATTGGTGACTGCCGCGCCGCGGCTTGGTCGGATCGAGCACATGACGACAGAACGCATCGCCGAGAACACCACCTTCGCCTACTGGGTTCCCAACGTCAGCGGCGGCCTGGTCACCAGCGACATCGAACAACGCACCGACTGGAACTACGAGTACAACGCCGAGCTGGCCCGGACGGCCGAGAACAACGGCTTCGAATACGCCCTGAGTCAGGTCCGCTACGAGGCCAGCTACGGTGCCGAATTCCAGCACGAGTCAACGAGTTTCAGCCTGGCGCTGCTGTTGGCCACCGAACGGCTCAAGGTCATCGCAGCCGTGCACCCCGGCCTGTGGCAGCCGGCGGTGTTGGCCAAGCTGGGTGCCACCGCCGACCACCTCTCCGGCGGCCGCTTCGCGGTCAACGTCGTCTCCGGCTGGTTCAAGGACGAGTTCACCCATCTGGGGGAGCCGTGGCTCGAACACGACGAGCGCTACCGGCGCAGTGCCGAGTTCCTCCAGGTGCTGCGCAAGATCTGGACCGAGGACGACGTGGATTTCCGCGGCGACTTCTACCGCATCCACGACTTCACCCTCAAGCCCAAGCCGCTCCACCAGCCCGAGCTCTTCCAGGGCGGCAATTCCACCGCCGCCCGCCGCAACGGCGGCCGCTACGCGGACTGGTACTTCTCCAACGGCAAGGACTTCGACGGCATCACGGAGCAGATCGTCGAGGTGCGCGGACACGCGCGCGAGGCGCAGCGTGAGGTGAAGGTCGGCCTCAACGGGTTCATCATCGCCCGGGACACCGAGAAGGAGGCCAGGGAGACGTTGCGGGAGATCGTGGCCAAGGCCAACCGGCCGGCCGTGGAGGGCTTCCGGTCGGCGGTGCAGCAGGCCGGGAACTCCACCGTTGACAAGAAGGGGATGTGGGCTGATTCGACGTTCGAGGATCTGGTGCAGTACAACGACGGATTCCGCACCGGATTGATCGGCACGCCCGAACAGATCGCCGAGCGGATCGCGGCCTACCGGCATCGCGGCGTCGATCTGATCCTCGGCGGCTTCCTGCACTTCCAGGAGGAGATCGAGTACTTCGGCGCCCGGGTGCTGCCCCTGGTGCGGGAGATCGAGGCCGCCGAATCCGGTAGCGCCGACCGGCCGTTGCGAATCTCCGCCTGACCCCGCCGCATCGAGTCAGCGGCCACTGCGTCAACGTGCGGGAAGGCCCCGCTCTGGCCGCTGACTCGATGCGAAGTGTGAAGTGATTGGACGGGTGACACGCAGGCTGGCCGTCCGGTGGTGTCAGGAAGGTGCGCTAGCGTTGGATGTCGAATCACGTCCACGGTGGCCGGCCCCGCAGGGTGTGCCCGCCGGTTGGGATTCGAGGTAAGCGTCGCCCAGAGCGGACGCCCAACGACACAGGAGAGGTCATGACCTACTCACCCGGTTCGCCCGGCGGCTCCGGCTACCCGCCCGGTTCCTACGGAGCGCCGACACCCTCATACGCACCGACGCCGCCGGCCGATCCCGGCCCGAGCAAGCTGCCGGTCTACCTCAACATCGCGGTCGTGCTGCTCGGCATCGCCGCCTATGTGGCCGCGTTCGGCCCGGTGTACGCATCGAGCACGAACTTCGGGCCGTTCACCGTCGAGGCCACCAGTACCGGCGGCATCCTGCTGACCCTGGCAACCGTGCTGGCGGCGCTGCTGGCGGCGGTCGCGCTGCTGCCCAAGACCAAGAATCACCCGACCGTGGTCGCGATGCTCGCCGTCGTCGGTGTGCTCGCGGTTCTCGAGCAGGTGGTCAACAAGCCGCAGGTCATGTCGCCGTCCGGGCCGGTGTCCGCCACGGTCGGCTGGGCGCTGTGGCTCGTGCTGGCCTTCTCCATCCTGCAGGCCATCGCTGCGGTGCTGGTACTGCTGTACCACACCGAAGTGCTGACCCCGCCGGCCCCGAAGCCGCGCTACGAACCGCACTACGGCGGCGGCGGCCAGTACGGCCAGTACCGCGGCCCCGGCGGGTACTACAACCAGCAGCCGGCCGGCCAGCCCGGCCCGCGGCCGTCGTACCCGAGCCAGTACGGCGGCTCCTACGGTCCTGGGGCTCAGGGCCCGCTGCCGGATACTGCCCCGCCGACCCCGCCCACCGGATACCCCAGCTTCAACCCGCCGCCGGCCGTCGGGTCCGCCGGGCTGCACCACGCCACGAACCCCAACCTGGGCCCCCTGTCCTCGCCGTCGGGTTCGCCGTCGTCCGCCTCGCCGCTGGATCCGGGATCGTCGTCCGATCCGACGGGCTCGACCGGTGCTACGGGTTCGACGGGGTCGACGGGCTCGACGGGCTCGTCGGGTCCGTCCTGACGCCGGACCACAACCGCTCGACGTGAATGCGCGAAAACCGAACGGCCGGGCCACGCCAGGCCAGTGATCTGGTCCGGGTCGCCTTCGGCCCGTCGCTGGTGGCGATGGTCATCATCGCCGCGGTGGTGCTGCTGCAGCTGCTGATCGCCAACAGCGATATGACCGGCGCCTTTGGTGCGATCGCCAGCATCTGGCTGGCAGTGCACCAGGTACCGATCTCCATCGGCGGTCGCGAACTCGGCGTGCTCCCGCTGCTGCCGGTGCTGCTGATGGTGTGGGGCGTGGCCCGCGCCACCGCGGCCGCGGTCCCGTCGGAGCGGGCGTCGTGGTTCGTGCTCCGGTGGATCGTCGCCTCCGCGCTGGGCGGCCCGCTGCTGCTCACCGCGATCGCACTGGCGGTCATCCACGACGCCTCATCGGTTCTGGCGCAGCTGCAGACGCCGGATGCGTTGCGGGCGTTCGTCAGCGTGTTGCTGGTGCATGCGGTCGGGGCGGCTATCGGGATGGGATCGCGGGTCGGCCGGCGAGTCCTGGCCGATGTATCAGCACCGCCCTGGCTGCCCGATGCCATCCGTGCCGCCGTCGCCGGTGTGCTCGCCCTGTTCGGGTTGTCGGGCGCGGTGACCGCGCTGTCGCTGGTGGTGCACTGGTCGACGATGCACGACCTGTTCGGCATCACCGACTCGCTGTTCGGTCAACTCAGCCTCACGATCCTGTCGATCCTCTACGCGCCCAACGTGATTGTGGGCACCACCGCAATGGCGGTGGGTTCCAGCGCCCACGTCGGGTTCGCGACCTTCAGTTCGTTCACGGTGTTCGGCGGGGACATCCCGGCGCTGCCGATCCTGGCGGCCGCACCCACCCCGCCGCTGGGCCCGGTCTGGGTGGCGCTGATGATCATCGGCGCGGCGTCGGGTGTGGCCCTCGGCCAGCAGTGCGCACGACGACCGATGTGGGTGCTGCCGGCGCTGGCGAAACTGGCCACCGCCTCGGCGCTGGCCGCGGCCGCGATGGCACTGCTCGCACTCGCCGGTAGCGGGGCGCTGGGCAACTTCGGTCAGGTCGGTATCGAGCAGCTCACTTTCGGGCCCGCGGTGTTCCTGTGGTTCCTGGTCGTGGGTGGTGCCACCGTGGTCATGGCCGGTGGTCTGACCAGGCGCCCGCCCCAACCGGTGTCCGCCGAGCAGCCCGTTCCCGCCGCTGACGACGAAGCGCCGGAGGTCGTCACCGAGGCCGTCACCGCGCCGGTGGCGGTCGCCACCGCCGACTCGGACGAACCGTCCGAGGACGTTGCGGCAGCCGAGGTCATCGAGGACGGCGACCCGACCCCGGACGCCGACGTCCCCGCCGCTGCCGACCCCATGCCGGAACCCGAGCCGGACGAGATTCCCGCCGAGTTCCCGGTCGGTCCACGGGAGCCGGTCGATCTGGACTACCTGGCCGGTCTGCCGGACGCCGAGGACATGTTCGATGCCGACGGTGATCTCGGGCCGGGGGATACGCCGCCGAGTGGCCGGCCCGACACCCACTAGGCTCTAGCGCGTGCCGCCACCGCTCGACGTTCCGCCCAGCGCGCCGGCCCGGCTGGTGGTTCTGGCCTCGGGCACCGGTTCGCTGCTCGCGGCGCTGCTGGACGCCGCCCAGGGTGACTGGCCCGGCCGGGTGGTCGCCGTCGGCGTCGACCGGGACTGCCGGGCCGTGCAGATCGCGCAGGACGCCGGCGTGCCCGCGTTCACCGTGCGGGTCCCCGACCATGTCGACCGCGGTGCCTGGGATGTCGCGCTGACCGAGGCGACCGCCGCCCATGAACCCGACCTGGTCGTCTCGGCCGGATTCATGAAGATCCTCGGCCCGCAGTTCCTCGCACGGTTCCCCGGCCGAATCGTCAACACCCACCCCGCACTGCTGCCGTCGTTCCCGGGCGCGCACGCGGTGCCCGACGCCCTGGCCTATGGCGTCAAGGTCACCGGCACCACCGTGCACCTGGTAGACGATGGTGTGGACACCGGGCCGATCCTGGCGCAGGAGGCCGTGACCGTGCACGACGACGACGACGTCGACTCGCTGCACGAGCGCATCAAGACCGTCGAACGGCGCCTGCTGGTGGACGTACTGGCCGGCATCTGCACCCGCGGACTGCGCGGTGCGGGACGAAAAGTGACCTTCGGATGATGAGGACCGCAGTATGAGCGACGAGAAGAAACCCATCCGCCGGGCATTGATCAGTGTCTATGACAAGACGGGTCTGGCCGAGCTCGCGCGCGGCCTGCACGAGGCGGGCGTGGCCATCGTCTCCACCGGCTCCACCGCGAAGAAGATCAGCGAGCAAGGGGTTCCGGTGACCCCTGTGGAGGAGCTGACCGGCTTCCCCGAGGTGCTCGACGGTCGGGTCAAGACCCTGCACCCCCGCGTGCACGCCGGCCTCCTGGCCGACACCCGCAAGCCCGAGCACCTGGCCGCACTCGGCGAGCTCGACATCGAGCCGTTCGACCTGGTGGTGGTCAACCTGTATCCGTTCAGCGAGACCGTCGCCTCCGGCGCCGGCGAGGACGACTGCGTCGAGCAGATCGACATCGGTGGACCGTCGATGGTGCGCGCCGCTGCCAAGAACCACCCGAGCGTCGCGGTGGTCGTCGACCCGCTCGGTTACGACGGGGTCCTGGCCGCCGTGCGCTCCGGCGGATTCAGCCTCTCCGAACGAAAGCGGCTGGCATCCTTGGCCTTTCGGCACACCGCCGAATACGACGTAGCCGTGGCGAGTTGGATGGACGCCACCCTGGCGCCGGGTGACGAACCGGCGCTGCCGCAGTGGTACGGCGGCACCTGGCAGCGCAAGGCCGTGCTGCGCTATGGCGAGAACCCACACCAGCAGGCGGCGGTCTACACCGACGACACCGCGTGGCCCGGTCTCGCGCAGGCCGAGCAGCTGCACGGAAAAGAGATGTCCTACAACAACTTCACCGACGCCGACGCCGCGTGGCGGGCTGCCTTCGATCACGAGCAGACCTGCGTGGCGATCATCAAACACGCCAACCCGTGCGGCATCGCGATCTCGGCGGAGTCGGTGGCCGATGCGCACCGCAAGGCCCACGAGTGCGACCCGCTCAGCGCATTCGGCGGCGTCATCGCCACCAACACCACGGTCAGCGTCGCGATGGCCGAGACCGTCGCCGACATCTTCACCGAGGTGATCATCGCCCCGGCCTTCGAGGCCGGGGCCGTCGATATCCTGGCGCGCAAGAAGAACATTCGCGTGCTGGTAGCCCCAGAACCACAGCCCGGCGGAGCCGAGTTCCGCCAGATCAGCGGCGGCCTGCTGGTGCAGACCCGCGACGCACTCGATGCCGCCGGCGACGACCCGATCAACTGGACGCTGGCCACCGGCGAGCCCGCGGATCCGGCCACCCTGTCCGATCTGGTGTTCGCCTGGCGGACGTGCCGCGCGGTGAAATCCAACGCCATCGTGGTGGCCCGCGACGGCGCGACGGTGGGCGTCGGAATGGGTCAGGTCAACCGCGTCGACGCCGCCCGGCTGGCGGTCGAGCGGGCCGGTGCGGAGCGGGCCCGGGGTGCGGTGGCGGCATCGGACGCGTTCTTCCCCTTCCCCGACGGGTTGGAGACGCTGACCGCTGCGGGCGTGAAAGCCATTGTCCACCCGGGTGGTTCGGTTCGCGACGACGAAGTCACCAACGCGGCGGCCCAGGCCGGAATCACCTTGTACCTGACGGGCGCGCGGCACTTCGCGCACTGACGACGGTGAAACTCAACGATCGGATGTACCAGCTGCTGCAGCGGCCGATGAGGTTCCTGTCGTTGCGCACCATCGTCGTGGTGTCCGAACTGGCGGTGATGCTCGTCGCGGTGTTGATCGGAACCTGGGTGTGGGTGGGCATCACCAACGAGCAGTACACCCAGCTGGACCGTCGGCTGGATTCGGTCAGCAGCCTGGGTGACCTGTCCACATTGCTCAGCACCGCGCAGCCCAATGCCACCACCGATGCGCCCTCCCCGGACGGCAGCCTGGTGCGCACCGCCCGGATCGCGGGCCTGACCCTGTCGGTGCCCTCGGACGTGGTGCTGCCGCAACTGGGCAACGGCTACGCGAACGTCACCCTCAACGGCGTGGAATACCGCGTCCGGACGTTCTCCGCGGGCCGGGCGTCGATCGCCCTGGGAGCGCCCGTGGCCGAGGCCGAGAACCGCATCCGCGCGCAACACCGGCGCGTGCTGCTGATCTGTGGCAGCTTCATCGCCGGCACGCTGCTGGTCGGCTGGTTGATCTCACTGGTGATGGTCAATCCGTTCCGGCTGCTCGCGCAGCAGGCCCGCGCCATCAACGCGCAGTCCAAACCGGACGAGGTCCAGGTCCGCGGTGTGCGTGAGGCCGTCGAGATCGGTGACGCGGTGGAGGGCATGCTCGGCCGTATCGGGGATGAGCAGCAGCGCACCCGGGCCGCGCTGGAGTCGGCCCGAGATTTCGCCGCGGTGGCCTCCCATGAACTGCGCACCCCGTTGACGGCGATGCGCACCAACCTCGAGGTGCTGTCCACCCTGGACATGACGGCCGAGCAGCGCCGTGAGGTCATCGACGACGTGATGCGCACCCAGACCCGGATCGAGGCGACCCTGACGGCGCTGGAACGGCTGGCCCAGGGCGAGCTGACCACCGTCGAGGACTTCGTTCCCGTCGACATCACCGAACTGCTGGACCGGGCGGCGCACGACGCCGTGCGCAGCTATCCCGATCTGGACGTGTCGCTGGCGTCGTCGACCACGGTGCTGATGCTCGGCATGCCGGCCGGGTTGCGCCTGGTGATCGACAACGCGATCGCCAACGCGGTCAAGCACGGCGGGGCCACCCGCATCCTGCTCTCGGCCGACAGTTCGGCGGCCGGCGTGGAGATCGTCGTGGACGACAATGGCTCCGGAGTGCCCGAGGAGGAGCGCCAGGCCGTGTTCGAGCGCTTCGCCCGCGGATCGACGGCCACCCGGTCGGGATCCGGGCTCGGTCTGGCGCTGGTGGCCCAGCAGGCCGAATTGCACGGCGGCACAGCAGCTCTGGAGGCCAGCCCGCTCGGTGGCACCCGTCTGGTCCTGCGGCTGCCCGGCACCCGCTGATCCGCCGCGAGCGTGCAGCCATATGTATTTCTAGGCACGCCAAATGCACAAGGCTGCACATTCGGCGGTATTCCCTGGTTCGCCGACCGCGCAATATCCGACCGGGCCGCGCCCGCAGGTGGGGGTCCGACGTAGCGTGGAGTGGTGACATCACCTAACGACCTGCCTCGGACCGTCGGCGAACTGCGTGCATCGGGGCATATCGAACGCGGCGTCAAGGACGAGATCCGGGCGAACCTGCTGGTTGCCCTTGCCGACGGCCGCGACGTGTGGCCCGGCATCTTCGGCTTCGAGGACACCGTGCTTCCGCAGGTCGAGCGCGCGCTGATCGCCGGACACGACTTCGTCCTGCTGGGCGAACGCGGGCAGGGCAAGACGCGGTTGCTGCGGTCGCTGGTGGGCCTGCTCGACGAGTGGACGCCCGTGATCGCCGGGGCCGAACTCAACGAACATCCATACAGCCCGATCACGCCGGAGTCCATCCGCCGCGTCGCCGAGTCCGGCGACGATCTGCCCATCGCGTGGCGGCACCGCAGCGAGCGCTACACCGAGAAGCTGGCCACTCCCGATACCAGCGTGGCCGACCTCGTCGGCGACATCGACCCGATCAAGGTGGCCGAGGGCCGCAGCCTGGGTGACCCCGAAACCATCGCCTACGGCCTGATCCCACGGGCACATCGCGGCATCGTCGCCGTCAACGAGCTTCCCGATCTGGCCGAGCGGATCCAGGTGTCGATGCTCAACGTGATGGAGGAGCGGGACATCCAGGTTCGCGGCTACACCCTGCGGCTGCCGCTGGACGTGCTCGTCGTCGCCAGCGCCAACCCGGAGGACTACACCAACCGCGGGCGCATCATCACCCCGCTCAAGGACCGGTTCGGCGCCGAGATCCGCACGCACTATCCGCTCGAACTCGATGCCGAGGTCGGCGTCATTCGCCAGGAAGCCCACCTGTCGGCCGAGGTACCCGAGTATCTGCTTCACATCATCGGCCGGTTCGCCCGGTTGCTGCGCGAGTCCAACTCGGTCGACCAGCGCTCGGGCGTGTCTGCGCGCTTCGCCATCGCCGCCGCGGAAACGGTGGCTGCGTCGGCCCGGCACCGCGGCGCCGTTCTCGGCGAACCGGACCCGGTGGCCCGCGTGGTCGACCTCGGCACCATCGTCGACGTGCTGCGCGGCAAGCTGGAATTCGAATCCGGTGAGGAGGGCCGCGAGCAGGCGGTGCTCGAGCACCTGCTGCGCCGGGCGACGGCCGATACCGCCTCGCGTGCCCTCGGCGGCGTGGATGTCGGCCCGCTGGTCGCCGCGATCGAAGACGGCTCACCGGTGACGACCGGTGAGCGGGTGTCGGCCAAGAACGTGCTCGCGGCGCTGCCGGGACTGCCGGTCCTCGATGCGATCGCCGAACGTCTCGACGCCCACAGCGACGGTCAGCGGGCTGCCGCCGTCGAATTGGCGCTCGAGGGGCTGTACCTGGCCAAGCGCATCGACAAGACCTCTGACGAGGGCGAAAGCGTCTATGGCTGAACACCATTCGCGAAGTTCGCGGTATTCGCGATATACCGGCGGGCCCGATCCGCTGGCCCCGCCGGTCGATCTGCGGGATGCGCTCGAGCAGATCGGCCAGGACGTGATGGAGGGTACGTCGCCGCGGCGGGCCCTGCGGGAGCTGATGCGGCGCGGGATGGAGAACATGCCCGGCGCCGACAAGCTGGCGGCCGAGGCCAATCGGCGCCGCCGGGAGCTGTTGCAGCGCAACAATCTCGACGGCACCTTGCAGGAGATCAAGAAGCTGCTCGACGAGGCCGTGCTGGCCGAGCGCAAAGAACTTGCCCGCGCCCTCGACGACGATGCTCGATTCGGCGAGATGCAATTGGAGTCGTTGTCGTCGTCGCCGGCCAAGGCCGTCCAGGAGCTCTCCGAATACGACTGGCGATCCGACGAGGCGCGCCAGAAGTACGAGCAGATCAAGGATCTGCTCGGTCGCGAGATGCTCGACCAGCGCTTCGCCGGGATGAAAGAGGCGCTGGAGAACGCGACCGACGAGGACCGTCAGCGGGTCAACGACATGCTCGACGACCTCAACGACCTACTGGACAAGCACGCGCAGGGCAATGATTCCCCGCAGGACTTTCACGACTTCATGGCCAAGCACGGCGAATTCTTCCCGGAGAATCCGCAGAACATCGACGAACTGCTGGACTCGCTGGCCAAACGCGCGGCGGCCGCGCAGCGCTTCCGCAACAGCCTCACCGAGCAGCAGCGCTCGGAGCTGGATGCGTTGGCGCAGCAGGCTTTCGGTTCGCCCTCCTTGATGAACGCACTCAACCGGCTGGATGCGCACCTGCAGGAGGCTCGGCCGGGGGAGGACTGGACCGGCTCGGAACGGTTCCGCGGTGACGATCCGCTGGGAATGGGTGAGGGCGCGCAGGCCATGGCCGACATCGCCGAACTCGAGGAGCTCGCCGATCAACTCTCGCAGAGTTACTCGGGCGCCACCATGGACGACGTGGACCTCGACATGTTGGCCCGGCAGCTCGGTGAGGACGCCGCGGTGGATGCCCGGACGCTGGCCGAACTCGAACGTGAACTGATGAAGCAGGGGTTCCTCGACCGCTCATCCGACGGCCAGTGGCGACTGTCCCCGAAGGCGATGCGGCAGCTCGGGCAGGCCGCACTTCGCGATGTGGCACAACAACTTTCCGGACGCCACGGGGAACGTGAGACTCGCCGGGCCGGTGCCGCCGGAGAGCTCACCGGCGCCACCCGGCCCTGGGCGTTCGGTGACACCGAACCCTGGAACGTCACCCGCACCCTGACCAATGCGGTATTGCGCGATGCGGGGAATCCCGAGGAGCGCGCGAGCTCGGGCATCCACATCACGGTCGACGACGTCGAGATCTCCGAGACCGAAACCCGTTCCCAGGCCGCCGTCGCGCTGCTGGTCGACACGTCGTTCTCGATGGTGATGGAGAATCGCTGGCTGCCGATGAAGCGGACTGCACTGGCGCTGAGCCATCTCGTCAGTACCCGTTTCCGTTCGGATGCGTTGCAGATCATCGCTTTTGGCCGGCATGCCCGGACCTTGACGGCCGCGGAGCTGACCGGCCTGGAGGGCGTGTACGAGCAGGGCACGAATCTGCATCACGCGCTGGCGCTGGCCGCTCGGCACCTGCGCCGTCACCCGAACGCGCAGCCGGTGGTGCTGATCGTCACCGACGGTGAGCCGACCGCGCATCTGGAGGACTTCGGCGACGGCGCCGAGGTGTTCTTCGGATACCCGCCGCATCCGCGCACGATCGCCTTGACGGTCAAGGGTTTCGACGAGATCGCCCGACTCGGTGCACAGGTCACGATCTTCCGGCTGGGCAGCGATCCGGGGCTGGCCCGGTTCATCGACCAGGTGGCACGCCGGGTCGAGGGCCGCGTGGTCGAGCCCGATCTCGACGGATTGGGCGCGGCGGTGGTCGGCGACTATCTGCGGTCCCGCCGACGGCGCCGCTGAAGCTTTCCCGTCACCACCCGGATCTGTTCAGCGCCCACGCACATGAACACCGAGTGGAACTCGCAGTAGCCGCAGAACAGATCGGGTGTGGGGTTCGCTGCGCCGGGGATCAGGCGGACAACGGGTTCAGATTGCGCGCCTTGCGGCGAATACCGACATTGCCCCAGAGGGAGAATCCCTTGACCACCACGTGGGGTGCGCCGGCAACACCGTCGGGCGCCACATCGCGGTCGAACCCGCCCATGACGCCGACACCCCTGACCGTCAGGTTCACCTCGGGCGGCAGCAGAATGGTCTGCCCACCCATGATCGAATAGGCGCAGATCTCGACATCTGGCGAGGTGAAGTCCGCATACCGCAGATCGACCACCCCGCCGCCGAACACCGTCAGCGTGGTCAGCTTGCGGGGCACGTTCCAGCGTCCGCGGCGCTGGAATCCGCTCAGGATGGCCAGCACCACCGTGGACGGCAGCGGTTTGCACGCACCGCGGCGCGTGTTGGCGATACCGGGCAGATCAGCCGACAACTCGGCCAGCTGCTCGTAGGTCTGTGCGCCATAGGCGCGCGCCAACCGTTGCTCGTATTCGGCCGGATCGAGGCGCCCCTGGGCGACTGCGTCCGTGAGGAGATGCGCCGCCTGGATCCGATCGGTATTTGCGGCGTGCATCGATGAGTGCGGCTGACCTGGTTCGACCATCGACGACGAGCCTACGACGATCACCGGCAGTCGCAAAGAGAGGTTTGCCAATCGTTACGGCTCGGCCCACGGTGGCGGCCGTTTCTGCAGGAAGGCGAGCATTCCTTCGTGCGCCTCGGCGGAGACGAACAGCCGGGCCGACTCCTGCGTCAGACGCTCGGCGTCGCGGTCGAAGCCAGAAAGAATTGTCGCGGTCGTCAACGCCTTCGAGGCCGCCAGGCCCTGCGGTGATCCCTTGCCGAGTGACTCGACCAGGCCGGCGAGCACGCCCGCAACCCCGTCGGACTCCGGTACCGCGATGGTGACCAGGCCGGCATCGACGGCCTCGGCGGCTCCGAACGTCTCGCCCGTCAGGTAGTAGCGGCCGGCGGACCGCGCGGTGAGTTTGGGCAGCAGGGTCAGGGAGATGATCGACGGAGCAACCCCGATGCGGGCCTCGGTCAGCCCGAATGTGCTGCGCGGCCCCGCCACGACGATGTCGCACGCCCCCACCAGACCCATACCGCCCGCGCGGACGTGCCCGTCGATGACACCGATGACGGGCAGTGGACATTCCACGATGGCCCGCAGCAGCGTGGTCATCTCGCCGGCCCGCGCGGCGGCCATACTCTCCGGGTCGGTCGAACCTCCGCCCGCCTCGCTGAGGTCGGCGCCCGCACAGAACGTCCCGCCGGTGTGGCCGAGCACGACCAGCCGCACCCGCGGGTCCGCGGCGGCGTCACGCAAACCCTGGTGCAATTGGGTCACCAGCGCCGTGGACAACGCATTGCGGTTGTGCGGCGAGTCCAGCGTCAGGTGCGCGGCACGGCCGTCGACGCGGTAGTCGATGAGGCGTGTCATGTCAGTACGAGCGGGGCAGGCCCAGCGATGTCTGGGCGACGAAGTTGAGCACCATCTCGCGGCTGACAGGAGCGATGCGCGCCAGCCGGGATGCGGTCAGCACCGAGGCGATCCCGTACTCCTTGGTCAGCCCGTTGCCGCCGAGCGACTGCACGGCCTGGTCCACCGCGCGCACCGAGGCCTCACCCGCGGCGTACTTGGCCATGTTGGCGGCCTCGGCGGCACCGAAGTCGTCGCCGCTGTCATAGAGGGTCGCGGCCTTCTGCATCATCAGCTTGGCCAGTTCGACCTCGATGTGGATGGCCGCCAGGGGATGGGAAAGCCCTTGGTGCGCGCCGATCGGCGTCTTCCACACCTGCCGCGTCCTGACGTAGTCGGCGGCCTTGCCCAGCGCGAAGCGGCCCATGCCGACCGCACTGGCGGAACCCATGATGCGTTCGGGATTGAGCCCGGCGAACAACTGCGCGATGGCCGCGTCCTCCGAGCCGACGAGTGCGTCGGCGGGCAGCCGGACATCGTCGAGATAGACCTGGAACTGCGACTCCGGGCTGATGATCTCCATCGGGATCTTGGTCCAGGACAACCCGGGCGTGTCGGTCGGCACGACGAACAGCGCGGGCTTGAGGTTGCCGGTCTTGTGATCCTCAGTGCGGCCGACGACGAGAACCGCCTGCGCCTGGTCGATTCCCGAGATGAACACCTTCTGGCCCTTGAGGATCCAGTCGGAGCCGTCGCGGCGGGCGGTGGTGGTGATGCGGTGCGAGTTGGATCCGGCGTCGGGTTCGGTGATCGCGAACGCCATGGTGATCGATCCGTCGGCGATACCGGGGATCCAGCGCTTCTTCTGTTCGTCGGTCCCGAACTTCGAGATGATCGTGCCGTTGATCGCGGGGGAGACCACCATCATCAGCAGCGCCGATCCGGCCGCCGACATCTCTTCCATCACCATCGACAGCTCGTACATGCCGGCGCCGCCACCGCCGTACTCCTCGGGGAGGTTGACGCCGATGAACCCGAGTTTTCCTGCCTCGTTCCACAATTCGGTGGTGTGCTCGCCGGCCCGGGCCTTCTCCAGGTAGTACTCGGCGCCGAAGCTGGCGGCCATCGCGGCGACCGCGCTGCGCAGCGTCCGGCGTTCCTCGGTCTCGATGAATCCGTTGTCGGTCATTGGTCTCCTTCTGGGCTCTCGATTCGTGCCAGTACGGCGCCGACGTCGACCTGCTGGCCGACGACGACGTTGAGTTCTTCCAGCACACCGTCATTCGGTGCGGTCAGGGTGTGCTCCATCTTCATCGCCTCGAGCCAGACCAGTGGCTGTCCGGCGTGTACGACGGCTCCGGACTCGGCGCCGATCCGGATCACCAGCCCGGGCATCGGCGCGACCAGTGAGCCGCTCGCCACGGCCGAACCCGGCTCGGCGAGCCTGCGTACAACCCTGAATTGCACACTGCCACTCGGGGAATCCACGCACACGGTGTCGTCGTAGCGGTGCACCGCGTGCGCGATCTCGGCTCCCGCGGCGTCGGCGAGGACCACTTCGTGCGGGGTCGAGGTGACGACCCGGACCCCGTCGTCGCCCGGCAACACCACACCGCCGCGGGTGAAGCGGTACTCCACGTGATGCTCGGTTCCGTCGACGGCCAGATAGGACTTCGCCTGACCGGTCGAGGGCACGTTGCGCCAGCCGGCCGGAAATCGACCGAGAACCTTTGCCGTGCAACGGTTCAGTGCGACATCGGCCAGAGCGGCGGCCACCGCCGCGAGCCGAACTGCGGACGGCGCGGCCAGCGGGGTGGACAGGGCCCCGAGGCCGTGCGTGTCGAAGAACGCGGTGTCGGTGTCACCGCGCAGGAACGCCGGGTGCCGTAGGACGTTGACCAGTAGGTCGCGGTTCGTCGGGATGCCGTGCAGGCGGGTGCGGGTCAGTGCGTCGGCCAACAGTGCGGCCGCCTGCCCGCGCGACGGCGCGTGGGAGATCACCTTGGCGAGCATGGGGTCGTAGTGGATGGACACCTCCGAGCCGCTGACGATTCCGCTGTCGAGGCGGATTCCGGCGCGGCCCGAGGACTCGAATGCCGTGTGTGCCAACGGGATGTGGAAGTGCTCGACCATACCGGCCTGCGGCTGCCAACCCTTGGCCGGATCCTCGGCGTAGATGCGGGCCTCGATCGAATGTCCTTGGGCTGCCGGAGGTTCCGCGTCGAGGGGGAGGCCGGCGGCGACGTGCAACTGCAGCTCGACAAGGTCCAGCCCGGTGGTGGCCTCGGTCACCGGGTGCTCGACCTGGAGGCGGGTGTTCATTTCCAGGAAATAGAACTCGCCGTCATCGGCGGCCAGGAACTCGACCGTGCCCGCACCGGTGTACCCGATCGCCGTCGCCGCCAGCCGGGCCGCCTCGAAGAGCTTGTCGCGCATGCCCTCGACACGGTCCACCAGCGGTGACGGTGCTTCCTCGATGATCTTCTGATGCCGTCGCTGGATCGAGCACTCTCGTTCGCCGACGGCCCACACGGTGCCCTGGCTGTCGGCCATCACCTGGACCTCGACGTGGTGCCCGGTGGGCAGGTAACGCTCACAGAACACCGTCGGATCGCCGAACGCCGAGGCGGCCTCGCGTTGCGCGGCCTGTACCTCGGCAGACAGGTCGGCCAGGTCGGTGACGACCCGCATCCCGCGGCCACCCCCGCCGGCGGACGCCTTGATCAGGACCGGCAGTTGCGCGACGGTCACCGATTCGGCCGGGAGCTCGTCGAGGACGGGGACTCCCGCGGCGGCCATCAACTTCTTCGATTCGATCTTGGAGCCCATTGCCCGCACGGCCTCGGGCGGCGGACCGATCCAGGTCAGCCCGGCGGCGATCACCGCTGCGGCGAATTCGGCGTTCTCCGAGAGGAATCCGTACCCCGGGTGCACCGCGTC
>Ga0116193_1002057_pt1 | contig 15640 bp, 9 predicted proteins | sample AD_UKC115_MetaG_FD_89892 | JGI IMG/M metagenome (GOLD analysis project Ga0116193, IMG submission 89892) | Active sludge microbial communities of municipal wastewater-treating anaerobic digesters from Hong Kong - AD_UKC115_MetaG | ecosystem: Engineered > Bioreactor > Anaerobic > Digestate | place... | reverse complement strand
TGCAGCGCCACGGTGGCCGAGGCCCCACCGTTGAAGCCCAGCGGGATCAATTGGGGATTGGCGCCGTTGGGCAGGTCGGTTGCCGCGAACCCGGTGCTGCCGCCCCGGTTCTGCACCAGGTTGGCCGTATTTGCCCATCCCCCGCCAGTGTAAAATAAGCCGAATTCGCCTTTGAATTCATCATGTTGCGGGAGGCGGAATCGCAAATTTGTGTGCTTTTTGTGTCGCGACGATAGAGCTGTTTGACCTCAAAAAGCGCAGCGGTATCGATCGTCCAAGAACAGGCCATCCCCTTCCCGTACTCGCCTATCACGAGGTCGCTAGCAGATCCGCACGGTGCAACTGGTCCGTTGCTAGTCGAAGCCCGTCCCTTCCGACACCACCAAAGCCTCGCCAATCCTGCTGAGATCAAAGCCGATGGCGATCGAATCCAGATCAATCACCCGATCTGACTCGCTGAACTCCAGATTGCCAAAGAGATTGGTGTGCCGCCAACCGACCGGCGAAATGCTCTTCAGCACGGCGATCTCATCCAACGCATTTGCTTCCAGCTTCCGGTCGTAGATCTTCGAGAGCAGAACGGTGTTGTAGTAGATGATTGCGTTTGCGATCAGCCGAGAGCAGTCGTTCCAGAGGCGCTGTTGCTCCTCGGTCTGCACCCGGAACTTCCCCGAATTGATGTAGGCAATAGCACGCCTAAACCGGTGATATGCCTCGCCCCGGTTGAGTGCCTTTTGAACGCTCTGCCGGAGCTGTACATCGTCGATGAAGTCCAGCAGGTACAACGTACGATAGATGCTGTCGAGCTCCCACAATGCCTTCCTGGTCCGGTTTTGGCGCTGGTAGCTGCTGAGCTTCCGGATGATGGTCGATTGAGTCACCTCCTTTTGTCCCAGCGATGCCAAGATCCGCTGGATATTTGGCCATTCTGAAACGATGAGCTCCTCGTTGACGCGGTGTGACGGCTTGATGAGGAGATCGGCATACTGATGAAGCGGACGAAAGCCCACGAGTGATTCGGTTTTCGATTGAACGTCCTTGTAGCGCGGCGCGAATCGGTGTCCGTAGCAATGGAGGGTGACAAAGTTGACTTGGTTGGTGCCGTGCGTGTCGGTCGAGTGCCGCTCGGGTCGGATGTCGCTGGTGTTATTGAACAAGAGATCAAAGACGTAGTGGCTCTCGTGCTCGTGAGCGCCGATCACCGTCCCATTGATCGGTATGTGGTTGGCGACGATCGTGCAAACACTTACGCCCTTCTTAAGTCCGAAATACTTTGGCGAATGCCGCGCTTTGACAGTGTTAACCTGGGTCTCGAAGCGTTGCCCGTCGCTGCTGGAATGAAGCTCGTTTCGAATGTTGAAGAGCGAAAATGCCGACAGCTGCGCGGTTGCGTTAGCGATGCAATCGTTCGCGGCACGAATGGTTTCTGATCTCAGGTAGCTACGCGACGTATTCAGGAGCGATGAGTAGCTGATTCCCGATACCTCCGCCATCTTGAGGATCCCCATGTTGGTTCCGAGTGCGGTAGCGCACGCGAAGACCTCGCGGGGATCTACAGATCTTTTGACAAACCGCTCAATGACGTGCGTGAAGCACTTCAAGAAGCCAGTTCGGCCCGCCACGAACCACAACAGGTCGGAAATGCCGATGGTCGGAAGGTGCGCGTAGAACGGGTGCTCATCGGTCTCTTCAGCGGATGGGTACACCAAGCTCCATTTGCGCTTTTCCAGCTTCCCACGCACATTGATGTGCGCGTTGGCTCGTTGCGCGATGCGCTCGTTGACCGTTTTGTACTTCTCTTCCACCTCTTTCGCCAAGTTGGCCAAAGTAATCTGAATTGGAGTCCTGAGCATCGGAGCGTTGAGCTCTCGTAGGATGACGTCCTTATGCCGCCAGCGCTCGTCTGAGATCAAGTCATCTTCAAACCGCTTGTGGTCGTTACTTTCATGAACGTAGATGTTGCCTGCCTCTATCGCCTCGCTCAGTAGACGGTAAACCAAGAATTCGTATCGGTCGACATCGAGCTTGCGCTTTTGATTGGGCTCTTTGGAGAATAGATATTTCCGAAGTCGTCCGGGTATTACCTTCAAGGGAAAGGTCTTTGGATCGATCTGCCGCGGTGATCGACCAGCCCGCAGGTGACGTTGAAGGAACTCGATGGCCTGCTGCAAAGGTGAATTGATGACCCGGCCGGTGAACTCAAGCTCGACGAACAGATGCCGCAAGTTCTTTTTGATCGTCATCGACATCGACGTGTAGAACTGCCATTGATACGCCGCTTTGTCGAAGGCAACGTTGCGCATGTAGTCGGCAACGGCCGGAATGCGCTCTGGCGCGAGATAAGTAAAGGCTTTGGCTTTCACAGCCGCGAAGGTGGCGGAGTCCGGCAACGTCTTGTCGACGAACAGATTGAGAATCTCGCCTGCTGCCTTGAGATTCTCCGTACCCGCGATGAGCGCCTGCTGCATCGCTTCCTTGCTGGCCTCTCCGGCTTGGCGCGTGTAGCCGTCCACGCGGACCAAGAACGCTTCGACGAGATGATCGTTGATCTGCCTGTAGCGGTGGTACGAAAAGCACAGCAAGTACAAGAAGGCGACGAGCCGGTCCATACGTGCCAGCTTGTAGACGGTGTAGTACGTCACCAGCGATGCGTAGTATTTGCTGCTTTCCTGAGAAATCCTTGCTGACGAAAGAAATCGTTGAGCGAATGCATGGAGCGGCTCAAACGACCGTCTGCGCGCCACTTCGTCGCGGAGTGCCGTGTAGCTGAAGTCGTTGAGTTCCTTCTTCAGCACGCTGATTTTGTACATGCTCCCATCAGCCTGCAGCAGGCTTTCCAGTTCCTTTTTGATGAACCTGGTGAGCGAGGTCTTGAGGAGAGCCGTCAGGCGATTTCGCTCCCTCGAAACGGCTTCGCCAATCAGGTCCTGCAGCCCGGAGTACGGCGGCGTGACGATGCTGTGGCGTTCGAAATGCTGCAGCAGTTCGCGCGCCAGATAGCGGGGCTGTGTGGATCGTGCAGCAGACAGAGCCAAGGATTCCAGGGCCGCGCTGCTTAGCGTTGGATGCCACCGGCGAAAGCCGTATAGCTCCAAAAAATGGTCCTGGAGGGTCATCAACGTTGGTCGGCTTGGAATGGTAGCCAGCCGTCCCTTCAGTTCCGGAAAGTAACGAGTTCGGACGAATTGCATATCGTCGGACGCGGCATCCGACGATAGATCGAAGAACTGCCGTTTCGCCTTGAAGTAGCCAATCATCAGTATCAAAAAAAGCCCGACTGCGCCTCGACGGGACTGCACGAGGTCGGCTTCTTTCTCGTTCAAGGCGAAATGGATTTCCCGATCAGCATCGGAAAAATTTGGGATCGAATAGATGTCCTCGACTTCTTCCGGGGTGAGTACGCTAGCGCGGTGGGAGTGATCACCGGTCATGTCGTCGCCTTTCGGACCTTACCGTCAATGAGGAACAGTGACGTCGCACAAAATTGCGTGTATCGCTGACCACGAGCAGTCAGCCATTGGATCGTGAGCCCAAGTGTGGTTTTGCAAGGGCCACCTCGATTCGCTTCTGCCCAAAGGCGTCTTGGCCATCGATGTATCGCATCGCTGAGTGAACGTCCCGCCAGCCCACATATTCCATCAGGCTCTTGGCATCCCAGCCGTTGGCATCGGCCCAGTTAGCGAAGCCGCGGCGCAACGAATGCGCACTGTAGAGCTCAGGGGAGCTCACCCCAGCTTGCCTCAATATTCGGCGCAACAGAGGGATGACGCTGTTGGGATGCAGTGCTGTGTCCGACAGCACGCCCCATCGGCTGATGCGGGGAAACAGAGGCCCAGATGTTGCGCCGGCAACCGCCATCCAGTCCTCCACTGCCGAGACAGGGCAACAGCGCGACAGCGCGGGAACCTTGTAGGTCTTGCCGATGTTGCTGCGGTCCGTCTTGCTGCTGCCAAGAAAGCACGTGAGCCCCTGCCCAGGAACGAGTTGAACGTGCTCGAAGCGCAAGCGGATCAGTTCGTCGCCTCGGAAGCCACGCCAGAATCCAATGAGCATCAGGGCGCGATCGCGTCGGTGTCGCAACACGGCGGCCGGGTCGCGAGCCGATTCGGCGGCGCGGCCGAGCCAGTCCGACAACGCTGCGAGTTGGTCCAACTGCAACGGCGTTGCGCGTTTTTCGACGGCCGGATGAAGGGCTTGAATGCCCTTCAGCACCTTCTTGACGATGGGCGTGCGTGACGGGTCCGCAAAACCGTGATCCTGGTGCCATTGGCCAATGCCCGCCAAGCGCTGCCGCAAGGTGTTGACTGCGAGGATTTCCGCGTAGGACGCGAGGTACCGGGCCAATGTGTCCGGGGTGGTGGGCAAACAGCCTCCCCATTCGACCTCGAAGTGGCGCACTGCGGCCGCGTAGCTCTTGCGCGTATTGGCGCGAGTGGCGGCCTCGATATAGCGATCCATGTCTGTCATCGGCGATACCTTAGCGAAGCGGCGGCCCACTGAAAACGCTTTGCAGGGTTGGCTGCCGTCAACTCGGCATGTCGGGTCACGGAGGGGTATTTCTGCTCTCGAGGCTTCGCTGGATCGCGCTGCGCCGACGCCACCATGTGCCGCAGAGGCGATGAATATCCGTTCGCGCTCCGGCGCGGACACGGCCGAGCCCAAGTCGCCGACGAAGGCATCGACGGACTGCCCACGCCCTTTTCATAGAGGTATTGCGCGGTGCGCATGCCCCACCGATCTCAGCGAAGCCGCTCTGAGAAAAGCCGAGGTGGGCTCGCTCTTCGCACAACCGGCGACCGAAATCGCTGGTTGGCGGCGCAGTGGCGTCAGCGTTGATGCGCTTCCTTTGACGCATAGTGTCGCGATCAACCTCATCGAATGGGGGCATCGCCTTGGGACGTGTTGTGGATGGCGCCAGACGCGCTAGCCTGACCTCGTCGCGATCGACACCTCTCGGGGATTCAGTGCGATGCCCCGTCAACGCGGGGCGGCCGAAGCAGCCGAAGCCCGTTGGCGACGACGAGCAAGCTGGCGCCCATGTCGGCGAACACGGCCATCCACATCGTGGCGCTGCCCGCGAGCGCCAGCACCAGGAAGGTCCCCTTGATGCCCAGGGCCAAGGCGATGTTTTGCCGCAGCACCGCAGTGGTCTTGCGGGAAAGCCGGATGGCGAAGCCCACGCGCCGCAAGTCGTCGTTCATGATCACGATATCGGCCGCCTCGATCGCCGTATCGGTGCCTGCCCCTCCCATGGCAATCCCGATGTCCGCTTTCGCCAGCGCCGGCGCATCGTTGATGCCATCGCCCACCATGGCAACGGGGCCGTGCCGCGTGCGCAGTGCGCCGATCGCTGCCAGCTTGTCCTCGGGCAGCAAGTTGCCGCGCACCTCGCCGATGCCAGCCTGAAGGCCGATGCTGGCGGCTGTGGGCGCGTTGTCACCAGTCAGCATGACGGGCGTGACGCCCAAGCCGATGAGGTCTTCGATGGCCGAGCGCGAGCTGTCCTTGATCGCATCCGCCACGGCAAACAGAGCGATCACCTCCATGTCATTGGCGAGCAGCGTGACCGTGCGCCCTTTGCGCTCGTGTTCCTTGATGCGCTCCTCCAGCGCGGTTTGACACTGCCGGCGTTCTTCGATGAGGCGATGATTGCCCAGCGCGTACGCCACGCCGTCGATCTTTCCTTCAACGCCGCGACCCGCGAGTGCGCGAAATTCACTGACGATTCGTGGAGAAATCGACACCAAACCTGCGGCGATCGCCCGCGATACCGGATGATCGGATCGGGAAGCGAGCGCGAAAGCCAGTGCCTTGGCCGATTCGGCATCCGATTGTAGCGAGTCGATGTCGACGAGCTGCGGCTTGCCTTCAGTAATCGTGCCCGTCTTGTCGAGGGCAATGGCGCGAAGACGTCGCGCTTCCTCAAGGTACGTGCCGCCTTTGATGAGAACGCCATGGCGAGCGGCGCTGGCCAACGCACTGACCACCGTCACCGGCGTAGAAATGACCAGGGCGCAGGGGCACGCAATGACCAAGAGGACCAGCGCCTTGTAGACGGCGACGGACCAGGTCCAGCCCAACAGGAACGGAGTTCCCAGCGCGACGAGCAGCGCGATCACGAAGACGGCAGGCGTGTAGATTTCAGCAAACCGATCGACGAATCGCTGAGTGGGCGCCCGGGCTCCTTGGGCCGTCTCGACCACCCGGATGATGCGCGCCAAGGTCGTGTTGCTCGCGGCCGCGGTAACCTTAACCTGCAGCTCGCCGGTCTCATTGATGGTGCCGGCGAACACCGCGTCACCAATCCCTTTGTCGGCTGGGATGCTCTCTCCCGTCACCGGCGATTGATCCACCGCACTTGTGCCTGCCACGACCACGCCATCCAGCGGAATGCGCCCACCCGGGCGCACGCGTACGATGCTGCCCACGGTCACGGACTCCGCGGCCACCGTGGTCCAGCTGCCGTCCCGACCGTCGAGTTCAGCGGTGTCCGGCGCCAAGGCCAAGAGGCCCTGTATCGCGTTGCGCGCCCTGTCTAGTGAGCGGGACTCGATGAGTTCGGCGATCGCATACAGTGCCATGACCATCGCCGCTTCCGGCCATTGGCCAATCACGAAGGCGCCGGTCACCGCGACGCTCATCAGCGCCGTGATGTCCAGCCGTCCGCGAAGCAGCGCGTTGAACCCTTTCTTATAGGTAGCGAGGCCTGCCAACCCAATCGCGGCGGCGGCGAGGGACAGCTCGACGAGCGTCGTCGCGAGGTCCTTGGCCGCGAGGTAGCCAACACCCTCGGCGGCGCAGGCCAGAACCAGGGCCAGGACGAGACGAGCGATCTCGCTGCGAACGAACGACGGGGCGGCCACCGTGGGCGCCTCGGTCACCGTCGATGCCTGAGCCTCCGGTGCGAACCCGGCACGCTGTAGAGCAGCCACTACCGCCGGCACCACGGGAGGCGCCGCCGCAACGATCGCCGTCCGCGCCCCGAGATCGAAGCGTAAGGACTCGATCCCGTCCACGAATTGCAGGGCGCGCCGTATGGCCGCTTCTTCGGCGGCACAGCACAGGGCGGGGATGCGAAATCGGGTGACCGGGACGGGGGATGCGGTCGACACGCTGGGAGGCGTGACATCCACGGGCTCGAACCCGGCTGCCCGAATCGCCGCCACGGCAGCAGGCAGCGATGTCGCGGCAGCAGTGATGGTGACCGTTCGCTTTGCGAGCTCAAAACGCAGGCCCTCGATGCCAATCGGTTCCAGGGCACGGCGGATGGACATCTCCTCCACCGGGCAATCCAGGGACGCGATCGAGTAGCGGCGGGACTCAGTGGCTGTGGCCATGGTCCTCACTCCCTGACGTGTGGGCGGATCCCGATACGAGATCACAGGACGGGTCGGCACAGCCGGTGTCTTCCAGCTGCAACGTGCTGTGGCTGATCTGAAAGCGCTCGCGCAGCACGGCGTTGATCGCCGACAACAGGGCCGTATCGCTGCCTCCCGTCGGATCGCGTTCCACGTGCGCGGTGAGGAGGCTCTTGCCACTACTTACCGCCCAGACGTGCAGATGGTGCAGGTTCTTCACGCCCGGCACCGCACGAACTGCCGCTTCGATATCGGCGACCGCGACGCCGCCGGGCACGCCTTCCAGCAGCACGTTGAGGCTGTCCTTGAGCAGCGTCCACGTTCGCGGCAGCACCCACAGACCAATGAGCACCGCGATGATCGGATCGATAGGCTTCCAGCCGGTCAGGGCGATGATCGCGCCGGCCGCGAGCACGCCGACCGACCCCAGCATGTCGCTCCACACTTCCAGGTACGCCCCTTTGACGTTGAGGCTACTGTCGCTGCCTCCGCGCAACAGGCGCATCGACAGCACATTCACGACGAGCCCCAAGGCAGCGATGCCCATCATGGCGCCAGACGCAATCGCAGGTGGATTGCGGAAGCGTTCGATGGCCTCGTACAGGATGTACATCGCCACCAGGACCAGCACGACCGCATTGAACATCGCCGCAAGGATCTCGAAGCGGGCGTAACCGAAAGTGCGCAGGGTGTCCGGTGCGCGCCGACCGATGCGAATGGCGATCAGGGCAATCGCCAAGGCTGCGGTGTCGGTGAGCATGTGCGCCGCATCGGAGATGAGGGCCAGGCTGTTGGTGAGATACCCACCGATGGCCTCTGCCAGCATGAAGCCGCCAGTGAGGAACAAGGCGCGACGCAGGGCCTTCTCGGGTGCTTGACCAATGCCGTGGTCGTGGCCGTGGCCTGCGCCGCCCTCGGCGGCGCGGTCATGGGTGTGCCCAGGCGCGCCGCTCACGGCGCGCCCTCCTTGGAAGGCAGCACGGTGCCATCGATCGGCAAGGCCAACTCGACGGGACTGACATAGATCCATCCGGCGACGGGCTGCCCGGTCCGTCCGAACTGCTGGATCAGCTGGACCGCACGGTGCACTGTGTCGTCGCTGCAGACCAGTTCCAGGCGGACCTCACGGGTCACGCGCTCGCCAATTTCCAGGGAATAGGTCTCTTCGCGGGCGCTGAGCGCCCGCAAGAGACCCTGCACGTCGATGACCGTCAGGTGCCGGTACCCGGCTGCGTTCAGGGCGTGCACGATGTCGGCCACGCGGCCGCGGTGCACAAAAGCTTTTACTTCTTTCATGACAGTTCCTCCTCGCGAGCGCGACGTTCGGCGCGCTCCTCGATCCATTCGTAGAGAACAGGGAGCAACAACAGGGTGAGCAGCGTGGAGGTGATGAGGCCTCCGACCACGACAGCCGCGAGCGGGCGCTGGGTCTCGGCACCCACACCGCGCGACAACAGCATGGGCACGAGGCCGAGCACCGCGACACTCGCGGTCATCAGCACCGGTCGCAGCCGCAGGGCGGTGCCTTGCACCACGGCCTCGCGTATCGAGAAACCTTTTTCCCGCAACTCGTTCAAGAAGCTCACCAGCACGATGCCGTTCAACATCGCGACCCCGAACACCGCAATGAAGCCAATAGCCGAAGGCACGGATAGGTACTGGCGAGTGATGGCAAGCGCGAGGATGCCGCCGATGGTGGCGAAGGGCACGTTCGCCAGGATCAATCCCGCGTGCCGCACCGAGTTGAACGCGGTGTAGAGCAGCACGAAGATGAAGAAGATCGTGATCGGCACGATGAGCCCCAACTTCGCCATCGCACGTTGCTGGTTCTCGAACGCGCCGCCCCATTCGGTCCAGTACCCGGACGGCAACTTGACCTGCTGGGCAATAGCCGCGTTCGCGTCCTTTACGAAGCCATCGATATCGCGGCCACGCACGTCCATCTGCAGCACGGCATAGCGCTGGAGCGCCTCGCGACGCACGAAGGAGTAGCCTTCGGCGACGCTAACGTCCGCCACGTCGCGCAGTGTGACGAGGGCGCCACTGGGGGCTCGAAGCGGCAGGCTCTCGATCGCCGGCACCGAGGCCTTGGAGTCCTTGTTGAGCACTACGGCGATGTCGAAGCGCTTCACGCCATCGAGCAGGGTGCTCACCGGCTCACCGCCCACGCCGTTGCGCACGACCGTCAGCACGTCGTCCGCATTGAGCCCATAGCGCGCCAGGGCCTCGCGGTTTACGGCGATCTTGATCTGAGGTTTACCGAGGTTGGCTTCCAACGCCAGATCCGCGACCCCGGGCACTTTGGCCAAGGCCGCCTTGATCGCCTGGCTCTGGCGGTCAAGTTCCTGCAGATCCGGCCCATAGAGCTTGAGCGCCAAGGTGGCACGCACGCCGGAGATGAGCTCTTCCACGCGCATCTGGATCGGCTGGGTGAAGCTCGGCACAGTAGTCGGCACGACCTTCTCCAACGTCTCGAGCATCGCCGCATCCAGCTGCTGGATCGATCGGCCAGTCTTCCACTCCTTCTCCGGCTTCAACGCCGTGTAGATCTCCATATAGTTGACGTCGGCGGTCTCGCCCTTCTCGGCGCGGCCGATCATGGCGAGCGTGGTCTCCACTTCCGGAAACTGCTTGAATGCCTCGGCGATCCGCTTGGACACGTCGATGGACTCATCCAGCGAGCTCGATGGAATGCCCGTCACGCGCCACATGATCGAACCCTCCTGAAGCTGCGGCATGAACTCCTTGCCCAAGAACGGAAACAGCGCGAGGCTCGCAAGCAAGGCACCGCCGGCGATGCCCAGCGTGCGCTTCTTGCGCGCCAGCGCCCACGCTAGGAGCGGCGCGTAACGACGCTTCAGCCACGCCACGAGACGCGTGTCCTTCTCTTCCTTGGGTTTCAAGATCAGCGCCGCCAGCACCGGGATCAACGTCAGCGCCAGCAGCAGCGAGCCGCCCATGGCGAAGCTGATGTTGAGCGCCATCGGCTTGAACAGCTTGCCCTCCAGCCCTTCGAGACTGAAGAGCGGCAGGAACACGACGATGATGATGCCGATGGCAAAGGCAACCGGATTGGCCACTTCGCGGGCGGCCGCGAGCACGGCGGCCGTGCGATCGACGCGTTCGCCGTGCGCGTGGCGCTCGGCCATGATACGGAAGGCGTTCTCCACGACCACCACGGCGCCGTCCACCATCATGCCGATGCCGATCGCAAGGCCCGCGAGCGACATGAGGTTGGCCGACAATCCCGCGTACTGCATGCCGATGAAGGCGATCAGCATCGCCAACGGTAGCGCCACGATCACCACGATGGCTGAGCGCAGTTCGCCCAGAAACAAGAACAGGATCAGGCCGACCAGCAGCGAGCCTTCGATCAGCGCCCGCACGGCGGTGCCCACAGCCTTGTTCACCAGGTCCGTGCGCTCGTACACCGGCTTCACCACCACGCCTTCCGGCAGCGCGGCCTTGGCCGTCTCGAGCTTGGCTTTCACCGCATCGACGACGTTCTTCGCGTTCTCGCCGATGCGCGAGAGCGCCATGCCCATGACGACTTCTTTGCCGTCCCGGGTGACGGCGCCAAACCGCGGCGCGCCGCCTTCGGCGATCTCGGCGACATCGCGCACGTACACGGGCGTGCCGTCTTCGGTCTTGAGTACGATGCGGCCGATGTCCTCGGCGTTCTTGACGAGGCCCAGGCCGCGCACCAGGAATTGCTCGCGTCCGACGTCGATGAAATTGCCGCCGACCTGGCCGTTGTTGGCTTCCAGCGCAGCGATCACTTCCTTGAAACCCAGCTGATGCTTGATGAGCTTCAGGGGGTCGATACGCACTTGGTACTGGCGTTCCTGGCCGCCCCACGACGTCACGTCGTCCACACCCGGCGCGGTGCGCAAGATGAGGCGCACGGTCCAGTCCTGCAGACTGCGCAACTCGGTGTCGCTCAAACGGTCTTTCAGCTTTTCGTCGGTGCGTTCGACGGTGTACCAGAGCACCTGGCCGAGACCGGACGTGTTCGGACCCATGCCGGGCTTGCCGTAGCCGGCCGGAAGGCGATCCCCCACCTCTTGCAGTCGTTCGTTGACCAGCTGCCGGGCGAAGTAGATGTCCATGTCGTCCGCGAAGTACACCGACACGTAGGAGAGGCCAAACAGGCTGACCGAGCGGATCTCCTGCACCTTGGGCAGGCCGGCCATGGCCGATTCCACCGGAAAGGTCAGCAGCTGCTCGACGTCCTCGGCGGCAAGCCCGGGTGATTCGGTGTAGACGTTGACCTGTACGGGAGTGACGTCGGGGAAGGCATCGATCGGCACGTTGCGGACGGCCTGGTAGCCGAGGAAGCCGATCACGATGAACGCGATCAGCACCAATACTTTGTAACGAAGCGAGAGTTCGACGAGGGCGTTCAGCATGGGAGCACTCCCGTCTCAGGCATGGAGAAGATTGTCATCACTCTTCTCCCAACTGCGACTTCAGGAGGCGCGCTTTGAGCACGTACGCGCCTTTCACGACCACGCGATCGCCTTCGGCGAGGCCTCGCGTGATGCGCGCGGACGTGCCGCGGGCTGCACTTGCCTCGATGGGGACCGCTTCAAAGCGATCGCCGGCGACCGCCTTGAACACCACGGTCTGGCCCTGCAATTGCACGATGGCTTCCGACGGCACCGTAAGGACCGGCTCGGTGCCGGAGGTGGCCACGAACGCTTCGACGAATTCGCCCGGATGCAGCAGATCCTTGTCGTTCGGCACCTGGATGCGGACCGGCGAGGTTCGCGTGGCTTCCTGGCTGCGGTGCGCACGTTGCACCACCTTGCCCTCAAGGCTCTGCCCGTGAGCCACGACACGCGCCGTCGCATCCGTGGCCACGCCTTCGATGGCGCTCGGCGGCAACTGAGCTTCGACCCATACGCTGGATTCGTCGACGAGGGTGAAGAGGGGTTTACCCGGTTCCACGCGTTCGCCGACCACGAAATCGTCGGTCGTGACGCGACCGGTCTGCGGGGCAAGCAACGAGAACTCGCCGGTCGCACGCGACGAACCGCCGCGCAAGAGTGCCGCGATCTCGCCGTCTGCCAAGCCATAGGCACGCAACTTTGCGTTCGCCTGATCGCGTGCTACCTGGGCTTCGGTAAAGCGCTTGGCGGAGACCGCATCGGCACCGAGGGCCTTCACGCGCTGCCACTCGCGCTCAGCCACGATGAGGGCGCCCTGGGCTTCGGCAACCTCGACGCTCGACAGCGTCACCAAGGGCTGACCCGCCTTGATCGCATCGCCGAGCTTGGCCTCGCGCCGCACCACCTGCGCGGCCACACGCGGCGACACGAGCACCGTGGCATAGGCATTGGCCTTTACCTCGCCCGGCGCTTTGACTTCCTCCGACTCGATCTGGGTTTTGACCTCCGTCGTCGCAACGCCCAATTGCTTCTGGGTCGCCGCGTCCAGCACCAGCGGACTTTCTTCTGCGGGCGCTGCCGCAGGGGCTTTCTCGGCAGCCCAACCGTTGGCGGCAACACCGGCCGCCGCGAGAAATACGAACGCAAACTGTTTCATGGGAAGAATTCCTTAAGGGGCGTCGGCGGGGCGGTCGGCGAGGTCCAGCCACTGGGCGAGACCGCCGGATGCGGCGAGCCAATCGGCCCAGGCCTGCCACACGCGGGCGCGTACGCCGGTGGCGGTGAGTTCGGTGTCCAGGCTTTGCTTCAACTGGACGAGGTAGTCCGCGGTGCTGAGCTCGCCCGCTTCCCACAGCTTCTGCAGCAGAGCCGCGCGGTCCGCTGCCCGCGCCGCATGGCTGCCTTGCCAGGCCAGCCACGCATCGCGCAGTGCGCGATAGCTCGTGCGCGCCTGTTCCCATTGCGCGGTGGCACGAAGTCGGCTATCGCGCAAGGTGGCATCCGCCGCCTCCGCACTCGCACGCGCCGCGGTGGTTTCTGCGCGATAGCTGTTGCGCACGAAGAGCGGAATCCGCACGGTCACGCCGACGAGGCGATCGTTGAGGGGGCCATCGGTGACGCGACCGGTGGTGAGCGACACCGTCGGGTCAGCACGACGGTCCCGCTCGGCCACGGTGATGCGTGCCTGGGCCACCTCGCTCTCGGCCTGGGCGCGACGCACTTCAGGCAGGTTTTCCAAGAACGACTCGGTGAACTGTGCGTCATTGGCGGCAGGCGGGGCCACGGGCAATGCCGGTACCTGGGCAACGGCACCGCCGACCGCGGTCAGCGTTTGACGGGCTTTCGCTTCGTCAGCGACGAGCTCCGCCTGCTGCGCGCGGGCCTCCTGTGCGGCCAGTTCCGCCAGATCGCGTTCCAACGAGGGAATGTCGCCTTCGCGAAAGCGCTTTTGCGCCAAGGTGGAGAATTGCGATAGCAGGTCGACACGCTGCGCTCCCAACGCGACTTGGTCCTGGGCAACCTGGAGCGCGGCGGCGCCGCGCAGCCAGTCCAGAGCGACCTCCAGGCGAACGCCATCGCGCTCCGCCTCAACCGCCCGGGTTTCCGCATCGGCCGCGGCCGCTCGGGCACGGCGCTTGCCCGACCAGTCGATTTGCTGGGCGAGCCCGATGCTGCGGGTGTTGACGTCAGCGTTGGAAGACGTGAGCTCCAACTCGGGGTTGTAGAGCGGTCGTGCCGCGGCTTGCGCCATCGATTGAGACGCGGCGACGCGAGCCTCCGCGGCCTGAACCGCTGGATTGCGGTCCCACACCTCGCGAATCGCAGAAATCAACGCCGGCGGTGCACGATCCGATTCCGCAGTGGTCTGGATGATTGGAGCCGGGTTCTCGGCTTGCGCCCACGCCGAAACGCTGCCAATGGTGCCGGACAGGCACAGCACGGCACGGACGCCCAGCGTCCGCTTTGAAAAATTCATGATGGGTTTCCTGAAAGGTCAGTCCGCGACGCACGCGAGTGCATCGAGCATCACGCGCAAAGCGCGTGGGAACTGCCAATCAGGCGATGGGAGGGCGAAGGTCCGAGGACTGGGGCGAGCTGACGAAATCGGAATGGCCGATTCGTGGAGGCTGCGCTGGCGCTGCGGCGGTCCGCACGGCGACTTCACCGACTGGCAAAGCAACGCCGTGCGCACACGAACAATGGCAACCGCCGGCACCACTGTGCCAGCACGCGGCTGCGTCGTCATCGCCGTCGTCGGCGATCGCGTTCGTGCCTTCGTCCGCCTGCACACTCGTGGCTGCGCTGGTCAAGGAAACGCTGCGCAACCCGTCGGCGACGCAACTCGCCGCCAATGCAGTTTTGCCCAACACCACCAGAGCAAACAGCCAGACACACGTCGCGAGGCGACGGCGAAGGCGTGAGATCAAGGGGGCGGGGGAGCGTTGCATGGGCGGCAACTTTACCCTCGACCTCGAGGGTTACACAATTACTCTCCGTCGGGCACATTGTTCTATACCCTTCCTGGGTATAGCATTCGTTTATGCATACGACTCGTGGCACCCACATCGATATCGTCAAGCGCCTCCGGCGTGCGGCGGGGCAGCTCAAGTCCATCATCGAGATGATCGAAGACGGACGTCCTTGCGAGGACGTGGCCATGCAGATGCAGGCCCTAGAGAAAGCCATCACCCAGGCGAAGAAGACCTTCATTCACGATCACATCGATCACTGCCTGGAAGGCACAGCGACGTCGCCGAAATCGTTGCGCGCGTTCAAGGCCATCTCCAAGTACCTGTAAGGCCTGCCGCGGCACCGCACACACGGTTGCACATGTAGGGCGAGGCGCTCTGCGCTTCTTCGATCTTGCATTGAGTACATCCGATGACCGACTTCGCCTCCTTGCTGCAGCAAGGCAATGCCTGGGTCTTCATTCCGACTAGAGCAAGCAAGGAACGACCTTGCTGACTAAATTGTCGGAAGACGCGACACCTGGCTACCGCTCCCTACGGTCACTGGGCATGGCTCGCTCCGCGATGCTAGCCATTCAACTGCTTTTTCTGCGGCGAATGCACGGGGTGGCTGCCCGACAGCGCCTGTGCGTCCATCCCCCACGGTAAGGTGAGCATGGCTGCTAGCACCGCGAGCTCAGCCGGCTGCATCGTGACGACGCAAAAAGACCTGAAAAGTGGCGATTTAAGGTATCCTAACTTATTGAATAAGTAGATGAATTAGGCTTATTTTACACTGGCGGGGGATGGGCAAATACGGCCAGGTTGTAACCCAGCGAAGTGAAGGCGGCCTGCAGGTCGGGATTGCTGGTGGCCACGTTGCCGGCCAACAGGCTGTTCTTCAGGCTCACGGTGCCGCTGATCTGCATGAGACCGCCACCGT
>Ga0116193_1002056_pt1 | contig 15684 bp, 14 predicted proteins | sample AD_UKC115_MetaG_FD_89892 | JGI IMG/M metagenome (GOLD analysis project Ga0116193, IMG submission 89892) | Active sludge microbial communities of municipal wastewater-treating anaerobic digesters from Hong Kong - AD_UKC115_MetaG | ecosystem: Engineered > Bioreactor > Anaerobic > Digestate... | reverse complement strand
TGGAGAACGAATGAATATTTGCGTAATTGGAACAGGATACGTCGGGTTGGTCACAGGCACGGTCTTTTCGGACCTGGGCAATGAAGTTATTTGCGCGGACATTGATGCCCGCAAGGTCGCGCGCCTGAATTCCGGCGATCCAGTCATCTATGAACCCGGACTTGAAGAGATGTTGCAGCGCAACCTGGCGGACAAGCGCCTGCATTTCTCCACCAACATCGAAGAAGCCGTTCGCAAGAGCACGGTTGTCTTTATTTGCGTTGGCACGCCGCCCAAGTCCAATGGCGAGACCGACCTGTCGCAGGTCGAAAGCGCCGCGCATGCCATCGCCCGCGGGCTGGATAGCTACAAGGTGATCGTCAACAAGTCCACCGTCCCAGTCGGCACGGGCGATTTCGTGCGGCGCAAGATCATGGAGAATCGCCGGCGCGAAGTGGATTTCGACGTCGTCTCCAACCCCGAGTTCCTGCGCGAAGGATCGGCCATCAATGATACGCTGGAGCCGGATCGCATCATCATCGGCGCGCCGAACAATCATGTGGCCATGGCGTTGCTGGAACTGTATGCCCCGCTGGAGCGCCCGATGCTGATCACCGACGTGGCCAGCGCCGAGATGATCAAGTATGCCTCCAACGCGTTCCTCGCGATGAAAATTTCTTTCATTAACCAGATTGCTGACATCTGCGAATCGGCCGGCGCCGATGTTTCGCAGGTGGCCAAGGGCATGGGCTATGACAAGCGCATTGGGATCAGCTTCCTGCAGGCGGGGCTGGGCTACGGCGGATCATGCTTCCCCAAGGATGTGCTGTCGCTGATCGATGTGGCCAAGCGCCTGAATGAGGATCCGGAAATTTTCGAATCCATCGTGCGGGTAAACCAAAATCGCATGAACCGCTTCATGGGCCGCATCGAAAAGCGGTTGGGCACGCTCGAAGGCAAGCGCATTGGCGTGCTGGGGCTGGCGTTCAAGCCCAACACCGACGATTTGCGCGAAGCCAAGGCCATTGAGGCCATTGAGTGGCTGAAAGAACGCCGCGCCGAGATCGTGGCCTACGATCCCGTGGCGATGGATAACGCGAAGCAGATCCTGCCGGACATCACTTATGTCAACGGCCCGTATGAAGCGGCCGAAGGCGCCGATGCCCTGCTGATCATCACCGAATGGAATGAATTTAAGTTGCTGGATTTGAGCAAAATCGCGGCGGCGATGAAGCAGCCGCTGGTTTTCGATGGCCGCAATATTTACCAGATGGAGCGGGTGAACAAGGCGGGCATCGAATACATCAGCATCGGCCGCCCAGCAACGATGCTATGCGATTAACAGTAGTATCTTATAATCGTGGCGCAGGCTATTATCTTATAAGTGATGCATATGCCAGCCTGAGCAAAATTCTGTTGCAGGCATCTGGCCTGCAACCATGCCTTCATCCGAGTTGTCATTTCGAGTGCGAAGCGCGAGAAATCTTTGTCTTTGACAAGCAGAGATTTCTCAGTCGCTGCGCTCCTTCGAAAGGACAAAACTTAAGTTCTCGCGCAAGAATCCGGCATAGTGGGTTGTTTAATACGTTCGGTGCAGTCAGTCGTGCCTGACAGGCAGCAAACTATCTGCATTTCAAACACGACGGCACAACGGCACAATGATAATCATTTCATAGTGCCATAGTGTCGTGGTGGTTATTTCCCTGCATTTTTATGCCACTGATTGATCGTGTACTTATATCAGCGTCAATCAGCGCAGATCAGCGGTTTCTTTGTATTATCTCCCCGGAATCCTGACAATCTCCACATCCAGCGGAATATCCTTGCCCGATAGTGCCAGCGCATCTTTGACCATCATCGCCAGCCCCCGGCAGCAGGGGACTTCCATAATCGACACGTGAATGCGGTGGATGTTGTTATTGGCAAAGATCGCCGCCAATTTTTGCACATACGGCTGGCAATCATCCAATTTCGGGCAGGCAATGGCCAGCGCGCGTCCTTCGAGCATCTGCCGGTGGAAACCGCCCATGGCAAAGGCGGTGCAATCCGCCGCGATCAACAACTCGCGATTTTCATAAATCGGCGCCTGCACAGGCAGCAAATGCAACTGAATCGGCCACTGCTTGAGCGCCGAATAATCACTGGTTTCCGCAGGAGGCGCTTGCGGCTCAGGTTGGGCGTTCTGTCCGAAGAACATCATGCGCGAACCGGGGCAACCGCCGCCATGAGGCATGGCAGGCATTGCGGGCACTGGAGTTGGAGCGGGAGCGGCATACGCATGGCCCAAATGCCGCGCGACGGCCTCTTCGCTGAAGTCCTCGGCCTCGCGCTCGATGATCTCGATGGCGCCTTGCGGGCATTCGCCCAGGCACGCGCCCAGCCCATCGCAATACTGCTCGGAAACGAGGCGCGCCTTTCCCTCAATGATCTTAATGGCGCCCTCGGCGCAGGCGGTGGCACACAGGCCGCAGCCGTCGCACTTTTCTTCGTCAATCTGGATGATCTTGCGAATCATTTGCGCATCTCCCCGTTTCGATGCAGAGAGTTTGTCAAATCCGGCGGAGGAATTCCTTGTCCATGATCAAGAAAATGCCGCGCCGAAGCAGGCTTGCATTTCGCGGCGGGTTTGGCAAAAGTTTGCAGACAGCAAAATCACTGGAGAAACCATCATGCTTCTGGCCGATAACAACTTTGCCGCATTGAAGGAAAACACCTATCCTGGACGCGGAATCATCGTGGGACTCGATGCCACGGGCGAGAACCTGGTTCAGGTGTATTGGATCATGGGACGCAGCGCCAACAGCCGCAACCGCATCTTCTCTTCTTCGGGCGGGCGGGTGTGGACCGAGGCCGCCGATCCGGCGCAAATGGCTGATCCCAGTTTGATTATCTATAACGCCATGCGCGAACTGGACCGGCTGTATGTCGTCACCAATGGCGACCAGACCGACACGATTGTTCAGGCGCTGCGTGGGGGCGCGACGTTCCAGCAGGCGCTGATGACGCGGCAATACGAGCCCGATGCGCCGAATCATACTCCGCGCATTTCGGCGATCTGCTCGCTGAAGATGGGGCTGCCGATGGCAGAATTGTCTGTGCTCAAGCATTCGCCGCTTAGCAATGCCTGCGACCGCTTCTTTTATGTTTATGATGATTTTGTGCCGGGATATGGGCGATTTGTTTCCACGTATGAGCGGGATGAAACGCCGCTGCCATCCTTCGAAGGCGAGCCGCGTTTGATGCCATTGCGCGGCGAGATGAATGATATTGCCGAGGAGTATTGGGCCGCGCTGAATGAAGAAAACCGCGTGTCGCTGGCGGTAAAGTTTATTGGGCTGGCGGATGGCATTTCGCAGACGCGGATTATTAATCAATACGCGAAGTAGGGTTTTCAACCATTTTCCATTTTGTCATTTCGAGTGCGAAGCACGAGAAATCTTGCAGTCAGGGAAAAGATTTCCCAGTCGCTGCGCTCCTTCGAAATGACATAAGTGTGGTGATTGAGACAACCTTAAACATCTCCGGCTGCATCGGAGTCGCCACACGCAGGCCTCGATTAAGGCGGCCATTTTCTGAATGATAAGTATTCCTGCCGTTTGGGCGGCTTCATCGAAGCCAGCCCTACTCTTTGCGGTTCTTCGCGCCTTCGCGGTTCAACGGCAAAGATTTCTCAGTCGCTGCGCTCCTTCGAAATGACATAAGTGTGGTGATTGAGACAATCTTAAACATCTCCGGCTGCATCGGAGTCGCCACACGCAGGCCTCGATTAAGGCGGCCATTTTTTGAATGACAAGTATTCCTGCCGCTTGGGCGGCTTCATCGAAGCCAGCCCTACTCTTTGCGGTTCTTCGCGCCTTCGCGGTTCAAAACTCCCGGAGAATAATTCTATTACTCTGGCTGCGAAATGATACGGAAGACCATGTTCATTGAGCGCGGGGTTTCTGAAGCCTGCGGCGTGGATGCACGGTCCGATCCTCCGCGAGGGGAGAGGTCGCTTGCGCGTTCTGATCGTTCCGCGTGACCGGAAGGCGCGAAGGAGCGTGCTCCTGGGATGCTGCCAATGATGGATTGGCGGTTTTCGCGGCCAATCGCCAGCCCCCCCGCCGGGGCCGAAGGTTTGAACTCGGTGCGGTGCTCATAGAAGGCCACGCCTGATTTTTCAGAGTTGCGCGGAGAATCACTCTCAAGCACGCGCCCCAACGACCGCCCATCATACGTGCGGCGGTAATCATAGCCATTACGTTCCTGCAGTTGGCTCAGCACGGAATCTCCTTCATTGCTTGGCACGACGGCGCGGATTTCCTGCATCTGCCGTCCATCAGGCAGCGTAATGACGCGCGCCTCTTCCTGCCTCCCGCCAAGCCGCGAAATCGTCGAGGATACATCGCCGCGCGCGCGAGCCAGAGCTTGGGCCTCGGACTCGGCACTGCGCGGACGGACAATCATTGCCACCGCGCCATCAGTTTTGGGCACTTCATATAAACCTTTGGGCAGTTGCGAGCGAGTGCTCTTCTTGGCCGGGGCGCTGGAGGCAGCTGTGCGCGAACGCGCCGCGGACGTCGTGGAGCGTGTTCTGGTCAGGCCCTGCAATGCAGGGGAACGCAATGCAGGTGCGGCCTCGGTATTTGTGTTCTCGTTAACTACAGCACCGCCAGCTCCAGCACTGCCTTCGACTGAACTGCCGGGCGATGCAGCCATCGCGATCTGGCGCGATTCGCGGTTTTCACGCGCAGGAGCCACATTAGCTGCGGAACCTGCTGCGCTAGCCATGGTTCGCGGCTCCTGAGATTCCCTGGCAGGCGCGCCGCCGGATTGGGATTGAACTGACACGCCGGGAATTTGGCTCAGGCGTTCGGCCAATGATGCGCCACCACTGGCTCGCGCGCCATAAATAGTGCGCGATTCCGGTGTGGCGCTGGCGATCGGCTGCCGAGCCTGAACATCAGGCGCCATGGCTGGCGCGGCAGCAATTTCGGTTCTGGCTGCGGGCTGTTCGGCGGTGAATGTGTTCATCATTTCCGGCACGCGGGAAGCGGGGGAAGCGATAGCCTCGGGCGCGTTGGGCTCATTCTGCGTAGATAACGGCGCGAAATTCTCTGCTGCAGGCTGAGCGCCCAGATCTTCGGGCGTCGCATAAGGCGTGGGTGCTGGCAATGCAGCAATAGCTTCTGACTGGCCGGATTCAGTTTCTTGAACTGTTGCCACTTTTCCCGGAGCGGCTTGTTGCGCGGGAGTTGCCATCATGAGCGGCGCCATTGCCAGCGGCGTCGGCGGTTTCGCGCTCACAGCCTGCTCAGACTTCTCATCCTCAGAGGCTTTGAACAGCGGCGCCAAATCCTTGGGCGCGGCAGTGGCTTTCGGTCGCGCCATGGCAACGGAGCGCTCGTTTTGGGCGGCGGCATGTTTCAGCAGATCATCCTGCTCCACCGAAATTTTTGCCGGCGTGGGAGAAGGTTCAATCGTGGGCACCTGCTTCTTCTCGGCAGAAGCAGAAGCATCAGCTACGGCAATGGCTTGCGGCGTGGCAATAGCTTGCGGCGTGGCAATTGTGCTCTCGGTTTCATCCACCCGCTTCTTCTTTACGAAGGTTGGGGCGGCGATGATGTCCATGGGCGTGGGCACGGCGCGTTTGGCGACGTTGATGCTGGGCGTGAAGGTCGGGGCGGCCAGGCGCTTATCCAGTTGCGCCACTTCCTGTGCATACGGCGTCTCGCCCTGATCACGTTGAAGAGCAACTTTCGCCACGGCATAGCCCAGCAGGCAAACGGCCAGCAGGGCGGCCATTTGGGCAAAACGGTAGATGGGGATCGAATTGTGGCGCGGACGATGGAATGTTTCCTTCGCCAAATGCGCGCGAATATCGGTGCGCAGATTGGGCGGTGCTTGCGGACGAGGAACTGAGGCCAGCAGGTGCAGCAGCGCGCGTTGCGCCTCGACTTCCTGGCGCAGCGATTCATCCCCGGCCATGCGCGCCTCAAACGAAGCGACTTCCTCGGGGCTGAGATTGCCGTCAAGATAATCGAAGAGAATGTCGTTTTGGTCCGATAGGTTCATCTTCGCGCTGTCCTACAGGTATTCCTGCATCAGTTTTTTTAGCTCCACCCGGGCCCGGTTGATTCGCGACTTCACGGTGCCGAGATTGCATTCGAGAATCTCGGCGATCTGCTCATATGACATATCTTCCATGCAGCGCAGAACCAGGGCTTCGCGCTGCTCGGGATTGAGTTTGGCCATACAGGCGTGGAGCGCCTCAGTGGTCTCGCGCGCTTCGCTTTGCTGCCGGGGATCGGGATCAGTGGAGGGCAACTCCATGATCCGCTCGTTTTCCTCGTTCGTCTCGTCAATGGAGATGGTCTTTTCGTATGCCCTGCGCTGACGATGCTTCCAGGCATTCTTGGCCATGTTCATGACGATGCGATACAGCCAGGTCTGCAATCGGCTTTCGCCGCGGAACTGGCCAATTTTGCGGTAGCAGGCGATGAACACCTCCTGGGCCAGGTCATTGGCATCGTCGTAGTTGCCCATCAGGCGATACGACAATCCATAGACCATGTCCTGGTAAAGGGCCATGATCCGGTCGAACGCGTTCAAATCGCCCGCTTGGCAACGCCGAATCAACTCGCGCTCGGCCTGCAGCGACAACCCGGTGGAGCGAGAGTCTTCAGCCTCAATCTGTTTCATTGGACAGTGGGAGATGCAAAAAGTTTCACGAGAAACGATATTATGAACTTGTGGTGTATGAACTCTTTTCGGCAGTCTACCGAAAATGAATCAAAGAACTGTAACGGCGTGAGGGAATCTATTTCCAGCGATAAAATGCAAAAAAGAGGGGGAGCAACTGCTCTTGGCGGTTGTTCCCCCTGATTCCAAGTTGATTTACTGTTTCGGCAGTTGCTTAGCGGCCGCCACCGCCACCACCGCCGCCGCCGCTTCCGCCGCTGGAACTACCTCCTCCAGCGCCGCCGCCAGTGGCGCTTCCGCCAGCTTTTGTGCTCCCGCCGGCGTGAGTTCCGCCTGTGGTTCCTCCCGTGCTGCCGCCGCTGGTTGTGCCGCCCGCGGAGGTTCCGCCCGCGGAGGTTCCGCCAGTGGTGCCGCTAATTCCGTTCAGCGTGCCGGTGCCTGTTGCTCCGCCGGTGATGCTTCCGCTGGCTCCAATGTTTCTTGTGCCAGTTCCGGTCCCGGGTGTGGCTGTCCCGCCCGCTGTGGTGCCCACGCCCACGATGCCACCGGTATCTGATTCAGACTGCGTTTGTGCTGCGCCGGTCGTGGTGCCATTTGCAGCGCCACCCCCGCCGCCGACCCGCCGGGAAACGCGGCCGCCCTGGTTCTCAATGGCAGTGCGGATGGTTGGCGTGGCGGCCATCATTTCGGTGCGATCCACCATGCCATCATTGTTAGTGTCCAATGCGCTGAAATACTCGGCTACGCGTGGAACAGAAGTGGCTTCAGCGCGCGAGATATGCCCGTCACCATTGACATCCAGGCGCTGATAAATCGAACTCAGCGTCTGAGTGGCGCCAGCGCCGCCGATGCTGGCTGTGGCCGTGGATGGCCCCATCATGGTTGTAATTTCCGCCATGTCCAGACCATCGTTATTGCGATCCGACATCTTAAAGACCTGGCGCTGGAAATCCAGATATTCGTCCTGACTGAGCTTGCCGTCTTTGTTCTTGTCAAACTGGGCAATGATCTGGGCCGGTGACTGCAGCATACCGGTGCTTGCCAGACCGGCGGTGCCAATCATTCCGCCCGTGGAGGTTGCGGAGGCCGATGCCCCCGTGCCTGCTCCTGTTACATCCATGGTTCCAGTCAACGTTCCGCCTGTGGTGGTTGGGGCGGTAATGGCGGTTGTTCCGCTTGTTCCCATGCCAGTTGTTCCGGCAGTGGCAGTGGAGCCAGCTCCAGTCACGCCTGTGGTTGTTCCACCTGAGACCCCTGAGCCGGTTGTGCCCGCCCCGCCTGTAACGCCGGTGCTGGTTCCGGTTCCGGCCATGCCGGATCCGGCGCCTGTGCCAGCTCCCACTGTGCCAGCGCCTGTTGCGCCTGCGCCTGCGCCAGTTGTTCCACTGCCGGCATCAGCGGCAAAGGCGGCTGAGCCGATGGCCAATGCGCAGAGCAGGGCTCCCATTGAAATTTTTTTCTGCATCAAAATGTCCTCCTTGGGGTTCAAAACGATGGCTCAAAATTGAGCATTAAGAGGAAGTGCAGCAATTTCTGCACCTCAATAAAAAGAAAGGAATTTGGCGTTATGTAAGTTGATTAAGAAGTCGTTGAGTCCAACAGACATATGCCGCCGATGGATTGCAAAAAAAACAGGATGAACCGGTATGATGCCGCCTGTTCATCCTGTTTTGCATGAAGCAAATTTGTAGATATTGCCTGATTTAATCCAAGACAAATTAATGCGGGTAATCGGCCCCAGTCATCTCTCCCTTATTGGAACGGGCGACAATGCCATAACTCGTTGTTCCATTGCTGGGATCATAAATCCAAAGTCCTTGCGTGCCGCGCAGAATCATTCCCACTGTGAGCCACTGGCTGGGCTTGCCGGGTTGATGCCCCTGGCGCGTTGGCCCCCAACTGCAGGTGCTCCAAGTATATCCGCGGTCGAATACGAATGCTACGGCATCTCGGTTTCCCTGTGTAGCATACTTGGAGTAATTGTCATACGTTTCATAACGATACGTGGCGGTGTTGGCGTTTTGAGTAAAATGCCCTCCCGGCGTTGTGCCGCCGGTGAAAGCGCCTTTTTCATTGAATGGGTCTTTGGGCAAGCCTGGTCATGTAGGCCACAGGCGAAGTTAGCCAAAATAAGCCATATTCGGGATAGGTGCGCCCTGGATAAATCATCTGGAATTCATAATTGGACAGTGGATTTTTGCGCTGGTCCACAGCATAAGCCTCAATGCCCGTGGCCATACTGCGCATATCATTTTTTACACGCGCCACTTTGGAACGGACCTGAGCCTCCAGAAAATTCGGCACGGCGATGGCGGCCAGAATGGCGATAATGGCCACAACAATCAAAAGCTCAATCAGTGTAAAACCCTTCCTCATGGAACTCCTCCTGTTAGGCATTGAGTGAAACCGTTTGTGAATTGCACACGGACTAAAGCATATACCCAGGCTTAGTATTTTCCAACGAAATCCGCGCCGGTGACTTCGCCCTTGTTGGTTCTGGAGATCCAGCCATAACTGGTGGTGCCATTGCTGGGGTCGTAAACCCAAGAGCCATAGCCTGTCTGCCCGGCCAATTGCATCGCCAATTGCGCGTATTTCGTTTTATTATTGGGCATGCAACGGTTGCGCGTGGGGCCAGGGCTGTAAAGTCCCCAAGTATAGCCAAAATTGCGAACAGGCAGCAGCGCGGCGGCATTCCAGAAGTAGTAGCTTTCGTAGGTATAGGTTGGCCATGTAATTAATGTGCCGCCGCCGCTGGAACCGCCCGTAATCATGCCTTTGTCCGTAAACGGATCGGCGGGAACCGAAGACATATAGGCCAAGGGGGTTGTCAGGCGAGTTAAACCGCATAAACCAAGAGCAGGGGTGCGGCCTCGTCCTTGCCATTCGTATTGGGATACGGGCGGATGATGGTCATCGACGGTATAGGCTTCAATGGCGGTGGCAAGGGTGCGCTGATCCGACTTGACGCGTGCGACTTTGGAACGAACTTGCGCTTCGAGGAAGTTGGGAACGGCGATGGCGGCCAAAATGGCGATAATCGCTACAACAATCAACAGCTCAATCAAAGTAAAACCCTTCGTACGCATAAAACCCTCCCGGAGAAATATGTAACGTTGCAGAACGATACGAGGAACAAATAAATCAATTGGGCCAAGGATTGCAAATGAAAATGAGCACTCATTCAATTTGCACCGCCAAAAGCAATCCACTACCGCTGCAGTATCTTTTCTAATTGATCCAGAAATGAGCTTTGCGCTTTGTTGATCCGCTGCCGTGCCTCTGACAGCGAGAACCATTCTCCGCGGTCAATTTCGGGGAAAGTGCATGATCGTCCCGAATGCGGCGGCCATTCCATGTCAAATGTATTGCTGCGCAGAATGCCTGTGTCACAATCGCCTTGCACCGCCCAAGCATAAACGATCTTGCCGCTGGCCTGGCGCACAGGGTTGAGGGGGAGAAAGGTCCCGTCCGCTGAAGTTCCCGTCTCCTCGCGAAACTCTCGTTGAGCGGCCTGCAGGGGTTCTTCGCCTTCATCAATCTTGCCCTTGGGAATGGTCCAAGCCCCCAAATCCCGCCGGGCGAAATAGGGCCCGCCGGGGTGGACCAGCAAGACCTCCACTCCCTGGGCTCCATGGCGATAGAGAAGCAATCCCGCACTGCGTTCAGGCATTTTTCATTCTCTTGTAACGTTCAAAACATTTCCATTTGTTCGCCGGAGGCTATGGCTTGCTGTGTAATAATTCCTTCCCCAAGGGCTCCAAAATGATCCACCAAACAAGGAGGAGCCGCGACAGGTTGCTCTTCTGCGAGCGAACGCAACTGCAGCGCGTTGACCACCGCTTGCCCGCGGCAATGATTATTCGTGATGATAAAGACTTTGTCAGCCTTTTGCTTTAAGGCGCGCACGGATTCCGCCATTTGCGCGATCTCCTGCGGATTATAAAGATAATCATAGCGAGCATGGCGGTCATCGGATTCCTGAAACCAGCATTTGAAATTGCGGCCATGGGCGCGAAAGTAGGCATGCGGAGCGGTGACAAGTTCCGTCCGCTGCACGCAATGATTCAGCGCCGGCTGGTCGATGTTGCAGAAAGAGACTTGCCGGGGCGCCAGGATCGTTTGAATCATGCCCCCTTGGGAATCTGGTTGCAACCAATCGCTATGGCGAATTTCCACGGCGAGAGGGAATTGCTCAAAGGTATCCAGCAGGCGCTGCAGCATGTCCTTTGATTGTTGGCCTGGCCGGAACGACCATGGAAATTGAAGCAAGATGCAGCCGAGCAATCCCGCCTCATGCAGCGGCTCAGCTGCGAGTTGAAATGCCCGAGCGTCGCTGTCTTGCCATTCCGCGGTGTGGGTGAATCCCTGCCATAATTTCATCGTGAATTGAACATCGCCGCTTGCGCGGGCCAGTTCGGCCCAACGCTGGGTTATCTTTGGCGCGGGTATGGCATAAAAACTGGAATTAACCTCAATGCTGTTGAAATAGCGCAGCAAATAGGCCAGGGGATGGAAATTGCGCGGATGAGGCTTGGGATAAACGACTCCTTCCCAGTCGGGGTACGCCCATCCCGCCACGCCATAATATGTCTTTGCCGCTTTAGCGTTCGGTGAGGACGCAGGGGCGGGATTCGGATGTGATGATTGGCTCATGGCGAACTCTCATACGCATGATGCTTACGGCCAGCAAGGCGAGCACAATAGGTGCCAGCCCGGCCAGGAACGGCAGGCGCGGATCGGCATTGATGTGGTTGGTCACTCCGCCCAGCGCCGGACCAATCACATAGGCCAATCCTACCATAGTTTCATGAATTGCGCTTCCCTTCCCTTTCGTGCGCGGCAGCATTAGGGAATAATATTGACTGATGGTATAGGCCATGCCCATTGCCAATCCGAGTCCCACTTGCCCGATCATGACAAAAGTGGGCGCGGGAGCCAAGCCAATGAGCAGCAGTCCCCCGGCACTGACCAGCAGCGCGGAGTAGGCCGGATAAAAATGAAAATGCCAGATACTGGTGAAATATAGCGATAAAAATACGAGCAGCATCACCGCCATGCGGACGGCATGCAGATCAGACATTCCGGCTTCAGTAATGCGCAAATGCGGCATGGCCGCCAAGCGAGGCAACATGTAGAGCGTCAATGCCACACTGGCGCAGGCGGCCAGATGCGCTACCCAGCCTTGCATCAGAAACAATTTCGTATTGGCGGGAGTTGGATGCTGAAGCTCGATTGGCTGTTCATGGGGCTTGCGCGGGTTCATCAGGAGCAGCCAAACGGCAAGGATGACACAAAATCCTGCGGATAAGGCATAGGTGGCCGGAGCATTATAGGTTCCCGGAGTTGTGGCCATCCAGCGCCCGAAGTGGCCAGGCAGCCAATCGCCGGCAATGCACCCGGCACACCATCCCACATTGAACACGCACAGATTGCGTCCAAGATTCTGGGGCAGGCTCATCTCAGTGAGCCACGCCATCAGCGCCGGCCAATACATGGCCGTTACAAAGCGCTTCGCCAGCATCAGCATGAAGAGCATGCGCGGCGAGGTGCAATGCATGAGCAGATAATACACAAGGATCAGCAGCGTCAGGCATGCCACGGCCATGGATCGGCGTCCGGAGCGCTCACTTAATGGACCAAAGATCAGGCAGCCCACGACATAGCCAATGGCCGAGGTTCCCAGCGCCCCTTGCAATTGTTGCGTGGCATGGAAGGCTGAGTTGGCGAAGAAAGTATCGGCCAACAAGCTGTTGCTGAATTGCAGGTCCATCAGGAATCCGGCAACAACGAAAAAGAGAACGGTGGGAACGGCAATCACGAAGCTGTTTCCAATCACAAAAATAAGGGGCGTTTTGCAGCGCGGCCCGGACGGCGGGGAAATTCCGGAGGTGTGGCCGCCACTTTCCTGAATATCATCAGTTTTCGGCGCCCTGCGTCAAACGGAAGATCATATTCGATGCATTCGGGTGAACCAAGGCCCAGCCGTTGCAGCGCTTCTGTGTTGTTTGTCGACGCATCCTCTTCCGGGCCCTTCATGGCCACCACCATTCCGCCGGTGCGTACGAATGGCGCCAACAATTCGACGATGGCCCCCAGCGAGGCCACCGCGCGCCCAACGGCCAAGTCGAACTGATCGCGCGCGGCGGGATCGAGCCCCAACTCCTCGCTGCGCAATGAACTAACCTTCACCGAGGTGAGATTCAACTGTTGGGCGGCATCTTCAATAAACTCGGCTTTCTTTTGCCGCGATTCCACCAGCGTCCATTCCCATTGCGAATTGGCGATGGCCAATGGCAGTCCCGGGAATCCCGCGCCTGATCCGACATCAATAGCCTTTCCCGAGGGCGGCAGGATCTTCAATAAAGCCAGTGAATCCGCGTAATGTTTGATCGCGGCCTCGCGCGGGCTGGTGATCGCCGTCAGGTTCAATTCTTGATTCACCTCAACCATCAGGCGGTAATGCCGGGCCATTGATTGAATAGCCAATTCGCTGATATTCAAGTCCATTTCAGTGATCGCTGTGCGCAATACAGAAAGAAATTCCTGCTGGTCGGCGGAAGAGAGGCTCATGATCTGGCTCAAAGCAGTTCAATATGGAAGTCAACAACTTGCACGTCAGGCTCGCGTTCGAGCAGGCCGACGACCTGGTGCAGGATCTGGTCGAGCAGGTCGCGATCGGTGGAGCCGCTGGTGATGCCCAGCACGGCCGAGCGCCAGATATCCTGATCGCCAATTTCAGCGACGCTGACGTTAAACTTTTTACGGACATGATTCTCCACCGAGCGCAGCACGCCCCGCTTTTCCTTCAGACTATTGCACAGCGGGATATGCAAGTGCACCTCAAGCACGCCAATGATAAAGGCCACGGCATAGGTCTCTTTCGCTGATGGTCTGTGTCGGAAGGATTGACTATTGGACTGTGCTAATTATGCAACAGAAAAATGACGATAGGAGGTTAGCGCCATTGTGCGCCTTTTTTACATCCGGTGAGGGACCATGAGCCAAGGCCACATCCTTTTTGTTGATCCTGAGGCACACGAGCAGGATTCGGTTGTCCAGCACCTGAAAGCCATGGGGCTGGACCCGGTGGTATGCCAATCGGCGGAATCGCTGGTGCAGTTGCGCCATGACCGGCACCAGTTCCGCATTGCGCTGGTAGGGGCGGCGCATGCCAACGGCGAATTGAAAAAAACCGTAAGCACGTTGCGTGAATTAGATCCGGAAATGGTGATGATTTGCGCAGTCGAGCCTACAACGCAGGCTCATCTTGCCAGCCAAACCGCAGGTGCGGATGAGATTATAGCCCGCCCGTATTCGACCAGCCAATTGGAAGGGGCGGTGCGCATGGGGCTGGAATTGCGCCGCCTGCGCGATGAGATTCAGCGCCTGCGCGAATTGCTGGAAACGCGCCAGACTTTCCATGGGCTGGTGGGCGGATCCGAGCCAATGTTGGCGCTGTATCGTTATTTGGAGCAGATCGCGCGCGGCACGGCGCCCATCCTGATCCAATCCGAGCCAGGCACGGAGTTCATGGAAACGGTGATCGCCTTGCAGTGTTGTTCGCCGCAGGTGGACTCTACGATCAAGCGTTTTGATGGCAAGCGCCTGGCGCCGGATGAGTTGATTTCGTTTATGAAGCAGATGGGCGCGGACAAATCCGGGCTGTTGTGGATCGATAATGTGGAAAAACTCAGCGCCTCTGTCCAGCAAACGCTCATGGAGTGGATTGGGCCGGAAGGAAAGTTGGGCCATTGGCGGCTGATTACTTCCACCGAAAGTGATCTGGCGAAAGCGGTGGAACAAAAACAGTTCCGGCGCGACCTCTTCTATCGTCTTTCGGTGTTTGTAGTGACCATCCCGCCGCTGCGGCAGAGGTTGGAGGATTTGCCACTGCTGGCAGCCGACCGACTACGGGGCGCCGTTCGCCTTGGCGGGGGAGCGAAGCGGCTGAGTTATCGGGCGCTGATGGCGGCGGCGGCGCATGACTGGCCGCGCAATGTGGCGGAATTGGAGTCGGCCTTGCGCTGGGCAGCAGATCGCGCGACAGAGGTGGTGATCGAAGCGGAGGATTTCCCGCCAGAAATCGCGCAGCGCGTTCATTCGGGAACGCTTTTTTCCTCCGAGCGTTCGTTGCGCGAGGCCAAGGTGCAATTTGAGACGGAGTATTATCGCGACCTGCTGATTCGCACACAGGGGAATATGTCGCTGGCGGCGAAAATTTCAAAGGTTGGTCGGCCATATCTGTATAAAAAAATTCGCGACTGCCACTTGGATCCTGATACATTTCGGAATTAAGAACCGCCGGTTTTTCTTGCACGAACCCTGCATTACATGCACAAAGTCTGGGCTATGACTGCCCCTTTGAAGAATAAGTATTATCTCTATTGTTGTTTCGCGCTGGCGGTGCTGTGGTGCGCGCTGCTTTGGCGCGCCACGCGGCCTAATCGTGAAGTTACTTTTGTGGATCACTTTCGCGGCGGGTACAATTCCATTCATGTTGCGCCGCAACAGGGCGGATGGCGCGCGGGGGCGGGAGGGCTGCGCCTGGTCCCCGGCCAGCAAGGCAATCGCTTGTACCAATTCCCCAAGCGCGAGCACCAGCGGGTTTATTTATCACTGAAATTCCTGCAACCGCCGGGCGGAACAAACCGGCTGCACATCCATAAGTCCGACCCTCTTGGTCGCGGCCCTTCCCAGGATTATATCCTGGAAAATAAAGATTTTGATTTCAAGGGGCTTGATATTACTGATTATGTGCAAGGGCAGGGATATTTCCAGATCTACCTGCTGGCGAGCGCGCCAGCCAACGCGAATTCTACGCCGCTGATCACAAAACTTGCGGTTCGCTGGAGCGCGGAGCCCAAAACCATTCATTGGCTTTCTTTATTGTTTTTTGTTTCTTTGTCCATCCTTACTTATGCGTATATTTTACTAATATTACTTCCACTGGCCGGCAAAGGATTGAAAGTTATTTTAGAAAATAAGCGTGCCCTTGAAATTTATATTTTGTCCATTGTTTTG
>Ga0116193_1002055_pt1 | contig 15689 bp, 11 predicted proteins | sample AD_UKC115_MetaG_FD_89892 | JGI IMG/M metagenome (GOLD analysis project Ga0116193, IMG submission 89892) | Active sludge microbial communities of municipal wastewater-treating anaerobic digesters from Hong Kong - AD_UKC115_MetaG | ecosystem: Engineered > Bioreactor > Anaerobic > Digestate... | reverse complement strand
GAACTACTTGTTAGTTGTTAAAATCAATAGAGATTGGCGTCGCGCATAATTTTGCGGGTCAACTCTGTGGTTTTAATAACTAAGTTTGGTAATTGACCCGCATTAGCGGGTTTTTTTGTTTTTAAGTAACAAAATTATTGGACATTGGGGAAGAAATATTTCTAATGACAGTAAATGTATTGTGGTGTGGTCTAATCGGGTGTATTTTAAGTGTGCGTTATGCCGTTTTACCTGCTATGATTAAAAAAAAACTGTTTAGGTTTAGAAAGTACGTTCATATAATTTACCGATGTAGCTTAACGGTAGAGCGATGGTCTCCAAAACCATTGGTCGGGGTTCAATTCCCCGCATCGGTGCCAGAAAATTGAGATTTATAAATTTGAGAAATTAATTATGAAAGAAAAAAGATTATTAACAGGGATTCGTCCCACAGGACCGCTTCATTTGGGACACTATATCGGAGCGTTAAAAAATTATGTGAAGCTTCAGGGTGATTATGAATGTTTCTTCCTGATTGCGGATGTTCAGGCTCTTACAACTCATGCAGATAATCCAAAACTAATTCAGGAATCTGTCAGGGAAGTAGTTCTTGATTTTTTGGCTGTTGGATTAGACCCTGCTAAAGAAAATGTTCATTTTGTTCTACAGAGCGCTGTTCGTGAATTAACAGAACTCACGGTTTATTTGAGTATGGTTACTCCTTTCTCATGGATGGAGAGTAATCCTACCATAAGGTCAGAAAGAGAAATGTTACTTTCACAAGGTAAATCTGTTACCACGGGTTTTATGTACTATCCTGTTAGTCAGGCTGCGGATATATTATTTGTTTCTCCTGACCCTAAGGAATCTAAAGAACCAATTCTAGTTCCTGTGGGAGAGGATCAAATACCGCATATTAGAGACACAAATAACATTTCCAGTGTGTTCAATAAGACATATGCTCCGACTTTTGTTAGATGCGAAGCGTTAGTAGGTGATGTCGGTCGTCTTGTTGGCACAGACGGAAGATCTAAAATGTCCAAGTCCTTAAATAATGCGATTTATCTTAAGGACGATGAAAAAACTGTGGCAAAGATGATTAAGAATATGTTCACTGATCCAAAAAGAATTCATCCTGACGATCCGGGAACCGTGGAAGGAAATCCGGTTTTTATATATCACGATGCCTTTAATCCCAATAAAGAAGAAGTAGCAGATCTTAAAGAAAGATATGTTAAAGGCACTGTTAGTGATGTAGAAGTAAAAGAGAGGCTAAATATAGCTATGCAGAATTTTTTGGGTCCTATAAGAGAGAAAAGGTATGCCAGCGAAAAATTGGATGTATTTTCTATTCTTGAGGAAGGGACTGCTTTTGCAAGAAATATAGCCACTAAAACAATTGAACGTGCCAGATCATCTATGCATCTGAATTATTTCTAATCCCTTAGATTTTGATTTCTCAAAGTTAAATTTCTAAATTTTTATTTTCTTGTTCCCAGTAATAAATGAGTTTGTATGATTACTTGACATGATAAAATGCGTCCACTTAAAAAATAAAAAGGAGGGGACAACACAGTTAAATATATTGTCCCCAATTCAAATCAATAAAATGTGTTACCACCCGAACACACTACCCTTATTATAGTATCGGCCTCGTTGTCCAAGGGAGGGTCAAACCTATTTTTTTGGACTTCTGTATATAAGTTGACCCATGCTGGTTTTTGCCCATTCAATATTAGTTCGTTATCAGCCTTTTGTAATCTTGCTAATAATTCTTCTTCAGGACAAGTTACCCACACTATAATAGTCTCGTACCCGTATCTCTTGGCTATTTTTAGTCTTGCTTTTCGCTCTTTTCTATTTAGATTTGCACTATCGTTTACTACCGCAAATCCTTTCTTTAACGCTTCGTTGAGCAATCTCTTCCTAACTATTCTTGTTAGGTATTGTCGTTCCCAATATGCACTACCGTAAACAGTATTATCGTCCTTTAAAAACGCAAATGTGTTATTTAAAAGGTTGTGAATACTGTTGGTTGATATATTGAAAAACGTTTTTAATCTTTCATTTTTATTTACGAAAGATGTTTTTCCGACCTTTGAATACCCAACCATCAAAACAAATACCTTTTCTTTAATAGCAGGCTGGTCATTTACCAAGATATTAACAATTTCGGCGATTTTGTCCCTGAAATTTGCGTTCAAAAGATGAAAAAAAAGCCTAAGCACGCCCAAAATTTTTCTGTACATATTTTCTTCTCCTTATTTTTTCTTTTGATTATAGGTATTTTAAATAGGTAAGTCAAACCTATAGGTTTGTGAGAGGTTTTCAAAAATGGCTATGAAAGCGAACATCTGAAGCACCATTCGGGTTTGGATACCCCAAATAAAAGTATACTCTCCAGGCTGTAGATGACGCAAAGCGCCCATTTCTCACTTCGTTCAAAAGGTGAGACAAATGAGACAGTATAAAAGGAGATTTAACTTGTCTTATTCATATCGTTTGGTAATTAGTTTAGTGCTTTATAAAGAAGGCTGTTTTTTCTTTATAGGAATTGAGTTTTTCGGCATACTCCTTAATATATTCGTACGTTTGTGCAGTAAAGGCTTGTTCCCTTAAGCCTTTCACAAAGTCCAAATCCTGTATAAGTTTTATAAAACCGTCGGTATAAATACATATTAGATCGTTTGGTTTTAAATTGACTTCACCTAGCTGCAGATATTTTTCAAATCCTTGCCGACCGTCTATAGCACCGTATCCGTACTTCTTTCCTTCATGAATGTAAACGTGATTTCTTATTTCTTTACGCCACAGCTTTCTAGTTTCTGGTTTTGACCAATCATAGTTTGCATCTAATATTTTAGCTGATTGTTCAACATATGATTTAAGAATTGGATGATCTTTATAATCATCGCTGAATATTGATATAAAACAATCGTCCAAAACGCCAAATAGTACTTTGTTTCCACTAATCCAAATTGTTGCGGTAGTCGCCGCGCCAATTGTGTAACCATTATTTTCTCGTTCTTGATATAAGGGTCTTGTTTGGTTGAAATTTTGTACTTGCTTATTTGCCTCCAGATAGGCAAGTTTGATGTTTTCTAGTGATGGGTGTTTTGACGATAAGTACTTAGTTACCGTATCACATATTATCTGTGCAACTTTTGATGCATCCGAAGGAATAGGATATATCCCATCCTTGTCCACGTCGTGAGTAACGCCATCTGCTACTACATAAATATTATCAGTGTTGGCAAAGGCATCTTCCTGTGGTCTGTACGGTTCCTTTCTGTTGTTCTCGTGATAAAAAAAGTGTTTAATCATAGTTTAGATAGCTCTGAAATACAGAGACGAATGGTCGGAACTTCAAACGTTTGGAGCGCCATTCGGGTCTAGAAATATACGTCTACTTTCGAACGTTAATTCTGCCACCTATAAAATGAGCAGTGTATACCTCTCTATCGTTAATAAAAATTCTTTCAGTTTGTACAAATTCTTCAATAGTACCCTTGCACTCGTTTGTATAAGTTAAATCATCTTCGATAAACTTTTCAGGACCTCTGTGAACGCAGTTTCCATTCGGTCCTTCTTTTAATGCTTTTCTTAAAAAAGAATAAATATCAGAAAAATTAACACCTGAAGCGACTTTACCCCAGTATACGCATCTAAAAACATCCTTATCATTTAACCAGAGAGTTTCATTCCCAGAGTAAGGTTCTCCCCCATAATATTCATCCTCGTATTTCCAATTACCGTCTTTTCTCGTTAAGATTTTTCCCTTCTTACCATTATCTTCATACTTTACGTTTTCATCCGCGTATCCCATTAAATTGAATTTTCTAAGTTGATTTTTTATTTCTTCTGGTTTTGGCTCCACGTCTGTATTTTAACATACTTTACATCGAATTTTAGGGACGGTAAAACAAATGTTATTTTAATTTGATAACTGTGATTGGTTGAAGTTGTTCTTTATTATCATAATTAAAAATTTAGAGAATTAGGGTAGTTAGTTCCTTCATAATTTATCTAAAACATCTCCTATTTGTATTGTAACGTTTTGTTAACCTCTAACGTCTGTGCTAACCAAAAACGTTGCGTGATGTGAATTAAAAATAGCAGATGCTTCAAAATATCATATTTCTGAATTAGCAAAAATTTATTGCACACTATTTAATTCCGATAATAAAGCTGTTTTAACTATACTCAATATCCCGGGAAGAACTAAAAAAGAAGGATTGTGGGATGAATCACCTTATACCTTAGATATTTGTAAAAAAATAATTAAAAATTTTGCATCGTCAGAATATTTTGGAGTAGTAGCACTAGCTAAAAATATAAATAAGGATTTAGTGGTTGGAGCATCAATATATCAAGTTAGAAATTTTGATGAATTAAAAGAGAAAGGTTATACAATTCCCTTTGATATAAAAGAAAATGACGTTGAGGTCTGGTACGAAATCGATACTTTTAGAAGAGATGTAATTATTAACGGAAAGAGAGTCAAATACTTGTCGAATAAAATGAGAAATAAAACTATTCAGATATTCAAAAATGAAAAGTCAGTTCTGATTTACAGCAGTTCAAATAATCCGATAATGGTTAAATCTTGGAAGAAAGATGGTTTTACTATTGTTGAAAAAACAACAGCCTTTGGAAATAGATTTCAAGCATTTAAGTTGATTGGATAGAATTTGCAGTTACTTATTAAGGTGTCTGTTTCTTATACAGGTTATATCAGGGATATTTTAAAAAAGTTTACTCTGTGCCAAAAACATGAGGTCACCGTTTGCTAATATTACAGATTATAGTATTATCAGAACAGCAAAGCCATGAAGATAAAAAACAAAAAACTACTATTTCTCATACTATTTTTATCAATTATTGCTGTTATTTTTGTTTTGATTGCCATTTCAAAAAGAAAAAATGATTTTAGTGCTATTCCGATAGAGAATACAAATTTCAACAAAAATAATTCAAAAATTAATGAAAACTCAATCATGATTGATTTTAATGGCGATGGTACTAAGGAAGTTTTGAATGTAATTGAAAAAGAAACCGGAATGGTAAATATGGATTTGTTTGATTTGGAAGGAAATAAAATTGCAGGACTTATGGATGAATTATATTTGTATAACACTACTTTATTTAAAATAGTTAAACTGAATGAAAATAGCCCTAAGGAATATTTGCAATGGGATATGGCTACGGGACCGCATCAGATACAAACAGTGTTTTTAACAGTTATTGGGGATTTGATTCAGCCTATTTACAGTATGGATTTTGAAAAAAAGACTATGTACTTCCCTTTTTATAATTCCCGAGGAAGTTTGATAGTGTCTGATGCTAACTACGACGGCTTAGTTGAAATAATCGAAAATGTGGATGAGTATCCCGTGAATGCCCCAAGACTGGAGGATCCGGAGATTGAAAACATAGTTAGAGAAGCGGCTTCAAATCATAATTTAAGTGAAGATGCTACGAAAGGTTTGGTTGAAATAATGACAAGGGAAAATTACGGTAAGGGTAGAGGTAAGAAGGCGATTATGGCAATTCATAGTTTTGTAGATGAAGAAATCCCATATTTTAGGAGATTACCTCCTGATGAATATGAAGTGATTGCAGGTAAATTAGTTTTTGCATCAGAAGAAGTTGCAGAAGAAATTAAAAATGATAAAACTTACGAAGGTTTGACAACAGAGATTATGATTAGATATTCTGATTTAGAACAAGATTCCAAAGATTTCAATGAGTTTGTTAGGAATTTTTGGACTTTTGGTAGAATTTACGAATTCCCTATTCCTGATGAGAATGGTGAGTAGTCCATGCCTACTTTTTGAATAAGAGATTTACTGGTTATTCAAATCATCGGCAATTAACTCTGCTTGTTTTACTACGTTTTCTGTTGCTGCCAGTTGTTGATCTGGTGGGTAACCATATCTGTTTAATATCCTTTTCACATCTCTTCTCAACCGTGCTCGTACAGATTCTTTTAAAGTCCAGTCAATAGTTGCGTTCCCTCTGACACTCTTTAGTACCTCTACTGCTATCGTGGCCAGTTGTTTGTCTCCTAGTACTTCTTTAGCATTTTCATTGTTAGCTAAAGCATCGTAAAAAGCCAGCTCGTCCTCATTTAAACCCAAGTCATCCCCTCGTTTATTGGATTCTCTGATTTGTTTTGCAATATTGATAAGTTCTTCTATTACTTGGACGGTAGTTAAAAGGTTGTTCTGATATTTTCTTATTGCGTTTTCCAACATTTCAGAAAGTTTTCGGCTCTGAATAAAATTTTTGTGGGCTCGTAATTTTATTTCATCGTTCAACAATTTTCTTAGAAGTTCCAATGCAAGGTTTTTTCTCTCCATTCCTTGAATTTCTGCCAGAAATTCATCGGACAAAATTGAAATGTCCGGCTTTTTGATTCCTGCCGCGTCAAAAACATCCACAATTCCCTCAGAAACAACGGCTTTATCTACAATCTGACGGATAGCTGTTTCAATTTCGGCATCTGATTTTCCTGAACCACTTGGTTCAAACTTCGTGAGCCGTGCTTTTACAGCTTGAAAAAAGCCGACTTCGTCTTTGATTTCCATTGCTTTTAAATTTGGCACAGATAAGGCAAACGCCTGCGACAATAGCGCAACTTGTTTTATGTATCTGTTTTTCCCGTCTTCTAACCCAAGTATATGTTCCTGCGCCTCTAGAATAATGGTAAGTTTCGCGCGAGTATCGGCTGTAAAATATTTTTTATAATCAAAGCCGTTAAACATCTGTTCAACTATTTCAAATTTTTCCAGCATAGCCGCTACGGCTTCATTTTGATCAAGTGTTGGCGCGCCCTTGCCACCACTTTGCGTGTATGTTGCAAGTGCTGTCTTTAATTCTGAAGCAATGCCGATATAATCAACAATCAAACCACCCGGCTTATCTTTAAATACGCGATTGACGCGCGCGATCGCCTGCATAAGGTTGTGTCCACTCATCGGTTTGTCCACATACATCGTATGGAGACAAGGCACATCAAAACCGGTGAGCCACATATCACGAACAATTACCAATTTCAATTCGTCGCTTTCATCCTTAAATCGTTCACCGATAACTTTTCTGTCTTGTTTTGTGGTGCTGTGCATCTGCCAATTTTCAGGGTCAGACGAAGACGAAGTCATTACCACTTTAATTGCGCCCTTGCTTAAATCTTGATTGTGCCAATCTGGTCGTATTTTTATTATTTCTTCATAGAGTTCCACTGCTATTCTTCGACTCATACAAACGATCATTCCTTTTCCTTCAAATACTTCTTGCCGTTTTTCAAAATGATCAACAATATCAGCGGCGACAACTTTCAACCTATCTCTATGTCCAACAATTGCTTCTAATTGCGCCCACTTTGCTTTCACCTTCTCCTTGGCCGTGCTTTCTTCGCCTTCGGTTATTGCTTCAACTTCATCATCAAGTTTTGCCGCTTCTTCCGGCTTTAGATGAACTTTGGCAAGACGCGATTCATAATAAATCCGAACTGTCGCTCCATCTTCAACTGCTTGGGCGATATCATACACATCAACATAATTGCCAAATACGGCCGGAGTAGAAGCGTCCTCCTTTTCTATTGGCGTGCCGGTAAATCCAATAAATGAAGCGTGAGGCAAAGCGTCTCGCAAATATTTTGCGAATCCGTATTTAGTAATTATCTCACCATCTTTCTCCGTTGTTTTTGCGCCAAATCCATATTGACTGCGATGCGCTTCATCAGCAATCACGATAATATTTTTTCGCTCAGATAATAAATCAAAATTTGCCGAGCCATCTTCAGGAAAAAATTTCTGAATTGTAGTAAAAACAATCCCACCGCCGGCAACGCGTAACAATTCTTTCAAATCCTCTCTATTTTTGGCTTGTACCGGTTCTTGCCGCAAAAGTTGTTTGCATCCAGCAAAGGTATCAAAAAGCTGGTCATCCAAATCGTTTCTATCCGTAATAACAACAATTGTCGGATTATTTAATTTAAGAACAGATTTTCCAGTATAGAAAACCATAGAAAGTGACTTTCCGCTTCCTTGCGTATGCCAAACAACGCCTGCTTTTCCATTCCCGTGTTCGCTTGTCGCTTTCAAAGTCTCCTCAATCGCTTTATTTACTGCAAAATATTGATGGTAAGCGGCAATCTTTTTAACGCTCACAACAGAAGATAAACCTGTTTTTGCATCTTCTTTCTTTGATTTTTCAAAAACGATAAAATGCTGGATCAAATCAAGCAAAACTTCTTTTCCGAGCATTCCCTTAATTAAGGTTTCAATCTGTGGAGTTGTTGCGGTATCTTCCTTGTATCCGTTGATTGATTTCCAAGCAAGGAATCGGGAAATATCTGATGAAATAGTTCCAGCTCTTGCATCTAGTCCATCTGAAGCCACCAGCACGGCGTTATAATAAAAAAGTGAAGGAATAGCATTTTTGTAATTCTGAAGTTGCGTAAATGCCTTGGCAACAGTAGCGTTTTCATCAGTCGGATTCTTTAGCTCTATCACCACCAAAGGCAAACCATTCACAAATAACACCACATCAGGTCGTTTATTGATATTGTTTTCAACCACCGTGAATTGGTTACACGCTAAAAATTCGTTATTTTCTGGATTCTCAAAATCAACCAGCCATACTTTGTCGCCCTTAATCCCTTCCTCTCCCATAACTTCAACCTCAATTCCTTCGGTGAGCATCCGATGAAATGCCTCGTTGTTGTTAATGAGATTTTGACTCGGTAAATTTAAAACTTGACGAAAGGCTTGCTCACGCGCTTCTTCTGAAATAGTTGGATTTATTGTTTCAATTGCTTGCTTCAAGCGATTCTTCAAAATTACCTCGTTCAAATTTTGTCTTTCAAGCTCTTGTTCCTCGGGCGACAAATACTGCCACCCCTGATTTTGCAGAAGCTCTATAACAAATTCTTCAATTGTTGATTCAAATATTTTGGTCATAATTCAATTTTTAAATATTGGTTTCCTCTGTCTAAAAGTTCCTTGTAAGTAATAACTTCAATTCCATGTAAAGCATGGTTCATCTTTCGTAAACCCTCCTTCTTGTTATTATCCCAACCATTAGAATTTCCTATCAAAATGTAGGCACGAGGTTTTAATAAGTTTATTTCTAGATTGTATTGATCTTTAATACTTTTCTCAATTTCAAGTCGTGATCTATCAATTTCAGATAAATAATTTACGACTTGTCCAATCGCTATATTTGTTTCGGGCGACCACTTCCAAGAACCACTATGGCTTGCATCTTTTACTACCACCTCATCATTAGGAAGCTTTATCTCTAAAATATCAACAAAGCCATCTATTGTTGGGAATAGGTAATCTGGCATTATGCCTTTAATATTAATTTTGGCTCTTTCTATTGGCTGTTGATAATTGACACCAAAAAGCCAATTGTTTTTATAGATCCATTTTTGCCACGAATTATCTCCACTTGTTTCTAAAAAACTACCTTGTGTTAATCTATGTTCCAACTCATCAATAATTTTCTTTTTTTCGGCTTGAATTCTTGCGTAAGAAAGTTTTGTGGCTAGTGAAGGATTTGATTGTGCAAGATCAATCCATATTTCCTCGCTATAACCAGCTTCAATTATTTTTTTGAAATATTTTGCTTTGTTTTCGTCTGTAATAATAACTTGATCTGGATAAACGACTGCATATTTATTTTCTCCATACTCAACACCTTTTTGCCTCAAAATATTTGCCAGCTTTGTTATCGCTGAGTAGAGTTTCTTGATTCCATTGGTATCAATAGTAAGATTAATTGTTTCATTTTTACCCAACGAACGAATATTAATTGCTTTTTCGGGAACCCACTTATCGGTTGCTGATTTTCGTCTTTGTCGAATAATTTTTCCCCTTATACCTTTGTTATGAATTTGAGCATGGAAAACCAATCGCGACATCGGTTCTTCACAAAGGATAAAATCTTCCTCCACCTCGGCGATTCCTTTTCCTATGCTTTTTGTTGTAATAAAATCGTTCATAATTATTCTTTAAATCCCTTAACTCTAACCTCGCCCTTCATCAATTTTGGTAAAAGAGTATCACGAAGACTAGAAAGAACTTTGATTTGATTAGTGTTCTCTCCAATTTTTTTATATAACCCATCAAAAATATTGCTGGCTTTTATAGTTATTGGTGATTTATCATTTGGCAATGCCACTTCTTGAATTTTCAAACCAGACATATTTATATAGGGTTGGCCGGAGCCCTCCCTAACAATCCCAAAATTAAAATATTTCAATATTTCAAAAATCAGCGCTGTTGAGATAGTTTTCCCCTTAATCCCTCCTGCATTATTATTTATCCAACAATTATTAAGAGAATATTGAACTGCTCCGCAATAACTTCCAATTTTTGCAAGTATAATAACAGGGCCAGTATGGGTTTTTTTATTAGTTTTTCCCATCACACTATTTGATCCATATATAATATTTTTTCCACAAGCATCGTATTCTTCTTTTGGAATATAATTTCCAGAAGTAAATTCCATAATTTCATCAAATCTATATATCTTCCACCCTTCCGGAATTTTGCCGAGTTCGGAATCAATCATTTTGCCGGTGGCGCCGGGGAAATTAAAATTCACAAACCATTCCTTAAAAATCGCCTGCGCAATAGCTTCCAGTGTTTTGTTCTGTTCGCGCAAAAGCTCAATCTTGTCATCTAAAGACGACAACACCGCCGCAATCGCGCGCTGTTCTGGAAGAGGGGGTAAATTAATTTCAATTGATTTTAAATAACTTACAGGTTGTGCAATGGAAGGTACACCTGTTTGATTTGCGTTTGCTAAAAGCTTATATTGCCCCTCTCTTGTTTTAAAAAAATAGGTTAAATATTGCGTTTGTAATAAGTCCCTTTTAGGTCTCAAAAAAAACTGACGCTGAGACAATACATATTTTTTATATTTTGAATTTTCTGGTATATAAGCAACTTGCCCAACATTACCAGCATGAGTAAAAATGATATCACCCGAAAAAACATTAGCACTTTTTAATTTTTCTGCATGTTCTGAAGTAATAAAATTATATTCTTTGTCTTCCAGTTTATATCCGTTCAAATGAGTTCCGCTTATCACAGGAATTCCATTATTAACAAAAGTTTCTACCTTAATATTGGAACCAAATGGACCCATAGCAATCTTTTCCGCCACTTCTCCCAGTGTCGTCATTTTCCAGCCCTTCGGAATTGTAGAATTTTTATCTGCCATAGTTATATTTTATTAAATGCCTTTTTTATAATTCCAGCCATCAGTTTTCTTCTTTTTTGCAAAAAGTCGTCATATTCAAGTTGATAAAAATTTTCTGGAATAGCGTGCTGAGCCAGCATTTCTTTAATTTCGTTCTCGCTGAACCTTTTTTGCACCATTGCAAAATATTCGCTTGGTTTATCGTCGCTTATTTCGATATTGTCTTCAAATTCCAAAAATGTCAGGTTGGCAATCTGGTTTATTTTTGCCTTGTCTTTGTTCTTATCAAATCCGTATTTTGAAATAAGATAATTTCTCGGAAAGATATGATGTTTTTCCAAACGCTTCTTTTTGGTTTTCAGAGACGGATCATAAAGATCACCAACAAGTTTGCGAGAAAATAAAACTGGGGAGCTGAGCTTATTAAGCGCGGCATAAAACGCGTTTGCTTCCGGACTTCTTGCTGATGATGTCTCCATTTGTCCGACAAGCGTAATTTCCCAAAAATCATTAGTTAAATTCTCGTTGATTATTTTTTCAAGACCACTAACAAACTCATCGGGTTTAAATTCCTCTATTCTATTCAAATCTTTTTCAAAAGCAGTTTCTGGTGAAGAAGAATATCTACCTGTTAGAGAGGACATCACAAACCAACGCCCAATAATCTTTTGTAGTTCGTGATTTTGAGTGTTGAAGTCTTGTTTTCCAATAAGATAAAGAATATAGCTGTACAAAACGGCATTTTTTGACGATATAAGTTCTTCGTCTTTATAACCTCCACCGATAAGAATTTTTAGAAAACTTTGCCAGTTAGTATTGTCAAGGACAACCGGCAAATTCGTTTTCATTCTGTTAAACTGTTGCGTTCTTAGTTCCTCTGAGAATTCTCCGGTTTCCATATCGCGCCCTCGTATAACGGAATACACATCTTTCATTTTTGCTCTATGAAATGTTAAACCAACTAGAACACGAAGCATATCGTCTGGATCGGGTTTTATAATGTAATTAAAGGATGAAAAGCGGGTCTCTTTTTCTGGAATACTTCTTGAATCAATGCAAAATTGTTCAATCTCCTTTCTACCTTCTTCCCAATAGACTGAAAGTAATGTCAAAATAAAATCAGCTTGTGTCAAACTCACACCTTGGCTATTTATACGAACGAAAATTTCTGATACGATTTCTTCTTCTAGATTGGCATCAATTTCAAGCGCCGTCAAAGGATATTTGTTAATATTTATAAGTGATTGTATGTTTGTAGATATGGTTTTTTCTTCTTCCTTTGTGATTTCTCTTTTTTCTTTCAATTTTGTAATGAACTCACTTATAATTACATAGTCGCCTTCTCCGGACCAAAGAGAAGTGATATTTGGAATATATTCGGGGTCACGATCAGTAGCGGCATCCCCAACTTTAAAAATTTCATCTAGCGGATGAAAAGCAATTTTAATTTTTTTACTTTCATAATCAGGAGTTAAAACTTCCTTGTTTTTCATGACTGCAAATAATGTTGTTAATCTCTGTTGTCCGTCAATAATCAAAAACCTTGGAATTTTTCTTTTCTTTTCGTCAAAACCGATATTTTTATAATCGTTACGATTTGCGTTCTCCCAAAAAAGTAGATATCCGATTGGATAACCACGATAAATTGAGTCAAATAAATCTCGAACCTTTGATATTTTTTTATACCAAACAAATGGGCGTTGAATATCAGGTAGGGCGATATCTCCTATTTCAATATCGTCTATTAATTTTCCAATAGTATAATCTGTTGTTTTAAATACTTGTGTCATAAATTATTTTACCTTGATTCCTATGTTTTCCAGTTGCTTTTTTATTTCTTCGTCCAGCTCTTTTTCCTTTTTCATCTGCTCGGAGAGTTTGGCGGTGAGGTCGGAAATTTTTTCTTCAAACGGAATGCTGTCATCTTCCTCGTCTTTTATTCCTACATATCGTCCCGGAGTAAGAACAAAATTGTGTTTGGTGATTTCTTCAATGTTTGCCGACTTACAAAAACCTTTGATGTCTTCATATTTTCCATCGTGCTTTCGCCATTCGTGATAAGTATTGGCAATTTTGGCAATGTCTTCATCGGTGAACTCTCGGTGGGTGCGATCGGCCATAAAACCGACTTCGGAAGCGTCTATAAAAAGAATCTCGCCAGTGCGTTTGCGATCGCCATTGCCCGCACGCTTGCGGGAGATAAACCAAATACAAGCTGGAATGCCGGTATTATAGAAAAGCTGTTTGGGAAGCGCCACGATACAATCCACTAAATCATTTTCGATGAGTGCTTTTCGGATTTCGCCTTCGTTGTTTGTTTGACTGGAGAGTGAGCCATTAGCCAGCACACACGCCATTACTCCTTTTGGTGAGAGGTGATAAATCATATGCTGAAGCCACGCATAATTGGCGTTTGATGCCGGCGGAATGCCATATTGCCAGCGCGGATCATTTTGTAAAAGTTGTCCCGACCAGTCGCTATCATTGAACGGAGGATTGGCAAGAACAAAATCTGCCTTCAAATCTTTATGCAAATCATTCAAAAATGATCCTTCGGTGTTCCATTTCACTTGGCTTCCATCAATTCCACGAATTGCTAAGTTCATTCGGCACAGGCGATAGGTGGTTTGATTACTTTCTTGTCCGTAAATAGAAATATCATCAATATTTCCTTGGTGGCTTTCCACAAATTTTTCGCTCATAATAAACATTCCACCACTTCCGCAAGCAGGGTCAAAAACCCTACCTTTGTATGGCTCAATCATTTCAACCATTAAGCGAACAATTGATTTTGGAGTGTAAAATTGTCCGCCTTTTTTGCCTTCGGCATTGGCAAATTCACCCAAGAAATATTCATATACTCGGCCGAGCAAATCTTTTGATTTTGCCGCCGCATCGCCAATAGCGATATTTCCGATTAGGTCAATCAGTCCGCCAAGCGCGGCTTTGTCCAAATTAGGGCGAGCATACACTTTCGGCAAAATTCCTTTAAGTGTTGGATTTTCTTTTTCAATCGCTTCCATTGCGTCATCAAGGTCATTTCCGATTGAAGGAAGTTTTGCTCGAGAATGAAGATAAGACCATCTGGCAATTTGCGGAACAAAAAATACATTTTCGGCGCGATATTCGTCCGGATCTTCCGGATTAGCTCCCGTAAAATCACCTTTATCTTCTTTTATTTTGGAGTAAAGCTCTTCAAAGGAATCCGAGATGTATTTTAAAAATATAAGACCAAGCACAATGTGCTTGTATTCGGCGGCATCCATATTTTTGCGTAGTTTATCCGCCGCCTTGAAGAGAGTTTTTTCAAACGTTTCACTTTTACCGTTATTTTTCATATATTTTTAATCTAAATTTAATATTCGATCTAAAAACATTATATCACCCAAATTCGCTGTATTTCCTGATACGAACTAATATATTTCTCTATATTTGTATATATTTCTACATAAACTTCTATATTTTGTTATGCTGACAGCATAAGACTAGTGCGTTAAATTTCCCTTAGTCAATTGAAAATTTACTCGAGCTGTACTTGTTAAAGGACTTAAAAAAGAGATAGATAGTTTTTCTCTTGAATGAGTCCTTTTTTTCATTTCTAAAACAAAACAGGACTTAAAAAGAGAAAGTGTAATTTTTTAACCTTCTCCATTTTTTAATCTGGATTTAATATACAGAGTGGGGGAGCATTTAAAAGCCATTGTCATATCAATCCAAAAATAATTATCAGGGTGATTTGAACTTCAAACATCTGGAGCGGGCGACGGGATTCTCGTCCTATCAGGACTCGAACCTGTTTTAAGACACTCTAACTCATCTCATTCGCAAGAGTCTCTAAAGCACGCGACCCCGCCTCCTTCGCTTCGCTCAGTGTGGCATTCTCATCCCGTCTTTCCGGATAGCCTACAAAGATACAATATTCTTGTTTACAACAAGAGCACGAGGTTTTGCTGGTTTGTTTGGAGCGGGCGACGGGATTCGAACCCGCGATCTTCTCCTTGGGAAGGAGACGCTTTACCACTAAGCCACGCCCGCGTAAGTAATTCAAATACTTACTCTTCAAACTAACCAAAACCAGACGCTTTACCATTGATGCTATAGTGCGGAGCACTATGGCCCAATCGCAAGATTTTCTTTCCATTGATGCTATAGTGCGGAGCACTATGGCCCAATCGCAAGATTTTCTTTCCATTGATGCTATAGTGCGGAGCACTATGGCTCAATAGCAAGGTTCTCGAGCTAAGCGAGAGGTTCTTCCCACTAAGCCACGCCCGCAGAAGACAATACAAATCCAGTTTTAGATTATATTACTCAAAAAACAACCACACAACCAACTATATTGGCGCGTGGCTTTTAATATTAAAATTATGATGATAAATTACTACGGTAGTATCAGTACTTGACCTGGTATTATCAAAGCTTGTGAACCATTAGGTAAAAATCCTATCGAATTTTTGTTTGCTTCCAGAATTTTTACCCATTCAAATCCGCTT
>Ga0116193_1002053_pt1 | contig 15692 bp, 12 predicted proteins | sample AD_UKC115_MetaG_FD_89892 | JGI IMG/M metagenome (GOLD analysis project Ga0116193, IMG submission 89892) | Active sludge microbial communities of municipal wastewater-treating anaerobic digesters from Hong Kong - AD_UKC115_MetaG | ecosystem: Engineered > Bioreactor > Anaerobic > Digestate... | reverse complement strand
TACGCCTTCGGCGAGTACGACGAGACACCCCAGCGGCAGGCCGGTTACGTCGCCGATTTCGCCGACGCCGGTCTGGTGAACCTGGTCGGTGGTTGCTGCGGAACGACGCCGGCGCACATCGCCGAGATCGCCAGGGTGGTCGAGGGCAAGCCGCCGCGCGCGGTGCCGGAGATCGCCGTCGCGACCCGTCTCTCGGGCCTCGAGCCGCTGAACATCACCGAGGATTCGCTGTTCGTGAACATCGGTGAGCGCACCAACATCACCGGCTCCGCCCGGTTCCGCAACCTGATCAAGGCCGAGGACTACGACACCGCCCTGTCGGTGGCCCTGCAGCAGGTCGAGGTCGGTGCGCAGGTGATCGACATCAACATGGACGAGGGCATGATCGACGGCGTCGCCGCGATGGACCGGTTCACCAAGCTCATCGCGTCCGAACCGGACATCAGCCGCGTCCCGGAGATGATCGACTCCTCCAAGTGGGAGGTCATCGAGGCCGGCCTGAAGAACGTGCAGGGCAAGCCGATCGTCAACTCGATCTCCATGAAGGAGGGCGAGGAGAAGTTCATCCGCGAGGCACGGCTGTGCCGCAAGTACGGCGCCGCCGTCGTCGTGATGGCCTTCGACGAACAGGGTCAGGCCGACAACCTGGAGCGCCGCAAGGAGATCTGCGGACGCGCCTACCGGGTCCTGACCGAGCAGGTCGGCTTCCCGGCCGAGGACATCATCTTCGACCCGAACTGCTTCGCACTGGCGACCGGTATCGAGGAGCACGCGACGTACGGGATCGACTTCATCGAGGCCTGCGCCTGGATCAAGGCGAACCTGCCCGGCGTACACATCTCCGGTGGCATCTCGAACGTGTCGTTCTCGTTCCGGGGCAACAACCCGGTCCGCGAGGCCATCCACGCGGTGTTCCTGTTCCACGCCATCAAGGCGGGCCTGGACATGGGCATCGTCAACGCCGGTGCGCTGGTGCCCTACGACTCGATCGACCCCGAGCTGCGGGACCGGATCGAGGACGTGGTGCTGAACCGGCGCCCGGATGCGGCCGAACGGCTCCTGGAGATCGCCGAGCGGTTCAACACCAAGGGCGCGGAAGAAGATCCGAAGGCTGCCGAGTGGCGCAGCCTGCCGGTGCGCGAGCGGATCACGCACGCCCTGGTCAAGGGCATCGACGCGCACGTCGACGATGACACCGAGGAACTGCGGGCCGAGATCGCGGCCGCGGGGGGCCGCCCGATCGAGGTGATCGAAGGCCCGTTGATGGACGGCATGAACGTCGTCGGCGACCTCTTCGGCGCGGGCAAGATGTTCCTGCCGCAGGTGGTGAAGTCGGCACGGGTGATGAAGAAGGCCGTCGCCTACCTGCTGCCGTTCATCGAGAAGGAGAAAGAGGAGAACGGTACGGCCGACAGCAAGGACACCAACGGCACCATCGTGATGGCCACCGTCAAGGGCGACGTCCACGACATCGGCAAGAACATCGTCGGAGTTGTCCTGCAGTGCAACAACTTCGAAGTGATCGACCTCGGTGTGATGGTGCCCGCCCAGAAGATCCTCGACGCGGCCAAGGAGCACGACGCCGACATCATCGGGCTGTCCGGCCTGATCACGCCGTCGCTGGACGAGATGTCCAACTTCGCCGTCGAGATGGAACGTGAGGGCCTGGAGATTCCGCTATTGATCGGCGGCGCGACCACCTCGCGCGCGCACACCGCGGTGAAGATTGCGCCCCGGCGCAAGGGACCGGTGGTGTGGGTCAAAGATGCCTCGCGTTCCGTCCCGGTGGCCGCCGCGCTGCTGGACGACAAGCAGCGGCCGGCGCTACTGGAGGCGACCGAGAAGGACTACGCATCGCTGCGCGAACGGCACGCGCAGAAGAACGAGCGGCCGATGCTGACGCTGGAGAAAGCCCGCGCCAATCGGACGCCGATCGACTGGGACGGCTATCCGCCGCCGGTGCCCGCGCAAGGGACGGGAATACGAGATTTCCAGGACTACGACCTGGCCGAGCTGCGCGAGTACATCGACTGGCAGCCGTTCTTCAACGCCTGGGAGATGAAGGGCCGCTTCCCCGACATCCTCAACAACCCGGCGTCGGGCGAGGCCGCCCGCAAGCTGTACGACGACGCCCAGCAGATGCTCGACACCCTGATCAAGGAGAAGTGGCTGCGCGCCAACGGGGTCATCGGGTTCTTTCCCGCGAACGCCGTCGGTGACGACGTCGAGGTCTACACCGACGACACGCGCTCCGAGGTGCTGACCACCTTGCACAACCTGCGCCAGCAGGGCGAGCACCGCGACGGCATCCCGAACCGGTCGCTGGGGGATTTCATCGCCCCCCGGGAAACGGGGTTACCGGACTTCATCGGTGCCTTCGCCGTCACCGCGGGCCTGGGCAGCCAGGAGAAGATCATGGAGTTCAAGGCCGCCCTCGACGACTACAGCGCGATCCTGCTGGAGTCGGTGGCCGACCGGCTGGCGGAGGCGTTCGCCGAGCGCATGCACCAGCGGGTCCGCGAGGAGTTCTGGGGATACCAGCCCGACGAGCAGCTGGACAACGATGCCCTGATCGCGGAGCGCTACGTCGGTATCCGCCCGGCCCCCGGCTACCCGGCCTGCCCGGAGCACACCGAGAAGGCGACGCTCTGGGAGCTGATGGATGTCCGGGAGCGCACCGGTATCGAGTTGACCGAGTCGATGGCGATGTGGCCGGGTGCCGCCGTCAGCGGCTGGTACTTCTCGCACCCGCAGTCGCAGTACTTCGTGGTGGGCCGGCTGGCCCAGGACCAGGTGGCCGACTACGCGAAGCGCAAGGGCTGGACCCTGGCCGAGGCCGAACGCTGGCTCGCCCCCAACCTCGGCTACAACCCCGAGGACTGAGCCGCTTCCAGGATCTGTTCTGCGTTCACGGACACAACGTGCGAGTAGATCTCGCAGCCAGCGCGGAGCAGATCCTGGTGATCGGGGCCACAGGATTTCCTCCGGCGCCGACGGCGATGGGACAATTTCGGGCATGCGTGCGGTGCTGTGGGATATGGACGGCACCATCGTCGACTCCGAGAAGTTGTGGGACGTCGCCATCAACGAGCTCTATGCGCGCCACGACCGGGTGCTGGCCCCGGAGATCCGTGACTCGACGGTCGGCGGTTCGGCCGACGGCGTGATCCGCACGGTGTTCGAGGATCTCGGACTGGAGCCCGATCCCGGTCACATGGCCGATGTGGCGGACTGGATGCACGATCGGGTCGGCGAACTCTTCATCAGTGGGCTGCCGTGGTGTGCCGGGGCACGTGAGCTGCTCGACGCGTTGCACGCCGCCGGCGTGCCGATGGCGCTGGTGACCAACACCCGCCGGGCGCTGACCGAGAAGGCATTGAACAGCATTGGGCGGCAGTACTTTTCGGTCACGGTTTGCGGTGACGAAGTGCCGCACGGCAAGCCGGCGCCGGACGTTTATCTGCGTGCGGCCGAACTCCTCGGTTTCGCCGCCGCCGACTGTCTGGCGATCGAGGATTCCGTCACCGGCACCGCTGCCGCCGAGGCGGCCGGTTGCCCGGTTCTCGTGGTGCCCAATGAGGTCGAGGTACCCGTCGGTGCGCGCCGGGTCTTCTTCGAATCGTTGAGCGGACTGTCCCTGGCCCGATTGCGCAGCGCGCATGGGGATCTGACCGATCGGATCGGTGAGCCCGCCACCTAGGTTCGGGTGCCATTCACAGGTACTTCCTGCGCCAACACGTCTTTGCTGAACGGTTCAGGAAACTACCCCTCCCGACCCGTGCCGGATCGTCTCCACAATCGACAATCGCCTGTTGAGCAACATCGAACAGGTTTCGCGAATCTCGGCACGCAAGAAAATCGCCGCCGTAGAATTCGGCGGTATGCCGTTTGCCGAGGATGGGCTGAGCACCCTGACTCTGGCCGGCATTCCGGCGTTTCTTTGCCGACGAACCGGGGATGGTTTTCCCGTCATTGTTGCTCGCACTCCACAGTTCCTGGCGCTCATGCAGGCCGTGACGCGGTCCGTGGACGAGCGCCGATTGCTGTTGTCGCTGGCCGAGGTTTGGCCGGCGTCGCCAGCACCCGCGCCGGCGGTCACGTCCGGAACGGTCGCGCCGTTGGAGTTCGTCCTGCGGACGACGCCCGGCAGCGACGAACATCTGGTGATCGTGGGATCGCCCGACGACGACGTCACCAACAACGAGGCCTTCGTCGCCCTCGTGGAGAACCTGCCCGACATGGTGATGCGCACCGACGTCAGCACCCGCATCCTGTATGTCAATCCGAGGATGGCCGCGGTGATCGCCGAGCGATCGGATGGGGGAGTCGGGAACACCGCCGACGAACTGGGCGCGTTCGAGGACACGGTCGCCGCGCTGACCGCCACCTATGGTGAAGCGTTCGCCGAGGGCAAGGCGCTCGATGTGGAGATCGATGTCGCCGGACGGAACCGGATCCATCATCTGCTCGTGCGCGGCGTGCCCGAGCGCGGCAGTGACGGCAGCGTGCAATCGGTGATCTCCGTCATCCGGGACATCAGCGCGCTGAAACGACTCCAGCATCAGTTCGAGGTGCTGGCACGCACCGATCCGCTCACGTCGTTGATGAACCGCCGCAGCTTCTTCGAGCAGGTCGACGCCGAGTTGGCCGCCGGGCGGCGACCGCTGAGCCTGCTGCTGCTCGACGTGGACGACTTCAAGTCCATCAACGACGGGTTCGGCCACGTGGTGGGTGACGAGATCTTGAACCGGATCGGGCGGCTGCTGGAGGCCGAGACGCGCGAGGGCGACCTGATTGCGAGGCTGGGCGGCGATGAGTTCTGCGTGGCCCTCCTCGACGCGGACGTGCACGCGACGGAGTCGACCGCCGAACGCCTGCGCCGCCGGGTGGGCGATGTCGCGCGGGAAGTCGGACTGACGGGTGGGATCGCGGTGAGTGTCGGTGCGGTCACCGCTGGCGACGTCGAGATCACCGCGTACGAACTGCTCGCTCGGGTCGACGATGCGATGTACCGGCAGAAGTTCGTGGCGCGCGCACCGCTGCGAAAGGGCCGTCGACCGTCCGGGGCGCCCCGATGACCGAGGCGCAGAGCTGGCTGGACACCTTCGAGTCGGCGGGCGTTGCGGCGTTCTGGTGCCGACGTGAGTCGGACACCTTCGTAGTCGTTTCCCGGACAGGCTATTTCGGCGCGGTGGTCGGCGCACCGGATGCCGTTGCGGACGAGGCGACGTTACTGCACCGGCTGGCTGCGGCACGCCGGGCGGCCCAGCCGGGGGAGGTGCTGATGGTCCGCGAGGCGGCGGACGCATGGCATTGCGTCGCGCAGCCGATGTCCGACCCGGATCACTTCGTGGCGATCCTGCGGCTACCGAGCCCCTGTCAATTGCGCAATGAGGACTTCTTCAGGATCGTGGAGCAGATCCCCGACGTGATCGCACGATTCGATCGTTCGATGCGTTACCTGTACGTGAATCCCTCTGTCGAGCAGGCCGATCCGGAACGGCCGGTCCAGCTGCGCATCGGCCGGAGTCAGGTCGAGATCGACGAGCCGTCGGCGTTGGCCGACCTGTGGCAGTCGGCGTATCGCACCATCTTCGAGACCGGCGAGCGGCTCGAGCGGGAGTTCGAGTTCCCGGCGCCGGACGGCCCACGGCACTTCGTGCTCCGCCTGGTGCCCGAGTTCGGTGCGGACGGGCAGATCCAGACCGTGCTCAGTTCGGCCCGCGACGTCACCGAACTCAAGATGCTCCAGCGCGAGTTGGAGGTGCTCGCCCAGACCGATTCACTGACACCGCTGCTGAACCGGCGTGCCTTCACGGAACGGGCCACCGTCGAGTTGCGCAAGGTGCGCGACGGACATGGCCGGCTGAGCGTTCTGCTGCTGGACGTCGACGACTTCAAGGCCGTCAACGACACCTTCGGCCATCTGTTCGGCGACCAGGTGCTCGTCGGCATCGGTGCGGTGGTGCAGGATGAGATCGGCCCCTACGATTTCGCCGCCCGAATGGGTGGCGACGAGTTCTGCGTCGGCTTCGTCGACGCGGAGGACGCCGATGCCCGAGAACTCGCCGAGCGGATCCGGCACAGGATCGGCGACGAGGTCGCGCCCCGCGGCGTCGAGCTGACCGTGCACGTCAGCATCGGGCTGACCGCGGCCGCAGCCACCGACGTCAATCTCGACGCGGTGATGAGTCGCGTCGACCGGTTGATGTACGACGAGAAGCAGGCCAAGCGTGACCGCGTTCGTCGGGACGGCGAGCCGATCTCCTGAACCGATCTCGCCAAGCATGTTCGAAGAACGTGTCATGGTGGTATTGCTCCAACGTTGCGGCGGAAGGACGGTCACGATGTCCCACGGTCCCGTCGGCGGTGACGAGCCGTCGATCTTCGGTGACGAAGAGTTCTCCAGCGGCCGCAGCGCCGTTCGCATAGCCGGCGTTGCGGCGTTGGGCGGCCTGTTGTTCGGCTATGACAGCGCGGTCATCAACGGCGCGGTCAAGTCGATCCAGGAACACTTCGACATCAGCGACAACACCCTGGGCTGGGCCGTCGGCTCGGCGTTGCTCGGCGCCGCCGGGGGTGCACTGTTCGCCGGGCGCTTGGCCGACCGAGTGGGGCGATTGGCGGTGATGAAGATCGCCGCGGTGCTGTTCCTGATCAGTGCGATCGGCACTGGTCTGGCGCACCACATCACGCTGATCTTCGTCTTCCGGATCATCGGCGGCATCGCGGTGGGTGCCGCCTCGGTGATCGCCCCGGCCTACATCGCGGAGACCTCGCCGCCCGGTATTCGGGGACGGCTGGGCTCGCTGCAGCAGCTCGCGATCGTCAGCGGGATCTTCTTGTCCCTGGCCGTCGACGCGCTGCTCGCGCACCTGGCGGGCGGGGCGAGCGAGGAGTTGTGGCTGGGTCAGCCAGCCTGGCGGTGGATGTTCTACATGATGGCCGTACCCGCGGTGGTATACGGTCTGCTGGCCTTCACGATTCCCGAGTCACCGCGTTACCTCGTTGCCACCCACCGCATTCCGGAAGCACGCAGGGTGCTCACCATGCTGCTGGGGCAAAAGAATCTCGAGGTGACCATCAACCGGATCCAGGAGACCATCGAACGCGAAGACCAGCCGTCCTGGCGGGATCTGCGCAAGCCGACCGGCGGTATCTACAGCATCGTGTGGATTGGCCTGGCGCTGTCGATCTTCCAGCAGTTCGTCGGCATCAACGTGATCTTCTACTACTCCAATGTGCTGTGGGAGGCCGTCGGCTACGGGGAGAGCAAGGCCTTCCTGATCACGGTGATCACTTCGGTTACCAACATCGTGACCACGCTCATCGCGATCGCCCTGATCGACAAGATCGGCCGCAAGCCACTGCTGCTGATCGGTTCGGCCGGCATGGCGGTCACCCTGGCGACCATGGCGGTGATCTTCGGCACCGCGCCGTTGGTCGACGGCAAGCCGGAGCTGCACGGCGCCACCGGGACCATCGCCCTGATTGCCGCCAACCTCTTCGTCGTCGCGTTTGGAATGTCTTGGGGCCCGGTGGTGTGGGTGCTGTTGGGCGAGATGTTCCCGAATCGCATCCGTGCGGCGGCACTCGGTCTGGCCGCTGCCGGGCAGTGGGTGGCCAACTTCCTCATCACGTGGACGTTCCCGGGACTGCGACACCATCTGGGCACCGCGTACGGCTTCTACGCCCTGTGTGCGGTCCTGTCCTTCCTGTTCGTGTGGAAGTGGGTCCGGGAGACCAAGGGAGTGTCCCTGGAGGACATGCACGCTGAGCTCATGGCCGACGAGAAGCCCGCGATCGGCAGTGGATAATGTCTGCGTGATGTCGGGAAGCCCGATCAGCCGGGAGGCCATCGCCGCGGCCCCGATGTTCGACGGGCTCGATGGCGCGCAGATCGATTTTCTGGCCGGGCAGAGCCGCACCACGTTTCTGCCCGCCGGGCAGGTGCTGTTCCGGCGCGACACCCCGTCGACGGGGTTCTACGTGGTACGCGAAGGCCTCATGCAGCTCTCGATGTCGAATTCCGAGGGTGTGGTCAAGGTGGTCGAAATCGTCGGTCCCGGAAACGCTTTCGGTCAGGCCGTGATGTTCCTGCACAAGCCGTACCCGGTCGACGCCAGCGCGCTGGCCGACACCGAGCTGGTGTTCGTGCCCACCGTCGCCGTCGACCGACTGCTCGACACCGACCCGGCGATGGCCCGCATCATGCTGGCATCGGTGTCAAAACGGTTGCAGGCCAAGGTGCAGGACATCGCGGCGCTGTCGCTACAGTCGGCCACCCAGCGCATCGTCGCCTATGTCCTCGGCGCGGCCGACGTCGGTCTGACCTCGACCAGTGTGGAGCTGCCGGTGCGCAAACAGGTGCTGGCGTCGCGCTTGGGCATGACTCCGGAAACCTTCTCGCGCGCCATGCGGGCCCTGTCCGGCGAGGGACTGCTCGAGGTCGACGGTGCGGTCGTGCAGATTCCCGACGTCGCCGCGCTGGTGGCGTACTCCGACCGCCAGCCGAGTGTGTGACCGGGCCCACACCGTCCAGTTGATCTAGGTCAATGCTGGCGCCCGCGGCCGTTCCTAGCGTGGGCGTCATGTTCTGTTACCAGTGCGAGCAAACCGACCACACCGCCAACCCCGATCGCCCGAACCTGCTGAGCTTCGGCTGCGCCAGCGTCAAGGGCAACTGCGGCAAGGACGCCACCACCGCGGCGCTGCAGGACGTGCTGGTGCACATCGATCTGGGCATCGGACAGTACGCCGCGATGGCCCGTGCACTGGGCGCCGCCGACCCCGAGTTCGCCGCGCATGCCAGCCTCGACATGTTCACCACCCTGACCAACGTCAACTTCAACGCCACCCGCTTCATGGCGATGATCGCCGAGGCGGTGGCCGTTCGCGACCGCGCCAAACTGGCCTACGAAGCCGCCGCCGAGGCCGCTGGTGTGGAGGCTGAAAAGCTCACCGGCACAGCTGTATTCGTCCCCGCGGCAACCATTTCCGAGGTGGTCGCCCAGGCCGACGGCATCGGCGTCGACGCCGACCTGGACAACGTCGGACCCGACGTGGTGGGCCTGCGCAACCTCAACCTGTACGGCCTCAAGGGCGTCTGCGCCTACGCACACCACGCGCACGCCCTGGGTTACCGCACCGAGGAGACCGATGCGGGCATCGAGTCCGCGCTGGCGTTCCTGGCCGACCCACCCACCGACCCCGAGGCGCTGCTCGTGCACGCGCTCGACCTCGGTGCGCTGAACCTGAAGGTGATGGAGATGCTCGACGGCGCCAACACCGGCAGCTTCGGCAGCCCGGTGCCCACGCCGGTCCGTGTCACGCCCGTCGTCGGCAAGGCGATCCTGGTCTCCGGCCACGATCTGCACGACCTCCACACGATCTTGAAGGCCACCGAGAACACCGGCATCAACGTCTACACCCACGGCGAGCTGCTGCCCGCCCACGGCTACCCCGGCCTGCACGTGTACAGCCACCTGGCCGGCAACTACGGCGGCGCCTGGCAGGACCAGCAGCGCGACTTCACCGCGTTCCCCGGTCCGATCGTGATGACGTCCAACTGCCTGATCGAGCCGCAGCCGGCGTACCGCAACCGGATCTTCACCATGGGACCGGTGGGCTGGCCGGGCATCCGCCACCTGAGCTCCGACCTATCGCCGGTGCTCGGGGCGGCCCGGGCGATGCCGGGATTCACCACCGAGGTGCCGTCGGAAACCGTGACCACCGGGTTCGGCCACGGCGCCGTGCTGTCGGTCGCCGACACGGTGATCGAGGCGGTCAAGTCCGGTGCGATCAAACGCTTCCTGCTGATCGGCGGCTGCGACGGCGCGGCACCGGGACGCAACTACTACACCGATGTCGCCGACCACGCGCCGGCCGACACCGTGCTGATGACGTTGGGCTGCAACAAGTATCGGTTCAACACCCACGAGTTCGGCGAGATCGGTGGAATCCCCCGACTGCTCGACGTGGGCCAGTGCAACGACAGCTACTCGGCCGTGCAGATCGCGCTGGCACTGGCGAATGCGTTCGACTGCGGCGTCAACGACCTGCCGTTGAGTCTGTTCGTGTCCTGGTTCGAGCAGAAGGCCGCCGCGGTCCTGCTGACCCTGCTGTCGCTGGGTATTCGCAATATCCGCCTCGGCCCGACGCTGCCGGCGTTCCTGACCCCGGCGCTGGTCGACATCCTGGTGGACAAGTTCGCGCTCAAGCCGATCGGCGATCCCGCCCAGGACCTGGCGGACGCGATGGCGGGCGCCTGATGACCGAGACCGCCACCAGCACCGCCGAGACCGACCTGTCGGCGCACGAGGTGGTGCTGGTCACCGACGACGGGGTGGAATCGGCCATCCGCTGCGACGAGAACACCACGGTGCTCGCCGCCGCCGAGGAGGCCGGGCTGGTCCTGAAGTCGTCGTGTCAGGCCGGCGGGTGCGGAGCGTGCTCGGCCGTGCTGTCCGGCGGACGGGTGGACATGGCCGAACACGACCCCGACGTCGTCGAGGTGGCCGAGGACGACGGCGGAATACTGTTGTGCTGCAGCTTCCCCCGCGACAACTGCCGCATCGAGCTGCCGTACGACCGGAGCAAGGTGGTGGCGGCCCGGCCGAATCGGCGCCGGGCCCGGATCACCCGGCTGGAGCGGGTTGCCGATGGTGTCATCGCTCTCGGCCTGACGCTGCTGGCCGACGCCGACGGCTCGTCGTCCGCCGACTTCGAATCGGGTCAGTTCGTGCAGCTCACCGTTCCCGGCACCGCGGTACGGCGGTCCTACTCACCGGCCAACGTCGCCAACTGGGACGGCGAGTTGGAGTTCTACATCCGGCCGCTGCCCGGCGGAGTGATGTCGGAGTACCTGACCCGGGCCGCGGCGGTCGGCGACGAACTGACGGTCTCGACGGCCAAGGGTGACTTCGTCCTGGCCGAGAACGGGCTGCGGCCCCGTTGGTTCATCGGCGGCGGTACCGGGTTGTCGCCGCTGCTGTCGATGCTGCGCCGGATGGCCGAATGGGGAGACCCGCAGCCGACGCGGCTGTTCTTCGGTGTGACGCGGCAGTCCGAGGTGTTCGGACAGGACGAGCTGGCGGCCGTCGCCGCGACACTGCCCGGGTTCCGGGCCGACACCGTGGTGTGGCAGCCGGCACCGGACTGGACCGGCGCCACCGGCAACCCCGTCGATCTGGCGGCGGCCGAGGCCTCGACCCTCGACGAGTGGCCGGACGTCTATGTGTGCGGGCCGCCGCCGATGATCGACGCCGCCTATGCCGCACTGGCCGCTGTCGGGGTGCCGCGGGAGCAGATCCACGCCGAACGCTTCCTGTCCGGCGCTGCCCCGTAGCCCACTGAACTCGGGCATCGTGGCCCGTGTGAAACAATCCTGTGCCGTGAAGACCTTCGAGGAACTGTTCGCCGAACTGGGGGAACGCTCACGTACACGGCCGGCGGGCAGCGCCACCGTCGCCGCCCTGGACGCCGGCGTTCACACCATCGGCAAGAAGATCCTGGAAGAGGCCGGCGAGGTCTGGATGGCCGCCGAGCACGAATCCGACGAGGCGCTGGCCGGCGAGATCAGCCAACTGCTGTACTGGACCGAGGTGCTGATGGTCGCGCGCGGCCTGACCCTCGACGACATCTACCGGAAGCTGTGATGGGCGTGTTGCGTGTTGCCGTCCCCAACAAGGGCGCTCTGAGCGAATCGGCCGCCGAGATCCTCGCGGAGGCCGGCTACCGGCGTCGCACGGACCCGAAGGACCTGACTGTCCTCGATCCGGTCAACAACGTCGAATTCTTCTTCCTGCGGCCCAAGGACATCGCCATCTACGTCGGCTCCGGGCAGCTGGATTTCGGCATCACCGGTCGCGATCTGGCGTTCGAGTCCGACGCCCCGGTGTCCGAGCGGCTCGCGCTGGGGTTCGGATCGTCGACGTTCCGGTACGCCGCCCCGGCGGGCCGGGACTGGACGGTCGCCGACCTGGCCGGCAAACGGATCGCCAGCGCGTACCCGAACCTGGTCCGGAAAGACTTGGCGGCCAAGGGAATCGACGCCACGGTCATCCGGCTCGACGGTGCGGTGGAGATCTCCATCCAGCTCGGCGTGGCCGACGCGATCGCCGACGTCGTGGGCTCCGGCCGGACGTTGCGCGCCCACGGTCTGGCCGCGTTCGGTGAGTCGCTGTGCGATTCGGAGGCCGTGCTGATCGAACGTGCCGGCAACCAGCCCGACGTCGCGCGGGACCAACTGGCGGCCCGCGTTCAGGGGGTCGTGTTCGGCCAGCAGTATCTGATGCTGGACTACGACTGCCCCAAGGCCGTGCTGGAGCGGGCCACCGAGGTGACTCCGGGCCTGGAGTCACCGACCATCGCCCCGTTGGCCGACCCGGACTGGGTCGCCGTGCGCGCGCTGGTTCCGCGCCGGGACGTCAACGCCATCATGGACGAGTTGGCCATCATCGGCGCCAAGGCGATTCTCGCGTCGGACATCCGGTTCTGCCGTTTCTGAACTGCTAGCCTCCCAGGTTGTGACGCACTTCCTCGTTCTGGTGCTGGCCGGCCTGATCGGCGCGGTCGCCGGCCTGCGGGCCCTGACCGCTCCTGCCGTGGTGGCCTGGGCCGCCATGTTGCACTGGATCAACCTCGACGGCACCTGGGTGCAGTGGCTGGGCCACCCGATCACCGTCGCGATCCTCACCGTGCTGGCCCTGGGTGAGCTGATCACCGATCAACTGCCCAAGACGCCGAGTCGCACCGTGCCGATGCAGTTCATCGCCCGCCTGATCACCGGCGGATTCGCCGGCGCCGCGCTGGGCACCGCCTGGGGGTACCGGTGGGGCGGTCTGGGTGCGGCGCTGATCGGCGCCGCCGTCGGCACCATCGTCGGCTACGAACTGCGCCGCCGGCTCTCCGACCATCACGGGATCGACCTTCCGGTCGCCATCACCGAGGACGTCGTCGCCGTCGTCGGCGGGCTGGCCGTCGTCGCCCTGACCGCCGCGCTGTAGATGAGCGAGCGCTTCGACGCGATCATCGTCGGGGCGGGACAGGCCGGCCCACCGCTGGCCGGCAGGCTGACCGACGCGGGGATGACCGTCGCCGTCATCGAACGCAAACTGGTCGGCGGCACCTGTGTCAACTACGGCTGCATCCCCACCAAGACCCTGGTCGCCAGCGCGCATGCCGCGCATGTGGCCCGCCGCGGCGCCGACTTCGGGGTGCAGACCGGGCCGGTGACCGTTGACATGGCGAAGGTCAGGGCGCGCAAGGACACCATAGTGCACGACGACCGCCACGGCGTCGAGGACTGGATCACCGGCATGCCCGGCGCCACCCTGCTGCGCGGGCACGCCCGGTTCGTCGGTCCCAAGACCCTGTCGGTCGACGGCCGGCTCCTGGCGGCCGACCACATCTTCCTCAACGTCGGCGGCCGGGCCGTCGTCCCGGACATCCCCGGCCTGGCCGACGTCGACTACCTCACCAACGTGGGCATCCTCGAACTCGACACCGTCCCAGAACATCTCGTCATCGTCGGCGGCAGTTACATCGCGCTGGAATTCGCCCAGATGTACCGCCGATTCGGCGCTCGGGTCACCGTCGTCGAGAAGGGCGCGCGGTTGACCTCCCGGGAGGACGAGGACGTCTCGGCGGCGATCAAGGACATTCTGGAGGCCGAGGGCATCACGGTGATTCTCGATGCGACGGCCATGCGGATCACCAAACGCGACAACGGTTTTGCGTTACAGCCCCGCGACGGCGCCGAGCCGGTTATCGGCACGCGGCTGTTGGTGGCCACCGGCCGGCGGCCCAACACCGACGACCTGGGGCTGGAGGCCGCCGGGGTGCAGGTCGATCATCGCGGCCACATCATCGTCGACGACCAGTTGCGCACCACCGCCGAGGGCGTCTGGGCAATGGGGGACTGCAACGGCAAGGGCGCGTTCACGCATACGTCCTACAACGACTTCGAGATCGTGGCGGCCAACCTGCTCGATGACGATCCCCGCCGGGTGTCCGACCGCATCACCACCTACGCGCTCTACATCGACCCGCCGCTGGGCCGGGCGGGCATGACCGAGGACGAGGTCCGCCGGTCGGGCCGAAAAGCGTTGGTGGGCAAGCGGCCGATGACCCGCGTCGGCCGCGCCGTGGAGAAGGGCGAGACGCAGGGCTTCATGAAGGTGGTGGTGGACGCCGAAACGAGGGAGATCCTCGGTGCGGCCATCCTCGGCGTCGGCGGCGACGAGGTGATCCACTGCATCCTGGACGTCATGACCGCCAAGCTGCCCTACACGGCGATCTCCCGCACCATGCACATCCACCCCACGGTCAGCGAGCTGGTGCCGACGATGCTGCAGGAACTGCGGCCGCTGGAGTGACCGGTCAGCCGACCGGCTGCACCAGCAGCGTCTGCGCCGACGTCCCGATGAACCCGTCGCGGTCGAACACCTCGGCGGTGGTGACCCCGAGGCCGTCCGGGCCGATCGAGGCGCGGGCGCGCACCGCGAAATCCTGCCCGGTGGGCAACCGATGGAGGTGCAACACCGTGTCGGTGTTCATGAACGCGAACGTCGACGGATCCAGCACGGCGCCAACGCCGTTGGCCGAGTCGACCACCATGGTCAGGCGCTGCAGCGCCGTCGTCGGCTCGTCGTCGATCAGGCCCGCCCGCGGGGTCATCCACACCACCCGTGCCCCGGCGTCGTCGGGCTGGTTGCGAAAGTCGACGGACTCCAGATAGCCCGGGGCGTCCCACCAGAACGCCGGAGCGGGCGTCGGCGGAACCTCCACCAGCGGCGGATACCGGTCGGTGGCGACCGCGGCCGTGTCGGACGGCGCGAGCGCCCACGCGGTCACCCGGGCCACCGGCCGGGTGTCGCCGACCGCGGCGAGCTCCGAGGTCAACAGCGCGATCCGCTTACCCGGGCGCGGCACCCGGGTCTGCACGTGCAGCGGCGCCACCGGGATGGCGCCCAGGATGTCCAGGGTCAGGCGGCCGATCCGCAGCCCGGAGCCGGCGAGCTCGTCCTCGATGGCACGGGTCAACAGGGCCAGCGGGGGAGAGCCGTGCTGGATCTCCGGGGTCCAGTTGCTGCGGGTGAAGTCCGTCGACGCGTACTCGTACTTCCCGAGCCGGCGGTAGTAGCAGTCCGTCATGACGCCAGCTGCTCGGGCCATCCCGGGTACACCGGCGGGGTCCCGCCGAACGCCGGGCACAGCGCCTGGTGCGAGCACCAGTTGCACATCCGCGACGGCGTAGCACGGAAATCGCCTGTGGCACCGGCCTTTTGGATGGCCTGCCAGATGGCCTGCAGGATCCGCTCGAACCGGGTCAGCTCGTCGAGCTCGGGGCTGTAATCCAGCAGCGCCCCGTCGGCCAGATAGATCAGCCGCAGCCGCGCCGGCATCACCCCGCGGGAGCGCAACAGCGCCACGGCGTAGAACTTCATCTGGAACAACGCCTTGGCCTCGGCGAGGCCGCGGGTCTCCGGTGGGGCCTTGCCGGTCTTGTAGTCGACCACCCGCAGTGCGCCGGAGGGGGCGACGTCGATGCGGTCGACGAATCCGCGCAGCGGCGTTCCATCGGCCAACTCGACCTCGACGCGCTGTTCACACGACTGCGGGTCGAACCGGGTGGGGTCTTCGAGCCGGTAGTAGCCGGTCAGCAGCGCCTGCGCCTCGGTCAGCAGCTT
>Ga0116193_1002052_pt1 | contig 15699 bp, 11 predicted proteins | sample AD_UKC115_MetaG_FD_89892 | JGI IMG/M metagenome (GOLD analysis project Ga0116193, IMG submission 89892) | Active sludge microbial communities of municipal wastewater-treating anaerobic digesters from Hong Kong - AD_UKC115_MetaG | ecosystem: Engineered > Bioreactor > Anaerobic > Digestate... | reverse complement strand
GTGACGTACCAGATCTGCGCGAACCCGGCGGTGGTGCCTGCGGCGTGTGACACGGCGACGGCGACGATTGTGGTGGGGGCAGCGGCGGACATGAGTGTGGCGATCCCGGTCGTGCCGTGGTGGTTGCTTGCGCTAATGCTTGGCATGGCGAGCATGATAGGGATGAGTCGTCGCCGATAGATCGCCGTCACTCCCACGCGGCCCGGTATGAGGCCGCGAGTGGACTTCAAAGTAGCCGGGCCATTCGCCCGGCTTTTTTTCATGTCGTCGGGCATGGCAAACGTAAAATCCGGCGATTGACTCACCGCTCTGCCTTGTAGCAGCATCAATCATGACCGTCGAGGATCTCATCAGCCAACTCAAGCCCGCCATTGTTTCCGCGCGAGGCAAGGTGGACGAACTTCGGGGGTTACTTTGAATACGACAAAAAGTCGCAACGTCTGCTTGAACTAAACGCCGAGCTGGAAGACCCGAAGGTCTGGGACGACGCCAATCGCGCCCGCGAACTGGGCCGCGAAAAGCGCCTGATCGACGGCGTGATCGGAAACATCGACACACTCACCGCTGAATCACAAGGTGCTGCGGAGCTGCTGGAGCTGGCAGAGCTGGAGCACGACGAAGCAACGTTGCTTAGCCTGAAAGCCGACGTTGACAAGATCACCGCTATCCTTGCCGACCTCGAGTTCAAGCGCATGTTCTCGGGCGAGCAGGACGAGTCGAACTGTTTCCTGGACATCAACGCGGGCTCCGGCGGCACCGAGGCTCAGGACTGGGCGCAAATGCTGTTCCGGATGTATTGCCGCTATGGCGAGCGCAAGGGCTTCAAAGTCGAAGTGCAGGATGAATCCGAAGGGGATGTAGCGGGACTAAAGAGCGCGTCCATCAAGATTTCCGGCGACTATGCGTACGGATACCTGCGCACCGAAACAGGCATTCACCGCCTGGTACGCAAGAGTCCGTTTGACAGTAACGCCCGCCGCCACACCTCGTTCGCGTCGGTTTTTGTCTACCCGGAGGTGGACGACTCGATCGAGATCGACATCAATCCTGCCGACGTGCGAACCGATACATTCCGGGCCAGCGGGGCTGGTGGTCAGCACATTAACAAGACGGATTCCGCCGTCCGCCTGACACACATCCCGACAGGCATCGTCGTGCAATGCCAGGACGGACGCAGTCAGCATACCAATCGCGATGTCGCATGGAAGCGCCTGCGCTCACGCCTTTACGAGCACGAGCTACGGAAGCGGATGGAAGCGCAGCAGAAGCTCGAAGACACCAAAAGTGACATCGGCTGGGGCCATCAGATCCGCAGCTACGTGCTCGACCAGTCACGCATAAAGGACTTGCGCACTGGCTATGAGGTCGGCAACACCGGCGCCGTGCTCGACGGCGATCTCGATGGTTTTATTGAGGCATCACTAAAAGCCGGCGCGAGTCTGGCGACAGGCGGCAAAGGCGAAGAGTGATGCCGGCTATCGACCATCCGCGACTCGTTGACCTGCCGCTAGCAATTGAAGGGGAGAGAGCGACGCTGCGCCCCTACGCGCCCGGGGACGGCGCCCGTTTCTTCGCCGCAATTGACGAAGACCGCGCCGACCTGGACCAATGGATGGCGTGGCCTGCGACCCAGCACAAGACCATCGACGAAGCCGAATCCTACGTCCGCAACATGGCGGGCAAGTGGCTGACCCGAGAGGCGCTGATCATGGGCATATTCTCGAAGGATGGACAGACACTGTACGGCGGCACCGGTTTTCACGGCTTCGACTGGAAGGTGCCGTCACTAGAAATTGGCTGGTTCCTGCGCAAAAGTGCCCGCGGGCAAGGCATCGCGATTGAGGCGATCGGTCTTTGCTGCCAACTGGCGTTTGAACACGTTGGCGCCAATCGGATCTGGGGCACCATTGACGTCCTCAATAAAGCCAGCTGGCGGACGGCGGAGCGGGCCGGTTTCACGCGTGAAACCGGCCCGCTCCGCCGACCCCGCGACCACCATGGATCACTCCGCGATACTTTTGTTTATTCGATGCTCGCTCGGGAGTGGCTGGAGCGTCGCCAAACGTCACGGGGCGCTGTTGGCGTCAACCTGCCCGGTAGCAGCCGCGACCCAGTCTGAGGGCGATCGAATTCCGTTCCACAGCATCGTGTAGGGGTTGCTTGTTGCGCAATTGCAACACTTGCGCGCGTTTCATTTTTTGGTGTCTGCGAGCGGGACAGAGGCTGTACAGGCGTTCAAACCAAGCAATTTCAAGGACTTCGCTTTGCTGCGATGCACATTTTGCATATCACAGCGAAGTCTCAAATACTGACGATTGCATTAGAAAACGAAATTATTTTTGACTTAAGTCAATTGATGGACGTCGAACTGCCCAAGATTATGCCAAAGACATATGCCTCACTGAGCGTTTCATATGAATGCTGGCAAGACACTGGCGTCCGCAGTTGCGTTGGTCACCTTTGGACGGCGCCGTATCGTTGGCTCGATCAAGGCGTTGTTGGCGTGGCGCCAGCTACTGGCAGTCGCCTGGAGGCCTCCGGTAGTCCGACGAATCGCCCCTATCGAGACAATTCTTTGCCTGCTGGCGCTCATGTCGGTACCGGCGTGGGGGGCGAGCACCGGTAGCGGGTCCGGATACGGGCTCGCGGTCAACGCCACGGTTTTCCTCGGGCCGGTGGTGAATGTCGGACCCCTTGCCAACACCGGTACACAGGCGGCGCCACCAGACTTCAACACTACGCAGACCGCCGTCAGCGCAATCGTGGTGGCCGGTATTCTGACAGTCACTACTGGTGGCGCACTGAGCGCACAAACACAAAGCCTGCTGGCGCAAAACTCCGTTCAGTCAGCCGCGCAGGTCGACAACCTAACAGTCAATGCGTTGACGCTCGCGCTTGGAGCATCCGCCGTGCGCTCCACCGCTGCGGTGACCTGTGCGGCTGGCTTCCCGGTTACTGCGGGCACGACGACCATAGTCGGCGGCACCGGACTGCTTGCTGGCATCAGCGCACCGGCACCAAACACGACTATCACTGTGTTCAACCTTGGCGTCCAAATTGCAACCGTGTACTTGAACGAGCAGGTAGCGAGCGCTGGTGCAATTACTGTGAACGCCATTCGCATTGAGCTCAACGCGGTGGGGGCAGTCACTGCTTCGGTGGTGATCGGTCAATCTTCTGCGTCGATTGCCGATTGCAAGCCCACCGTCACCATCGATGTTGCGCCAGCGATCAACTTGCTCAATCAGGGTAGCTATGTGATCTCCGGCACGTGCAGCGCTGGCAGCGGCAACGTCGTGGTGACACTGCCGGGGGCGGGCAGTTCACCGCAAGCGACCGCCTGTTCACCCGCAGGCACGTACAGCGCAACGTTTGATGCGAACGGCGTCGCGCAGGGGACAGTCACCATTACGGCTACGCAGACTGACGGTGGCGGCAACATTGGCACCGCAACGCGGGACACGATCAAAGACACGATTGTTCCTGCAGTAACCGTCGACGCCGCGCCGTCGATCAATGCAGGCAATCAGACGGCCTACTTTGGCGTCACTGGTTCCTGCTCGGAATCGGGTCAGCCGGTAATGGTGACGATCGGCAGTCTGAACGTATCGCCCGCTCCACCATGCAATAGCGGTGTCTGGTCGGCTCCGGCTGTTGACGTGTCAGCACTCGCCGACGGTCCCGTTATCGTGCGCGCTGAACAGTCTGATAGTCTCGGCAATGTTGGATTCGGGACGCGTACCACCGCTAAGGACGTGTCAGCGCCGATCGTCACAATCAACACTGCGCCACCGATCAATGCCGCAAACCAGAGCAACTACAGCGGAGTCACCGGCACCTGTTCCGAAAGCGGGTTGCCGGTCAACGTGAGCGTGGGTGGCATCGCTGTTACACCGCCGCCGGTCTGCACAGCCGGTGGCTGGAGCGCGGCAGCAATCAACGCAACCGCTATTCCAGTCGGGACGGTAGCCATCGTCGCGGCACAGACTGACGCGGCAGGCAACAGCGGTAGCGCCACACGCACGACGGCGAAAGACATCGTTGCTCCTTCGGCCACCGTGAGTACCGCACCGTTGATCAACGGCGCCAATCAATCCGCGTACGGCGGCGTCACCGGTACCTGCTCGGAGAATGGCCTCGCCGTCGTAGTAGCTATCGCGTCTCTGGTAGTGTCGCCGGCTCCGTTGTGCGTCGGCGGATCGTGGTCGATCACTGGTGTCGATGTGAGCAGCGTACCGGACGGCGTGATCACTGTCAGCGCCTCTCAGACCGACGCTGCCGGCAATACTGGCAGCGGAACGCGCGACACCAGCAAAGATGCGACTGCGCCGACGGTAGCTATCACCAGTGCGCCACCGATTAACGTCTCGAACAGCGGCAACTACGCCGTCTCCGGCTCTTGCTCGGAATCTGGCCTGCCGGTGCAGGTGAGTGTCGGCTCCATCGTCGTCACACCTCCACCCGTGTGTAACGGCGGCACCTGGTCCGTGGGCGGAATCAACACGACGGCTTTGCCGGAGGGGCCGGTGCTCGTTTCGGCGTCGCAAACGGATCCCGCTGGAAACACGGGTGGAACCAGCATTACGACGATCATGGACGTTACGCTGCCAGTTGTCACTATCACCTCTGCACCCGCCATTGCCCAGGCAAATCAGTCAGCGTACGTCGTCGCCGGCAGCTGCTCGGAAAACGGTGTCTCGGTGACGGTGATGATTGCTGCGATCACCGTTGTTCCGGCGCCAATTTGTGCGTCAGGAGCGTGGATCGGCGCAGCGACCAATGTTGCGTCACTGCCCGATGGTGTCGTTGTCGTTGCGGCGACGCAGACTGACGCCGCAGGCAACACAGGCAGCGATACGCGTAACACCACGAAAGATGCAACAGGCCCCAGCGTCGCGGTGGTGACGGCGCCGGCCATCAACGCGGCCAATCAGAGCAGCTACGCTGGTGTTTCTGGCACTTGCTCCGAAGTCGGCGTCGCGGTGAGCGTGGATATCGGTGGTGTCGTGGTGACGCCTGCCCCCACCTGCAGCGGTAGCGGCTGGATTGCAGCAGCGGTCAATGTGACTGCGCTACCCGAAGGCACGGTGGTCGTCTCCGCCACTCAAATCGACACCTTCGGCAACTCAGGCAGCGGTACGTTAAACACGGTCAAGGACTTGACGGCACCGGTCGTGACGGTGCTGACGGCCCCCCCGATCAACGCGACCAACCAAGCTACCTACACTGGAGTCTCCGGTGCCTGCTCCGAAAGTGGGCTGCCGGTAGTCGTTACCATCGGCGGCATCGCTACGCCGGCAACGGCGTGTGTGAGCGGCGCTTGGACGGCGCCCGCCACCAACGTTTCCGCTGTACCGGAGGGCGTGGTGGCCGTGATTGCCACGCAGACTGACGCAGCGGGCAGTAGTGGCACTGGCTCGCGAAATACCACCAAAGACGTGACGCAACCGGTGGTTACCGTAGCGACGGCTCCTGTTATCAACGTGGCGAACCAGACCACTTATGACGGGGTGACGGGCACCTGTTCCGAGAACGGACTACCGGTGTCGGTGTCGATTGGTAGCGTTAGCGTTGCCACCACCAATTGCGGTGCCAATGTCTGGAGCGCGCCCGTCACCGATGTCAGCTCCGTCGCTGATGGAGTGGTCTTGGTGACGGCTTCGCAAACCGATACGGCAGGGAATGTGGGCAGCGGAACCCGCAACACCACCAAGGACGCCACGCTGCCACTGGTTAGCGTTACTACCGCGCCATCAATCAACAACGGCAACCAGACGAGCTACAGCGGCGTGACCGGAACCTGTTCGGAGAACGGACGGCCGGTGGCGGTCAGCATTGGTTCGATTGCTGTGTCGCCGGTTCCATCCTGCAGCGCCGGGGCATGGTCGGCGGGGAGTGTCAACGCAAGCGGTCTCGCTGACGGCGTGGTCACAGTGACTGCCAGCCAAAGCGACATCGCCGGCAACATTGGCAGTGGCTCACGCGACACCCTGAAAGACGGCGGCGTGCCGGTGGTGACGGTCACTACTGCGCCCGCGATCAACTTCGCCAATCGGCTTGCCTACTCGGGTGTCACCGGCAGCTGTTCCGAAAACGGCCTGCCGGTCAACGTGACGATTGGATCGGTGGGGGCGAGCCCGGCACCGATCTGCTCGAGCGGAGGCTGGACGGCTCCAGCGACCAACGTGTCGAGCCTGCCAGACGGGGTCGTCGTCGTCTCTGCCGCGCAAACCGACGCTGCCGGCAACGTCGGCAGTGGCACCCGGAACACCACCAAAGATGCCACGCTGCCGGTGGTGACCGTGGCCACTGCGCCACCAATCAACCTCGCGAATCAGGCCAGCTACACAGGAGTCAGTGGCAGCTGTTCGGAAAACGGGCTCCCGGTGACGGTCACCATCGGGGCAATCACGGCTTCGCCATCGCCCAATTGCACCGCTGGCAGCTGGTCTGCGGCTGCCATTAACGCGACTTCAGTGCCGGTCGGTACAGTCACTGTTCTGGCCAGCCAGACGGATGCTGCGGGAAACACCGGCAACGGTACCCGTGACACGGTAAAGGACGTTGCAGCACCGGCGGTGACCGTCAGTACCGCGCCAGTGATCAATGCCTCAAATCAGGTGGCGTACGGTGGCGTCACGGGCACCTGCTCGGAGAACGGGCTTCCCGTGAGCGTCGTGATCGGTAATGTCAGTGCCGTGCCTGCACCCACTTGCGCTGGCGGCGCATGGAGCGCGCCCGCGACCAACGTCGCCAGTCTCGCCGATGGCACAGTGCTGGTGACCGCCACACAAACTGACGCTGCCGGCAATGTCGGTACCGGCTCCCGCAATACCACCAAGGACTCCTCGCTTCCCGTCGTAACGGTCATCACCGCGCCGTTGATCAATGGCGCGAATCAGGCCACCTATACGGGTGTGTCTGGCAACTGCTCGGAAATCGGTTTGCCAGTCACGGTCAGTATCGGCGCGATCAATGTAAGTCCGCCTACCTGTAACTCGGGCACATGGACTGCGCCGACGGCAAATGTATCGAGTCTGGCTGACGGGGCGGTGCTGGTGGTGGCGTCACAAACCGACACCGCCGGCAACGTCGGTAGCGGCTCCCGCACCACCAGCAAGGATGTTTCTTCACCGACCGTCACAGTGACGACAGCACCGCCAATCAATTTCGGCAATCAGTCCAGTTACAGCGGCGTAACGGGCACATGCTCCGAATCCGGCTTGCCCGTCTCCGTCACGATAGGCGCTATTGCGGTTGCTCCGGTGCCCACTTGCAGCGGCGGCGCGTGGACCGCTGCAGCGATCAACGCCACGTCGCTGCCTGTCGGGGTCGTGACCGTGACCGCTTCGCAGACCGATGCGGCTGGGAACATCGGCAGTGGTACGCGCGACACGGTGAAGGACGTCACGCTGCCGGTGGTAACGGTGACCACTGCGCCGCCCATCAACAACGCCAATCAGGCAAGCTACACCGGAGTGACTGGAACGTGCTCCGAAAACGGCCTGCCGGTGTCGGTGTTGATTGGCAACGTCAACGCGCTGCCGTCACCCAACTGCGCGAGCAACGCTTGGACGGCCGCGAGCGTAAACGTTGCGGCATTGCCCGACGGTACTGTGATCGTGACGGCAACACAAACGGACGCCGCGGGCAACACCGGCAGCGACACTCGCAACACCATGAAGGACGGCACCCTACCTTTGGTCGCGGTTGATACGGCGCCGACGATACATCCGGGCAACCGCGCCGCGTACAGTGGTGTGACCGGTCGTTGCTCAGAAGCTGGCGTGCCAGTCGTCATCAACATCGGTGGATTGTCGTTAGCTCCCTCGCCAACTTGTGCAGCCGGCAGTTGGTCGGCACCTGTCAGCGACGTTTCGGCGTTACCTGACGGCCCTGTCTTGGTAACCGCGACGCAGACAGATGCGGCTGGAAACAGTGGCACTGGCACGCGAAGCACCAATAAAACCAGTAGTACCCCGCGCTACGCAATCAGTGGCAGTGTCTTGCATGAAAGTAACGGCATGACAGATGGCAACATCAATGGGCCAGCCGTAGGTCTTGGCGGGTTGTACGTCTATGTCGTCGATGCAACCGGCATGATAGTCGGTTCCACCGCTGTGCCTGCCGGTACCAGCTTCACGGTGCCGAACATTCCTGACGGCAGCTATCGCGTCGTACTCTCTGCGGACGGAACGCAGACCAGCGCTCCCGTCTCAAGTTTGCCGGGTGAATGGGTAAACGTCGGCGAACGCTGGGCAGGCGTGTCGGATACAGTTCGCGATGGAGTGCTGGAGGCCGTGGTGGTAAACGGGGGCGATGTCAGTACTGTGCTCTTCAGCGTCGAGATGCGCCCGCAGGGACAGGACACGGCGGCGACCGGCGGGGTAAATCCTGGCGCCACGCTTCACGTGCCGATTTCGGCGGATGTGATGACGACTGCGACAACAGATCCGGACGGACAGGTGATCGGCTTTCAGATTACAGCTTTCCCGACCGGTGCCGATGCCCTCGGCGTTGCTGGCCAGATTTACACCGCTGCCAGTTTCCCGCTGGGGGGAATATTCGTTGGCATCGGTGACGTCGGGCAGATCTCTGTCGATCCTGTCGGCTCCGCATTGACTGATGTCGACGTAATACTGCCGTATCGTGTGGTCGACAATGCCAACGTGCAGTCGGCACGCACGTATCTCTTTACGTTGCGTTTTGCCGCCACCACTGCAAGCCGTTCTGCTGCCCCAATTCCAGTCGGATCAACGCAGTGGCTATCAATGCTGCTCCTGCTGACCGCGTTGGCAACGTTACATCGGCGAAAGGCGTAATCAGGTCGGAGGCAACGCTACGCGCGATAAAGCAGGACCTCCGGCGAACAGTGTTTGGGCATGTCACGTTACTTCGCGTACACCACGTCACGCAGAAACAATGAGATTTGCGGCACGTACGTAATCACCATCAGGCACGTGAGCACCACCAGCACAAATGGCACCAGTTGCGTGATGATCCGGTCGAGCGAGATACGCGCAACGGTGCAGGCCGCGAAGAGGTTCACGCCAAAGGGCGGCGTGATCATCCCGAGCGCAAGATTGACGACCATCACGATTCCGAAGTGCACCGGATCGATGCCAAAGTGCACAGCCACCGGCGCGAGGATGGGGGCCAGCACGATGATCGCCGCACTGGTTTCAATGAACATGCCGATGACGAACAGCGCGGCGTTAACGCCGAGCAGGAACAGCATCGGACTTTGCAACCACTCTTTCAGGAAGTGCCCGATCGCGTCTGGCACACCGGCACGGGTGATCAGATAGGCAAACAAGCCGGCGTTGGCGATGATGAACATGATCACCGACGACGACAGCGTGCTCTTGCGAAAGATCGGCAGCAGGTCGCGCACTCCGATTTCCCGGTACACCACCATGCCCACGAACAGCGCGTACACAACCGCCACTGCCGAAGCTTCGGTTGGCGTGAAAACGCCGCCGTAGATGCCACCAAGGATGATCACCGGCATCATCAGCGCGTAGGCGGCGCGACCGTTGAGGCTGGCGCGCAGCTTGGGGATTAGCGACAACACGATAAAGTACGCCGCGAACAGTACCACGCCCATCATGTCGGTGTAGCGGTCGAGCGTTTGTTCATCATGGCCTTTGCTAAACAGCAGCGGGCCAAGCACCTTGTTGCCTAGCAGCAGAAGTGCGATGCCGCCGCCAATGAGGGCGAAGTCGGCGAATGCCGATGACAGCGGCAGCTTGCCGTCGCCATCCTGTTTGCCCCACCCTTTGCGTTTGCAGAGGATGTAGACATAAAGCATGAGGCCACCGCCAATCAACAGGCCCGGCCCGAAGCCGGCGATGAACAGCTCGCCTATCGAAATTTCGGCCGACACGCCGTAGAGGATCATCGGGATCGACGGCGGGATGATTACGCCCAGCTCGGCGCTGGTGGCCTGCAGCGCGGCCGCCCAGGAGGTCGGATAGCCGTGCTTGATCAACGCCGGAATCAGGATGGCACCGATCGCAAACGTAGTCGCCACCGACGAGCCCGATACCGCCGCAAAGATCATGCAAGTGAGCACGCAGGTCATGGGCAGGCCGCCCTGAACACCGCCCACGATGCTCTTGGCGAAGTTGACCAGCCGTCGCGAGATGCCACCGGTCTCCATCAGGTTGCCGGCGAGGATGAAGAACGGAATCGCGGCCAGCGGGAATTTGTTGATGGAGGAGAACATCTCCTTGACTGACACCAGCATGTTGACGTTGCCGATGTAAATGCCGAACACGGCAGCGAGCCCGATGGAAACAGCGACCGAGATGGTAAGTGCAAAGCACAGCACCATCGTGATGAGCATGGCGGTAGACATGGCGCGGACTTTCTACTGTGCGGTTTCGAGTTCGAGCCGCTTGGGGTCGAGGAAATTGCCGATGATGCCGAGCACGGCAAACAGCCCGCCGACCGGCATGGCGATGTAGGCCCAGAACATTGAATAGTCCTCAAGCCCGATGATCGTTTGTACCCGGCCGCGCTGAGAATAGTCCCAGCCGACGACGATAATCACCGCGATCAGCAGCAGCGAAGCCAGCATCACCACAGCATCCAGCACCCGCTTGTGGCGATCACTGGCCCAACGGTAGAGCACATCCACGCTTACCATCGCACCCTGGCGAAACGCCATCGGTATGCCCATGAATACCATCCAGATCAGCGAGAAGCGGATCAGCACCTCGGTCCACTCGGCGGGCTTTTCCAGCACGAATCGCGTCAAGATCTGGAACACGCCTAGCCCGGATGCGATCGCCAGCATCGCGCACGCGAAATACATCGACAGTGCGGTCGTCGCCCTTTCCAGCCGCAGAAACATTTGCTTCATGGTCTCCCCTTTTGGCTGATTGTAAGAAGCACAGGCTGTCGCGCTGACTGCGGCGACGTGGGAGCGTTCCGAAAAGTACGAAGCCCGCGCGGGCGGGCTTCGTCGTTGTAACCGGCCCGCACCGGCGGGCTAGCCAGGCGTCAGGCGGCAAACTATTTCACCGCACGGATGCGATCAATGTTTGCCTTGCCGAACTGCTTTTCGAACTCGGTGTTCACCGGGCCGAGCGCGGCGACAAATTTCGCCTTGTCGACATCAACGACTTGCATGCCCTTCGAGCGCAGCTCGGCAACGCCCTTGGCATCGTCCTCATCTACCCGAGCGCGGTTGGCCTTGACGGCTTCCTTCGCGGCGTCGAGGAAGATTTGTTTGTCAGCAGAGGAGAGCTTGTCGAAGGCCGCCTTGTTCATCAGGAAGATCGCCGGCGAATACACGTGGCCGGTGAGCGAGAGATGTTTCTGTACCTGTTCGAACTTGGCGGCCATGATCACCGACAGTGGGTTTTCCTGGCCGTCCACGGTGCCTTGCTGCAGCGCGGTAAACACTTCAGGGAACGCCATCGGCGTGGTCACGATGCCGAAACCCTTGTAGGCGGCAATGTGCACCGGGTTTTCCATCGTGCGCATTTTCAGCCCTTTGAGGTCCTCGGGTGCATTGACGGCACGCTTGTTGTTGGTCATGTGGCGGACGCCGTTCTCGCCCCAGGCCAGCGCCTTGAAGCCCTTGGCCTCAAATTTGGTCAGCATCTCCTGGCCGATCGGACCGTCGAGTACCGCGCGGGCATGCGCCTTATCACGGAACAGAAAGGGGATGTCGAGGATACGTGCCTCGGGCACAAAGTTCGGCACCGGCCCGGTGGAGGTGAACGTCAGCTCCTGGGTGCCTAGCTGCACTGCTTCGATTGACTCGCGTTCACCGCCGAGCGAGCCGGAATAAAACGGCTGGATCTTGATACGGCCATTGGTTCGCTTCTCGACCTCCTTCGCCAGGGTGTCGATGGCGATACCCTGGTGCGAGTTCTGTGCGACCGAGATGCTGATCTTCATTTGCGCCCAGGCGCCCTGCGACAGGGTGAGCGCGGCGGCAACGCCGATCGCCGAAGCAATTGCTTTCAGTTTCATGAGTCCTCCTTGTGTTCGTACAGTATTCGTGTCGTGACGGTGCATTGGCGACGCCAGATACCGGCAGGCCGAACCGACGTACGCGACTGCAGAAGCGTAACGCAATCCACGGCGCGGCAGCCGACTAAACTGCATTCGCAACCATCCGGCGCAAAACCACAACCAACGCAGCTGCTGCATCATGACCAGTCTTCCACTTTGGGCCCAGACCGCTGGCCTGCTGATCCTGTCCAATGTCTTCATGACGTTCGCCTGGTACGGGCACTTGAAGAACCTCGCGACCAAACCATGGTGGATCGCCGCGCTGGTTAGCTGGGGCATTGCGCTGTTCGAATACCTGCTGCAGGTGCCTGCGAACCGAATCGGCGCGACCGAATTCTCGATCGCGCAACTGAAGATCATGCAGGAGGTGATTACGCTCGCGATATTTGTGCCGTTTGCGGTTTACTACATGAACCAGCCGGTGAAGCTGGATTTTCTGTGGGCAGGGCTGTGTTTGCTCGGAGCGGTTTACTTTGTATTCCGAGGTGCGTAGAAGAGTGGCGCATCGGCCGGGCTCCTAGCTGTGCAGTATTCGTCCGCCTGCGAATGACCAGTTCTCCCAGCCGACCTCCTTGAACACCACCATGACCTGCTCGTTGTCGATTCCGGCGGCAGCAAGCCGGACCATCAGATCGGCGAGCAAGGTGCGTTTGACCTTTACGCTTCGCCCGACCGACCAGAGAATCTCGATCAGCAGAAAATTATCGCCGCGGGCGCCAGCGACATCGGGGTAACCGGGGTCAATGCGGACGTTCTCCGGCGAAAGTTCAATCACCCGCTGAAAGCGGTCGGCCACTGGTACGCCCACGCCAACCAGCGCGGCATGGATGGCGTCAAGTACACCCGATTTGGTATCGGCGCTTTGCGGCTTGCAGGTGGTGAGTGTGACCAGCGGCATCATTCACCTCCGCGGACTGGTGGCTTGGTCGAGCGGCGAATCCAGCTGGAAACAGCGCGCCAGAATTCACGATGAAATGGCAGGCGTTGCGCGTAGGGCGGAACTGAATAGTGGGTCATCGTCGTTTCCTTCGGGTATGTTGCACACGTTGGCGATGGACTGAACGATAGGGGCCAGCCGCGCATTCGGAAACGATCTGTGGTGCAATTCGCTTTTGCAATTTCTGCAAAAGCAGACTCAGGCTGAGAATCGTATGAATGTCGACGACTTGCGGCTGTTCGTCCGCGTAGCGGAGCTGGGCACACTGTCGTCCGTGGCGCGCGAACGCGACGTTGCCGTCAGCCAGATCTCGCGGACCATGAGTCAGCTCGAGGCCCATTGTGGCGTGCAACTCCTGCGACGAACGACGCACGGCCTGTCGCTGACGGCAGAAGGCGAGGTGTTTCTCGGCTATTGCCGCAACATCGCACAGACACTGGACGAACTTGATGGCGAATTCACCTCGCGCGCCCGTAGTGTGCGCGGTGTCGTGCGGGTGGCGGTGAGCGCCAATATGGCGCAGCATGTTCTGGTTCCCAGCCTGCCCGCCCTGGTAGCACGGCATCCGGGCCTCACCATTGAGCTGCAGGTGAGCGATGCACTGGTCGACATGAGTCGTGACGGCATCGATATCGCCATCCGTACCGGCAGCACGCAAACCGAGGAGGTCATCGCCCGCCAGATCGGCAGCCACGGTCGCCGACTCTATGCGAGCCCTACCTACCTGAAAAAACACGGCAAGCCGAAGCACCCGGACGATCTGGCGAAACATCGCATCATCACGACCAGCACTGCGCCAAGGCTCAACGATTGGCCGTTTTTGCTTGACGGCAAGTCGGTGGTCCGGCCCATGCACGGTCAGCTACGCGCCAGCAGCACTGCGATCACTCAGGAAATGGCGCTGGCCGGCCTCGGTATCTGCCGCGTGCACGACCTGATCGCGGCACCGCTGGTGCGTCGCGGCGATTTGATTGAAGTACTTGCGAAATTTACCGATCAGCAGGTGGTGCCGGTCTACGCGATGATGCTTCCCGAGCGGCACCGGTTGCCGAAAATTCGGGCTTGCGTGGACTTTTGGGCAGAGTGGCTGCCGCAGTTCACCGACGCCCAGCAATAGCACCAGGTGACCGCCGCGTCATCGCCCGCATGTCGGGCCTTCCCGGCCCGCTGACTTCGCCAGCTCGGTCGACTTTGAGCGAAAAGAGCCTTCGATCCCTGCTGCTACAAGCCTTCCAGTGAAAAGCTGTACTGCAGCAGCCTGCGCTACTTTTGCTGCGCCGCAGCCTGTTTCATCATCTGCTCGGCCATCGCCCGTTGCTCTGGCGGCAGATGTTTAATGGCCTCGGTGGTGTCACGGATTGCTTTCGCCGTGTGTTCGGCATCCCAACGGCGGCCTGCGGTAAGTACTTGCTCATCGCTCATGCCTTTGGCACGCTCGCCGTAGCGTTTGCGATAATCATCTGCCATGCGCTTGTTGGCTTCCGCCTGCGCGGCGGCCTTTCGCGCTTGTACCTCGGCCGCCTGCCTCGCGGCGGCTTCGCGCGCCGCCTTGCGCCGGGCGGCGTCGCGTGCCTCTTCGGCAGCGTCCCAGTCGGCACGGGCGGTGGTGGGCGCAGCGAGGGCGACAATGCCCGCCAGCGCGAGGGCAGCACTGGCCACCAATGCGTGGAGTGATACGGATGCCATGTTGTGCTCCTGAAGGGGGTCTACACCAACACCTTCAGCGCATCCGATGCCAAATTGGCTCATGCCGACGGCATGAAATGCCAATTGCTTTTTTATACTGGGCCCATGCAGCACCCGACCGCTACAACCATTGAACCGCCACTGGTCGAACTGTTCGACGCCATTCACGATGCACCAACGGCGCTTGCAGGCCCGCTGGCGCGCTTCGCCGGTGGCAACGAAACCGAGGCGCAGGCGGTGGTGGACGAGCTGACACCGCAGATCTATGCCGCCTTGAAGCGCGTCGCGCGGGCGCAACTGCGTCACGAACGCGCCGACCATACGCTGCAGAGTACGGCGTTAGTGAACGAGGCTTACGCCCGCATGTGCGAGGCAACCGGCCTGTCGCCGCGCGACCGCAGCCATTTCTTTCGCCTCGCTGCCCGAATCATGCGTCATGTGCTGGTTGACCACGCGCGGGCGCGAAGGGCGCTGAAGCGTGGCGGTGATGTGCATATCACCCGCCTGGACCGGACTTTGACCGGATACGCCAATCACGCCACGCGGCAGTTTGCGGTCGGCGAGGTGGACGCCACCGCGGCAGCGGTCGCGCAGGAAATGGACTTCATCGCGCTTGATCAGGCGCTGCAGCGGCTGCAGGGGCTGAGTCCGCGGCAGGCCGACGTTGTGCACTTGCGCTTTTTCGCAGATCTTTCAATTGAAGCGACGGCAGACGTGCTGAGCCTGTCGATCGCGACGGTGAAGCGTGATTGGGCGGTTGCCCGGCTGTTCCTGCAGCGCGAGATCGCAGCGGCTCGCGATGAGTGACGCGTCGCGGTCGCCGAAGACAGCCGAAGTTTCAGCGGCGGATGTCGTTTCAGCGGCGGAGCGGGCACGCTGGCAGCGTGTCAGCGACATCGTCGCCGATGCGCTGGAGATAGCGGATGCCGGTGAGCGGCAGCAGCGGGTCAACGCGGCTTGTGGCGACGATACTGTCATCCGCGCAGAAGTTGAGCAGTTCCTCCGCCTGTCCGAGAGCGATACCCACGCTCTGGAGCGCGCTCAGG
>Ga0116193_1002044_pt1 | contig 15736 bp, 14 predicted proteins | sample AD_UKC115_MetaG_FD_89892 | JGI IMG/M metagenome (GOLD analysis project Ga0116193, IMG submission 89892) | Active sludge microbial communities of municipal wastewater-treating anaerobic digesters from Hong Kong - AD_UKC115_MetaG | ecosystem: Engineered > Bioreactor > Anaerobic > Digestate... | reverse complement strand
GTTCGCAGCAATGGCATTCAGGTGGAGAGCAAGGATGATCTACGAGAGCGATTGGGACGAAGCACCGACAATGCAGACGCCGTTTGCCTCGCCTGCTGGCAATATCGGCCCGCTGGATCGCCACTATTACCCTGCCTCGATGATGTTCATTTACTGTCCACCGGGCAAAGTATTCTCAAGCGACGACATTCGTGGGCTTTACGACGTGATGGATTGCCATCCAAGTACGATTGCGTTGGTCATTTAAGCCGGGCGATCTGGCATACCAGGCGCGGAGCGAACGCCTGTATCTGGGCGCACACCGATGAGGAAGGCTGCACGGTGGTCTTTCGATCGTTTTTGCAATCGGGTAGCCTGCAAGAGTTCGCCGCAGAGGTGGCCCGGCTGTCGCATGACGATGGAGCGGCGCACAATTACCGGGCTGATGTGGCAAGTTCGCTGTCCATCCGTGAGCCAAAGGAGTGGGAAAACTCCTTCATCGACACGTTGCACAGCCAATTAGCGCTGGCTACTCCGTTCTTCCGTCCTGCGTTGCCCTCATGGATTGATCCGCTGCGTATTCAACGCGCCGAGGGGCTTGATGTACTTGATGGGCTACTCCTGGGGACGCTTGGACGATTTCACAAACATCCGTATTGGGGCGGTGGCGAGGGATTTAAGGCGCATCAGGCGCGGCCCATGATCCTGTTTGCCACGCCACAGGTCTGGACGGAACTATCTGAAGCGCGAGCCAAGCCGGTGAAGGACGTGCAGGACGAGAATGAGGAAGCAAGCGAGGATGCTATCGCTGGCGGGGGCGCATTTTGCCGCTGTTTGCGTTTGCTGGCCATTGAAGGGGCGTTTCGCCCCAATCTTACAACGAGGGAACAGGTATGGAAACCGAGCAGCAAGGTCAAGCAAGTAATCAAGTAGCGACAAACGATGCTCCCCTGACGTTTCAGGAGATGTTCACGCAGCCCGAACCGGCAGCGGAGGCTCCTGCGACGGCCAATGTGGTTGAGAATGCGATTCCCGCACAGGCACAACCGGCGCCACAGCCGCAAATGGTCGAGATTGACCTATATGGCGATGGGCGCAAGTTCGCGGTTCCGCCGGAAGTGGCGAACAAATTGCAATTTGAGCAGCAGCAGGCCCGATTGTATCAGGGGCGATATGACACACTGCGCCAGCAAATCCCGCCGGAGCAGTATCAACAGCCCATTCAGTCGTCTCAGGCGATGCCAACGCCAGTTGCACAACAGCAAATGGTTCCAGCGCAGGATGATTTCTTGTCGGAAGCGCGAGCCATTGACGAGGAATTGGGCGCGGAAGGGAAGATTGCCGGGCTGTTCGAGAAACTGACGCAGCGGATTGTCACGCGCAATGATCTGGAACAGTTTACCAATCCCATCATGCAGAACTTGACAACCCAGGCCAAAATATTAGAGACTCAATTGCCTGCTTACCGCGACCAGCGCGATACGCAGGTCATTGCGAATCTGGTGCAGAGTTCTCCCATTGGCTCGTTTTTGGACGCCAATGCGTTGCTTGCGGAAACCCGCCGCTTGCAGGCCGAGTATGTTCAGGCCGGGAATGATCCGGGCGTCGTTTATGACCAGTATTCGCAGAATTTCATCCGCGCAGCAGCGGACAACCTGATTGCGAGTCGCTTGGGGAGTGCTCCGGCACAGTCTGCCACTCCCACCTACCAGCGCACTCCCCCAGGTCCGGTGACGCGGATGGGTCAATCACCCGCAGCCAGCACCCACAATCCCGGTGGCTCTGGAATGGCTCAGCAGGTTGACCCGAACCGATTGGCCGAAATGATGTGCGGCATTCGGTAAAGACGCATCACCCGACATTACTGAGTAGTTGTTGAAGCATGACAGGCTGGCTCTGGTCCTCACCCAGCCTACGCGATGGTTCCCCGCAAGAGAAACCCTCCCGCCGTTGCTTCGTGTGATTGCAGTTCCTCAAGCGGCTCCTGCCGCCAAATCACGCGGAGGTTTACTCCCATGCCAATGCACGAGCATTTAGGCTTGGTGGGCAGCACCAGCGGCAATACGCTTCGCGTTGTCCCCCAGGTCGAAAGCAAGATTCTCCAAGTTGAGCCTGCCTCGACTCCCCTATTGACCCTTTTGGACGGCCTGAAACGCGTTGAACCGTTGCGCGGTCGCGAGTTCACAATCCAGGAACAGTGGCCGAAGAAATGGGTCGGCACGTCAACGGCGGCCTATACTGCCGCCGATGTGGCCATCACGCTTGATGATGGCACGTTTGTTTCTCCCGACATGATCGCCTATGTCCCGTCCACCGATGAGCAGATGCTCGTTTCGTCCGTGGCGGGGAATGTGGTGACGGTCGTTCGCGGCTCCACGTTGGGCTTGTCGTCCTACGCCATTGCTTCGGGCGCGGAGATTCTGTTCACGGCTCCGGCACTGCGCGAAGGCCAGGACAAGGGCAGCGACGTTCACCGTGCTCCGGGCATGATGAGCGGCTACACGCAGAAGGTTGACTCGTCCGCCGGCATTACCGACGTGGCGCAGGGACTCCAGTATTACGGGATTGATGAGTATTCGCGCATCAACCAGGAAATGCTCAAAGAGTTCAAGAAGAAGATCAACCGCATGCTGCTGTTCAGCCAGCCGATGAAGTACACTGCCGCGGGCACGTTCCCCCGTTGGGCTACGGGCGGCCTGCTTTGGTATTCCAAACTCTACAACGAGTTCAACATGGGCGGAGGCGTGACGTGGCGCGCGTTTGACAACGTGGTGCGCACGGTCAAGCGCTATGGCGGCCCGGAATCCGGTTCCAAGTGGATTCTGTGCGGCCAGAAAGCTGCCTCTGTGTTCAGCGGTTGGGCTGCGGAATCCGGCATTCTGACCCAGGACGCCGGCAAGAACGAGTTCGGCTTCGATGTGACCCGCATCAAGGCCGGCGGCATGACGCTGAACATCGTTGAGGACTGGAACTTCGAGGGCAAAGACCTCGATCACGTGGCGATCATCGTTGATAACCGCTACCTGGCGCTGAAGGAATCCGAGGGTTACACGGTGGAGCAGAACGTGCAGACCCCGGGTGCTCATCGCAAGGAGTGGCAGATGTATCGCACAGTGGGCCTGAAGTGCGAATGCCCGGCTGCGTTTGGCTTCCTCTACAACATCAAATACGCCGCCTAAATCCAAGGGGGCGGATGATCCGTTCGCCCCTTTCCTCTCAACCAACAGGAAGGAGCAACTTCCATGAGTGGTGTGACACTCCCGAAAATCGAGAAGTACCAGAAGCGACAGGCGACCTTGGCCGGTGATGAGCCGGTGGCCTTTCGCGTGGCTTATCTGGGCGCAGGCGCGGCTACGATCACCATTGCCGCCGGAGCCTATACGTTTCAGGTCGGTGGGGCCAATGATGTGTCGGTTAATCCGACAGGCGCCACTCCGGGCGTGATTGGCGCCGCCGAGGCCACGAGCGTTGGCGCGGTGGTTGACCTGATCAACGCCGATACGGACGGCAAGTGGAAGGCGTGGCTTGTCGATTCTCGCCGTGCCGATCTGGACACCAACATCAAGGCGTTGGGCGCGACGGCGGTAACCGCCATCGGCACGGATGTGGTGTGGGATGTGAGCGCGGCCAAAGCCGGCATTCTGTGCATCGGTTCCGAGGCGGAACCCAGCGCGTTTGGCAATGCCGCTTCCCGCTGCAACGCCGCGACTTCGAGCGCCGCCACGCAACCGCATATCACCGGCACGACACTTCCGCTGATTCCCACGCGCAGCCCGAATGCCGAGAAGCGCTACAACCGCGTTTCGCGCATCCGCCGCATCATCGTCAACGCGGGAACGGATGACGCCTCGACCAGCACGGTCAAGGTGTATCGCTCCACGCAGAGCGCCGATGTGCTGCTGGTGGCATTGACCCCGGTGGCGGATGCCACTGATACCATCTTCACCTTCGGGGGGAATCTGGCGTTGGTGAGCGAGCCGGGCGAACGGCTGGTGGTGGCGGTGGAATCCACGCACATGGACGCCTTGACCATGACGGTCGAGGGCGACTTCGGCTTCGCCGGTAACACCGACGCCGAATAAACCGACTGAAAGGGGCGGGACACACTCTCGCCCTTTTTTCTCATGAGGATAAGTGACATGAAGAAGATTCTTACGGCTTTGATTGCGGGATTCATTGTGGTGGTCGGGCTTGGTGCGGCCCTGAGGGCCAAGATGGTTGATGTCCAAACCGACTCGATCACCGTTTATCAAGGTGGAACGGTCGATTTGCAGTCCGGCTCCGTCCTGAACATCCGTCCAGGCGCAAACATGCAGGTTGCTGGTTCAATTGTTTCGGCGCAGACGCACACGTTTAGTGGCGATGATGGAACAACCTTCACCTTGGCCGTTTTGGTCAAGCCATAAACACAAGGAGAGTAGCTCGTGAGCGACGAAAAGAAGGCGCCAACACTGGAAGAGCGCCTGAAACTGATGGAAGAGCGCATGACGCGGCAATTGGAAGAGCGTGATTCGCGCTATCAGCAGGACATTGAGCGGCTAAAACAGGAAAATGAACAACTGCGCCGCCATTCTGAATCGTTGGGAACAACGTCTATCCAGACCCGTATTCCCGGCGCACCCCGTATCTCGCGTCCAGATGTGATTGCGTTTTGCAAACGTCGGTTACCGGATACGCTATTTTTCACCATCAACCGCCCAATGTATCGGCAAGTGATTTTCCCTGGCGAACGCCGCCAGAGCCAGTTCCAGGAAGGACGCCAGACAGTAGGAGAGCCGCTAATCATGGAAATGCGGCCGTTCCATGGTCCTGGCAGCGACCTGAAAGACCCCAAGCCATTTCGTTCCGACCTTATTTACCTGCGTATCGGGCATTGCAATGTGGCCGAAAATCCGCTGGTGCGTATCACGAAAGAGGAATTGGCCGAATTGCACCTGATGGATGAGGCCACGCCGGAAGAGATTGAGCGGTTCCTCGTGGCGCATAAGAACGCGCCTTATGCAATTAAGGACGTTCTGACCAAGGTTCGCGCCGATGATGATTTCCGCATGGGTAAGGTGCTCGATGCACGGCGCTATCAGGTGGAAATCCATTCCCGCTATTCGTCGTTGTGGGCCATTCAGGACATTGAGAAGAAGCGCCAGGTGTCCATGGATGACTTGAGCGCAGGGGATTCGTGGAAGGCGGGTGGCATGCTGCTTGACCCGCTAACAGTCGTCCCGGAGTAAAGCGGCATTATTGCCTGCAACGTGAAGGCGAGGGCATGAAAATGACTAGCGAAGAATTGGATCAACTCCATCGTGACCAGAAGGCTGCCGCTGACTTTTTCGCGGCACGAGCGCTGGCGCAGAACCTTTATTTCACGTTGCAGGATGCGCTTTCGCAAGGGGCGCAGATTGCGGGGTATAACCGCAACCCGATTGTGCCGGAGTCTTCGGCTAATGAATTGATTACCATTCTGGGCAAGGCGCAGGCGTTTTATGCCGACTTGGCAGAAAATCATTACGATCTGCTGAACTGGAAGCCGGAATAATGGCGATTGCGGTTACCTATAACGCAGGCACTACGACGTTGAGTGTCACAGGCGGGACGAGTGGCGCGCCGGCCACGTTTGCCGATGTATTGACGGCTGACACCGCAAACGGATGGGGCGTGATTACCTCCCCTATTGCCAATGTGTATCTGGTGGCGGCGAATTTGAACATTGGGGATGGAACGACAGCCACCTATTTTTCGAGCAAGAATGAGATTGTGCGCTTTGCCGATGGGAAATGCCCGAATCCGCTGGCAAATGCCACATTCATCCTGGGCGAGTCCAGCGGCGCATACGGGAAAAATGGGACATTTCTGAGCGTTTGTCCTACGGCGAATATGTATATTGGGAATGGGGGGACATTGCTGGCGTATGCCTCCAGCCTGGAGCATCGAGGAAACAGCCAAGTTTTATATATCCGCTGTGCCACGGTCGGGATGGCCGGGGTGCAACTCATCGGCTATACACTCAGTTCCTTTATCATTTTCCTTTCCTCGATTTCGTCTCTAACCTTGCGCCGCGTTTCCACGTATGGTTGCGGGTATTTCCGCGTGGATGCCAGTGGGACGCTTGAGGATTTGCTGGCCGCCTCCTCCGGTGTGTCCGGGTTTGCCTGCGGGAATAACATTGATGTCTGGAATGCGGATGCCGATACCCCGGCCACTTTTTGGAACAACATTGCCGACAAGACCGCTCGCTTCATCAACCCGAAGAAAAGCGCTTATACCTTCGCTGGCTCCGCGTCTGGCGCGGTGATCCTGCTGGCCTATACCTTCGACCTGTTGTTCAAGACATCGGCGGGGACGCCGGTTTCTGGTGCAACCGTGACGTTGACCGACCGTTTTGGGACACAAGTGTTTTCCGTGACAACCGGTGCGGATGGAAAGATTGCGCAGCAGATTGTGACCTATGAGCGCTCACAACGTTCCACTAACACGAATACCTTTTATTCCCCGCATTCCCTGACCGTCGCCAAGGCTGGTTATGAGACGAAAACCATCTCGGATATTACCATTTCCAGCCCGATCAACTGGTCGATGGAGGCATTGCCCGAAGTGTTTACTCAAACCGACAGAGATAATTTGGAGGCGGTAAAAACCGCCACAGATCAGTTTCGATTCACGACGGCTAACCGGGTTGATGCGGCAGTCATTGACAAGACCGGCTTCGACACCACAGCCACGGCGGCGGTCAATGCGCTGACGATTCCCACGGTGGCGGAGATTCAAAGCGGTCTGGCGCTGGAGTCCACGTTGACGGCGATTAAGGGCGCGGGATGGACGACGCAGACGCTCAAGGCCATTGCCGATGCGCTAGCAAGCGTGGGGTTAAGCGCGGAACAGATCGCGGAGATACGCGATGGCCTGGCAACTACAGCCGATGTGACCGCTGCACAGGGGGCCATTGAAGGTGCCATTGAGGCGATTGTGATTCCCGATCCCGACTTGTCCCCACTTGAGACTGCTATTGGCAATGTAATGAACGAAGTGGTCAAGCGCGGGCCGGGTGATGGATCAGTCCATTGGCGTTATGTGCTGACCAGCGCCGTAGATAATGCGCCGATTGCCGATGCCTTCGTGCGAGTCACCACGGATCAGGCCGGGACAAATCAAATTGCCGCCGGATATACGGATCAATTCGGTGCGGTTTCATTCGATCTTGACCCCGGCACGGTTTACCTGTGGTGCACCAAGACGGGCTTCACCTTTAACAATCCCGATTCAGAGGTTGTGGCATGAGCGGAACAGGTTCAGGGGTTCCCATAATTCCCGCTTCGATTTATGCAGGGGCTGGCTATAACCTTGCCACCTATCGCAATCGGTTTCTGCAAGTGCTCGAACAACGAAGCGAGTTGCGTTCTTCGCCGGCCTTCACCGATGCCATGATCCTGTCACGGGTCAATGAGGCGATTCTGGAGATCTGCACACGCAACAAACTCTTGCAGAAAGTTTCCAGCGTAGCGGCTAATGCGCTGTCTATCAGCGCATTCCTGCCTTCGGACATTCTCAATGGCGAGATTTATGCCCTGTCCATCACTGATGCTAATGGCGTGTTAATCGCCAAACCCGATCGGATCACGGCTCGCTCGATGTTTGACCGCCAATCGCTTGGATTGACGCCGGGCGTTCCCCTTTACTGGTGCACAGGCATGGAGGCTGGGCGCGTGTCCTACTACCCCGCCTTATCCACTTCGGCCTTAATCAAGTATCAATATCTCGCGCGGCCCAATGTGCTTTCGCGCATGGTCTGGAATGAGGCGTTTACCGCGAACGCCACGGCAGGCAGCGGCACGGTGACGGCCACGATGGCTGGTTATGTCACGGGCAGCATTGCTCCTGGTGACGAAATCGGCTTCGTTACCAGCGCACAGATTGACGGCAGCACCATTGACGGGCTGCGCGAAGTGCCGGTGCAGTGGTCAATGGTCAAATCCATCACGAGCGATGGGGGCAACAGCTACACCATTACTCTGGAATCAGCCTATGAGGGGGTCACGGTGGCCGGGGCGATGTTTGTAACGGCGCAAGCGTCCATCGTGGAACAGGTCATCCATGGCGTGTTGGAGAATTTGCCGGGCGAACTGGCTGCTGGTCTTCATTTGCAGACCACTGAACCGTCTTTGTATCAGTCCGTAATGGCTTCCATTCAAGAACGTTTGGCTTTGTACGCCATTCCGCAGCCAGGCGTTCTTTCTGGATCGTGGAAACCGTCTTTGAACACCAATTTCTTGAGGTAACACGGCGATGGATGACCTGAGAACTGATTTTTCCGCTCGCCCCATCGGGACATACGCGCCGAATCCTGCGCAATCGTCGCCAGAAGTGGAGTTTTTCTCCATGCAGGCCAATGGCGACGAGGCGTTGCAGGCGGAATTATCCGCCTTTGAGGGGCATGTCATCAATCGCCTCGAGCAAATGCGCCTGAATAGCGCGGCTTTGCGAACCGCTGAACAGTTTCAGGAGCGTTTGGAGAAGAACGCGCGTCGCGCGCAGGGCAAGATGCTCTTGAATTTGAAGGAAGATGGCAGCGTTGATCCTACCAGCGGCGATGGCCATGCGCCATTGGGCCTTACGCATGGGTGGAGCAAGCAGGGGATTACCTTTGGCGCGGCAGCGGTGCGCCGAATGCTTTTTGAATCGGCCAAGCGGTTCTATCAAATCCAATTCTCCGGTGAAAAACAGGGCAATGACAATTTGGAACGCGCGTTGGTCGCGGTTGTGGATGACTTATTGCGCCGCGGGGAGTTCTTTTCCACGGTAGCCACGCTGATGACCGACACGGTGGGGCGCGATGGAACAGTCATTTTGCGCTATGAGCCGGCGGTTCCCACGCAATTGCAGTGTTCGAAAGAGAATTGGGAGGAACGCCCCGGCTCGTATCGCCCGATTTTCACCGTCTGGCCCTTGAAGGATGTGTTTGTCACCGATTACGAGAAGCCACAGCCACGCGATCAGGAAGGCGTGTGGTTTTTGACCCCACACTGCACCTTGCGTTCCCTTGAAGCCAATGAATACGTCGAGGAATACGAGCCACTGCCCACGGTTGACCCGTATGGGCAGCCTCAATACCGCGTCCTGCGCAGCGGGAAGTATCGCAATTTAGAGAAACTGCGTTCCATCGAACGCGAATACGACCAGAGTCATCCTGAAAGCGGCGGGAAAACCTCAGTTTTCCCAGAGTTCACTCTGTTGGAGTTCGAGGGGGCAATTCCCATTGCGGCATGGGTGGAGTCGGGCGTCTTTACCCCACGGCTGGCCGCGTTCTTTGGGCTGCCCCTGCCCGACGACCCGAACAATCTGCGAGCATGGGGCGCGAAACTTTCACGCATGACGCACTGGCACGTGACGTATCTGAGCGACAGCCTGATTGACCAGAGCGATGCTCCCGCCATTCGCCAGATTGGCAAGCATCTCCTGCAATTTTCCCCATCGGCCTACAAGCGACCGCGCAATTCGATGTTCGTTTTCCGCTGGATTCGAGATGGGGCCAAGTTCTTTGGCCAATCCATCATTGATGTGGGGGGGAAACTGGAGGACGCGGCGGACTTGATCCTGAATTACGCCATGCTGGCCGTACGCCAGAACGGCGATCCGGCGGCCATGGTCGATACTAAGATTCTTGGCAGTCATTCGCTGGATGATTTCAACCGCTTGCGCCGCGAGCCGGGGGCATTGATTGAGGCCACGCCGGGCCATGCGAACATTTCCGAGGCGATCCGAGAGTTCATTGTCCAGATTGATCCGGCCACCTATCAACGCATCGGCGCGTTGCGGCAGGAGTTCGAGGCCACGACGGGCGTTCTGGCCGCAGCCAAGGGCATGGATCGGGCTTCTGGGACGGGAACGTTGGGAGAAATCCAGTTCAACGACCAGAAAAGCCAGACGGTTCTTTCGGATTTGGTTGTGCAACAGGCGCGAGAGTTGTGCCGATTGATCAAGTGCATGATCGAGGACGTGCTGTTTTTCATGGGGCGCGAGAAGTTCCTGGCTTACGCGCGAGAAGTGGCCGGCTATTTATCGGCTGATTTGGAAACGCTGCTTACGCCAAGCGAAACGGACGAGAAGGCCGATGAATATGATCTGGAAGAACAGTTCCAAGTGGTGCATCCGGTGCTGGCCACAGCGGATAATGCCGTGATTGCCACGGTTATCGAGCGCTTGTTTCAGGTATTCGGGCCGCAGGACACGACGCTGGATCGTAAAAAATGCGCCAAAGTGATCTTCGAGATTAACGGCATTCGCAACGGCGAGGATTTGCTGACGCAGAAACGCGATCCGCTGGCTCCCGAAGAAGAAGCCAAGCAACTGGCCGAAGGCAATTGGATTGCCCCGGTTGAAGGCGAGGACTTCGCCACGCATTTGGCATTTCACCAGGGCATGTTGACCATGGTGCAAGAGGCGCTGATGCAGGCGCAGCAGGTTTCGGGCGGCGGCGGGGCGCTGTTTCAAAAGGCGATGGAAATGTTTTCCGCGCGGTTTGGCTTCTCTCCAGAGCAAATCAGCAATTTAGCCTACATGCTTCCCATCCATATTCAAGCCACACAGAACATCATGCAGCAGATGCAGGCCATGCAAACGCAGATGATGGCGATTCAGGCCATGCAGCAAGGCATGTTGCCGCAGCAAGGCGGCCAAGGGCCGGCGGTGAACAATGCGCCAGGCGACCAGTTCCAGCAGCGCAATAACCTGACACAACAAACGCGCGGAGGGATGCGATGAGTTTCTCTCTGGCGACCTACTTAGACCTTTCGGCCAAGGATTCCCCCTTTGAGTTGCAAGAGATCATCGCGCAATTGGACGCACTGGCGACTTCTCCTCTAGGGATATTGCTGTATGACGTTTTGCGCGTAAGCGAAGAATCCCTTGTAACGCGCATCCGCGAGACGCTTTCGGCCTCTGCGCTGGAAAATAACCTGCGTTTGAATGGCCAGGCCGATGTGTTGAAGTCCTTGCAGGCTCCTGGGTTTGGCCTGCGTGAAGCTTTATTGGCTCGGTACAAGAAACTGGAGGGGCGCAATGAAGGAAGTAACGCAACCTCTGTCCTTCGCTAAGGGCTATGTCGGGCCGCCCACGCCGCCGAACCAGACCGGAGAAGGGTGTCCGGGCTGGAAGAACTTGCGCCTTGAAAATGGCGGGATGGCGCTGACTTCATATTATGGCTATACGCGCAAGCTACTGACCCGCCTCGAGGATTTGGAACGCTATGCGACGGGGGACAATACCAAGCGCGTTGTGCTGTTTGATGCTTCTTCTGTGTTTGGCGTCATGGGCATTGGGCTGGCCGTGGTGGATTACAGCGGGGCACAGCGGCGGGTGTTGAATCTGAGAGTTCATCCCAATATCCAAAGCACACAGATTTGGGATGCCGACAGCGGAGCACCGTGGGATTCGGAAACCAATCCAATCCTGATGATGAACTATGCGAATGCCGATGGTGTTCCGCAGTCGCGCCCGAAACTCTACCGCATGGGTCACCATGAATATCCCGCGCTGAACCAGATGCAGGGCAAGACCTTTATCTTTGACCAGTTATCCGTGCCAGCGGTGTTTGACGGTCAGACGGTGCGCGAGTGCGGTATTCGGCCTCCGCGACTGGCGCCGACGCTGATTGCGGAGATTCGTGAAGGTTCGATGGTGGAAGAGGCCGGGAGCGGGTTTAGCGCTTCGCAAGAAGGGGTTTCGGTGGCGGGGGTTAATCAGGCCCCCTGGTTCTGGCCCAATGGCGACGGGGTTCCCTATACGCAAGTCACAATTTCAGACCAGCACTTAATCCTTAATAGTGCGACAGGGCAGGGGAATCTTTGCCAAAAGAACCTGGCGCAGCCGTCCGACTACTACAAAGACTATCATAAGCGCATGCAGTTTTATTTTCGCGTCGATGGATTGAACACGACGCTGCCAAGCAACACACTGTCGCTCCTGATTGCCAACGCGCAAGACTTGGGTGGAACGGTGTATGAGTTCCCCCTCTGGCTGCCATTGGTGACAAATGTCTGGCACTTGATTGACCTGCCTGCGCCCACCATCGCTGAATCTACGTTTACCATTACCTCCGTTGGGTTTCGCTTATTGCAGCCGGTTCCCGATGACCTGTCCGGCGATTACGGGCAAATGCGCTTTTCCTTTGGCAACATTGCCGAAACGATCCCTGAGCCGGGGCCGTTTACCGGCAAGGTGATGGCCTGTTTTTGCTGGTATGACTCCAAGCGTAATCTCCGTTCTGACCCTTCGCCTTACTCAACGATGCTTGACCTTGGGGATGAACAAGGGATGGCGCTTCGGCTGGATTTGGGCGGCTATCGCGGGTTCTACGATACGCTCAACAATGGCATGGCGAATGACGTGCTGAGCAAGAATCGGCTGATGAATGAGCAACGACCGGAATATCCAGACTGTGACCGTATTTTGATTTACCTGTCCAAGCCAGAGTGGGGCGTGATGGCAGACGGCAGCCCTGTTTTCCGTCTGGTGACAACGATGCCGGGCATTCAAGTTCCTGATACCTTGCGCGGGAATGATCCGTTTGTCTTGTCGCTGGTTTCCATTGGCACGGATCAAGAGGCCAAGGAAGCCAACTCCTTTACGCTGAAACTGATCAATGACGATACGGTGAACAACCAGACGGTTTCGGTGGATGGCGCGAGTTACGAACTGGCAAAGGATAGCGGGGCAGGGGCAACCTATCCCATTGCGCTTGAATTGCGGGTTCCACGCTTTGGCACGGCGGGACTGGATTTTGTGCAGCCTGCCGAGGGTTCATTTGTGGCGAAGTGGTATGTAGGAAAGACAGGAACTGTTTCGATCAATCGCGCGGGATTCCCCGGCGCGGGCTGGACGCTGGTCGATGACCCGCATGCCGATGTGGCAATGACCGAGGACATGACGGCGCTGCTGCATATTACCTTGCCGGAGTAATGCGGGATGACACGTTATCGCTATCCAACTGACTGCATGCGCATTACCGAGGATGATTGGCCGGGGCCAAGCAAAGAAATCACCATTGCCAATCCCTATACCTCCACCGATGCGCAAATGCCGGTTTCCACCACCGGGGCCTATAATGGGCATTTGTTTATCACCGCGCGCGAAGCCAACGGCGACGGGCTGAATAATACGACCGGGCAAATCTGCAAGATTCTCCGTTATGCCGGCGGGGCATTTACGCTGGACAAGACGCTGGCGCTGGATTTGGCCTATATCGCCGATGACCGCGTATTAGCGGTTGTGGCGCACCCGATGGACACGATGTGCTGCACGTCGGTGACGGCCAATGCCACAACCATCACGCTTCCCCTTGGGTCCGATGTGTCAGATGGGCAGTTGTATGTCTCGCGCGAGAATGACTATTACAACAACTGGCGCGTCATCGTGCGCGATACGTGCGCCGTGGAAAGATTGCGCGGAGTCACGGCGCGAATTGCCGATTATGACGGCGCAACCGGCATTGCCACGCTAACTATCGCGCCACACGATTCGTGGCCGGAGGACGTGGGGGCCGGAGTTCTTCCGCTGGTGCTGATTGCGCCTACGGCTTCGGTTGATCCATTGCGCTTTATCCCGTTGACGGCAGACCAGGTGGAAACCGAGTTGCAACAGGCTCCGATTCTGCATCCGTATTGCGGGACATGGCCTTCGGTGGAAGTGGCTATTGTGGACAACGACCGGATTTTGGGCGCTCGCCAGTTGGATCACCGGCTTGGCACGGTCACGGTTCGTAATGCCTATGACATTGTGGAAGTGGACAATGGCTTTTTCACACCGGGCATGGTTGGGCGAGACATTCATATTCAGGATGAATCGGAAAAGGGCCGCCTGTATCGCATTCTGGACTGGATCGACGCCACTCATATTTCCATCGGTTACTTGAACCCGCAGACGGGGGTTTATGTGCCATGGATGGGGCGCAGTGGCGAGTTTAACTATGTGATCAAGGGGCGCAAGAACCGCGTCTGGTGGAGCACCAAGACGAGCGAATTGGGCGCTTGCCCTGAATATGTGGCCTACAAGAACTACCTCGATATTGACATGCCCGGCGATGAGATCATGGGGCTGTCCAAGGTGAACGAATATACGTTGGTGATTGGAAAGCATAGCGTCTGGCGCATGTTCCCCGATGTCACGGCGATGGATGACGACCCTTATGCGTTGGTTTATCGCAAGCCCGAACCGATTTCCGGCGTTCCTGGGGCAATCTCCACAAGGAGCATTGTTTCTCTGCCCAATGGGCGCGTTTGCTGGCTGACGGCGGCTGGGCAAGTTGTGATTGCCAGCGCGGCGGATTTTCAGGTGGTGGATCAAAGCGCGGCGCTCAATGGGATGTTCGCCAACAGCGACGTGCGCGATCTGTCCAAGGCATTTGCGTTTTACATGCCACGTTTTGCCACGCTGCAAATCAACTTTGTGGAGCATGGTTCCGGGCCGATCCAGACGCATGCGGAAGGCTCCTTTGTCGATGAGCAGCCGTTGCCGGAGGATTACGGGCCGTTTGCGGCGCTGGATTTCTCGCATGATGCCTTGTATCGGGGCGATTCGCAGCGGTTTTGCAGTGTGCTGCATGGGGAAAGTTTAGCCGCCGATGTGCCGGAACTGGCGGAAAAGACATTCGCAGGCGGGGCCGATGGTTATATCTACGAGGTCGGGCGCGATGATGTGTTCGGCTTCGGCTGCCCTTCTCCAGTTCTCCGCTACACTGCCTCGGTTATCCAGCCCAATCCCCCTGCTCCGCCTGCGAATGGCACGGTGACGGTCGATACCTCGCCTGGCGTATTGCCGACCGATGGCGACGGGTTGAAGGGCATTTCGCTCGTGCGGATTCAGGGCGGGGTGTCCTTCCGCACGACGATTCTTAGCAATACGGCCGATACGATCACGATTGCCGATGTGTGGCCGACCCCGGTGCAAGATGGCGCGGTGATTTTGCTGGCTCCCATCGAGTATTCCGTCCGGTTTATCGAGCAAAGAACGAAGAAAGAGGCCGTCGTTAAAAGCGTATCGCTGGAACAAAGCGGAGTGGGGGACTTGCCGCTGAACGTGGAGGTCTATACAGCGGCGGCCAATGCCTTGCAGGCGGATGTAAGTGCGCCGGCCTATGCACACAAGGCCAATGAATCGCTGTTGCGCCGGGTATCGGGGGAAGTGTTCCTGCGCCCGATGCCGTCCAAGGCGCTGCAAGTGGGTTTACGCGGTTTTGTGCAGGGGAAAATGCAGATTCAAGGCGTATCAGAGACGGTGCTGGTTTCTGAAACCGAGACAGGGCGGTAAGGGGCCATGCTTGTCTTAACGGGGGTTATCAAGGATCTGGCCGTGCGAGACAATCTCAAGCGGATCATTGCGGCGGTTAATAACTTGCGCGGCGGGTCGGGCGTATCAGGAAGCGAAACGATGCTCAACAATGCGGCCTTCGTGCTCAATGCAGGGCTTTTGTATGGCTATGACGCCAATGGGGTGATTGCCATTGCGAATCCGGCAGGAGGGGTTCGCGCGGCGTTTTGCGTGGGAGAAGCGGCATTCCCGCAACAGAAGTTTCGCCCTGTGGTTGCAGGGGAAGTGAAGAACTTAAGGGCTAATGACAATGAAGTGATCGGAATCAGCGCTCCGGTTTATGCGGCGGCGAATGGGAGAATCACGACGGCAGAGAATGCCGGAAGCATGCAGCAATATGTTGGGCTATGCGTGGGGGAACGAACCAATGCGAATTACTATCCGATCCTTGTGTCTATTTCTG
>Ga0116193_1002043_pt1 | contig 15743 bp, 15 predicted proteins | sample AD_UKC115_MetaG_FD_89892 | JGI IMG/M metagenome (GOLD analysis project Ga0116193, IMG submission 89892) | Active sludge microbial communities of municipal wastewater-treating anaerobic digesters from Hong Kong - AD_UKC115_MetaG | ecosystem: Engineered > Bioreactor > Anaerobic > Digestate... | reverse complement strand
GGTTTTTTTATTTTGCAGTATAAAGTAATTTGAACGGAATGATCATTTTGTGATTTTGGGCGGATTTGCGTAGCAAAACTAAGAAGATTTTGAATTTAAACGAGACAAAAATTTGTGATAGTTGCTCTTGTGGTTACAAGTATTTTGTGAAGATTTTCAATTTTCTTTTGAACGAGGTTATAGCAATTTTGAGAAGATTTTGAATTTAGAAAAGGCAAAAATTTGTGAGCGTTGCTATTGTGGTTACAAGTATTTTGTGAAGATTTTTGATTTTATTTTGGACAAGGTATACCTAGCAGAGCCGAGCGGTAGCGAGAAGTGGCAGTTTTGAGGTAATTTTGAATTTAGATAAGGCAAAAATTTGTGAGCGTATACTGTAAAGGAGCGGAGCTCCGAGGTATCCGAACAAATTTTTAACGCAGTATAAATTCAAAAGAACTCAAAACGCCCCAGAGAGGAGTTGAACCTCCAGCCTTATCCTTAGGACGGATCTGCTCTATCCAGTTGAGCTACCAGGGCTTTATGATTTTTAGTATTTCAATATTGAAAAGACTTCAATATCTTTAAGCTTTGACTTACCGTTTAAAAATAACAATTCCGTAAGAAAAACGCAAGCAATTATATTGCCTTTTAATTGTTTTACAAGTTCTGCTGCAGCACAAGCCGTGCCTCCTGTCGCCAGTAAATCATCGACAATAAGTACATTTTCCCCTTCTTTTATTGAATCCGTATGTATTTCAATAGACGCTGTTCCGTATTCAAGAGCATAACTTGTTGAAATCGTTTTATACGGAAGTTTCCCCTTTTTTCTTATCGGAATAAAAGGAAGTCTGAGTTTTTGGGCAATTGAAATGCCGAATATAAAACCTCTTGATTCAAGACCTACAACTTTATCTATTTTTTTATCTTTATATTGTTCGCACAGAACATCGATTACTTCGTTATAAAGATTTATATCTGCAAGTATAGGAGTAATGTCTTTGAAAATAATTCCTTTTGAAGGAAAATCAACAACATCACGCATAGTTTTATTGAGTCTTTCCTTTAAATCCTGCATTAAGCTCTCCTGTCTTTATTAATGTTTTCAAACCTTGAACTTCTTTGATCAAGAGTCAATTTGTCAATATCAGGTTTTTCGGCAAGTTTCAATTTTATAAATATGCCTTTCAACCTTTGGAATCCTTTTAATTCTATCTGTCTTACACGTTCTCTTGAAAGTTTAAATTTTTTGCCTACTTCATCTAAAGAACAGTGGGCGATATCGCCTATACCGAATCTTAGTTTTATTACTTCAGCTTCTCTTTCAGGAAGGCAATCCAGCGCTTTTTGAATGTTATTAGAGTTTCTTATTATTTCGGTAATTGCTTCCGGAGTTTTTAAAATAGTATCCTTGATAGTATCTTTTTTTGAAGTCTCGCTGTCATCGCTTATGGCAGAATCAAGAGAATCCACGGTATCAACGGAAAAAATAGTTTTATTTATTTCGTTGGCCTGATCTATGGATATTTTCATTTTACGGGCAATTTCTTTTATGGACGGTTCTCTTCCGAGATTTGCCAAAAGCTGATTTCTTATTTTTTTCCACTTATTTATTATATCAAACATATAAGAAGGTATTCTTATTGTTTTTGAATTATCCTCAATAGATTTTCTTATGAACTGTTCAATCCAATAAGTGGCATAAGTTGAAAATCTTGTGTTTTTTGCAAGATCAAATTTTTCTACGGCCTTTACAAGTCCCATATTGCCGTCTGCAATAAGGTCCATAAAATCTACGCCTTTTTTTGAAAATCTTTTGGCAATAGGAATAACGAGGCAGTAATTTAATTCTATAAGTCTGTTAAATGCTTTTTTATCGCCTTTTTTAGCTTTTTTCCAAAGCTGTTCATATTCTTTCTGATTTACGGGTTTTATAGTTTTTAATTCTTCAAAATACGAATGTAAAGGGTCTATTACCATATAAAAACCTCTCAAAAATTTAAAGGACTTTTGTACACTTATTGTGTTTGTCGACAAACACATATTTCGGATTTATGGGTTTATCCGAAAGCTGAAATCCCATGATGATTATAATCTCGCCTTTTTTAATCAGATGCGCCGCAGCGCCGTTCATGCATATAACGCCGGAACCTGCTTTGCCTTCAATTACGTAAGTTTCAAGTCTTGCTCCGGAAGTATTGCTTACTACAAGAACTTTTTCTCCGACCCAAAGACCGGCCTTGTCTATTAAATCGGCATCAATAGTTATGCTGCCGGTATATTCAAGATTTGCTTCGGTAACGGTGGCTTTGAAAATTTTAGAACTTAACACAAACTTCATTTTGTTTCATCTCCAGTTGAATCAATCATATTATTTTAGCACGGAGTTATTAATTCTCTCCGGTAATTTTTTATTTTAATGCATTTTTTTCGGCTTCGGTCTGGCATTCAATGCAATATCTGCCCCAAGGCATTGCCATAAGTCTTTTAACGGATATCGGAGCCCCGCAGCATTCGCATAAACCGAAAGTCTTTCCGAAATTCAATTTGTTAAGAGCGTTGTCAATGTCTTTAATCGCTATTGAACTTATTTCATCAAGTTCAAACTGCATTTCTCTTTCATTATTCTGCGTTGCCGTATCTGCTTCGTCGCCTATTTCGTTGTCTGTTTCGGCGAGCTTTCTGGAATTTAATTTATTTACTATCGAAACTTTTTTTTCAAGCAGAATTTTTTTTAATTTAAGAAGTTCTTGTTGGCTCAATTTACCGGATGTATCTTTTTTTGACTTTGTCTGAACAGCTTTAGGTTTTGCAGCAACTTTCTTTTTTGCTGCTTTTACGGCAACAGTTTTTTTAGTCGCTTTTACAGTCTTTTTCTTTGAAACCGTTTTTTTTATTTTCGTCATTTTAGATCCCCCGGTATATTTTATGCTTATTTTTTTAATTTGCAAAAACTTTTACCATTTTTAATTTATCGCCTTCCTGCCCGCTGATTCTTATGCCCTTTGCCGCCATATCAAGGAGATAATCGCATATTTCCTGCGTAATTCTTTCACCCGGAATTACTACCGGAATTCCCGGAGGATAAGGCGTAAGCGTTTGTGCGGAAACATGCCCCACGGCCTTATTTAAAGGTATTTTTTTAATATCGTGAGACAAGAAAACTTCTCTCGGAGTCATAACCATTTCCGTAGATAAAGAAGGTATCTTTAAAATCCAGTTTTTTTGCGAACCTTTGTATTTTTTGCTTATGTCTTTTAAAGCCGATACTAAAGCGACAACGTCAGACTTATCTGATCCTATACCCATTATTGCTATAAGGTTAAATGTATCGGAACAATCAACCTGTATATTGTATTCTTTTGCAAGAATAGCATCAACTTCATAACCTGACAGACCTGTTTTAGTAACGTTTATAGTGAGTTTTGTGACATCAAGATCAAATCCCATTTGGTTCATTTCGGCTCTCGTAAAACATTTCATGTTGGGAATGCTGTGGTTAATTTCTTTTCTTGCCCATTCCGCAGCTGCCATTACTTTTGAAAGCATGGCGCTGCCCTGCACGACAGCTTGTTTTCTTGCAACATCAAGACTTGCCAAAGTAAAATAACTCGGGCTTGTAGTCTGAAGCATTGAAACTATTTTTTTAACTCTGTTTATATCTATAAGTTTTGAATTGAAATGAAGAACAGACCCTTGAGAAAGGGCCGACAGAATTTTATGTGTTGACTGCACGACTAAATCGGCTCCGGCATCTACGGCAGACATAGGCAAATCTTTGTGGAATTTCAAATGCGGTCCGTGAGCTTCGTCAACGAGAAGAATTTTTCCTCTTCTGTGGCACAGCTCCGCAATTTTTTTAATTTCAGTAACTACTCCGTTATAAGTCGGACACGTTACAAAAACGGCTCTTGATTCGGGATATGTGTCAAGAGCATTTTTTATCTGGTCGTATGTGGAATTAAAAATTATATCGAGGTTTTGGTCTATTTTAGGCTGTATCCATATAGGCCATACTCCGGAAAGAATAACGCCTGCCATTATGGATTTATGTGAACTTCTTGAAATTATTATTGAATCACCCGGATCGCATGCCGACAAAAACATTGCTATATTTCCGACGGAAGTTCCGTTTACCAGAAAAAGAGAATGTTCCGCGCCGTAAGCTTTTGCCATAAGTTCCTGGGCTTTTTTTATAGGGCCGACAGGATCGTGCAGAGAATCAACTTCGTCAAAAACCGTAACGTCAAGCCCGTAAATATTCTGGCCCGTAAAATCTTTAAGTCTTTTGTCTACGCCTCTTCCGTTTTTATGTCCGGGAGTATGAAAAGAAACTACGTTTCTTTTTGCATGGTCCAAAAGCGTGTCAAATAACGGGGTTTTTAACTGCTGTTTATTATTCATTTTAAATTTACCTTAAATAAATTTATTTGACTGTCTGTTTATGGAAATTTCAGTTTTCAGTCCGTTTTTCTCAAGAAGACTTAAAAAAGGATCAGGATCAAGTTCTTCAACGTTGACCATTTTTTTGACATCCCATGTTCCGTTTGCTATAAGAATCGCCGCCACTACCGGCGGAACTCCGGCCGTATAGCTTATCGCCTGAGATTCAACTTCGTTATAACATTCTTTGTGGTCGCAGATATTATAAATAAAAAGTTCTTTGTTTTTTCCGTTCTGTTTGCCTTTTATAAGACATCCTATGCATGTTTTGCCCGTGTAATTCTGAGCAAGCGATTTGGGATTAGGAAGACATGCTTTAACGACTTTTAAAGGTACGACTTCAAGTCCTTCGGCTGTTTTTACGGGATGCTGTGATAAAAGTCCTAAATTTTTCAAAACGGAAAACACATTTATATAGTGATCTCCGAATCCCATCCAAAATCTTATTGATTTTGCAGGAATATTTTTTGAAAGAGAGTGAAGTTCGTCATGGCCGGTAAGATAAACAGGATGTTCTCCCACCACCGGGAAATCATATATAAGTTTATCCGCATGAACCGGTTTTGATACCCACTGTTTATCAATCCAGGTCCACACCTTATGAAATTCCCTGAAATTTATTTCAGGATCAAAATTAGTTGCAAAATATTTTCCGTGGCTGCCGGCATTTACGTCCATTATGTCAATTGTCGCTATTTTGTCAAAATGATGTTTTAGAGCAAGCGAACAGTAAGCGTTTACCACACCCGGATCAAAGCCTATTCCTAAAATTGCCGTAACTTTTTTTTCGTCGCATTTAGGTTTTCTTTTCCATTCGTAATTTGCATACCATGGCGGATCTTCGCAAACTTTTGCGGGATCTTCGTGTATCGCCGTATCAAGATAAGCGGCGCCTGTTTCAATGCATGCCTCAAGAATGGACATGTTGCAAAAAGCGCTGGCAAGATTGATTACTATTGATACATCTAATTCTTTTATTAATTTTACAGTTTCTTCGATATTAAAAACATCTATTTGTTTTGCCGTAATTTTATTTGAAGGGACCTTATAATTTTTCTTTCTCTTTATGCTCTCAAGTATTTCTTCACAGCTTTTCAATGTTCTTGAAGCTATGTAAATCTTGCCGAAAGCATCATTGTTCATCGCAAGTTTATGACAAGCTACATGAGAAACTGCTCCCGCGCCTATAACCAGAACGTTTCTTTTCATTTCAAATAATGCCCCCTCTTTTATGATAAATTTTTCTTAAAATCAGTATAATTAAATTGTCTTATGATTTCGGTTTTTCCGTTTAATCTTTTTACAACAATTGACGGCATCGGAAGTCCGTTAAACCAGTTTTTCTTAACCATCGTATAACCGGCAACATCAGATATTACAATATTATCACCGATTTTTAAAGGTTTTTTAAATTTATATGTTCCGAATATATCACCGGCAAGACAGCTTCTTCCCGCGACAATGTATTCGTATTTGTTTTTTTTATCGGTTTCTATTTTGGCAGGAGTATTGTAAATAAGAAGATCAAGCATATGCGCTTCCGTAGATGCGTTTATAACGGCAATATTTTTGCCGTTATTTGTAATATCAAGAACGCTCGTATGAAGCTCGGCAGAATTTGTTATTGACGATTCTCCAGGTTCAAGATAAATCTGAACGCCGTATTTATCTGAAAAATTTTTTAATACAGATATGAATTTTTCTATGTCATAGCCTTTTTTTGTAAAATAAATTCCACCGCCCAAACTTACCCATTGCAGTTTTTTTAATATTTCGCCGTATTGCGCGCCTATAAAATCGAGAGACTTTTTTAAATTGTCAACGTCGTCGTTTTCACAGTTGAAGTGAAACATCAATCCTTTTATTTTATTTAAATTTTTAAGAATATCTTTTTTATTTACCACTCCGAGCCTTGAATTTTTTCTTGCCGGATCGGCAAGATCAAAATGGCTGCAGCTTATCTGCGGATTGGCCCTGAGTCCGAGATTTTTATCTTTTAAATTTCCGTAAAATCTGTTTAACTGAGATACCGAATTGAAAATTATTTTTGTGGAAATTTTTTTCAATTGTTTTATTTCATCTTCCGGATATGCGACGCTGTAAGCATGTACTTCTTTGCCGAACTGTTCATAGCCGAGACGCGCTTCATAAAGAGAACTGCTTGTAGTTCCGTCCATGTATTTTGACATAAGTCCGAAAACAGACCACGTCGAAAAACATTTTAAAGCCAGAACAAATTTCGCTCCGGATTTTTCGCGGATGTATCTTATCTTCTCAAGATTTGAGAGCAGTTTTTTTTCGTCAATTAAATAATATGGCGTTTGTAATTTCATTTTTTTATTTTAATTAAAATTTAAGATGAGTAAGTCTATAAAATATCCTGTTTTGTGTCAATTATTTTTTTATGATTTAATGCATTTTTTTTGATAGAATATCTGAAAATGAAAAGGAGGAATTTTCATGTTAAATAGTTTTGTGGATGAATTTAAAAAATTTATATCAAGAGGCAATGTTCTTGACATGGCGGTCGGTATCATAATAGGAGGCGCTTTTACAAAAATAGTAAATTCTCTTGTTGCGGATATTATTATGCCTCCTTTAGGTCTTTTGCTTGGCGATATAGATTTCAGCAATTGGTTTATAGTCCTTAAAAAAGGCGCTGAAAACGCAGGACCTTATGTCTCAATTGAAGCCGCTAAAGCTGCCGGAGCAAACACGCTTAACGTCGGTTTTTTTATCAACAGCATATTCACTTTTACGATAGTAGCTTTTGCGATTTTCTCAATGCTCAAAATAATAAATAAATTAAAAGAAGAACCGAAACAGGAGGCTCCGGCCGCAGCGACCACAAAAGAATGTCCGTTCTGCTGCTCATCTATAAATATAAATGCGGTAAAATGTCCTAACTGCACAAGTGCTTTGAAATAAAGAAAATCTGCCAAACGGCAGCGCTTACAAAACGGTAATTATTTTTGATGTTCTTTCAAGGAGAGAATTGCCGGCTACTTCTTTGCCGAGATCAAGATCAGATACGATTACTTTGTTGATATATTTAACGGTTTTTTGGTTTTTGGCATTATAAGAAGATATTCCCCATATAGCGTGTATTGCATAGGGTTTAGTTCCTTTTTGGCCTATATAAAGCATTATATGACCGGGCAGATACAGAAGAGACAATCCCGGTTTTGCATTATCGGCAATTTGCTTTTCTTTTCCGTCATTTGAAAGTTCAGCCGGCAAAAATTTGCTTTTTTGGAAAGAGGATTCCGGCAGAACTATACCGAAACATAAAAAAACACGGCTTATAAAAGATGAGCAATCCTGCTCTCCGTTATAACTGCCCCAGCCGTAGGGAGCATTTAAAAATTTAAACGCCTGCATTAAAATATTTCTTTGCGTATATTTTAAAAAACCGATATTCAATCCTTCCGTTTTTATATATCCGTTTGTAAAAATAATATTCGAATCTGCTTTTCTGGACGGTATTTTTACGCATGTTATACCGGCGGTTTGTTTTATCAGAGGAAGTTTTGTGCCCATTCTTAAATATCCAAGATATTTTTTCATATCCGAGTCTGCAAAAATATCCGTTTTTATGCCTGTTGTTATTACAAAATTTTTATCATTGATCCATTCTTCAATGTTTTTTCTGGATGCAAAAGCAATGTTTTCTGTTTTTGTCCACCCCTGCAGCGTATTGGAAACAACATAAATCCAGTTTTTATCTTTTGTTTCCGAAATAACTGCAACAGGCGTTCCGGTATCAAGACTTTCTTCTCTTAATCTGTCTATATCAAGAGTATCCTCATTTGTAAATATCGGCATATCCGAAGGCAGTATTCTGACGTCTGAATATTTTACGGTTATTGCAAATCTGATATTTATTGCGGAAGTTCCCGAAAAAACCGAATAGGCGTTTTCTGATTCTTTAAAAAATAATTCTTCAACCGGTTCAAGTTCTGCGGTTATATATTTTTTTTGTCTAATCCAATTCATTCGCGATGAAAGCGTATTTGTAAAAGAAGAAATGTCTATGGTATCGGGATAGTCTGCGATATCGGTTATATTTGTATCGCACATTTTAATTTTTAAATTGAGTTCTGTTATTTGGTTTTCGTCTAACTGTATTTTATCGGGAAAATCTGTCTTTGATACCCAGTAGCCTGCGGTTTTGATTTCTTTCGGCGTAACTTCACAGAAAGGAATTTTTTCTTTAATTTTTCCCCTGTGATAAAAATTTAGAGTCGCGGCAAAAGCGCCTATAACAAGGGTCGCCGCAGTAAAAATCAGAAGTTCTCTAAACAAAGGCTTCATGAAACTTATAATAGGAATTTGATAATTAAAAATCAATAATCGGTTTTTATTTGCAAAACATGCCGATACAAACTTTTGTATGTGTTTAAATTTTGAATTGTTGAAAATAATCTTGTATAATTATTCGTCTTTTAAAATTAATAATAATTACATGTTTCGGGGGCGGCTATTATGGTGGCTAACGCTGTTGTTTCAAATAAAAAAGATTTGCCTGAAGGGCTTTGGGTAAAATGCAAAAAATGCGAACAGATCATATTCAAGAAAGATTTTGTGGAAAATTTTATGGTATGTCCGAAATGCGGATATTACGTAAGGCTTAATTCTGCAGAAAGAATTGCTCTTTTAACTGACAAAAATACTTTCAAAGAGGCAGATGCCCGTTTGAAACCTGTTGATATTCTCGGTTTTCCAGGCTATGCAGACAAAAAAGATTCTTATAAAACAAAAGATGCCATATGTACCGGTGAAGCGAAAATCGGCGGCTATCCTGTTATGATAGGAGTTATGGATTTTGAATATATGGGCGGAAGCATGGGATCGGTAGTAGGCGAAAAAATAGTAAGAATGATAGAAAAAGCCATAGATAAAAAGTTGCCGGTTATAATAGTTTCTTCATCGGGCGGAGCAAGAATGCAGGAAGGAATACTGTCTCTCATGCAGATGGCGAAAACTTCTGCGGCGCTATCCAAGCTTTCTTCAAAGGGTTTGCCGTTTATATCAGTTTTGGCTGATCCGACAACGGGAGGAGTTGCGGCTTCTTTTGCGATGCTTGGAGACGTTATAGTCGCTGAGCCGGGAGCTCTTGTAGGTTTTGCAGGGCCCAGAGTTATAGAGCAGACTATCAGACAGCAGCTTCCGAAAGGATTTCAGCTTTCTGAATTTTTGCTTAAACACGGAATGGTTGATATAGTGGTTGAGAGAAAAAATTTAAAAGATACATTGACTAAAATTCTAAAATTTTTTGTTGTAAAAAAATGATTTTCGGAAAAATTAACGAATATAAATCAATGAAGCCCGGACTTGAAAGGATTGAAGAGTTTTTTCGCAGATCCGGAATAGATTTAAGAAAAGTAAAATACGTCCATATCGCCGGGACGAACGGAAAGGGGTCAACGGCCAGAATATTATCGCAGTGCCTAAAGGCATCGGGATATAAAACCGGTTTGTATATTTCCCCCCACATAGTAAAAATAAACGAAAGAATACAGATAGATTCCGTAAATATAAAAGATTTTGATTTAAAAAAAATAGACAATAAATATTCAGAGCTTGCCGCCGAATGCGGCTTAACTTTTTTTGAGCAGATTACGGCTTATGCGTTGATATATTTTGTTCAGAAAAAAGTTGATATAGCCGTTTTGGAAACGGGATTAGGCGGACGATTTGATGCGACAAACATTATAACTCCGCTTGTAAGCATAATAACAGGCATAGATTTTGACCATACTGAAATTCTGGGACGTTCTTTGCAAAAAATAGCTTTTGAAAAAGCAGGGATAATAAAAGCGGGCGTACCTGCAATATGCGGTGTAATGGATGATAAAGCTTTTAATAAAATTTCTGAAACCGCAAAACATAAAAAGTCAAAATTGTATCGTTTCGCAAGAGATTTTTCGGCTTCAAGCCTTTCGTACGACTGGCGAAAGATGACTCAGAAGATAGAGTATAAAGGCTTTGTCAGGAATTTGAAATTTGATTTAAGTCTTTTGGGCGAACCGCAGGTTTATAACTGCGCCTGTGCTCTTGCGGCATGTGAATTGCTTAAAGAAAAAGGTTTTAAAATAAAACCGGCTCTTTTGAAAAAAAATCTGCGCGCAATAAAGTGGTCTGCCAGATTTGAAGCGAAAAACGTAAAATATGCCGGCAAAAAAATAAAGTTTTTAATTGACGGAGCCCATAATCTTCAGGCTGTTTCAAATTTTATTGATTTGTATAAAAAAAGTCCTTTTTCAAAAGAAAAGGCTAAACTGGTCTTTGCCGTTATGCGCGAGAAGGATTACAAAAATATAGTAAAAAAAATATCGGATGTTTTTGAAGACGTTTTTCTTGTCGATATAAAAAACGAAAGAGCTGTTGAAAACAATATTCTTGAAAAAGAATTTTTAAAATATAAGAAACCTGAAAACATAATAAAGCCGGGCTCAATAGGCGAATTTTTCAGGATTTTAAAAAATAACGATGTTGTTGCCGTAGCCGGTTCATTTTATCTGGCCGGAGCAATGTTAAAATTTATAGAGGAAAAAAATGGCTAAATTTTATTTAGGGATAGATTTGGGCGGCACTCAGATAAAAATTGCTGTGCTTGACGATCAGGCTGTTATTGTTGAAGAATCGGTTTTAGATACCGATATAAAAATAAAACCGGCTTTGATATTGAAAGAAATTGTCGGCGTTATAAAAAATATGAAGTACTACAAAAATATAAAAACCATAGGAATCGGAATAGCAGGCGATGTTGATTCCGTAAACGGCATTTTGAGATTTTCTCCTAATCTTCCGCAGTGGAAGAACGTAAACATAAAGAAAGAAATGGAAAAGCTTACAAAAAAGACCGTTTTTGTGGATAATGACGCAAATACGGCTTCTCTTGGCGCATACTGGCTTGATTTGAAAGGAAAATCTTCAAATATGGTTTGCGTAACGCTAGGTACCGGCGTAGGCGGCGGAATAATAATAAACAAGAAATTATACGTCGGAAATACAGGAACTGCCGGAGAAATCGGACATATAACAGTTGAACCAAACGGCAACAAATGCAACTGCGGAAACACCGGATGCGCGGAAACATACATAGGGGCAAGATATCTTGTAAAAAGAGCTTTTGAACTTATGAAAAAAAATAAATCAGGTTATATATTGAAACTTGCGGATAATGATAAAAATAAGGTTACTCCTAAAATTTTATCTTTAGCGGCTTCAAAGGGCGATAAAGTTGCAAAACAGGTATGGGCTGAAGCCGGCGAAAAACTTGCCATACTTCTTGCCGATATTATCAATTTTATAAATCCGGACCATATAGTATTGTGCGGCGGAATAAGCAAAGCCTGCGATGAATTTTATAAACCTGTTTACATGCAGATAAAACAGAGGGCATTTAAAAGCGCGGTTGATTCATGTAAAATTGTGGTTTCCAAATACACCAATAAATTAGGGGTTGCCGGAGCCGCAATGCTTGCCAAAAACTGACAGATGTCAACAACATTTAATAGAATTTTATCATTTCATTTTATATGTATGTTATTTGCAGTCCTGCTGCTTTCGTCTGAGGCTGCTTTTTGTTATGAAGTTGAAATGAAAGCAGATACCGTTACATACGAACAGGAAAAGGGGCTTGTAACGGCAACAGGCAGCGTCCGAATGGACTGGCTCGGCAAAATACTTAAGGCCGACAATATAGAGATCAAAATCCCTACAAAAACTCTTACCGCTGACGGCAACGTTTCAATAATTGAGTCAAGCAATACGATTTTTACCGATAAAGTAAGTTACGATATGGAAAAAGAGCAGGGTGAAATGTGCAATACGTTCGGCTGTTCTGCACCAATCTTTTTCAGAGCCGAAAAGATGTACAAAGTTTCATCCGACACTTATAAAATAGAAAACGTTACGATTTCAAACTGCGATTTGGATCATCCGCATCATTACGCTTATGCAAAACGCGGATTATTTGTCGTAGACAAGAAAATTACAATTTATAACGCCGTTTATTATGTCGGAGGCGTCCCCCTTTTTTATTTTCCGAAATACACAAGAACTTTTAACGATGACAGCCCTTTCAGATATGAAATAGAACCAGGTTACAGCAATGAAGGAGGCCCGTCGGCAAGGCTCGCCCTAAAATACAGATTTACGAAAGAATTCGACTCAAAACTTTCTCTTGATTATTTAGGTAAAATAGGAGAAGGAGCGGGGCTTGAACTGTCTTACAACATAAAAGATAAAATAATGGCGGCTTTGTATTCTTATGCTACCGTTGATAAAAGAACCGATAAACAGAGATGGATGTTTCAGCCTTCGTACTGGCAGCGCATAGGAAAATTATGGACTGTGCAGGCCCATGCCGAATTTCAAAGCGATTCTTATTTTAACAATCTTTACCAGCAGGATAACTGGACGAGAGTTTCAAACCAGAGACGGTCTTATTTGTCTCTTACAAGACAAAATTATTCATCAAATTTAAGAATTTTGACGGAACTTTACCAGGTTTACGATACAAACGATAAAATTACCGGCAGCTCTTATTTTTTATTGCCGCAGATTTATTATTCAATATATCCCAAACAGATTGCGGGAGTCACGAACAATTTAACTTTAAATTTTGAAAACAGAACAAAATATGAATTTACCTATTCCACAAGTACAAGCGATTTTAATTACCAGTACGGCTCTTTGGATTACAATATTACAAAAGATTATAAAATAACAAAAAGATTTACTTTAAAACCTACCGTCGGCGTTAAAGAAGATATTTACTCAAAGAAAAACCCTGATGAAAGCGACTTTGTAGACTTAACAAGGCTTTACGGAACGCTTAACGCAAGATACAGGCTTACCAGATGGATGGACTGGAACCTTGCTTATAATCTAAAATACAGGCTTCAGAATATGGACACTTCTTTTGTCCTTGATTCGGCAAGCACTGTTGCCGACAACGGTTTTGAATCTAACGCATTATTGTTTAATAACTATATTTATCTGTCTTCAAATATCATAATGAGAAATTATACCGGCTATGATTTCAGGGATTTGCAGTCTATATACTCAAGCTCAAATTATAAAAACTGGTATCCGCTGGTAAACGAACTGACTTACGTGCCGAGCTCAAAAGTCACGGTATATGTAAGACAGCAGCAGGATCTTGACCCGTGCAGATTTAATTCTCTGCAGTTGGACAGCAAATTCGGACAGCTTGAAAGATTATATTTTACATTAGGCGGTTTTTATTACAATTACCGTCCGGAAGAAGTAGATCTCGTAACCGGCATAGGTTTTTGGCTAAATTCAAAATGGAGATTTGATTACACGATAAGAAATACTTGCAGGTATAAGAACATGACATGGACAGGCAACGATCAGGAATTTAAACTTTACAGAGATCTGCATTGCTTTAATCTCGGATCTGTTTTCCGCGTAAGAGAAGATTACTGGAGTTTATTTTTTAAATTTGAGTTAAAATCAAATGTCCCCACGTTTATGAAGAAAGACGGAACAAGAGAAGCTGAAACCGAATTTTATCCTTGGCGTTAGGAGGTATTATGAAAAAACATATTATTGCGCTTTCCGTAATTTCTTTTATCGTTTCGGCGGCTATATCATATTTTGCTGTGGAAGGTTTGTACAGGCATGATTTGAAAGCGTCTATGCTTGAACTCAAAGGATACGGCGCGTCGCTCATTGATTCTCAGGCGCCCGAAATCAAATCGGCATTTTCAAGATCGGACGATATAGGTATTCTTTACGGTATCAACAAACTGTCAAAATTTAAAAACGTTTCGGAGAGTTTTATACTTGATTCCAATTTGACTGTCGTTATTCATAACGATTCGGCAAACTGGAATAAAAAATATTCGCAGCCTGTGTTTGAGAATGCTGCGGCACTGAAAACAAATTCAATAACCCCCCTCAATGACAATTCCGGATTTTTATATTCTATTCCGCTGGATTCCGGCAATACTTTATTTGCAATGATTTCGTCGCGCGGTATTCTTGAATCGCTTAACGCATGGAAAATAAAACTTTATATTTTTGCTTTTGTTTTGTCTTTTATATTCTGTATTCTTATTTATTACTGCGCAAAACTTTTGTTTCTGGTTCCGTTTAATAAAATAAAAAAATCTCTTTCAATGAAAGACAAGATTAAAAAAAATATGTATTCGGAACTTGTTGATATGGTTATGGTTGACGTAAATAATCTCAGCAGCGATTTAAGCGCTGCAAGCGACAATTCTCTTCTTATAAAGCAGCTTTTGGCTTATATTTTGCAGAATTATATTTCCGTGCAGGCGGATGTGTTTGCCGTTTTGGACAGCAGTGCGAAAATAGTTTACTGTTTTGATAAAGCCGGTCTTCTTTTTAAGGACAAAAATATCAATACCCATATTTTTAACGCCGTAAACAATGCTGTTATAATCAAAAACATATCTGATGTGCTTGCCAAACTTGAGAAAGTTTCTTTTGAGTCCGACAATATCAAAATTGAAATAAATCCTGTAAAAAACAACGAAGGAATTCTTGCCGGCATAATAATCAGCGGGCAGGAAATACGCTAATCACGTCTTTTTTGTTTCTTTAAAAGATTTTACCTGGAGCTTTTTTGAAAACAAATTTTTAGTCATCGAATAAGTGACTTTTTTTTGTTTTGTGAAGTTTTTAAAATCAGATTTTTGTTTCATTGTATTTTTTTAAAATATCTTTCAGTTCGCTTATAGCCGGCACTTTGCCTGCAATAATTACTTTTTCGTTTATGACAAGCGCAGGCAGGCTTAAAACGCTGTAAGATATTATTTTTTCAATATCAGTGATTTTTTCAACTGCAGCTTCAATAGATAACTCCTTTAACGCCGTTTCGGTCAGGTTTTTTAACGTGTCGCATTTGCTGCAGCAGGAACCTAAAATTTTAATATTCATAAAAAATCCTCCGTCTTAAATTATAAAATTTAACAAATACCCCACAATTATAAATGAAATCAGTAAATATCCCGTAAATATTGCAATCATTTTCCAGCTGAGCACTTTTTTCAGCATTATCATTTCAGGAAGTGAAACTGCCGTAATGCTCATAAGAAGAACCAGAGCCGTTCCAACGGGAACCCTTTTTAAAAGAAGCGCTTGTATTATGGGAATTACCCCTACGTGGTTTGCATACATCGGTATTCCTACGACAGCGGCAACAGGAACGGCAAATATATTATCTTTGCCCAGATACTTAAGTAGAAATTCCTGAGGGACATAACCGTGTATTATCGCACCTACAGCCAAACCTATGAAAATATATATGTAAATACTTT
>Ga0116193_1002042_pt1 | contig 15743 bp, 13 predicted proteins | sample AD_UKC115_MetaG_FD_89892 | JGI IMG/M metagenome (GOLD analysis project Ga0116193, IMG submission 89892) | Active sludge microbial communities of municipal wastewater-treating anaerobic digesters from Hong Kong - AD_UKC115_MetaG | ecosystem: Engineered > Bioreactor > Anaerobic > Digestate... | reverse complement strand
CTAAGTTTGCTGTTTTATGGTAAATGAATATGTTACAATTATAGCCACATAGTCCACTTTTTATTATTGAGTCAATATTAATAGTTGAAAAGAAATCTGCTATTGCTCTAATATTTTTTTTGCTCCATTGTGCAGTTAAATTGCATGAACTAATTAAAAATGATAGCATTAAAATTAATTGTTTCATAATGTAATATATTTTCATTTTCTTCTAATCTAAAAATCAATATTTGCCAAGCGAAATGAAGTAATTTATTACCTTAATCCCAGATTACGTATTTACCAATGCAATTTTCACTTCGCAAATCCTCTGAATCCCTTATCAGATTTGAACTTCAAGAGAATTTGATCTAAAAAATCTCTAATACTACGCATTAGAAATTTAAAAGCATTAGTCATTGATAATCAACGATTTAAAACGAAACAATTCTCTATTGCGGAATCTGGGTTAAAACTAAAAAGCATTATTGTTTTAATAATGCTTTTTACTACTCTTCTTGATGAATATTTTAGTTAGTGTTGTACTATTTTTTTACATTATCCAATGTAGCTTCTTCTTTTTCATGTTCTTTTTCGTAAGCCTTAATAATAGCTTTCACTAATTTATGTCTTACTACATCTTCTTCATCTAATTCTATATGTGCAATACCGTTGATGTTTCTTAATATTCGCATGGCTTTTTCTAAACCACTTCTTTGATTTCTTGGTAAATCTATTTGTGTAGGATCGCCTGTAATAATAGCTTTTGCATTGGCACCAATACGTGTTAAAAACATTTTTAGTTGTAAGTCATTGGTGTTTTGACTTTCATCTAAAATAATAAAAGCATTGTCTAAAGTTCTACCTCGCATGTATGCCAATGGTGCTATTTCAATGGTTCTTGTACTCATGTAATAACCCAATTTATCAGCAGGTATCATGTCGTCTAAAGCATCATATAAAGGGCGTAAATAAGGGTCAATTTTTTCTTTTAAATCGCCAGGTAAAAAGCCTAAACTTTCGCCAGCTTCTACTGCTGGACGAGTTAAAATTATTTTTTTCACCAATTTATTTTTCAATGCTCTTACAGCTAAAGCAACTGCAGTATAGGTTTTACCAGTTCCTGCTGGTCCTATTGCAAAAACAATATCATTTTTATCGGCTGCTGCAACCATTTTTTTCTGATTGGCAGTTCTGGCTCTTACTGTTTTTCCATTAGGTCCAAAAACAAGAATATCATTGGGGTTTTTGTCTATAAAATTATCTATTGTTTCGGCATCATCGCCTCCTAAAATTTGTTCAAAATAGTTTTCGCTTAAATGCCCATTGCGTTCTAAATATTGAACAATTAAATTTATTTTTTCTCTTGCAGAATCTATATGCTCTGGTGCTCCACTTAGTTTAATGTGTGTGCCTCTTGAAAGAATTTTTAGTAAAGGGAATTTTTTCTTTAAGATGTCAAATTTTCCGTTGTTTACACCAAAGAATTCAATAGGATTTACTGAATCTAAGTTAATGATTGTTTCTGTCAATGTTGTTCGTTTTAAAGTAGTACAATATTTTTAACCTTACTAACCTTTCCAAACCAAATTTAATTTTTTAATTTTTATTTTGATGCCAATTATTATACACAAATGTGGAAAGAGAATAGTAAAGAATACAAATAAACGAGTTATGATTTTTTTCTTAAAAAGTGCTTCGTAATTTTCGAGTATAAAAAAATATTTTACTAAAACTTAGGGCAGCGAATATCTTTTTCAAGATTGGGTCTGTGAGCATAGATTAATGAAATTTCCAAACCTCCTTGTTTTTGACTTGCAGTTTTTAAAGAAGAGGTATTGATATCGTAAGTAAAACCAAATCTAAAATCATTATATTCTAAACCAATATAAGGAATAAGGGCATCTTTTAAACGAACCCATGCACCTACATAAAAACTGGTTGGTTTATCTGCAACAGGCTCACCAATTTTAAATTGTGCAGCACCTCCAAAAATTGTTTCAGAGGCTCCGCCTTGTAAGTTTTGTAAGGCACTTACATGAATGGTAGAGGTAGGCGAAATATCGAAAGAGCCACCTGCATGAATGGTAGTACGAATATTTAATAAATAATTTGCTCCTTTAAAACTTTGTTTTGGGCGTGTAATATGATTAATGCTAAGACCTGCATAATAATTATTTTTTTCACTGCTGCTACCTGTATATAAAACACCTGCATTTATATCTACATAGTTTGATTTTAAAGCAGATGGATTATTGAAAATTTCTGATGTAACACCTGTAAAACCTGCAGTTGTTAGCTGGTCTTCAAATTTTAAATTAGTAGTGTTGATAAGCATATTGGCATAAGTAACCTGAAAGCCAACACCTATTTGATTATAACCATCTTCATCTAAACCTTTATGGTATGCTGTTGATAAAGCAGCATAATTAAATTTTACAGCACCATTGGCACTATTATCAGAATAAGCCATTAAACCAACTCCAAAATTATCTGTAAAATCAATTTTGTTTTTTAATAACTGAAAATCTATGGAGCCTGTTGTTGTAATAAAAGCATTGTTAATGGTAGGCCATTGATTTCTATAATTTCCTGTAACTCTAAAACTACCATTAAACTTGCCTGTAAATGCAGGATTAATAGTTAATGGAGATGAAAAGAATTGGGAAAAATGAGGGTCTTGTGCATGAATTGTTGCACTAATAAAAACCAAAACCAATAACGTAAAAAAATGTTTCATGAAAAATAAAGTGCCGAAAGTAGTAGAAAAGTTTTAATTGAGTATGCCTGTCATCAAATTTAACAGGGAATATTTTTGATATGGTAAAATTGTATAAATTATGATTGTGCTTTAGTACCAAAAGCTAAATCTCCTGCATCGCCTAAGCCTGGTACAATGTAGCCTTTTGCAGTTAGTTCATCATCAATATCGCCACACCAAATTTCAATATTGCTACCACATTCACGTTTTATAAATTCTATACCTACTGTACTGGCTATGGCACATACTACATAAATTTTTTCAATGCTCCATTTAGATTGAAGTATGGCAATTGTTTTTACCAATGAAGCTCCTGTAGCAAGCATAGGATCGCTTATAATAATGGTTCTTCCATCTAAAGAAGGGCAGCTTACATATTCTAAATTTATTTCAAAACTTCCATCTCTATGGTGCATTCTATATGCTGAAATAAAAGCATTATCTGCCTTGTCAAAATAATTCAACATACCATTGTGCATGGGCAAACCTGCTCTTAATATGGTTGCTAATACTGGTTGGTTTTTTATTACATTGCTATTGTGCAAGCCTAATGGTGTTTGTATTTCTGTTTCTTGATATTGAAACTGCTTACTTATTTCATAAGCCATAACTTCTGCAATACGTTCTAAATTTCTTCTAAAACGCATTCTATCGGTTTGAACTTGTACATCTCTTAATTCACTAACCCATGTATTAACAAGACTATTGTTGCTGCTTAAGTTTATTACCATACATTATTTTTTAGAGTTTTCAAAACTAACAGTTATCTGTTATATTTTTACTTTTCTTTACACTAACCTATAAATTGTTTTTTTTAATAAGAAAATAGGTTGTTTATTAATTATATATTGAGTTAGAATAAATGGTTTATGTGTAGTTATTAAATTTTATTTTGTTTTTTCTGTAAACATATTTTCTTGAATTTTTTTTATTAGCTTAACTATCTTAGCAACGGAATTTTTTTTTCATGCTAAAAGATATAATTATTTCAATTCAGGCTTATTCTAAAGCACACCAGTTTATACAAAAATATAAATTATGGAAGTGGATTATTATTCCTGGTATTGTGTATTGTATTTTGTTTATTATTGGTATGTATTTTTTTGGGCAAACAGCCAATGGATTTATTGAATGGCTAAAAAGTTTGCTTTTAAATTCTTTGAACCGCATCAACAGCAGTTTTTTAAATTTTATTGTAACGCTTAGTGGCATTATGTTGTGGGTAATAATGATGCTGTTGTATTTTTCTTTTTTTAAGTATTTGTTTTTAATTATAGGCTCACCAGTATTTGCCTATTTAAGCGAAAAAACTGCTGCTATTTTAGAAGGCAGAGATTTCCCTTTTAGTTTTTCGCAGTTATTAAAAGATATTGTACGAGGCGTAAGAATTGCTTTGAGAAATGCTTTATGGCAAACAGTATATTTATTAAGCATTTTACTTTTAGGTTTGATTCCTTTGGTAGGATGGTTTACACCTGTATTAGCAATTTTAATTGAGTGTTATTATTATGGTTTTTCAATGCTTGATTATAGTATGGAAAGAAATAAAATTTCTGCTAATAGAAGTATTGCTTATGTTGCAAATCATAAAGGATTGGCTATTGGCAATGGCGTAGTATTTTATTTAATGCACTTAGTACCTATTATTGGTTGGGTTTTAGCTCCTGCTTATGCAGTTATTGCTGCTACTTTAAGTATTTACGACACTAAAAAAGTGTAATGATTATTTTTCTCTTTTTACCAAATCTATTCTTAAACTAAAAATGTGTGTATAGAGAGGGTTGCTTTGATTGGCTAAATTGCTAAAAGCATAATCAATACCTATATTACCAAACTTAAATCCTGCACCTAAACTTGGCTGAAATATCCATACCTTTTTTTGATTGGTTGTATCGCTATCTTTTAATGCTCTTTGAAAATTAGAAACTCCTGCTCTTAAAAATATATTGTTGTTAATGCTTGCTTCTACACCAATATTAGGGTCAATGCTTATAGGGTTGGTACTAATTAAAGTATTTCTTTTTCCATCGAAAGTGAAATGCAAATTAGCTTCTGCTAATAAATTTATTTTATTGCTTAATTTAAAGTTTCTTGCTGCTGCTGCAATTAATCGTGGTGCAGTCATTTCTGTACTCTTTACAGGTATTTCATTATTGGTTAAATACAATACTTCTTTTTCTCTATCTGTAAATGTAAAAGACCAAGCATTGAATGTTGTTGTAACATCTCTTACGGTTGCACCAAAAAGCCATTTACCCTTTTTTATTTGAATACCTGCATCAATACCAAAACCCCAAGCTTTTGCAAAACTCCCAACTTTACGATGTATAATTTTTGCATTACCACCATAGCTAATAAATAAATCATCTTTTTGTTTATATACCTGAGAATAGCTTAACAATACTGCATAATCTGCAGAAGAAAAACTTGAAATATTGTTGTAATTAAGAGAACCATCTGGCTCAACTAAAAAAAGTGTATTGGGTATATCATCTACAGCAAATCTTAAAAAACTAATAGCCAAAGTTCTATTGCCATTTTTAGAAGGTAATGCTAATGCTCCAAATTCGTATTTGCCAATTCCTGCAAAATATTCTGCGTGCATTAATGATAATGAAGGGTTGTTTTTAACATGTACCAAACCAGCAGGATTCCAATAGCCTGCAGTAGCATCATTTACAGATGCAACTGAAACACTTCCCATTCCTAAACTTCTGGCACCTGCACCAATATTTAAAAATTCGTTGGAATATTTTCTAAACTGTGCCTTTGTAGTGTGTACACAAAACACTACTGATACAAAGCATACAAGTTTTAAAATTATTTTCATTTATGGTTTTACCGCTTTAGTAATTATTGTAAAAATATTGGAATTAATATAAACCAATGATGGTTTTGTAAAAATAAAAAAATCCTAAACAGTAATTATTTAGGATTGTAAACTTTAAAAATATTTTTTTAATCTTATTAAGCTATGCCTTTCAATTTTTTAATTTCTGCTGTAAGTTTTGGTAATACTTCAAAAGCATCGCCAACAATACCATAATCTGCAGCTTTAAAAAAAGGAGCTTCTGGGTCCTTATTTATTACAACAATTACTTTACTTCTGTTTACACCCGCCAAGTGTTGTATAGCACCACTTATACCTACAGCAATATATAAGTTTGGAGCAATTTGAATTCCTGTTTGTCCTACATGTTCATGATGAGGTCTCCAATGTGCATCTCCTACAGGTCTGCTACAAGCTGTTGCAGCACCTAATACATGAGCAAGGTCTAAAATAATTCCCCAATTTTCTGGTCCTTTTAACCCACGACCACCACTCACTACAATTTCTGCTTCTGTTAATGGCACTTCGCCACTTACTTTATTTACAGCAGTAACTTTTACTTTTGAGGCAGGCACATTTATATTTAATGCTTCAATTGCTGCATTACCTTCTCCTGCAACTGTTTTATAACTATTAGGGTTTAAAGAAATAACTTTTATAGCAGATGCAATACTAACATTTGCAAATGCTTTACCACTAAACACAGATTTTTTTACAACAAAGCCATTGCTGGTATCTGGCAAAGCACAAGCACCAGCTACTAAGCCTGCTTTTAATTTTACTGCTACTCTTGCTGCAACTGCTTTTCCTGTTTGATTGTGAGAAAATACAACTACTGTTGCACCAGTTTGTTGTACAGCATCTGCAATTACTTGTGTATATACTTGAGCATCTAAGTGGTTTAAACTTTCATTACTTATTTGATAAACCTTTGTAACACCATATTTTCCTAAGGCTGCAATATCATCTTTACTTGTACCAAGTATTAATGCTTCTGCTGTGGTATTTAATTGTTTTGCTACATCTGCACCATAAGTGAGTGCTTCGTAACTTGATTTTTTTATATGACCATCTGCTTGATCTACAAATATTAAAACTGACATATTTTTAATTTGATTTTTTAATGTAATGTTTAATTGAAAAATGATTAATTAAATTGCTTTAGCTTCTTCATGTAATAATCTTACTAATTCAGCTACATTATCAGCATCAACTAATTTTACACCTGCTTTTGCTGGTGGCAATTCATAACTTACAACATTGGTTAAAGCATCAACAGCTAAAGGTTCTTGCACATGCAAAGGTTTTGAACGAGCAGCCATAATACCTCTCATGTTGGGTATTCTTTGTTCTGCCACACCTTTTTGACAACTTACAACAACAGGAAGGTTTACTTCATTCACTTCTTCACCTCCTTCAATTTCTCTTGTAACGGTTGCAATATTTCCATTTAATTCAAATTTTGTTGCTAAAGAAATGTATGGAGCATTAATTAATTCTGCAATCATCCCACCTACTGCCGAGCCATTATAATCTATGGTTTCTTTTCCTGTAAAAACTAAATCATAAGCACCTTGTTTAGCAAGTTCTGCAATTTGAGCAGCAATATAAAAACTATCGTTGCTATCTGCATTTATACGATAGGCTTCATCGCCTCCTAAAGCCAAAGCTTTACGAATTACTGCATCAGCACTTGCATCGCCTACTGTTACTAAATGAATAATAGTACTTGCATCTTTTTCTTTTAATTCAATAGCACGAACCAATGAATACCATTCGTCATAAGGGTTAATAATCCATTGTACACCTGCATCGTCAAACTTTGAATTGCCATCTTTAAAAGCAATTTTTGATGTTGTATCAGGCGTTTTACTTACACAAACTAAAATTTTCATATTGTAAAATTTATCTTAATAATTTAAAATGGTTGCATAAACAACTATTGCAAATATAGTGTTGTTTTAATTGTGGCAAAGGTTAAGCAAATTTTTTTTTTTGTATAATGAAATTTTTTTTAGAATAAATAATGAATGGTATATGCTATAAAAAGAGTAAAAAAACAGGTAAGTTTTAAATTGCATTTCCCAACTATATTATTAATACTTTTGCACTCTTAAATTTAGATTTTAAGTTACGAAGTATTTGCTTTAAGCAACAATAAAATAAAAATAAAAAATGAGTTATACAGTAGCTATTGTAGGAAGACCAAATGTAGGGAAAAGCACATTCTTTAATCGTTTATTAGAGCAACGAAAAGCTATTGTAGATGATATTAGCGGTGTTACAAGAGATAGACAATATGGCGTAAGCGAATGGAATGGAAAAACATTTAATGTAATTGATACAGGGGGCTTTGTGCCCAATAGCACTGATATTTTTGAAACAGAAATTCGTAAGCAAGTAAAAATAGCAATAGACGAAGCAGATGCAATTGTTTTTATGGTTGATGTTACAACAGGTATAACTGATTTGGATACTTCTATGGCAAACGTTTTACGCAGGTCGAAAAAGCCCGTTTACTTAACCATTAATAAAGTGGATAATCATCAAAGAGAATTAGAAGCCAATGAATTTTATAGTCTTGGTTTTGAAACAATTTATACATTAAGCAGCATAAGTGGTACAGGCTCTGGTGAACTATTAGATGTTATTACTGAAAAAATTTCTTCGTCAGATTCTGAAGATACTTTAAGGGAAAATGAGTTGCCTAAGTTTGCAATTATTGGACAACCCAATGTAGGTAAATCTTCTTTATTAAATGCCCTAATAGGACAAGAAAGAACCATAGTAAGCGATATAGCAGGCACTACAAGAGATACTATTCATACACATTATAACTTGTTTAGCAAAGAATTTATTTTAATTGATACAGCAGGTATAAGAAAGAAAAGTAAAGAAAAAGATGATTTGGAATTTTACTCTATTATACGAGCCATAAAAGCTATGGATGAGGCAGATGTTTGTATGTTGCTATTAGATGCAGAAAAGGGAATTACTGCCCAAGATGTAGCTATTTTTAGCTTAGCTTCAAGAAAGGGAAAAGGGATTGTAATTTTAGTAAACAAATGGGACTTGTTAGAAAAAGAAACCAATACTGCAAGAGATTATGAGAAAAAGTTAAAAGAAAAAATAGCTCCATTTACAGATGTGCCCATTTTATTTATTTCTGTTAAAGAAAAAACAAGAATATTTAAAGCAATTGAAATGGCGTTAGAAGTATATGAAAACAAACAAAGAAAAATAACTACTTCAAAACTAAACAACGAAATGCTAAAAGTTGTAGAAGCTTATAAAGCACCTGTTGTAAGAGGGCATATTGTAAAAATAAAATACATTACACAGTTGCCAACCCATGTGCCTTCATTTGCATTTTATACCAATTTTCCTAATGATATAAAAACACCGTATAAAAATTATTTAGAAAACCAACTACGATCTCGTTTTAATTTTAAAGGTGTGCCCATTAGAATATTTTTTAGAAAGAAATAAATGAGAATAGTGTAAAAGTCTATTTTGCGTTCAAACTTTGTTCTTGCTAATTTTGGCAACAACACTACAATTAGATAGGCAAATGCACCACCTACATCATCTAATGCTACACCTGCATTATTTGTAGCAGAGCCATACTATGCCCACAATAAAAACTCTTTTAAACCTTAAAAGTAATAGCAGTATAAGGCTAATTTTAGCTCTTTGAAAATATGCTTATATTTGTACAAACCTTAGAGTCATGCAAACAGTATTAAGAAAAACAGCAACAAAAACCAAAGGTAAGGCTGTTGCAAAAAAAACAGGCAAAAAAACTAAAGGAAATTTAGATGCTATATTAAAAGCTGCTGATGAAGCAAGAAGAAAAGGAATTGAAAACTATGCAAGAAGATGAAAGTAATAATGCTTGATACTAATGTGGTCATAGACATATTCTATAAACGCACAAAAGCCATTGAAAAACTAAAAGAATTTGCAGATTACAACCTTGCTATAAGCCATTTGGTTTATATGGAATTTATGGCAGGTGCACAAGTAAAAGACAAAATTGCTTCTCGCAAATTTTTAAAAGAGTTTGTTGTAAAAACATACGATGCAGCAGCCCAAAAAAACAAGTGAACAATTTGCCTTTAAATATTTTACAGGTAGAGAAAACCCACCAATGGATTTACTAATAGCTGCACACGCCAAAGCCCTAAACCTGCCTATTATTACCAATAATGCCAAAGATTTTATTTTTAAAGAAGTAAAAGTGTACCATTACGAAAAATCTTCTTGGTTATAATATTTTTACCCTACTTTTCAATTGCAAACGAATTTTCGTAGGGGCAAATTCCTGCTTCATTGCACTTATGGCTTGAATCTGCCATAAACAGTAACTCTTGCTGCTCCATCCATAATTAAAAAAATTTTGTACGTTTGCTGCTGCAACAATGCAACTGTGTTGATTGTTGCGGCTATAATTATAGTTAGCCTTAATTAACCCCATAATGCCGATACGTTCGTGCAGTACCTATTAAGATTAGGGGGGATAATTAGGGCTTTTTATTTAAGTGTATCAAATAACCCCTACGCCTGTTGTTTTCATTATCCACTTCAAACCAAGTATTAATTTCTAAACCCGTACTGCTTGCAGTAGTATTTACTAATAATCCTCTGTTACTTCCATCCTTTAGGGTATCGTATAACTATCAATTAATGGTAGTGGTTTGCTTTCAAGCTTTGTTCTTTCTTATTTAATTTTCAACAAGACTTATTTTGTATAAACAGATTGAAATTTAGAAAAAATGACACAATGCTTTAAAAAAAGTCGTTACAAAAAAAGTATAAAGAATAAGTAGAGTTTAGGAACTGCAACGCTTACTAAGTAAAGATCCAGCTTATACAGTAAAGTTGAATAATAGACTTACCATATTTAAGGTAATGGTGTGTAAATCTTGCAGCAATAATGTATTTAAGTTGTTTTATTTCTAAATAATTCATAATATTTTTTGAGCAAAAACTGCTTTCTAAATGGACTAAACTTTGCTCCCAACTATAAAATTCTTCTTGTTTACAAGCATTTTACTAAACAAAAACCGCTAATGGCTAAGTTTGTTGTTTAGGATGATTTTTTTTAAATGAAATTTAACCGATGAAATTTTGGTTTGGAATTTTACTGCTATTGATGTTGAGTGGTGTAAATGTACATGCTCAATTTCCTGCATTTAATTTTTCGAAAATTTCTGTGGAACAAGGTTTAAGTAATCGTGTTATAACGTCTATTTTTCAAGACGAAACTGGTTTTATTTGGGCTGGTACTTATGATGGTTTGAATAGATTGGATGGTTATAGAATAAAGCAATTTTTTTATCAGCCCAATAATTCAGTAGGTCTCTCTAGCAATGTTATCCATCAAATTACTGGAAAGCAAAAAATGTGGGTTAGTACAGAAGCTGGCTTTTCATTTTTAAACAATCAACAACAATTTGAAAAAATAAAAACCAACGAAACTCTGAACAAAGTTTTTAGAGCAAACTTGTTTGAAGATGAAAAGAACCTTTGGATTTGTTGCAAAGATTCTTTGTATTTATTGTTGGATGGAACAATAAAAAATATTTCAATAAAATTTCCTAAAACACTTATTAGTTGCAAGAAGAGCGTTGTTAGTAGTATTAGCAACATTACTAAAGATGCTATTGGAAATTATTGGGGCTGGGGGGATGATTTTTTGTTTAAGCTCTCTTTGAAAGATGGAAAAATACTGCAAACATTTAGCATAAAAACACATGTACACGATGGAATAATTTTTGCAAAACAAGATGATGTTGATAAGCATATTATTTGGGTTGGCACATGGGGAAATGGACTTTTTAAATTTAACACTACAACCAATACGAGTGAATTAATCGCTTTGGATAATTATGTAATTCATGATTTAAAAAGCTACACTGATGTATTTGGTAAACGTTGGTTAATTGCTGCCACCAACAATGGTTTTTCGCTAATAAACCCAACTTCTTTTACTACACAACAATACAATATCGGCGAAACATTTACCATTTTAATTGATAAGCAAAATAATTTGTGGCTTGGTACAGCTAATGGTATTTTGTATGTAGAGCCACAAAAACAATGGTTTAATACCATACAATTATCTACCAGTATTGCTGCGTTTAAAAACGAAACTCAGTTGTATATTCCAAACACCATTTCTACTATTAATGATAAGCATTTCGTTAGTTTAATTCATGGAAAAGGCATGGCTGTTTATGATAATGATTGGCATTTGGAAAAACATATTGCTAATATTTTGCCAAGTACCAATAGTAATGCTTTTGCCATTTTGAGCAACGCTACTACATACAAGAATGCTTATTGGTTTTGTAGCGATAGTGGCATGGTAAAATGCAATTACAATTATGCAGTGGAAAAAATTGTTTGTTCTCCTACAATTAAAAATGCTGCAAGAACATCTTACAATAAAATAAGAAAATTACTGCAAGTAAATGATAGTTTGGTGTTGCTAAAATCATCTAGTGCTGTTCATGTATTTAATTTGAAAGCAGAACGTTTTGAAAAAACATTTACGCATATTATTGGAAACAATGAAACGCTGCCAGAAATTTATTTCTCAGATTTTGCTTTTTTACAAAACAATATTTTTATTACTACAGATGATGGTTTGTTGCAACTAGATTATACAACAGGTAAATGGCAATGGGTGCATCAATCATTTGCTAATACAAGAATGGAGTGTATTGCTGCCCAAGATAGCCTTGTGTGGATTGGCACACAAACAGGACTAAGTTGTTACAATATCTTTACTCAAACAGAAAAAAACTACTATAGAAAAGATGGCTTGAGTAGCGATAATATTTTAAGAATTTGTACTGATAACAAACAAAGAGTTTGGATCGCAACCACCAATGGACTGACTTGTTTTGAAAAAAACATCAATTACTTTACTCGCATTTATAAAGAGAATGGATTACCAGAAAATTTTTTAGAAGGATTATTATATGCAGATGATAAAGGAAAAATAGTTGTAGGTTCTATTAATGCTATTACTTGGTTTTATGCTGATAGAGTTTTGCAAAAAAATCAAAAAATAAGAGCAGCAATAACTGAAATATTTAACAACAACGAAGCAATTAATGCTATTTTAAAAAATAATGAAAAACATATTACGCTTGCTTATAACAGCAACAATATTAGTCTTCATTTTGCATTATTAAATTACAACAACACTTCTCTCAATAAATATTATTATTTACTAGAAGGTGCAGATGCCAATTGGCATGAAAGTGAGAATGGTTTTTTGCAATTTAGTAACTTAAAATCTGGTAAGTATAAACTTTATGTTTCATCTACTGCTCAAAAAAATAATGCAATGGATGTTTTATATATTACCATAGGGTTTCCATTTTATCAATCATGGTGGTTTCTATGTTTAATATTATTGCTGTTTGGATTGGTTGTATTTTTTATTGGTAGATTAAAAGCAAAAGCGTTAAAAGAAAAATTGCTGTTGGAAAAAAATTACACACAGCAAATTAAAGAGGCAGAAATGCAAACATTACGTTCTCAAATGAATCCTCATTTTATTTTCAATACATTGAATGCTATTAATAGTTTTATTGTTGAAAACAAAACAGAACAAGCTAGTGATTACTTAGTTACTTTTTCTAAATTGGTAAGAAATATTTTAGAAAACTCTAGGCATGAAAATATTAGTTTAGATAAAGAAATTACAGCTTTAGAATTGTACCTTCAACTAGAGCAAGTAAGATTAGAAAAATCTTTTGACTACTATATTTCTGTTGATGAAAATATTGATACCATAAGCTTTAGAGTACCTCCACTCATCATTCAACCTTTTGTAGAAAATGCTATTTGGCATGGGTTAAGAAATAAAACTGTAAAAGGAAATGTTTGGATTTCTATTGTGCAGCAAAACGAACAAGTTGTTGTAATAACTATTGCAGATGATGGTATTGGTAGAGAAGCTGCAAGCAAACTAAAAGCTAGTCAAATAAATCATAAATCTTATGGTATTGAGATTACCAAATCTAGAGTTGCTCTACTGCATACTGAGAATAAAATTGAAATTACTGATAGAATAGTTGATAGGAAAAATGAAGGAACAATAGTGAAAATGTATTTACACACAATATAAAAAATAGGCATGATTAAAGTAATGATAATTGATGATGAGAAACATTGCATCACCACACTTCAACACTTGCTAAAAAATTTTAAGGATGAAGTTGAGGTTGTGGCAACAACACAACAAAGTATTCATGCAAAAGCTTTGATAGAAGAACATAAACCTCACTTGGTTTTCTTAGATATTGAAATGCCCATAATGAATGGTTTAGAGTTATTAGAGCAATTTACATCTTTACCTTTTGAAACCATTTTTACAACAGCTTACGACCAATATGCTATTAAAGCATTAAGGCTTTCTGCATTGGATTATTTATTAAAACCAATAGACAAGCAAGAACTAAAAGCTGCACTAGAAAAATACAAAAGCAAAGAATTGGTTACTACTCAAGAGCAAGTACAACAAGTAAAAAAAATAACCCAGCAAAAAATAATGGATACCCTTGCTTTATCTACAATAGAAGGCTTGTTGTTTATTAAAATGAAAGACATTATGTATTTGGAAGCAACAAGCTGCTATACCACAGTTTTTATGAGCAATGGTACTAAATACTTAGCAAGTAAAACTTTAGCCACTTTTGAAGAAGTAATGGATGAAGTTACTTTTTTTAGACCACACAAATCTTACATCATCAACCTTAAAAATGTAAAACAATATATTAGAGGCGAAGGGGGCGAAATTATTATGGAAAATGGCACAAGCATTAACCTTAGCAGAAATAAAAAACAGCAGTTTTTAGAAATGTTTATGAGAATATAAGTATTGGTTTATTTCCAATTCACATAGTGAAACTTACAGTTTGCTGAATCTGTATTTTTTGATTGTACTAATTATAAAAGTTTTGTTTGAACAAATAGGTAAGAAAGTTTTTCATCAATCTAATTGTACCAAAACATTAACCCAAAATAAACAAACACTTTTATGATTTCTAAAACACAAGTAACGTTATTATTTTTTCTTCTTGTTTTTCAAGGAGCTTTTTGCCAAATAGGCAGCAGAAGAATTGGCAGTACATCAAGCTCAAGTGTTGGTATTAAAAAACTACCACAATATAGGCTTAGCAATATTAATTACGATTTTGTAAGAAAACCAGCCAATTGGAAACCACCAACAGCAACTAATAGTATTGTTAATCAATCTGGCAAAGAAACTGTTAGTAGCGATGGCAAAACAATTTGCAAAACAGTTTATAGAAAACTAGATGTTACCAGCTTAACACAAGATGTTTTAAACCCTTCGGATATTGCTAGTTTAACATTAGGTGGCATTTATTCTTTAACAGAGTTTAAAGCTGGCAACCTTAATTGTATTAGTAATCCTAGAAAGCCAATTAGTATTAGCATAGATGGCATTCCTTCTGTAAAAATAAACGAACCCAATGTTACTAACTTAGGCGATGGTTTAACCAATTTACGCAACACGTCTTTCAAAAGCACACCAACAAGAGGAGCTCAATACTATGAATGTAAAATAGCTAATACTGTTCAAGAATTAAATCTTGCTGCTGGCATTTCTTATAGTGGTTTTGGGTTCGATGTAGCTGCAAATTTTGGCTACAATAGCAGCAGTAAAAACAACAAGTATTTAGTTACTTATGTAAATCCAATTTACACAGCAAAAGTTACAGACATTGCTAATCCTTTTGTAAATGCAGCAGACAATGGCAATATGGATTTTGTAATGCTAGATAAAATTACTTACGGTTGCAAACTCTTAATATTTTTTGAATCTAGCTTAGATGAGCAAGTTGTAAAAGCAAGTTTTAGTGGCTCTGGATATGGTGTTACTGCCAATGGCAGTCTTGAAACAAAAAAGCAATTATCCAATATTACCTATAAAATTTTCTTGTATGGCTCACAAGGTAGTTTACGCACAGTAACAGGTTGGGAGCAACTAGCTACAGCTACTCAACAAATGATTGATGAAATGTATAACAAAAGAAGCACAACACCATTTGGAATAGGAGAACCCATTTCATATTCACTTCGTTTTTTGAATGGAGATGTGGCAGCTGCCAATTGTAATGCAAACGAATT
>Ga0116193_1002040_pt1 | contig 15750 bp, 9 predicted proteins | sample AD_UKC115_MetaG_FD_89892 | JGI IMG/M metagenome (GOLD analysis project Ga0116193, IMG submission 89892) | Active sludge microbial communities of municipal wastewater-treating anaerobic digesters from Hong Kong - AD_UKC115_MetaG | ecosystem: Engineered > Bioreactor > Anaerobic > Digestate | place... | reverse complement strand
GGCTCTGCAGATCATACTTCGAAGCGCCGGCCTTACGATGAGGCGCGAAAACAACACCTACCTGATCGGCCCGAAGAAAGAGGTGCAGACGGTCGCGCAGACCTCGGATGATCTCGTAGACAGCGAGGACACCGAGATCGCTCGCGACACGGCCCTTGAGAAGATCCGCATCGACTTCGCTGACGTCAATGAGATCGGCTCCATCTTCGGCTCCCAGTACCGTGGCGGCATGGGCGGTTATGGCGGCGGTTATGGCGGCATGGGCGGCTATGGCGGCTACGGTGGCATGGGCATGATGGGCGGCATGGGCGGCTACGGTGGCATGGGTATGATGGGTGGCTTCGGTGGCGGCTATGGCGGCTACGGTGGCGGCTACGGTGGTGGTTTCGGCGGCGGTCTAGGCGGCTTCGGCGGCGGCTATGGCGGTTACGGCGGCGGCTACAGCGGTGGCTTTAGCGGCAGCACCGGCGGTCGCAGGTGGTAGTGCAGGACATCGAGCGCTCTTTTTCGTTCACATAGACTGTGTTAATGTCCGGGGAGGAAACGTTAATGGATTCGATAAGGATACAGCGACTAGGGAAAGTCGCGTTGTTCGCAACGGTCCTGTGCCTGCTGTTGGCAGTGACCAGCGCGGTACTGGCCCAGAAGAGCACCGGGGGCCTAATCTCATTGGATGTCGCCGACATCGAGCTGTCCGCGGTCGTCCGTATGCTTGCCAGAGACAGCGGACAGAATATCGTCATCGCCGACCACGAGAAGCTCAATGCCAAGGTCTCCGCGACACTGACGAATGTCACGCTGGACACAGCCCTGAGATACATCGTGGAGAGCGCGGGATGCACGTGGAGTCGAGAAGCTGACGGCACCTACATCATCGGCGGGAAGGCCAAGGTTGAGGCAAAGCCCTCTGTTCGTACCCAACCCCGGACTGCGTCGCTCGCCGACGATCCCAGCCTCGCCACAGTGGCACGGCGCGACGTCAGGTTCGAGAGCTTGAAGCTGCAGAACACGAGTCCTGTGGACATGATGTGGCTGCTCGGCGCCTACAGCCTCGATCAGGCTCTTGAGATCGAGAAGTCGCCGAACAAGCCGGGCGTCGATCTCACCTCGCCGTTGAGATCGCGGAACAGTACTCCGCCTCTCATCGACACCCAGTTGGATGACTCCATAGAGGCTGGGAGAACACCGAGTCTTACCGACGAAGCCGCGCAGGGCGGCCCGCCTCCCTTCCAGGGAGGACGACCGAGCACCAGCCAGAATCAGCCGCCCACGGGCCAGGGCGGCGCGCAGACCAGTAATACCCAGAGCCTCATGCCCGAGGGTATCGACTATCTGATGCCCTATCCGGCGGACAACTCGCTTTTGGTCAAGGGTACCCCTGAGGGCATCGAGGAACTCCACGAACTGATCAAGAAGTTGGACATCGCCCCGCGGCAGGTCAGCATCAAGGCGGAGTTTGTCGAGGTCAACACCAGTGAGTCCTCCAACCTCGGCATCGACTGGAGCATCCAGCGAATGGGATCGGTGTTCGAGACCCAGTTCGCGCCTGGCGGCAATGTCATCTTCGGCTATGCAAATGGCAACGTCATGGCCAACCTGAGGACCCAGGTCCTGCAGAACAAGGCCAAGGTGGTCAATGCTCCGATCATCTCCACGCTCAACAACGTTCCTGCGAGCATCAGCATCCAGAAGCAGATCCCGTACTGGACTTCATCCTCCTATTACGGAACGAACAACTCGCAGACGACTCAGCAGGTGAACATGCTGACAATCCACAGCACGCTGATGGTTCTGCCGAGAATCAACGGCGACCAGTCGATCACGGTCACACTCCAGCCGCAGGTAGCGGACCAGGGTGAGATCTACACCGGTCCGGACAACACCAAGCTTCCTGCCGTCAACCAGCAGCAGCTCACCACCACCCGGCGAGTCATGAATGGTGAGACCATCGTCGTCGGCGGAATCATCCGCAAGACCGAGAACAACAGCGTCACCGGCATTCCTCTTCTCAAGGATCTGCCGATTGTCGGCCCGCTGTTCAAGAGTACGAACAAGAGCACTGAGGATAGAGAGCTTCTGATCTTCCTCACTCCGACCATCATACCCGAGCGGTCTACCGCGGGTACGGGAGTCGGCATCGAGCTCTAGCATACGAGTACCCGACCGTAAGCGCCATCCGGCGGCAACGATATTGCGATGCCGCCGGATGTTGACATTTACGGCGCGAGTGTGGTAGGATACACGACGTAATCGCATAAGGAATATGCCGTAGACAGCAGGTGTCCTTCGGGACCTAAAGGATTCGATGAATCCGCCCGCCGAGGCTGGGAGCATACCGACAGCAGTTTCCTTGTCGGCCAGATCAGCTTTTTCAGGGATCCCCGGTGTCTACGGAGATCCCTTTTCGTTTTCATGGTGAGTCCGGGGGCTGATGCCTCGGCACACCGCAACAGTCTTCGAGAGAGGGAGGTGAGCGCATTGCCGAGAGAAGACAAGGTAGAGCGAGTCGGCCAACTGAAGGAAGACATCCAGAGCTCGACCGCGATATACCTTACCGACTACCGAGGCCTGTCCGTTAGTGACATCTCCGCACTCCGACGCAAGCTGCGAGAAGCCGGCGCCGAGTACAAAGTCGCGAAGAACACGCTGCTGAAGCTTGCCGCGGAAGGCCAGATCGATGACCCGTCTTTCATGGCGACGTTGGAGGGACCCACAGCCGTCGCGTTCGTGCACAACGATCCGATCGCACCCGCCAAGACCATCATCGACTTCATGAAGGATCACAAGACCCTGAGCATCAAGGGCGGATACATGGACGGCAGGTTCTACGACGCCGGCGGCGTAACGGCCCTGTCCAAGGTCCCGCCGCGCGATCAACTGGTGGCCATGCTGATAGGATCCGTACAGTCGCCGATCACAGGGCTTGTAGGTACTCTTCAGGGAACTCTGTCCAACCTGGTGTATACGTTGCAGGGCCTGGCAGATAAGAAGTCAGCATAGGGTAGGGCGGCCTGAGCCGCATTGCCGTCCCGCGTGAGCGGGCAAGCATCAAGAGAAAACACATCCGGAGGAACAGATACAATGGCAAAGATTGACGAAATCATCGAGAGTATTGACGGTCTGACAGTCCTCGAGCTCAACGACCTCGTAAAGGCGCTGCAGGACAAGTACGGTGTTAGCGCGGTTGCCCCCGTGGCAGCAGTAGCCGGCCCCGCAGCGGGCGCCGCCGCTCCCGCCGAAGCAGCCGAAGAGAAGTCCTCGTTCGACGTTATCCTCGCCGCCGCCGGCGACAAGAAGATCCAGGTCATCAAGGTCGTCCGCGAGCTCACCAGCCTCGGGCTCAAGGAAGCCAAGGATCTCGTCGAGTCCGCACCTCAGCCCCTCAAGCAGGGCATCGGCAAGGAAGAGGCCGATCAGATCAAGGCCAAGCTCGAGGCCGAGGGCGCTACCGTCGAGATCAAGTAAGATCCGACAACCCGACGAGGAGGGCTCGCGCTCTCCTCTGTTTCCATGCATCGCTGTGTGCATGGATTTCACTCGGAGCCGGGGCTCGTCCGCAACATGCGGCGGGTTCCCGGCTGTACGAGCATGTCTGCCTCAACAAAAAATTCCCCCGAGTCCCGTCGAAACTTGACAAATCGCGCACTCGCTGCTACAATAACACTTTGTGTCTGACAGAGGAGGGATAGATGAGAACGATCCAGCATTCGGACCGCCATTCCCACTGTTTTCTTGAAGAAGTGGATATGCCGAACCTCATAGAAATCCAGACGGATTCCTATCGATGGTTCCTCCGAGAGGGTCTCCGAGAGCTGTTCCAGAGCTTCTCGCCCATTTTCGACTTTACCGGCAATATTTCGCTCGAACTCCTCGACTATACTCTGGGCGAGCCAAAGTACAGCATTGAAGAGTGCCGCGACCGTGACATGACCTACGAGGCGCCGATCAAGGCGAAGGTGCGCCTTACCGGGGCCGGCAAAGAGGTCATCGAATCAGAGGTATACCTGGGCGATCTTCCCCTTATGACGGAGAAGGGTACCTTCGTCATCAATGGGGCCGAGAGAGTTGTCGTCAGCCAGCTCGCGAGATCCCCGGGCGTGTATTTCAAGGATACCCTGGACTTCAGTGGCAGGGTGTTGTACTACGCCACCATCATTCCGAACGATGGTGTCTGGGTGGACATCGAGACAGACGCGAACGATGTCATCACCGTTCGTATCGGACAGAACCGCAAGCTGCCGATCACCACGCTCCTGCGCGCCCTGAACATGTTCCCCGTGGCATGCCCGGAGACCGAGCTGATCCCGCCGAGCGAGGCCGGGGGACGCATCCCGGCGGCGCCCGTGGTCGACCAGGCCACCGGCGAAGTGCTTGCGCAGCCCGGGAAGCCCATCAAGGCCAAGACGCTGGAGGCGATGTTGAAGGCAGAGCTCCCGGCGGAAGGCATCGAGGTCGTGCGGGAAAGCACGCCGTCCGACACCACCGCCGACATCGTCGAGCTGTTCGGAACCCACGAGACGCTCCATGAGCCCACTCGCGATGAACTCATCGGCGCTCGGGTAGTCAACGATCTGGTCGATCCGAAGACCGACAAGCCCATACTGAAGGCCTACGGCCGGATAGAGAAGGAAGTCGCGCGCAAGATCGAGAGCATGAAGCTGTCGGAGCTCGAAATCATACGCGTCGACAAGTACGTGGAGGCTACTCTGGGCCAGGATCCGACCAGCACGAAGGAGGAGGCGCTCCTCGACATCTACCGGAAGATCCGACCGGGCGATCCCGCCACGACTGAGAGCGCCAAGAGCCTGCTGAACTCGATCTTCTTCGACAGCAGGCGCTATGACCTCGCCAAGGTCGGCCGCTATAAGCTGAACAAGAAGCTGGGACTGCGTCTTCCTCGCCACGTTAGAACGCTGTCGAAGGAAGACCTGATCAGCATAATCCGCTACATTATAGACTTGAGCAACGGCGTCGGTACCACGGACGACATCGACCACCTCGAGAACAAGCGAGTCCGCTCGGTCGGAGAGCTGCTCCAGATGCAGCTCCGAATGGGCTTCCTCCGCATGGAGAAGGTTGCCAAGGAGCGCATGACCAGTCTCGAGGCGGAAAACGTCATTCCGCAGGTGGTCCTGTCGGTCAAGCCGATATCCGCCAGCATTAAGAGCTTCTTCGGTAGCAGCCAGTTGTCGCAGTTCATGGATCAGACGAATCCGCTGGCCGAGCTCACCAGTAAGCGAAGGCTCAGTGCGCTTGGTCCCGGTGGACTGAGCAGGCAGAGCGCGAAGCTGGAGGTCCGCGACGTTCACCACTCGCACTACGGCCGAATCTGCCCGATCGAGACGCCTGAAGGTCCGAACATCGGACTCATCGGCTCGATGGCCGTTCTCGCCAAGATCGACGAGTTCGGATTCCTGAAGTCGCCGTACAAGAAAGTCGTCAACGGTCGTCTGACCGGTGAGATCGTGTACATGACCGCGGATGAGGAGCACCAGTTCCACATCGCACCGGCGAACACGCCGGTGGACGAAATGGGCAACATCCTGCCGGAGCATGTCACGGTCCGGCATGAGAGCGCATACCCGTCCGTTCCCGCGAAGTCGGTCGATTTCATGGACGTCTCGTCGATGCAGATCTTCAGCGTCGCAACCGCCATGATCCCGTTTCTCGAGAACGATGATGCGAACCGCGCCCTTATGGGCTCGAACATGCAGAGGCAGGCCGTACCGCTCCTGCGCAGCCACGCGCCACTGGTCAAGACCGGCATCGAGTACAGAGCCGCTCGCGACTCCGGCGCGACCGTTGTTGCCAAGCGCCCGGGCAAGGTGAAGAGAGTCACCGCGGAGCAGATCTCGATCCAGCTCAGGGACGGCAGCATCGACGAGTACAACCTGATGAACATGGTGCGCTCGAACCAGGCCACCTGTATCACTCAGACACCCATCGTGAAGCCGGGACAGCGCGTCAAGGAAGGCGACACCATCGCAGACGGCCCGTCAACGGACAAGGGCGAGCTGGCTCTCGGCACGAACCTGACGGTAGCGTTCCTGCCATGGCACGGCTACAACTACGAGGACGCCATCCTGCTCAGCTCGCGGCTGGTGAAGGACGACGTATTCAGTTCCATCCACATCGAGAAGTACGAGGTGGAGGCCCGCGATACCAAGCTGGGGCCGGAAGAGATCACCAGAGACATCCCGAATGTCGGCGAAGATATGCTGAAGGATCTCGACGAGAACGGGATCATCCGCATCGGCGCCGAGGTCCGGCCTGAAGATATCCTGGTCGGCAAGGTAGCTCCGAAGGGGCAGGGCGAACTGACCGCGGAGGAGAGGCTGATCATCGCCATCTTCGGCAAGAAAGCCGAGGAGACACGAGACGTCTCCCTGCGCGTGCCGCACGGTGAGAAGGGGAAGATCATCGCCACGATGGTCCTCTCCCGGTTCAAGTACAAGTGCGCCCGCTGCGACACCGTCTTCAACTTCAGCAAGCGGCCGGACAGGACGGTCTGCGACCGTTGTGACGGCGAGCTTGAGAGGCTGCCCGGCGATGAGCTGATGGCCGGCGTGAACCAGCTCGTGAGAGTCTACATCGCCCAGAAGCGCAAAGTCATGGAGGGCGACAAGCTGGCCGGACGCCACGGAAACAAGGGTGTCATCTCGAAGATCGTGCCTGAGGAGGATATGCCGTTCCTCCCGGATGGCAGGCCGGTAGACATGGTCTTGAACCCGCTCGGCGTGCCGTCCCGAATGAACATCGGGCAGATCCTGGAGACACACCTCGGTCTGGTGGCTGCCAAGCTCGGGCTGTCGTATGTCAACCCGATCTTCAAGGGCGCCAGCGAGGCCGAGATCCTTGCCGAGCTCGAGAAGTATGCGCACGTTCTCAGAACGGAGACTCTGCACAACTTCGCAACCTCGGACATGAAGCTGGACATCGGTCCGTACTCGCGAGAAGCCACCGTGGATGACATGCTCGCGACGGTCAAGAAGCAGTTGGCGACTCTGTCGGCCAAGGAGCTTGAGGACATCGCGCGCATGGTGAACGCTCCTGCGGTGATGGATCCCGAAGAGTACGACGCTGTGGCCGCCAGTCTGGCGGCGGCAGAGGAGACCGGAGAGGAAGTCAAGCTCAAGCCGGCTCCGAAGTCGTACGACCTGAACCAGATCATCGACCGAGTCAAGGAGATCGTATATCACCGGGCCGGGTTCGATCCGGCTACCGGAAAGACAAGACTGATAGACGGTACGACCGGCGAGCCTTACAACCAGCCCGTCACCGTCGGTGTCATATACATGCTCAAGCTGGCCCACCTCGTGGACGACAAGATCCACGCCAGGTCTACCGGTCCTTACTCACTGGTCACGCAGCAGCCTCTGGGTGGAAAAGCCCAGTTCGGCGGACAGCGGTTCGGTGAGATGGAGGTATGGGCACTGGAGGCGTACGGCGCCGCCTACACTCTCCAGGAGATACTGACCATCAAGTCTGATGACGTGCTGGGGCGCGTCAAGACTTACGAGTCGATCGTGAAAGGCGACAGCATGCTGGAGCCTGGCGTACCTGAATCGTTCAAGATCCTTGTGAACGAACTTCAGAGCCTCGGCCTTAAGGTCACAGTGGAGGACTCGAGAGCCAGAGAGATCGACTTGAATGACAGGGAAGAGGACTCCTCTGACTCCGATGAGTCGCGCCGGATACTCGTTCAGAGACGGCGTCAGCTCGCGGGGTCGGCCGGTGAATTCGAGGAGGACATGCTATGACGGATGCAAGTAGCTTCGATAAGATACGCATAGGCATCGCATCGCCGGGCGAGATCCGCGCCTGGTCGTGCGGAGAGGTAAAGAAGCCGGAGACCATCAACTACCGAACCTTCAAGCCCGAGCGCGATGGTCTCTTCTGTGAGAGGATCTTCGGACCGGTCAAGGACTGGGAGTGCCACTGCGGTCGGTACAAGAAGGTCAAGTTCAAGGGAATCGTATGTGATCGGTGCGGTGTTGAGGTTACCCGCTCGAAGGTGCGCCGTGAGAGAATGGGGCACATCGAGCTGGCCGCCCCGGTCTGCCATATCTGGTATCTGAAGGGCGTACCGAGCCCGCTCAGCCTGATCCTGGACATCTCGCCCAAGCCGCTGGAGAAGGTGCTCTACTTCGCTTCGTTCATCGTGACCAAGGTAGACAGAGCCCGCATCAACAGCGAGCTTGAGGATATTCGCAGGGCCGTGAGCGCCGAGATCGAGAGCATCGAGGAGCAGAAGGATACCAATATCGCCACCGCCCGCCGGAGCGCTACCAAGGCGCTCAAGGAAGCGAGCGTGGAGGAGGTAGAGGAGGCCCCCGAGGACGTCGTCGAGGACATCGGCGATGAAGCTATCGCGGAGCCTCTCGAAGATGTCGGTGAACTGGACGAGGATGTGGATGAGGCCGAGGAACTCGGCGAGGAAGCCATCCCCGAGATCTCCGCTGCCGAAAAGCAGAAAGAGATCGCTGACCTCATCAGGATCGAAGAGCGCGATGCCATCGATCGCACCGAAGAGTTGATGCAGGCTCTCAAGCTCCTCGAGACCGCGGAGAAGCGGCAGCTCGTGACCGAGGACCAGTACCGCGGCCTCGAGCGGCTCATGGACATGCTCTCGGCCAGGCTCGGCCGCGACATGAGCGGCATGATCGAGGCAGGCCTTGGCGCCGCCGCGATCCGGCAGTTGCTCATGGAGATCGATCTCGAGCAGTTGGCCCGGGAGCTCCGCCAGGAGATCAGCAATACCCAGGGCGCGAAGCGCGCGAGAGCGATCAAGAGACTAGAGGTCGCCGAGGCGTTCATCGCGTCCAAGAGCCGTCCCGAGTGGATGATCCTCGATGCGGTGCCGGTGATCTCGCCGGAACTGCGGCCGATGGTCCAGCTCGACGGCGGACGGTTCGCTACGTCTGACCTGAACGATCTCTATCGGCGCATCATCAACAGGAACAACCGCCTGAAGAAGATCATCGAGATCCGGGCGCCGGAATCGATCGTGAACCATGAGAAGAGACTGCTCCAGGAAGCAGTCGATGCTCTCATCGATAACGGTCGCCGGACCAGACCTGTAGTCGGCTCGAACAACAGGCCGCTCAAGTCGCTGTCCGACATGCTGAAGGGCAAGGAAGGCCGCTTCCGCAAGAACCTGCTGGGTAAGCGCGTAGACTACTCCGGACGGTCGGTTATCGTCGTCGGTCCGAACCTCAAGCTGCACCAGTGCGGTCTGCCCAGGGAGATGGCCCTAGAGCTGTTCAAGCCGTTCGTCATGAAGGCGCTGGTCGAGAAGCAGTACACCAGCAACATCAAGACGGCCAAGCGCATGATCGACAAGATGAGGCCCGAGGTGTGGGATGCCCTCGAAGAGGTCATCCGCCAGCATCCGGTCCTGCTGAACCGTGCTCCGACTCTGCACAGGTTGGGCATCCAGGCGTTCGACCCGGTCCTCGTGGACGGTAAGGCGATCCAGGTCCATCCGCTGGTCTGCCACGCGTTTAACGCAGACTTCGACGGTGACCAGATGGCGGTCCACGTGCCGCTGTCGACCTCGGCTCAGGCCGAGGCTCGCATCCTGATGCTGTCGAGCAACAACCTGTTCTCGCCGGCCGACGGACATCCGGTCGTGTCGCCGGTACAGGACATCGTTCTAGGGTCGTACTACCTTACACAGAAGACGGACGTGGAGCCGTTCCCGGAGCCCTTCAAGTCTGCTGACGAGGCCATACTCGCCCACGACACAGGCAAGCTCGACCTGCACCAGCCGATCCGCGTGCGCATCACCGACTGCGACGGCACGAAGGTCCGTGAAACGACGGTCGGCCGGCTGATTCTCAACAGGATCCTGCCTGAGGGTATGCCGTATGTCGACAAGAGCATGGACAAGAAGGCCATCTCGGAGCTGATCGAGGATGTTCACCGCCGGTTCGGCAGCGAAGCCACTATCAAGGTGCTTGATGAGTTCAAGACGCTGGGCTTCAAGTATGCCACCAAGGCCGGTGTGACGATCTCCATGACCGACATGGACATCCCGGCCAAGCGCGAGGAGATCATCCACAATACCGAGACTGCGGTAGATAAGACCAACCAGCAGTACCGCAGAGGTCTCATCACTCAGGGCGAGCGCAAGCAGAAGGTTCTGGAGCTGTGGACTAAGGCGTCCGAGGACGTCGCAACTGCGATTCTCGAAAACATCGACACCTTCAACCCGATCTACATGATCACGGATTCGGGTGCAAGAGGTAGCGCAAAGCAGATAACGCAGTTGTCCGGTATGCGTGGACTCATGTCCGACCCGTTCGGCAACCTCATCGAGGACCTGCCGATTAAGTCGAACTTCCACGAAGGTCTGTCGGTTCTGGAGTACTTCATCTCCACCCATGGTGCGAGAAAGGGTCTGGCGGATACCGCCCTCCGAACCGCCGACGCCGGATACCTGACGCGAAGGCTTGTGGACGTAGCTCAGGACGTCATCGTCCGAGATATCGACTGCGGCACCAACCAGGGAATCTACGTCAGCGAGATCGTGGAGGAAGGCGACGTCATCGAGACACTCGCCGACCGAATCCGCGGACGATACATGACCGAGCCGGTTGTCGATCCGAATACCGGCGAAGTGCTGGTCGACGCCAACGAAGAAGTCAGCGATGATATGGCCAAGAGGATCATGCAGGCTGGCGTCAAGAGGGTGGGGATCCGGTCGCCGCTCACCTGTGAGCTGCGGCAGGGGATCTGCTCGCACTGCTATGGCCGCGACATGGCTCTCGGCCATCCCGTAGACATCGGTGTGGCTGTCGGTATCATCGCAGCTCAGTCGATCGGAGAACCCGGCACTCAGTTGACGATGAGAACCTTCCACACCGGAGGCGTCGCGGGCAAATACCTGACCGGAGTGGCGGAAGTCAAGAAGAAAAAGCAGGAGTCCCTGCGAGAGCTTCACGACGACATTCGCCGCGGACTCGTGTCCTTCGAGGAAGGCACCGAAGGTGGAGTCGAGCGCGAGCGCGTGAGAGCCGTCCAGGCCGTTCTGAAGGTGCTTGAGGACCAGGTGCGCGGACTGCTCCGAGTCGTAGAGCTGTTCGAGGCGCGAAAGCCTAAGGGACAGGCCATTATCACCGAGTCCGCCGGCAAGGTCGTGGACATCGAGACCAAGGGCCTCAAGCGAGTGGTCATCCACTCCACTGTGAGCACCGAGGTCCCGTCGGCCATCGCCGGTGAGGTACTGGGCGAGGCCGTCCTTGACGATGCGGGCAACGTCGCCTTCGAGGCCGGCACTGAGGTTTCCGACAAGATCGCGCGGAAGATCAGGGATATGGGTGTGGAGCAGGTCGTCCTGCGCAAGACGCACCTGGTTCCCTACCGCGGCAACCTGGAAGTCAATGTCGGCGACGAGGTCGAGGCAGGTGACCGGCTTACGGAAGGCCCGCTCGATCCACAGAAGGTACTGGAACTCCGCGGCGTGCGCGGCGTGATGGATTACCTGGTGAGGGAGATCCAGAGCGTCTACAAGTCGCAGGGTGTATCCATCAACGACAAGCACGTCGAAGTCATCGTAAGGCAGATGCTGAAGAAGAGGAAGATCCGGAACGCGGGCGACACCAGGTTCCTGCCGGGCCAGATCGTGGACAAGTTCGAGTTCGAGGACGAGAACGCCAGAGTCCGCGCGCTCGATCCGCCGGGCACCGAAGCCACCGCGGACTGGGTGCTCCTCGGCATCACCGAGGCATCGCTCGCCACCGACAGCTTCCTGTCGGCCGCATCGTTCCAGAAGACGACGCGCGTGCTGACGGACGCCGCTGTGAAGGGCAAGCGAGACAACCTCGTAGGCCTGAAGGAGAACGTCATCATCGGAAGGCTCATTCCTGCGGGAACAGGTCTCCCGAGCTACAGGGCGATCGAAGTCGATGCGAAGGACGGCCGGTTCAGACTCGAGCCGGAGCCGGCCAGTGAGATCGACGAACTGCTGCCTGCAGGCGCCGCTGCCGATGGCGCGGATCTAGAGAGCGTGAGCGTGGAGGAGAGCGCTTCTCCCGATCAACTCGAGGGAACGCCTGAGGACTCGTCGGAGGCGGCGATATGATATAAGGGATCGTGGTCACACGCCGTTGGTTAACGGCGTGTGACCAACTTTTCAAGAAAATGACAAGAATGCCCGTATTGACAAAAGCCGGGTCATTCAGTATACTATAACGGTTCGATTGCACTTTCGCGGTACGCGAGGGCGATCATCAGCTTGCTGGACCAGTGCCGGCGGTTGATACCCTGGTTGAACCGCGTTTCATAGGGGGCGATGAGAGGAAGCACTACCTCCGCATACAGACTGTTCTGATAACCCGTGACAGCGAAAGTATGTTTCATTGCCCCTGAGTGTGTCGAGGGGCATTTTTGTTGTATGGGGTTACCCTGGGCCTGCTGTAGTTGTGGCGGCCTATCGCAACCAGAAACACAAAGGAAGGAACGCAATGCCGACAATCAATCAGTTGGTGCGCAAAGGGCGACAGAAGATTCACAAGAAGACCGCAGCGCCGGCCCTGAGAGGCACTCCGCAGAAAAGAGGAGTCTGCCTGGTAGTCCGCACTGTCCCGCCCAAGAAGCCGAACTCCGCTCTGCGCAAGATCGCCAGGGTCAGGCTTACCAACGGCGTGGAAGTCACCGCATATATCCCCGGAATCGGCCATAACCTTCAGGAACACTCCGTTGTGTTGGTCCGGGGTGGCAGAGTCAAGGATCTGCCTGGAGTGCGCTACCACATCGTGCGAGGCACCCTGGACACGGCCGGAACCCGCGATCGGAAGACCAGTCGCTCTAAGTACGGTACCAAGCGCCCGAAGTAATCTGGAGGAATACCCATGCCGAGAAAAGGACCCGCCCGCAAGAGAGAGATCACGCCGGACCCTGTGTACAACAGCAGGTTGGCCGCAAGATTTATCAACCGCTTGTTCACTCGTGGCAAGAAGAGCGTCGGTGAGAAGATCTTCTACAGCGCTCTTGAGGAGATCGAGGCTAAGACCGGCAAGCCCGGCATCGAAGTCTTCGAGCAGGCGGTTAAGAACGTTATGCCGATCATCGAGGTCAAGCCCCGAAGAGTCGGTGGCGCTACCTACCAGGTCCCGGTAGAAGTGCGCGCCGACCGGCGCATGGCTCTGGCCATCCGGTGGATCGTATCGTATTCGCGGAAGAGACCGGGCAGAACCATGGTCGACAAGCTCTCCGCAGAGCTGATGGATGCCGCAAACGGCACCGGTGCTTCCATCAAGAAGAAAGAAGACGGTCACAAGATGGCCGAGGCGAACAAAGCGTTCGCGCACTACAGGTGGTAACAGCCGGTTGAGCGGTTACCGGCGCGAGCGCTCAGGGCTGCCCGGCACGCGGCCGCTCAATCTGGAGAAGTATTGTGGCAAGGAAGTCTGACTTAGCAAAAACACGAAATATCGGGATCGCTGCCCACATAGACGCCGGTAAGACAACCACTACCGAGCGAATTCTGTTCTACTCCGGCAAGATCCACAGAATGGGCGAGGTCCATGACGGGACCGCTACCATGGACTGGATGGAGCAGGAGCAGGAGAGAGGCATCACGATCACCTCAGCAGCTACCACCTGTCTTTGGAAAGATCACACCATCAATATCATAGACACGCCCGGGCACGTCGACTTTACGGTCGAGGTGGAGAGATCCATGCGAGTGCTCGACGGCGTCGTCGCTGTGTTCTGCGCAGTAGGTGGAGTACAGCCCCAGTCGGAGACCGTCTGGCGTCAGGCCAACAAGTACAAAGTCCCGCGAATGGCGTTCGTCAACAAGATGGACCGCCTCGGAGCGGACTTCTTCCAGGTCGTCGAGCGCATGCGAGAGCGGCTTGGGGCCAATGCCGTACCGCTCCAGGTGCCGATCGGCTCCGAAGCCTCGTTCCAGGGGTTCGTAGATCTGCTGCACATGACGGCGACCATCTACACTGACGATCTGGGTACCCAGAGCGAGCAGACGGATGTGCCGGCCGACGTTCTGAACATGGCGCTCGAGTACAGAGAGTCCATGATAGAGGCGCTCGCCGAAGTGGACGATCAGCTCATGGAGAAGTACCTCGAGGGTGAGAAGGTCACCGCAGACGAGATCGTCGCTGCCATCAGGCAGGGCACCATCGCCGGCAAGATAGTGCCGGTGCTCTGCGGATCTGCATTCAAGAACAAGGGTGTGCAGCCCCTCGTCGATGCAGTCGTCGATTACCTTCCGTCGCCGCTCGACATCGAAGCCGTCGAGGGTATCAATCCTGACACCGGCGAGACGGAGACCAGGGCGCCGTCGGACGAAGAGCCGTTCGCGGCTCTCGCGTTCAAGATCATGACGGACCCGTATGTGGGCAAGCTCACCTTCCTGCGATCGTATTCCGGCACGCTGAAGAAGGGTTCGTATGTATACAACGCCAACAACGGACGCCGTGAGCGGATCGGGCGCATCCTGAGGATGCATGCGAACCGCCGCGAAGACATGGACGAAGTCTATGCCGGCGATATCGTTGCCGCAGTAGGCCTTCAGTCTACCGCGACCGGCGACACGTTGTGCGAGGAGGGCCGCCCCGTGGTGCTGGAGTCGATCCAGTTCCCTGAGCCGGTCATCTGGATTGCAATCGAGCCGAAGACCAAGGCCGACCAGGACAAGCTGGGAGTCGCTCTGGCCAGGCTCTCGTCCGAAGATCCCACCTTCCGGATCAGAACGGACGAGGAGACCGGACAGACGATCATCTCCGGCATGGGCGAACTCCATCTGGAGATCATTATCGACCGGCTGTACCGCGAGTTCAGCGTTGAGGCCAACCACGGGAGACCGCAGGTCGCCTACAAGGAGACGGCCACCACGAGCGCAAAGGGCGAGGGACGCTACGTCCGCCAGACCGGTGGACGCGGACAGTATGGTCACTGCGTCGTGGAGATCGAGCCTATTCCCGCGGGAGAGGGGTTCGAGTTCGTCAATGCCATAGTCGGCGGCGTGATTCCCAAGGAGTACATCGCTCCCGTCGAGGCCGGTATCAAGGAGGCCATGGAGTCCGGAGTGCTCGCAGGCTATCCGGTCGTAGATATTCGAGTCAAGCTGGTTGATGGATCGTACCACGAGGTCGACTCATCGGAGATGGCTTTCAAGATCGCCGGGTCGATGGCGCTCAAGGCTGCACTGCAGAAAGCGCGCCCCGCGCTCAAAGAACCTGTCATGGCCGTCGAGGTTGTAACGCCGGAGAACTTCATGGGCGACGTTATCGGCGACCTGAACTCGAGGCGGGGACAGATCCACGGCCTGGAGCTCGGTCATGCAGGCACGCAGGTCATCAAGGCGGATGTGCCGCTGGCAGAGATGTTTGGCTATGCCACCAGTCTGCGTTCCATGACGCAGGGCAGGGCATCGTATACGATGGAACCCTCGAAGTATCAGGAGGTTCCGAAAGCGGTAGCGGACGAGCTGGTTGCTAGAACCCAGGGGCGTCAGCTCATCCCGCAGTAACTTGGTGTGGAGAGCTCTGGAAGGATCAGAGACGGCAAGCTAGGACTTTTACCGTTGGGGTCTTTCCTTTCTTCCGCTAATGTGCTATTATTGTAAAGTTCGCGCCCTCTGGGAGTAACACGTGCTTTTAAGGAGGCATAAGAGATGGCGAAGCAGCGGTATGAGAGGACAAAGCCGCATGTAAACGTAGGGACCATCGGTCACGTAGACCATGGGAAGACATCGCTTACGTCTGCGATAACGACGATCCTGGC
>Ga0116193_1002039_pt1 | contig 15750 bp, 13 predicted proteins | sample AD_UKC115_MetaG_FD_89892 | JGI IMG/M metagenome (GOLD analysis project Ga0116193, IMG submission 89892) | Active sludge microbial communities of municipal wastewater-treating anaerobic digesters from Hong Kong - AD_UKC115_MetaG | ecosystem: Engineered > Bioreactor > Anaerobic > Digestate... | reverse complement strand
GTCCGGTTTCCGGTTTATACCGACCAGGTCGATTTCCCATACTACAGAATGTTCACTAAAGGCCCAAAAAAAACGGCTCTCCCCAAAACTTATATCGATAACATAAAAAGGGAAAAATCAACTTCTCGCATTGCGCCAAAAGGACAGGGGGTTGGGCTTTGCTTCTTCCCCGTTTACGATAAAGATGTTTTTGAGGACGATATCGTTGAAAAGATAAAAGTTTATTTGGTGAATGATAACCCCGAAGGGTACCGGTTTACCTATAATTTGAATTATGGCGGTAGCCCTGCATTCGAGTTGGAAAGTGAAATTGCCCCGGGTGCCGATTTTTATTTACAGGATATCCCATTTGATGAGGTAAGCAATAACCCACGCTTTGAGTTTGAGTTTTCACTTTCCAGGCCAAACAAAAAAAAAGCCCCCGCATTTGAAACCCAACTTAAACTAAAGGGGAAACAAATATTTAAAAAAATTGAAGAACTGCAATTAAACCACGATGCCTCTTTTTCATTCGATCTGTTTACCCAGTACCCGGATAAAGAAAGAGAAGACAAGGTTGATCTTACAAAATTGAACCGTGCCGGCTTTCGGGTTTATGATGTAGGGGAAGCAAGGGATTATCTCCCACCGGCAAGAACGGTAATTGATTTGCACATTCAAAAACTTAGCGATAAACCGGATAAATTGAAACCCGATCAAATCCTGGATATGCAAATGCGGGAATTTGAAAAATATTTCGACCTGGCCCTCGCCCATAAACAGCCGCAACTAACGGTTATACATGGGATCGGCGAAGGCGTACTCCGGAATTCAATCCATCTTTTCCTGAAAAACAGGAAAGAAGTAAAACGTTTTATTAATCAATATGATCCCCGGTACGGATACGGGGCAACTGAAATAATTTTTACCTGATTCCTTCTTTCAATTTAACGGCCATTAATCGTAGGAACTTATCTTCGCACCGTGATAAGTACCATTTTAATCCTTGTTTTTGTATTAGGATACCTGGCCATTGCACTGGAACATAACCTGCGTTTAAACAAAGCGGCTCCCGCCCTGATTACCGGGGTTTTATGCTGGGTCATTTTTGTGCTTTCAGGCGGAACTTCCCATGAACAGGTGGAGAAAGAACTCATTACCCATTTTGGCGAGATTGCCTCTATTCTTTTCTTTTTGCTGGGTGCTATGACGATTGTAGAACTCATTGATTCCTATAACGGATTCTCCCTGATTACCCGGCGAATAAAGACCACCAGCACAGCGCGGTTAATGATAACCGTTAGCCTGCTGACCTTTTTCCTTTCTGCCCTTCTCGATAATCTTACTACTGCCATTGTAATGACTTCCTTATGCAGCAAGATTATCCGGGAAAAGGAATTGCGGCTTTGGTTTTGCGGGATGATCATTATCGCGGCAAATGCCGGAGGGGTATGGTCGCCCCTCGGCGATGTAACCACCACCATGCTTTGGATTGGAGGCCAGATCACCGCACTGAATATAATGAAACAGTTGATACTTCCTGCAATTGCCGTTTTACTGGTGCCTCTTGGTTTTATGCTCTTAAAGTTCAGGAAACATAAATTTGCTGCACTGGATACGGAGGAACAACACACTAAAGAGAGCGCTGACAGCCGGATCATTCTTTTTGTGGGGATTGGATTATTATTGATGGTCCCCATTTTTAAAACACTCACCGGCCTTCCTCCGGTAATGGGGATGCTCCTCGCACTGGGTATCATTTGGATTATTACAGCGATACTGAAAAAAGTGGATCCACCGGGTGCCGCACGTAAAGTTACGGTGGCACAGGCATTGCAAAAAATTGATGCACCTGGCATTTTATTCTTCCTGGGAATTCTTCTTGCCGTAGCAGCGCTTCAATCGTATGGGTTGCTGCAAAATATGGCCTCCTACCTGAGTGCTCATTTGAAAAATGATTATCTGATTGGCACCAGCCTCGGGTTGCTGTCAGCCATAGTGGATAATGTGCCCCTGGTGGCTGCCACCCAGGGGATGTATGATTTAAATACGTATCCTACCGATCACAGTTTTTGGGAATTTATTGCCTTAACAACCGGTACAGGAGGCAGTGCTATCATTATTGGATCTGCTGCCGGGGTGGCGGTAATGGGAATAGAACAGGTTGATTTTATGTGGTATCTGAAAAAAATAAGCTGGTTAGCCCTTGCAGGATTCTTCGCAGGGATCCTTGTTTTCCTGCTGATGCTTTAAATTAATGTAAGGGTCGTTTTTTGATCATACCACCCTTCATATCTTTTATGGAACTCATAACCACAAACGCATAGGGATCAATCTTCTCAATTTCGAGCATCAGCTTGTTAATTTCCAAACGCGTGATAACGGTATAAATAATTTTCATATCCCCATCCTGGTACCGCTTGTCGCCACTCTTTCCATAACCTCTTTCTCCCCGATACACCGTGATGCCACGCCCCAGTTCCCGGATTATCATATTGGCAATTTTATCTGATTTCACCGAAACAATGGTAACGCCCGTATATTCCTCTATCCCTTCAATTAAGAAATCCACCGTTTTGGATGCAGCCAGGTAGGTAAGCATGGCATAAAGGGCAATTTCAACCGAAAGCAACAAAGCGGCGCTGGAAAAAATGATAATATTCACAATTAAAATCACGTCCCCAATGGTAAGCCCCGATTTCCGGCTAACGGCAATGGCCAATACCTCTGTGCCATCAATAACACCACCGCCTCTAACCGCAAGCCCGATACCTGCACCCAGAAAAAAGCCGCCAAAAACAGCAATCAGTAATTTGTCGTGCGTGATGATGGGAAAAGGGAAGAAGGCAACTACTAAAGATAAAATGGTGATACCAATAGCCGTTTTCACTGCAAATTGAAGAGAGATCAGGTTGTAACCAATAATAATAAAGGGAAGGTTAACGAGGATGAGCAGGTAGGAGAGTTTCAACCCGGTTAATTCGGCCACCATCAGCGAAATACCCGTTGCCCCGCCATCCAGGAAACCATTGGGTATTAAAAAACTTTTCAATCCAAAACCCGCAGAAAGAGTGCCCAGGCAAATAAGAAAAAAGTCGATGACAAATTTCCGGATGACAATTTTTCGTTCCACCATTCTCCGGGCCTTGTAATAATTACTGCCACTCCCTGTTTTTATGGGTTCACCCCAAAATGAACTGATTATATCTGAAACTTTAGTGAACATACTTTATTTACGGCGTAATCAAAAAATTATGGAAGGAATAATCCAACTCACCAGCCTATTGCAGGATTATCAATTTCCTTTTTTTCAAAATACATTTTTTTTTTGAAACTGAATTCCTGAATGCGTGTACGGGTAATTAGCAATTTGCAATTTTGGTTCTATTAACAGGCTTTACGGTAATTTATTTAAATTTGTGTACTATCAGCCGGCCATCGCTCATCGCAGGATGGGAGGAAAGTCCGGACAGCAAAGGGCAACGCACCGGTTAACGGCCGGCGCCCCGGTTAGGGGTAGAGAAAGTGCCACAGAAAATAACTACCCGAAAGGGTAAAGGTGAAAATGTGAGGTAAGAGCTCACGGCTTAGGGTGGTAACACCGTTTGCGGGTAAACCTTGCGTGCTGTAATGCCACGTAAATCAACCTTGGAGGGCGGCCCGCTCAAGCTGGTAACAGCAGGTTGAAGGGTAGGCAGCAAGACCTCAACAGTAATGTTGAGGCCAGATAAATGATGGCCACTCTTTTTGAGTACAGAATCCGGCTTATGGCTGATAGGTTTTTAAAAATTCTTCTCGTATCATACCAGCCACAATTTTATCGATGGGCAGGCTTACCGAGGCCTCACTAAATTCAGGCAAACTTATAAAGCGAAAACTTTCAATTTGATGGTTCTTGGCATATTCCTGCATCTGGATGGGATCAAACTGAAAAGCTTCCTTCCGCAATGAAACTTTAATTTCTTCAAGGGCTTTTACCTTGTAATAAATGGATATTATTTGCTGAGCGGGGTTAAATGCACTTTGCTGGTAAAAATCGGTGGTATAAATATGGTCGAGCACCGAAATCCGGAGGCCCATTTCTTCATTAAATTCCCTTACGAGGCATTGCCTTGTGCCTTCGCCAACCTCCAGGCCCCCTCCGGGAAATTTAGTGTAATAGCTTCCGCGGATAAATTCATCACTTACCAGCACTTGTTGTTTTTCGTTTACAAGGATTCCATATACCCTTACGTTAAACATTTTATCTTTTTGTACGCCTTACGTAATTGAATACAACAAAAGCCAGGATGAGGAGCGATAATCCTACCGGTAACCAATAGGCGTATTCAGAATTTTGATAGGGCAGGGGTACATTCATTCCCCAGATGCTGGCAATAAGCACCGGGATACTCATTAAAATAGTAATCATGGTGAGGCGCTTCAGGTCCTTATTTTGATTGTTGCTGATGATGCTGGCAAAAGCATCCAGGGTACTGCTGAGGATATTGGTGTAGGTATTGGCCGTTTCAAGAGCCTGCGAGGTTTCAATAACCAAATCATCCAGAAAGTCTTTTTCCTGGTCGTTGAGGTGAAGGTAACCGGTGCGTGCCAGTTTCATCATCAGCAGTTCGTTACTCCTTAAGGCGGTAACAAAATATACCAGGCTCTTTTGGATCCGCATCAGTTGCAGCAATTCTTCATTTTGAATGGAATCATACAGATTTTGTTCCAGGGCATTCCGGCGTTGGTTAATTTCTTTCAGGTGATTTTGGAAGGTATATGTAATCTTTTCAAAAATTTTCAGCACCATCATATTGGGCCTGTCGGGCTGGCGGTTTTGAAAGCTGTTCAGGAATTTCTTGATTGCTTCATTTTCGAATGAGTTTACGGTTACCAGGTGGTGGCCTGTAAGAATAATACAGATGGGGATGGTAATATAAAATGCGTCGCTGTCGTTGAAGGAATTATTTTCTGTGGGCGTTTTAATAACGATTAGTTTTACCCCATCCTGCGCTTCAAATCGGCTGCGTTCATCAATATCCAACGAGTCGGTAAGAAAATCAATTGGGATAGTGAGGGCATTGCTTAATTCTGTAAATTCTTCCTGTTTAAGTGGCGGGATAATATTAACCCAGGTTCCTGCTTCCGGTTTATCAACCTGGGTGGTGTGCTGGTTTATGATGGTGAAATATTGGATCATCCTTCAATATCCATTTCAATTTCTCCTTTAAAAACCAGGTTGGCCGGCCCGCAGAGCCAGATATTTTCGAATTCGGTTTCACTGATCTTATTAAATTCCACACTAAGCCTTCCGCCGGGTGTCCGTACAAAGACCTGATTAAACCCAAGCGGATTGTGGGCAGAAACCAGGGCAGCGGCAGTAACACCGGTACCACAACTGAGGGTTTCATCTTCCACCCCTCTTTCGTAGGTACGCACATAAATCGAATCATCTTCCATGGTTTCCACGAAATCCACATTTATTCCTTCGGGAACAAATTTTTTACTATTTCTGATTTCCCTTCCGGTTTCCACTACATCCACATTCTCCACATCATTCACAAACCGTACAAAATGGGGTGATCCCGTGTTCAGCACCATATAGGTGTTGTGGATCTCAACCATGCGTACATCGTTCATCTTTAGCCGTACATTGGGCCCATCAAGTTCGGCTTCATGATCGCCATCGGTTGCGCGGAACCGGTAGGTAAACTGATGAATTCCCATATCGTTGGCAAAGCTTACCATGCAGCGGCCGCCATTCCCGCACATGGAACCGGGGTTACCATCGGCATTATAATATACCATTTCAAAATCGTATCCTTCGGCTTTATTCATCAACATGAGTCCATCGGCACCAATACCCAGGTGGCGATGGCAAAGCCGTTCTACCGTGCTGTTTGAAATTCGATTGAATTGACCGTTTCTATTATCGAGAATCACAAAATCATTTCCTGTTCCCTGATATTTATAAAATGTGAAAGTCATGGGTTGCTAATGAGAATATCCAAACTGGTTTTAATTAAATTTTCAATGGCGAGGGTTGCGTTCCTGCTAAAATCCTGACTCACCCTGTTGGCAACAATTACGCTCAGCGAAAGGCATTGATGCCCGAGAATTTTACCCATTCCGTAAATAGCGGAGGTTTCCATTTCGAAATTGCCAATTTGATGATTTCCAAACCGGAAACTGGTGAGCTGGTTTATCAGGTGTGGGTGTTTAAGCCCCATCCGCAGCACCCTTCCCTGCGGGCCATAAAAGCCGGGGCAGGTAACGGTAATACCCGGGTGATATCCTTTGGCAAAATTCTTTAAAAGGGAAACTCCCGCGCCGGAAATATATGGATTGGTAAATGCAGAATGAATTTGTGTATGGGTTTGAAAGGCATGTAAAATTTGCTTTTCTTCTTCATTATTTTCCAGGAGGTAAAAATTCAACAGGTTATCCAGGCCCAGTCCATGTGTGCTTGCCACAAAGCTATCCACCGGGATGTCTTTTTGAAGGGAACCCGCAGTGCCCATTCTCACTATTTTTAATGAAACCGGGTGGGGCTTAATTTGCCGGGTTACCAAATCTATATTTGCCAGGGCATCCAGTTCATTGAGAACAATGTCGATATTATCCGGCCCAATACCTGTGCTCAGCACCGAAACTTTCTGATTCCCGATCCGGCCGGTATGGGTAACAAATTCGCGATGTGAATTTTTAAAATAAATTTCATCAAAATATTTACTGATAACGGGAACCCGGTCCGGGTCTCCTACGGTAATTATTAAAGGAGCAATTTCTTCGGGCCGGCAATTAATGTGGTAAATAGCGCCGCGTTCATTAACAATTAATTCAGAAGCTGCAAGGGCATTCATGGTGTAGGTTCGATTTTAGGAATCGCTTTTCTCTGGTTATTAATTATGGATAAAAATACCCTATTTTTGCGTCTGTAAAAAATGGTCCTTTGGCCGAGTGGCTAGGCAAAGCTCTGCAAAAGCTTCTACAGCGGTTCGAATCCGCTAGGGACCTCCCTTAATTCGCCCTCCGTAATAGGGCGTTTTTTTTTGTTATGAGAAATAAATTTATGCATATTACCGGCGTGGTTGCCGCCCTGATGCTCATCCTGTCGTGCTTTCTACCCTGGGTGTATTTTTCCAGCATAAACGAAACGTTTACCGGATTTCATGTTATTCCGTTTGCCAATGGGACTTATTACGGGAGGGCCGGAATCTTTATCACCGTTTTAACCCTGCTGGTGTTGATGCTGATGTTTGTTAACAGAGCCTGGGCAAAGGGTGCTAATTTATTTATTGCCGGATTGATATTTGCTTATGCGATTCGTACTTACCTGGTTTTTACGGCTTCTCTCTTTCCAAATGAAGTAACCAAAAAGCCGGGAATATTTATGATCCTGGTTTTCTCCCTTGTTTTGCTTTTAAGCACTTTATTTCCCCGTACACAAAATACATTTGACCGGTAATTATTTCCCGGTGGCTTTTGCCCAGGTGTCTTTAAGGGTTACAGTCCGGTTGAATATTAATTTTTCCGGAGTGGAATCTTTATCGGCACAGAAATATCCTTTCCGAAGGAATTGATACCTGTCTTCAATTTTTGCAGTTTCTAAAGACGGTTCAATAAATGCTGAATTAATTATCTGTAACGAATCAGGATTAATATGTGTTCTGAAATCGTCGTCTTCTGCCGAAGGATTTTCGGTATTAAACAGCCGGTCGTACAATCGTACTTCAGCGGTTTTTGCATGGGCGGCACTAACCCAATGGATGGTTCCTTTAACGGTTATGCCACTCTCATCGGCGCCACTTCTGGTTTCGGGAAGGTAGCTGCATTGTAATTCGATAATATCGCCGGCATCATTTTTAAGAAAACCATCACAACGAATGATATAGGCATTCTTAAGCCTAACCAGGGCCCCGGGTGCCAGCCTGAACCATTTTTTAGCCGGCAGTTCCATAAAATCATCCTTCTCAATCCAAAGTTCTTTGCTGAAGGGGATTTCCCTTGTTCCCAAAGCCGGATCAGGACCATTTTCAGCCAGCATCATTTCCGTTTTTCCATCGGGGAAATTGCTAATGACTAACTTCAGGGGATCCAGTACAACCATAACCCGTTTGGCTGTCATATTCAGGTCTTCGCGAAGGCAGAATTCGAGCAGGCCCAGGTCGATAAAGTTTTCTCTTTTTGCTACACCGATTTTATCGCAAAACATCCGGATGCTGGCCGGAGTAAACCCCTTCCTTCGGAGACCGCTGATGGTAGGCATCCGGGGGTCGTCCCAACCGGTTACAAATCCTTCATTCACCAATTTCAGAAGTTTTCGTTTACTCATTACCGTGTAGGTCATGTTCAGCCTCGCAAATTCGTATTGGCGGCTGGGGAATATTTCCAGTTTTTCGATGAACCAATCGTAAAGTTCGCGGTGTGCTACGAATTCGAGGGTACAGATGCTGTGCGTAATTTTTTCGATGCTGTCGCTTTGTCCATGGGCGAAATCGTACATCGGATAAATGCACCAGGTATTGCCGGTTCGGTGGTGGTGGGCATGTTTAATACGATAAATTAACGGGTCGCGCATCAGCATATTGGGAGAGGCCATATTTATTTTGGCGCGCAGCACCTTCTCACCCTCTTTATATTTACCGGCTTTCATTTCTTCGAACAATTGCAGGTTTTCTTCCCGGGTCCTGTTTCGGAAAGGGGAGTCTTTGCCGGGTTCGGAGGGCGTTCCTTTTAGCAGGGCAATTTCTTCGGACGTACTGTCATCCACATAGGCCAGGCCTTTTTGAATCAATTTTACAGCAAAGTGATATAGTTGATCGAAATAATCGGAAGCGTAATATTCATTATGCCATTCAAATCCAAGCCAGCGGATATCTTCCTTGATGCTATCCACATATTCGGTTTCCTCGGTAATGGGGTTGGTATCATCAAAACGAAGGTTTGTTTTTCCGCCATATTTTATGGCTAATCCAAAGTTTAAGCAAATGCTTTTACTATGGCCAATGTGCAGGTATCCGTTGGGCTCGGGCGGGAAACGGGTATGGATCGATTGGTATTTTCCAGATGCCAGGTCGGTTTCAACAATTTCTTCAATAAAATTCAGGCTCTTTTCTTCACTCATAAAAATGGATAAACCGCAAATTTACAAATTGGGTCAGGAATATCTTCATAATAAAACCCCGCCATGAATAGGCGGGGCAAAAATATTTTTAGGATGTTCATTATGCGGGCCTTCCCATTTTTCGAAGATACCCGGCATGAGAGAAAATGGCATGGCGCATTTTTCGAAATTCAATATACCGAATATTGAAATCCTGGCAGGTTTGCCTGATTATTTTGCTGATGGCAGGGTAGTGAACATGTGATATTTTTGGAAACAGGTGATGCTCAATTTGAAAGTTTAATCCGCCAATGAACCAACTGATGGCTTTATTGGAAGTGGCAAAATTTGCCGTTGTACTCAATTGGTGCAACGCCCACTCTGCCTCCAGTTTATTGGAAGAGGGGTCGGGCATGGGAAAAGAGGTTTCCTCTACGGTATGGGCCAGTTGGAACACCACGCTAAGAATAAAGCCTGCCGTTAAGGCCAGTATCAGAAAACCGATAAGCCAGGGTAGGAAACCGACCAGCCAAATAGGAACCGCAACCATACCAAAGAAATAAAGAACTTTTGCTATCCAAAAGCGAACATGTTCTCCTTTACTCATCTTTTTAAGCGGCACATCGCCCACTTTTTGACGGAAATATTTATCAAAATCGGAATGAAAGAGCCAAAACAGCAAAAGCATGGGGTAAAGCAACCACACATAAATATGTTGGAAGCGGTGGAAGAAGTACCGCTTTTGGGTGTGGCACATACGGAGCATGGGTTTAATCTCAATATCATCATCAACTCCATCTATGTTGGTATAGGTATGATGAATGATATTGTGTTTGTTGTGCCACAAAATTCCACTTGCACCCAGTGCATTAGCTGAGTAGGCCGCTGCTTTGTTCCAAAATTTACTTTCGCTGAAACATCCGTGGCCACCATCGTGCATCACATTAAAACCGATAGCCGCAGTTAATACGCCCATGATAAAACATTCAATGAAAGCGATCCATAAGGGTGGGGTAAAAAATACCGTATGGATGTATAAGAAAATATAGAGCGCCCAAAGCAATCCGGCTTTGAAGAATAAGCTAAAGTTACCCGTCGGGTTTTTCTTTTTTTCTAGGAAATAGGCCTGTACTCTTTTTTTAAGTTCCGCATGAAAATTGGAACCTGCAATGTTTGCGAATTTGGGAGTAGCCATAATGTTGGTTTATGTATTTTCAAGAATAAGGGAATCGAGGTTTTTAAGCCCTACTGCTTTTTCGGAAATGAACCCCTCGGCATATTCTACTCCAATCATCTTGCCAAACATTCGATGCCGGTAAATGATACTATCCAGAAATCCAGGGGTAGAAATATAGGTAACGGGACCTTCAGGTGCGTCTTCTGAAAAAAATTGTGTCTGGTAAGACTGGATGGATTTCAATGCTTCATTAAATACAGCGGAAACGTCAACTACAAAATCAGGTTTTAGGTACCGATCCTGAACATAATGAAGCACATATTTCGGGCGCCATGCCTCCTGTTCCTTGCCAGCCTGGCTGGTTTGAACTTTGATTAGGCCCGAAAGAAAACAGGAATCGCTTACCAGTTTAGCGGCTTTCCCGTGATCCGGATGACGGTCTTCCGGGGCATTGCAAAGAACAATTTCGGGACGGTATTTCCGGATGGCGCAAATCACCTTGAGCTGATGTGCTTCATCGTTCGTAAAGAAACCATCTGCCATACCCAGGTTTTCCCTTATTTCCAGTTGAAGGATTTTGGCGCTTTCGGCTGCTTCCTTAGCCCGGGTTTGAGCCGTACCCCGGGTACCTAACTCACCACCCGTAAGATCAATAATTCCGGTTTTCTTCCCTCTTTTCTTTTCAAGCAGAAGAATACCGGAGGCACTAAGTTCCACATCATCGGGGTGGGCACCAAAAGCGAGGATATCCAATTTCATCCGTTATAAAATCTTGCGCAAGATACATTGAAAATCTGAGTACTAAATTGAGAATGGGCCTTAAACTATGCAGAAATAACAAGGTATTGTGTATAACTTACCTTTTGGTTAGTGCATTGCGGCGAATATCCGGGTATCCATACATCCGTTGGACTTCCCGTACAAACATTTCGATGCTGGCATCCTCATTCTTTTCATCATAGGATTGTTTGAGGTTGGTATCAAAGAAGAAGGCCACGGTTTGGTATAAGCGGGCGGTAAGACCTCCCTTATATTCCTTAATGATTTCGTAACAATTGTTTCCGGTTTCACGGTTAATCAGCTTCATCAGCACTTTTCCCTGATACACAGAAAGATTGGTGAGTGGATCGGAGAATTTTTTACGGAGATCAGACTCTCTGCTTTTTATGTATATTTTCTTTTCCTTTTTATCTGCCAGGGTAGCCAGTTTATCATTCATCTCATTCAATACAATACCGGCCTGGCGGGCATAAGGGTAGGTAACATAAACCGCATTCCTAAGCCGGTTGTATTTGGCATAGGCACGGCGCTGGGCTTCGGTTAGATGGGTGTATAGGTATAAGTTATCGAGGGTTTTCAACTCTATCGTATCGCCATTATAAACAATGGCTTCGTGCCGGATGGTATCGTTAATTCCATATTGTGCAAAACTGCTTTGGGTAATAAGGGTACACCCAAAAAATACGGAAATGGAAATGATTAAGGCCCGGCGCATTTTCATAAAGTTAATCAGGCATTTCAATAATTAATACCTGTTACCCCTTAAAGTAACCCTAAAATATATAGAGGGGGAAATTATTTAAAATGCTGCATTTCAGGGTGTTTTCAATTACACGATCCCTTATTGGTTGGCAAAGAGGAAAAGGTAGAAAATTGCCAGACTGGCAACTACCAACACCGCCGCCCAAACCCGGGGTTTTGCCTGCGTTCGCTGGAGCACACTCATCAGGGCGCCAATTGCCATGAAGGCTATTCCCAGCCAAACAATATTGATCCAGGGGAAAACATAGGCCTTTACGGTAATAAAGTCAATTACTCCGTTTGAGGTTTTTACCCCGATTTTCACTTTCCCCTCTTTACTGATTCCGGCAAAACGAACAAACATATTTTGTGCGTACAGCGTATCGTCGAAATTTACAATGCCAATATTATCTACCTGGATGGCAGGATGAGCTGTTACGCTCTTCCCATCTTTATTTACAATCCGTACATCGGCCTGCATGGCCACATCGTTGGGTTTAAAGTGATATTTTCCGTTATCGGGGTTACGTTCCACTTTGTTCAGGATAACATAGCCATGATCATAATAGCCGGTATCGCCGGGGTTCATCTCCATGATATGGAAGGAGCCGGTATCGCGGTTACCCGATTCGTTAAGGGCAAAGGAAATATAGGTGAAGATATCCTTGCTGAGGTAATTCCGGGTGTCGGGATTGCTGCTCATGTTATTATCCTTCATCACATAAACATCCGGATTGAGGCTAAATTCCTCCTTCGATTTACTGCTGTCCTTTTTCTGGAACTGGAGGTGGTAAAACCTTTTACCTTTCTCGTTGCCAAATGTCTTGCCCGTATAGGTTACCCAGTAATCGCCCATGGTGGTGGGCACATCCCGTAGCAGGGTCAGGTTTTCCATTGGGTCTTCGGTCTGTTTGCCGTTGGCATCTTTTGCTACCGGAATATTGATGCCATTTACGCTGGCATTACTGATCACCTGTTTGTTGCCCGACGATATAAGCATCCCTGCAATCATGAGTGCGAAACCGGCATGGGAAACGGAGCCTCCCGAAAAACGGAGATTTCCTTTTAAGCCACCCCAGATATAATAGGCATTGGCAATCACTGAATAGATGGCGGCAAACAACGCAGCATATATGGCAATCAGGAATCCCATTCCATGTTTGTAAAAATGAATGGGATAAAATATACCCAATAAAGTGGCTACCACAGCGGCCACCAGGGTGGGTACCGCAATTTTTTTCAGCAGGTACTTTGCCGGTGTTTCTTTGTATTTCAGGTATTGGCCAACGGCGGTAAGCAGGCCGATGATAAAGGCAACTATCACCACTACCTTATTATAAGAGAATTCCACATCTTCCGGATTGGCAATATTGGTTCCAAATAGCTTATTATAAACCGGAAGCGATGTTTTGGCAATTATAAAAATTGAGGTAAGAAAAAGCATCAGGGAACCTATGAACATCCAGAACTCCCTGGATCCTGTAGCTTCCTCTTTATGTATGGCAGGAATTTTAGCGTACCGCACAAAAAACAGCAGCAGTGCCGGAACTGCAAACAGGAACACAAAGGAGCCGATCATTACATTGATGGCTTTTCCGGCTTCGGTAAAAGCATGCACCGAGGCATCGCCGAGCACACCGGTTCGGGTAAGGAAAGTAGAGTAGAGTACAAAAACAAAGCCCATCATGGCAAAAAAGAAGCTGGCCCTTAATGAATGGCCGGTGGCATTAAAAATAAGCATGGTATGCATCCCGGCTACAATAATCAGCCAGGGAACAAACGAAGCATTTTCCACCGGATCCCAGGCCCAATACCCCCCAAAACTCAGGGATTCATAGGCCCATTTTCCTCCCATCATAATACCTAACCCTAACACACAAATGCTAAATAGAGTCCAGGGGATAGCGGGTTTAACCCATTGTGTATATTTTTTCTGAATCAGGGAACTGATGGCAAAGGCGAAGGGTACAATAGTAGAAGCAAAACCTAAAAACAAAAAGGGAGGGTGGATCACCATCCAGTAATTTCTCAATAATACATTCAGCCCCATTCCATCCTGGATCAGATTCAGGTAATCGGGTCTCGAAAATATGGGTGCTGCAATTTCATTCCGGGTAAGTGTAAAAGGGCTGTTTCCTATCCGTACATCACCAAAATAAATTCCCAGGATCATGAAAAACAGGCAAACCTGGGCAATACTGATTACCGCAAGTACCGAACTGCTCCATTCCTTTTTACGGCGAAGAATAATATATCCCAAAACCGCCTGCCATATGGCCCATAACAGAAAACTTCCTTCCTGTCCTTCCCAAATACAGGCCAGGAGAAATTTGGATTCCAACTCTTTGGATGCATGCTTGTACGCATACATGTACTCGAAGAGGTGGTTGTAACAGATATAAAAAAGAACGGAAAAAATAAGGAGCAATGAAATGCCCTGCGTAATAAAACTATACCGGGCTAATTTTTCCCAGGAAGATTTTTGTTGGATTTCTTTAGTTGCGATGCTTTTAATAAAGGAAAAAGCGGCAACACCCGAGGCTATTAATCCTAAAATGATAAAGAAATGGCCTAATTGGCCGGGCAGGAGGTGTTCACCCTCAAATTTCATACTGTATAATTAGCGCGACTCGCCGTTTCCGGTGGTGGCTGTCACATTCTTTTGAAGTTGTTCTTTGTCGTCCTTGTACTTGCTGGGGCATTTCAGCAGCATGTCTTTACATTCAAAATATTCCGGTTTCATGGTGCCCTTCATCACCAGCCTTTCACTTTTTTCAAAATCCGTGGGTTTGCTGTTCAGATACACCACCTTCGTCTTATTTCCAAGGCTGTCGATGGCAGTAAAACTGAGGTAGTTGGGATTTTTTATTGGATCATATTCAACAGGTTGGTCTTTATCAAGCTTTGCAATAATATGGACAAACTTTCCTTCTTTTTTTCGGGCAGAGGCAATGCTGTCGTAAGTTGAAAAATCAACCGCATAAGTAAGAAGACCCACGATGAGCGCTGCAATTCCTACCAGAATAATGATGTGCGTCTTTTTCATCTTTTTTATTCTTGCGCAAAGGTAATCTAAAACCTCGTTGTTTGTGGGGTAGTTCAGGCAATTTTGCATTTTGATAAGGTACAGGTGCTAAATTTGTGGCCTTTTAAGTACAGATTATGGCCGACTTGTTGAATTTTGACCCCAACCAGGTGAGTAATCCGGAAAATAATCTTTTCGGTTTACCCTTTACAGAAGAAGATGCCCGGTTGGTTATATTACCCATTCCCTGGGAGGTAACAGTGAGTTACCGGTCTGGAACGGCCCGGGCGCCGGAACATATGATGGGGGCGAGTATGCAGGTTGATTTGTATGATCGCGAATACCCGGATTGCTGGCGCGAGGGAATTTATATGCGCCCTACCGATCAAAAAATCCTTACCAAAAGCGATTACCTCCGGAAGGAAGCCGAATTATACATCAATTATATATCTCATGATGGAAAAATTGAGGACAATCGGTTTATGATGAAAATCCTCCGGGAAATTAATGAAGGAAGTGCTTTTTTAAATGAATGGGTTTATCAGCAAACGACCGACCTGCTACAAAGGGAAAAATTGGTAGGTTTGCTCGGTGGCGATCACAGTTCACCGTTAGGTTTTTATAAAGCCATTGCAGATAAATATCCCGAATTTGGTATCCTGCAGATAGATGCCCACTGCGATTTGCGGGAAGCTTTTGAAGGATTTAAGTATTCACACGCCTCAATCATGTTCAATGCGTTGGAGCAGATTCCTCAGGTAAAAAAGCTGGTACAGGCAGGAATCAGGGATTATAGTGACAGCGAAATGATGCTGATTCAATCGGGCAATGGCCGTATATCCACTTATTTCGATCAGGATATCCGCAACCGGATCTATGAAGGGGAAATCTGGAGCGGCATCGCCGATGAAATTGTACAACAGCTACCCCCATTCGTTTATATTAGTTTTGATATTGATG
>Ga0116193_1002038_pt1 | contig 15764 bp, 14 predicted proteins | sample AD_UKC115_MetaG_FD_89892 | JGI IMG/M metagenome (GOLD analysis project Ga0116193, IMG submission 89892) | Active sludge microbial communities of municipal wastewater-treating anaerobic digesters from Hong Kong - AD_UKC115_MetaG | ecosystem: Engineered > Bioreactor > Anaerobic > Digestate... | reverse complement strand
GCCTGCAGCCAGCGTCCTCGGCGTGTTGATTGGCCAGCATCGCGGCGGCAAGTCACTGCATACCGGCGGCCGGCATTGGCTGCGCCGCCAACATGCGGCACGCTGGTTGATCCGGCGTATCAAGCTGGCGCACCGGCTGTTCGCCCGCATCCCGGCGCTAGCCGCCCTAGCCGCATGAACGCCGTCGCAGCGCATGCGCCGGGCACGCTGGACATCGGCATCGGCGGCCTGTGGGTGCGCCTCCGCACCGATTCGCCCAGCTTCGTCGCCGAAATGTCCAGCCGTTTCGCCGGTTTCCTGGGACACGCGTTGAAGCCCGACCACGTGTTCGACGTTGAGCTGATCCCGTTCCCCGAAGACGACGATCATGCAGGCGTCGACGCCCACGAAGATGCCGTCCAAGTCACCCGCAACGGCCAGCTATGGCAGGTCCGCCGCGGCGACTTCTTCGCCCAATGGGATCCGCGCCTGCGCCACGGCCATGCGCGCATGGTACCCAGCCCCTACTCGCTGGATTCGGTGATCCGCATCCTCCACACGCTGATCCTCGCCGAACAGGGCGGCATGCTGATGCATGCGTCCAGCGTGGCCTGGGGCGGCCGCTCTTTCGTGTTCACCGGCGTGTCCGGCGCGGGCAAGACCACCATTTCGCGCCTGTGTCCGCCGGATGCGCACATCCTCACCGACGAGATGTCGTTCATCCGTCCGCAGGAGGAGGGCTACTTCGCCCATGGCACACCGTTCTCGGGCGAGTTGGGCCGCCCCGGCGAGAATCTCAATGCGCCGTTAAGCGGCGTATTCCTGCTAGCGAAGGGGCCGGAGAACCGCATTGACACGCTTTCGCCCGCCGAGGCGGTGCGCGCGCTGATGGCCAATATCCTGTACTTCGCCCGAGACGATGCGCTGACCGCCCGGGTGTTCGACAATGCCATTGCCCTGGCCGAATGTGTACCGGTGCGCAGGCTCACCTTCTACCCGGACGCCCACGTCTGGGACTTCATCGGCAGACACGCATGAACGAAGCCCCACTCTATCTGTTGCGCGAACACAATGTGGCCGCACGCCGCATCGGCGACGAACTGATGATCATGTCGGCCAAGGATTCCGCCTTGTTCAGTCTGAACGAGACCGCCGCCATTCTATGGGAAGCCGCCGATGGCAACACCGCGCTTGCGGATATCGTGGCGCGGGGCATCTGTCCGCTGTTCGACATCGATGCCGATACAGCCCTGCGCGATGCCCGCGAAACCGCCGAAGGTTTGGCCAAGCACGGTATCCTGCAATTGTCCCCGCACCCCTTCGGTTCCGCGAGCTGACCGCCATGAGCCGCTTGATGCACGAAATGGGAACACGCGCGCTGCAGTTGGGAATTCCGCTCAGCGTGCAGCTCGACCTCACTTACCGCTGCAACGAGCGCTGCGTCCACTGTTACCTGGACCACGAAGATCACGGCGAGATGAACACCGCCGAGATCCTGGGTCTGCTGGATCAGATGGCGGCGGCTGGCGTGTTCTTTCTCAACATCAGCGGCGGCGAGATCTTCATGCGCCAGGATCTGTTCCAGATCGTGGAGTACGCCCGCAAATTGCAGTTCTCGGTGAAGCTGAAGACCAACGCGGTGATGATCCGCGCCGCCAAGGCCAGGCGCATCGCGGAGCTGGGCGTGGATTCCGTGCAAATCAGCCTGTATTCGCACGATGCCGTTACCCAAGACGAAATCACCAAGCTGCCAGGCTCGTTCAAGCGCACCATCGAAGGTGCTCGCTTCCTGCGCGATGCGGGAGTCAAGGTGACCTTCGCAAACGTGCTGATGAAGCAGAACGCCGACCATTACAAGCAAGTGCAGGCGTTGGCAGACGACATGGGCGTGGGCTACACGGTCGATGCCACCATCACCCCAATGATGGACGGCGACCGTTCGATCCTGAACCTTAATATGGACGAACAGCGCCTGTCCGGGATCATGCGCGATCGCTCCCTGCTGGGTGATCAGGCCGACAATATGCTGGCACCGCCCAGCGGCCCCACCCCGTTGGAAGAAGCCTACAAGACCTTGCCCTGCAGCGCCGGCCACACCGCCTGCTACGTCTCGCCCTACGGCGACGTGTATCCCTGCGTGCAGTTCCCCTACAAGGTGGGTAGCGTGCGCGAGTCGCGCTTCATCGACATCTGGCGCGATTCGCCGCAGTTGAATGAAGTCCGGGCGATCCGCGTTTCCGACCTGCAAGGCTGCTCGTCCTGCGTGCACGGCAGCAGTTGCACGCGCTGCCCGGGTCTGGCGTACTTGGAAGGCAACATGCGCGGCCCGTCGATCCAGGATTGCGAGAAATCCTATGCGCGCACCGGGGTCCCGTCGAAGAACCTGCAGCAGAAGAAATTGCGGACGATTCCGCTGGCGTTGGCGCCCTGATCCATCCGGCGGATCGCCCCCGCCCTAGCGTGGGCCCATCTCCGTCAATCGGCCGCCTTCCAGCCTCAGCACCCGATCCGCAAGCGCCAGACTGGCCGGACGGTGGGTGATCAGTATCACCGTGCGCTGCTTCAGCACGTCATGGCATTCGGCGATGAATTCGAGTTCCGCGGCCGGGTCGAACATCGCCGTCGCTTCGTCCAGCAACAGGATCTGAGGATCCTTCAAAAGCGCGCGCGCCAGCGCGATGCGCTGCTTCTGCCCGCCGGATAGCTTCACGCCTTGGTCGCCCATGACAGTGTCGTAACCCTGCGGCAGGGCCACGATGAAGTCGTGCGCGCGCGCCGCGCGCGCCGCGCGTTCGATGTCCGCATGGCCGGCGCCCTGCCGGCCATAGGCGATGTTTTCGCCCACGCTGGCGTTGAACAGCAGCACGTGCTGTGCCACCAGGCCGATGTGCTCGCGCAGGCTGCGCGTGCGCAGTTCGCGCAGATCGATGCCGTCGAACAGGATGCGCCCCGCCTGCGGGTCGGCGAAGCGCAGCAGCAGGTGCGCAAGCGTGCTCTTGCCCGCGCCGTTGGCGCCGGTGATCGCCACCGTTTCGCCGGCGGCGATGCGCAATGCCAAGCCTTTCAGCACCGGTTCGCGCCCGGGATAGGCGAAAGTCAGGGCCTCGAACGCTACCTCCCCGCGCGGGCTGCGGAGTTCGCGTTCGCCGCCCGGGGGTTCCGGCGCCTGTCCGAAGGCCAACAGCAGGCGTTCCGCGGCCCCGCGTGCGCCTTGGACCTGACCGTAGACGCTGGCGAGTTCGGCGACAGGTTGGGTCAGCAGGAGACCGTACAACAGCAGGCCTATGAGATCCGACGCGGCCAGTGCGCCCACCGCGACCTGCCGGCTGCCTATCCACAACACCGCCAGCACTACTGCCGCGGCAGCGACGCGCATTAAAGGCCCGATCAATGCCTGCAAGCGGGCCTGACGTAATTGCAGCGCGCGTAGCGCCCCGGCCTGCGCATGAAAGCGCCGACGTTCTACCGGCTCGCCGGAGAACGCCTTGACCACCGGGAGCATCGTCAGGTTCTGTTCCACCAGCGCCGTGCGCTGTGCGTAACCGTCCGCTACCGCCCGACCCAGCGGTCGCAGGCGACGCCCCACCAGCTTTAGCGCCAGATAAACCGCCGGCACCAGCAATGCCAAGGCCAGGCCGATACGCGGTTCGATGCGCAGCATCATGGCCAGCGCACCGGCGCAGGTCAGCAGCAGCGGCAGCAGGGCGGTCAGCATGCCGGTGGCGAACCAACCCAGGCGCTCCACGTCATCGGTCAACAAGGCCATCACATCGCCACGGCGTCGGTCCTGGTGCCAACCCAGCGGTAACGACTGCAGATGATCGAACGCGCGCGAGCAGCCGTCCGCAATCATCGCCGTGGCTGTCGCCTGCATGCGCACGCCCACCAGATACGCGAGCAACGCCTGCGCCGCCACCAGTGCGAACAAGCCCAACAGCACGCCCGCCACCGGCTGCGCGGCAAGCAGCCCAGCCGAGAACCGCGCGGCCAACCAGGGCATCGCCAGCAGCACTGCGCTCTGCACAAGCATCAGCAGCGCCGTCGCGGTCAGTTGCAGGCGGTACGGGCGCAGTAGCGACCCGAACAGCGCACGCGCAGCGGCGGGTTCAGCGGCGCGCATGCATGTTGTCCGTTGTGGCGGCATAGAGCGCGCCCGTACTCCTTGCTGAAAACACCCGCATGCCCTCCTCCCTTCTTCTCGATCCCGCTCGCAAGCAATCGCACGCAGGCGTGGCATGCGCCGCGCTGCATGGATCTTTCACGGCTCGCGCCGCTCCTAGCATTTGCGGGCCAGATCAATAAGCTAACCGATATGCCGCATCCGATCGCCCCGACTCCCGCCGATGACGCCATCCGGCGGCTCGCCGGACACTGTTACCTTGCCCTGCGCACCGGCGACGGCAACCACCTGTCGACGCGGCCCACTGCCGATGCGCTGCGACGCAGCGGCCTGGCCGGCATTCATTCCAACCTCTGCGAACGGCTCGGCGTCGAAACCGATCGCACCAGCGCCATCCAGGGGCTTGGGCTGGTCGTCGCCAACCGGCATCGCTGGGAGTCCTTGCTGGAACTGCTGGCGCTGCTGGAAGCCGAAGGCATCCGGCCCGTACTGTTCAAGGGCGGCGCGCTGCATGCGCGATGGCCGCAGATGCTGGACCTGCGGGTGATGTCGGATTACGACCTGATGGTGCCGCAAGCGCAGGTCGAGCGCTTGCGGCGCCTGGTAGCCCAATTGGGCTATGAGTCCCTGCCCGCGGCATCCTGGCTCACCCAGCGCCTGTCCAAGGGGCTTATGGTCTGGAGGGGAAGCGGCTTCGAGTACCAGAACCTCGACATTCATGCGCGCGTCACCGAACCGCCCGTCTGCGATTCCCTGACCCGCTCGATGCTGTCCAGCGGCGAGCGCGGCAGCGGCGTGCGCATCCCCGATCTCGAGGACTGCGTGTGCATGATCGCCCTACACGTGGTGCGCAGCGGCATGTACAGGCCGTTGCAGGAATACATCGACCTGTTGTGGTACGTGGACGGGATGGACGACGCGCAATGGCGATCGCTGCGCGTGCGCGCGGTGCGGCACCATCTGGCGCCGGCGCTATTCCTGTCGCTGCGGCAGGCCGTCCATTGCCTGGCGCTGGACGAATTGGCCCCGGAGCGGGCCAGAATGCTTGCGGCGCGCATCGCGGAACTGCGGGGCGGTATCGGCCGCCTCAGGATGCACGCCCTGGACTGGCTGGCGCCGCCCGGCTATCCCCTGCATCCCGTCACGTCGCGCAACCGCCCGGCGTTCCGCCGCAGTCTGATCTTGGGCGCGGGCACCGGCTCGCTCTGGCGGGTGGGCGCTGCATTCGTGATGTATGGGGCGGCACGATTCGGCGACGGCCTGTCGCGGGCGAAGCAGGCAGGTGCGACAGCAACCTGAGACAACAGGCGGCCATGCATCACTCAGGGCGCCATCCCGCAGCGAAGCAATAGTACTCGAGCTTCAGTGGTTGTCGTTCTCGACATAGCGCACGAAAGCTCCCGCCGACAGCCCGCGCAGCAGCTTCAGGCGATAGCGCTTCTCCAACTGCGCGCTGTGCCAGCCGGAACTCGGCCAGGCATCGAGCGAGGCCTTCAACGCAGGCAAGTCCAGGTAACGTCCAGCGCTCGGATGCGCTTGCAGGCGCTCCAGTTCCTCGCGAATGCGCGGCAGTTCGCCCGCGACGGACTCGTACCAGTCGGCGCCTTGCAGTCCGCGCGAGCGGCAATCGAGGATCTCGGCCGGCAAGCGATCGGCCATGGCCCGACGCAACAGCCAGCGCGTCTTCCCATCGCGCAGATACTGCGATTCGGGAACCGCCAGGCAGTACTCGACCAGTTCCCGATCCGACGTCGGATCGCGCGGCTCCAACCCCATATGGTTGGCCCCCAGCGAATATTCGCCGATGTCGATCAACTGCAAGGCGCGAATTCGCGTCGATCGTCCGTCCGCCACGTCGCGATAGGTCAGGTCGATGCCGGCGCGCCGCGCGCGCGCGGCGGTGCCCATCTGCGCCATGAACGCCGGGTTGATCGCCGAATAATCGGCAAGGTTCCACCCTCCTCCCCGCCAATTCTTCCACTGCGACCACAACGCCTGCGGCGTCCACGCCGCCAGCGAATGCGCCAGCATCTGCCGCCAGCGCAATCCAGGGTGGGTGCGCTGCAAAGCGCGGGCCTCGTGCTGCCAACGCATCCAGCGTCCGCGCCCGAATAGCGCTGGAAGCAGGGAGCGACCGTCGTACGAGATCGACATGTTGCCGACGCCGCCATTGAGCATCACACGGACGCCCCGTGCAGATGCCAGGCTGCGGATGCGATCGACCCAGACGCCGTTGCAAGCGTTGAGCATCGGCCGATCGAGCGTCTCGATGGCGAAATCCAGACCCTGCATCGGCGACGTCCCGTCGCTGCGCACCAGGACATGCTCGATGTTGGGGTAGCGCGCGGCGACGGCACGCGCGCCGGGCCCTTCGTCGGCATGCGTGCCTGCTCGGGTCCGGTCGGCAAAGCCTTCGCGCGGCACGCTGGTATATGCCAGCAGGGATTGGCCACGGTTCGCCAACTGGGCCGCGGCCACGGCGGCGATCGTGCTGCTGTCGAACCCCGAACTGAGTTCCGCGGCAATCGGGCCGACCGCGCGCAAGCGACGGGCGACCGCGCGTTCCAGACGCTCGGTAAAAGCCTCGACGTAGTCGTCGTCTGTGGGCAACCGCAGCTCGCGCTTGTTGTCGAAGCTGTACCAGGTTTCGATCCGCGTACGGCTATCCTCGACGATCAGGCACTGGCCTGGCATCACCCGATGGATGCCCCGGTACAAGGTCTTGCCATCGAGCATCGGCACCAGGCTCAGGAAGTCGTGCAGGCCTTCCTCGCTGAGTTCGCGCGGCACGCCGGGGATGGCGAACAGCGCCTTCGGCAACGAGGCGAACGCGAGGAAGCCGTCGCCCTGGTACCAGAACAACGGCCGCGTCCCCAGATAATCGCGGGACAGGACCAAGCGGCGGCTGCGCGCATGCCAGGCCGCCAACGCAAAGTCGCCCAGCAGGCGGGGCAGACCGGCGCTTTCCCAGCGCGCCCAGGCATGGAGCGTCAACTCCGCATCGGCCATTTTCCGCAGCCGCTCGGGATCGAGTCCCAGGGCGGCGGCCAGCTCCTCGCGATTGTCGATGCGGCCATCGAACACCAGCGCCCAGCCGCTGTTCGCGTCGACGCAGGGCTGATGGTCGAGGGCGTCCTCTGGCGTGGAGCGCAGCAGCGTCCGCACGAAACCGGCGCTGCCCATCGACCGGCAATGCCGGGCGTCCATGCCGTAGGGCGACAGCACGTTGAGCATGCGCTCCAATACGCCCTTGTCGACCATCCCTTGGTCGTGGCGAACGATGCCCGCGATCGCCGTCATCGTGCGTGCGCGCTCGCGAACGGCGCCGTCAACAGTTCGCCAAGTTGCTCGAACATGACACCCGGGACCTGCTCCGGATGCCGCACGACACAGGCATGGCGGTAGAAACGGCTGACGTCCTGGCCGGTTCCGATGGCCAGCAGGTGCACGGGACTGGCTTCGATCCCGGCGATGACCTGGCGCAGGTGGTGTTCGAGGTAACCGCGTCCGTTGGCTTCCGCGGTTGCGCGGTCGAACGGCGCACCATCGGACAGCACGATCAGCAGCTTGCGCGGCTCGCGGCAGCGCAGCAGACGGCGCGCCGCCCAGTGCAGCGATTCGCCGTCGATATTCTCGTGGCCGAAACCGTCCCGCAGCATGAGTCCGAGCTGCCCGCGCGCCTGCCGCCAAGGCTGCTCGGCGCGCTTGTAGACGATGTGCCGCAGCGCATTGAGGCGGCCGGGCATTGCGCCGGCGCCCTGTCCGCGCCAATGACCGGCAACCGGATTGTCGTCGCCGAACCGCGTGGTGTAGCCGAGGACTTCGCAGCGGATATTGCACAGCTCCAGCGAATGAACGGCGAGGTCGATCGCCAATGCCGCCATCAAACGGCGTTGCGCGTGCATCGAGCCGGACTGATCCACCAGCAGGCTGACGCAAGCCTCGGGCATGGCCGACTCGTCCTCGACGCGAAAGATCGCCTGATCGCCGGCGGGTCCCAACAACCGGCCCAGGCGTCGCGGGTCGAGCAAGCCTTGCTGTTGATCGAAGCTCCAACGGCGCAACTGCATCGCCTGCAAGCGCCGTTGCAGCCGATGCGCCAATCGCCTGACCCGCTGGCGGTCGGGCACCAGCAACTGGCGCAATGCCTGCTCATCGCCTGCTTGCAAGTAGCGGCTTGCGGGCAGTTCTTCATCCCATCGGCGAGCATGGACCCGGTAGTCCGGGAACAATCGCTCGACGAGCACCTGTTCCGGGGACGCATCCGGCTCGTCGCCGACATGTTCAACGGTTCCCTCATCAAGGCTGTCGTCGCCATCCATGGGCAACTCGGCCGCACGCTCCCCGGTCTGCGCAGCCGCACGGGCCGCCAAACCGACCACCAAGGAATGAACGGCGTCCGCAAAGGCATCGGGGTCGTCGATGAGTGCTGCAGCAGCCCGCAACCCAACTCTCAAACCGGCATCGTCGAGCTTGGCCGTTTCCGCAAAGGCCGCTTGCGGCCTAGCCGTCCAGCTATTCCACCACCTCGACAAGTGGCGCGGAGGCGGCGGCAAAATAACCATCTCCACGGACTGCCCGGCAAACATGCTCCTTGCGGCGACATACACCGCACGCGCCGTGGCATCGGCAGGCGCCAGCGCATCGAGCGCCTGCAGATTGTGGGCCATCCCGCGCAGATCCCGCCCGGCCAGCGCTTCGACGCGGGCGCGTTCCAGCAACGCAAACCAGGGACGTTGGGATGCATCGAAGCGCCGTTGAATGCGCTCCTCGTGCCAGCGCCGCCAAGCGGCCAGACGGTCGGCATCCGCGCGGCGGTCGGCAATGGCTGGCGGGGCCATGCCATGCGCCGGACCGTCGCGCCGCCCCGGCGCGTAACTGCGCAGCCAGGCTGCGGTGACGGAATCAGTAGAGCGCATCGCGATCGTCGCCGATGGACAGCTCGGCGTTGAAACAACGCTGGAACAGTTCGGCGACCAGGGGACGCTCGGCGGCGTCGCAGCGATTGGCGAACGCCAGCCGGAATGCGGCCGCCACATCGTCGAGCAACTGCAGGTTCTCGGCCCACGTGATCAAGGTCCGCAGCGACATGAGCGTGGACATGTCGCCCTGGCGGTAGGCCTTGCGGCAAAAGCCGGCCAACTGGACCATCGTGCGCAGTTGCTCCGCGTCCAGCGACGGCAACCGCGCCGCGAGCACCGCGAGTTCCCATTCGGCTGGCATGTAGCCCAGTTCGCAGACCACGTGCCAGCGGTCCATCTGCGCCTGGTTCAAGGCCTGGGTGCCCGCATACAGCCCGCTGGCATCGCCCTGCCCGGCCGTGTTGGCGGTGGCGAACAGCCGGAACGCCGGATGCGGTTCGATCACCCGGTTCTGGTCCAGCAAGGTCAGCCGTCCGTTCGATTCCAGCAGCCGCTGGATCACGAACATGACATCCGGTCGGCCCGCGTCGTACTCATCGAAGACTAGGGCCACCGGCCGCTGCAAGGCCCATACCAGGATGCCCGGCACGAATTCGGTAACCTGCTTGCCTTCGCGCAGCACCACCATGTCGCGGCCGATCAAATCGGTGCGGGTGACGTGGCCGTCCAGGTTGACGCGCACGCAGGGCCAGTTCAGTCGAGCGGCCACCTGCTCGATGTGGGAGGACTTGCCGCTCCCGTGAGGGCCGTGGATATAGACCCGCCGCCCATGGGCAAAGCCCATCAGCAAGGCCCGGGTCGCCTCGGGCTCGAAACGGAACGCCGGGTCGATCTCCGGCACATGCTCCTCTGCGCTGTCGAAACCCAGCACGGGCCATGCCGTTTCGATACCGAAGCTCGCCCGCGTATCGCAAAGCCGGTCGGGTTGGCCGTCGAGTATTGTCATTTGCACGCCACCTGGGCAATACGCTCATCCGCCATGAGCATGGCATCCAACAGTGGCTTCAGCTGTTCGTCCATGGCGCCCAGCGACCAGTGGCGCCGGAAGCGATAGATCTCGATGCGCGAGCACAGCGCCAGCAGATCGACCATCACCGCCTGGCGGGGCCGGTACCAATACGCCATGTAGGGCCGGTACAGCGCGGTCAGGCAGACGTCGAAGGCACTGCCTCCGGACAGCTTCTCCAGACTGGGCGCCGTGGGTTCGGGACTGGACTCCAGGAGCACCAGCGCGTGCAACGGTTCGGGATCTGCGTCCGTCTCGCTGCCGCCATCGCCGAGATAGAGCTGGTATTTGTCGGTGCCACTGAGATCCTGCACCAGGTCGCCCGGATCGCAGCTCAGGTGTTCGGCGGCGTCCTGCCAGAGCTTGAGCTTGCGCGGCCCGGGAAATACCAGGGGCTGCCGCTGGTCCAGCCGCAATGCCGAAACGTCGTCGGACACCAGTCGCAATCCGTACCTGAGGTGCAAGGTGGCCGACAACGTCGACTTGCCCGCTCCCGATGGCCCGGTGAACGCCCAGATCCCGTTGGCCGCGCGCACCGCGCTGACGTGCAGGGGGAGCCGGCCACGTTGGTGGAGCGCCGCACCCATGGCGCTGCCGAGCAGGTACAGGCGCACGTCGGCGTCCCGTCCCGGACGACCGTCGCGCCGCAGTTGGCGGTCAACGACGATTTCCCGACCGTCGCGAACGTGGAGCCTGCACACCTCGGGGATGGTGATCAAACAGGCCCGGTCATTGGCTTCGAACCAGGCGGACTGGTGCTGAACGTCATCGAGCTGCTCGGGTACATCGCCGAGGCGGATCAGCAGGTCGGCCGGGGCGTCGTGCGGGCTTGCCTGCAATTCGGGAAGCTCGATTTCTGACGCCACGGCCAAGCCGTAGACACGATATGAAAATGCCGGCTTCATGGACTCCTTGTACCATCATCGCAGGCGTCGCTGGCCTGGTCATGCGCCTTCTCTCGGAACCGCCTCAACCTCAACGCGCGCTGATGCTCGGGCGCATTCTGGCCCAGCGTGGTCCGGCCCCGCATGTAGTCCTGCTCGAAGGGCACCTTGAGCCATGCGCTTTCGCCCCCTCGGGCGTATACGTATCTGCGGAACTGCACCGTCATCTCGCGCCTACGCTGGAATTCCCGCGTCTCCCGCTCCAGGTCGGGGAAACTCGCCGCCGCCTCCACTCGGGGCCGCAAGCTTTCGATGTCGTGCCGGCGAATCGGCGTGATCATCACGAACGGCTCGTCCGCCGCGAACACCACGCTGTGCCCGGGGCGGGTGAACTTCCAGTTCATCGTGAATGGCGCCACTGCCCAATCCGTCTCGACCACCCCCTCCAACGCGGCAATGCCGTCCTTGGGGTGATTGGCAGGACCACGTACCATTAGATTGAACGAAGCCGGCGTGCGGAACAGATAGCCGACATCCCAAGTCAGGATGCCGTAACCGAAGATGCTGGATGCAATCGGTTCGCAGTCGCCTAGCGGTTCGATCCTCAAGGCATCCTTGCCGTCCCCGCCATCCCAAATCGCCTTGAACGGCTGCGGATTGAGCAGGAACCAGCCGAACTGGTTGGCGATCAGCAACGGCAGGCAGCGCTTGGCGAAACCGCCGGCGGTGGCGTTCATCCACTCACGCATCACGGCGGCGGGGACGATCTTCGGCGTGCGATCCGGCGCATTCAGACGCAGTGCAAGCAACTCCATGGCGGCGTCCGATGACTGACCTTCAATGCAACCCGGCAACTCGTCAGACCGCATCGACGCCGCCTCCTGTCGCCGGCTGATCGGCACTACTACACCCGGTGCCGTGCAACCCTGGTAGCGAGACGAAACATGCGATCACGGTATACCGGCTGAAACTCTCGCCGCCGACCACCCTGATTTTCCCCGCAGCGGTCCACGCATGGGCGGAAAATCCGTGTTCTTGTGAATCCAGCGCGACGCCGAAGCACACGCAATGCGGTATTCGGTACAGGACCAGCAACAGACAAGCGGTCAACGCCTGCGGGTAGCAGTTGGCGCCCCAAGGCACGTAACGCGCGGCCAGACGGACTGCCTGTCCGATCTTCGCTGCGCGCTTCTGTTGATCTTCGGTGACCAAGGGGATGCACGCCATTTTGCCATACGCCACTCCCAGCAGCGAAGCCAAGCGCCGAAACGACAGCATATCGATCGATAAACGGCACAGGCTCAACATCAACCAGACCGGCACCAGCCATAGCAGCACGAAGACCGGCTTCCCGAAGCCCGAGCGGAGTCTGCGAACCAGCGCACGCATGACGCGCGATCAGGCCGATTCGATCAACTTCAGCCTGATCAGTTCCTCGATGAACGCGCCCACATCCACGGCGCACCGTTCGCGCTCGACGTCGTAATCGGCCATGACGCCGTCGACCAGCTCGTCCATGGACTTTGGCTCGGCGAGCAGTTCCCAGATGAACGTGCCGACGCCGCCGATATTGTAGTAGTTGCCCGCCTGGATGCTCATCATGACCAGGTCGTCATCCACGTTGGCGGACAAAATATCTGTGTTGCGCCTGTATACCGCGTTCGAACTCATAACGTCGTCAATCCGTATTGTTCAATCTAGGGGCGGTCGCGGCGATACCACGCATCGACCACCTCGACGAGCCGGCCGCATCCATTCCGGATCATGTGCCTGGTGTTACCCGCCCATGAAAAAAACACGCCTCCTGACGGAAGCGTGTTTTCAGTCTCAACAGAAATCTCAGCGCAGGCTACAACCCAGCCTCACGACGGAGGGGGGAACGAAGTATTGTTCTGGAACGGCAGCACGTCGGAGTTTGGCGAACTACCGCTCTGGGTCTTCTCAGCGATCGAACCCAGCAGCTCGACGCTGGGCTGGACATAGGCTCTCTTGATATCGGACATCTGACGTCCCCCTATAAGATTGGCGACTGATTGGAACATGCACTTGCAGGATCTGCAACTTTCGGGCCGACTATACCCGAGGTTCCGGCGATGCCGCAAGAGCCCCTCCGGTATCCGCAACTCCGTACCGCGCGAGTCAAGTCATGGCTCTACCGGGAAGCCGGAAGCGTCAGAAACCGGACCCGCGCCGATGCCATTGCCGCTCCGGTAGAAATACGCCTGCTTCTCGAACAATTGGGCATAGGCCCCTCCCCTCGCCATCAGTTCGTCATGGGTGCCCGCCTCGCGGATGGCGCCTTCTTCCAGCACGTAGATGAAATCGGCCTGGCGAACCGTGGACAGCCGGTGGCTGATGACCAGCGCCGAGCGGTCGCCGATCAGCGACCTGAAATCCCTGAACAGGTCGAACTCGACCGCAGGATCGAGCGCGCTGGTCGGCTCGTCCAGCACCAGGACGCGGGAGTCGGCGGCGAAGGCGCGGGCCAGCGCGATCCTCTGCCATTGCCCGTGGCTGAGTTCCGCGCCGCCGTCGAACATGCGCGTGAGGCGGGTGTCGTAGCCTTGCGCCATCGACTGGATGAAGCCGTCGGCCTCGGCCTTGACCGCCGCCTCGCGGATGCGCGGCGAGTCCGCCGGCAACCGGATGTCGCCGATCCTGATGTTCTCGTTGACCGTGCTGGCGTAACGCGCGAAGTCCTGGAAGATGACGCTGAAGACGCGGCGGTATTCCGCAAGCCCGAAGTCGCGGATATCGCGGCCATCCAGGGTCACGCGCCCCGCCGACGGATCGTAGAGCCGGCACAGCAGCTTGATCAGGCTGGTCTTGCCGGAACCGTTCGCGCCCACCAGCGCGACGATCCTGCCTGGCGGCATGTCAAGGTCGATGCCGTGCAGCACCTGCCGCTGCGTGCCGGGATAGGTGAAGTCCACCTGCTCAAGGCGCAGGCGCATTGCCGTCGGCGCAGGCAGCGCTGCGGGCAAGGCCGGCTCCTGCAAGACCGGGCGGATGTCGAAATACTCGAACAGCTGGCTGAGATAGAGGTTGTCCTCGTACAACTGGGAGGTTTGCTGGACCAGCTCCTGTCCGATCGACTGCACGCGCTGGAACACGACCAGGAACAGCGCCAGGTCGCCCATGCTGTGGCGGCCCTGCGCCGTCCGGAAGGCCAGGTAGCCCAGCGCGCCGAAGAACGCCGCCGTGGCAAGCGTGGCGACCAGGCTTTCAAAGCCCGCCCGCCGCCGCCCGATACCCAGTTGCTCGGTGCGGATCGTGTCGCGCAGGCGCGTGTACTGGCAGCGGAAGAACTCGCCCAGCCCGCCGGTGCGCAGTTCCTTGGCATGTATGTCGGCGGTGATGAGCCAGTCGAGATAGGCGGCCTCCCGTTCCATGTGGGTGCGCCGCCGGCGCCAGTCGTACATCCTGCGGGTGAAATGCAGGCGCACCAGCAATGCCGGCGTCAGCACCATGGCTAGGATCAGCAATACCAACCCATTCACCGACCCCAGCAGCGCAACCGCGCCCGCCAGCAGCAGACCATTCTTGGCCAGCATCAGGATATTCGAAGCCACTTGCGCAGGCCGTTGCCCGCCCGACATCCGCGCGCGCTGCAGGGTGTCGAAGTAGCGCGGGCTTTCGAAGAACGACAGGTCCAAGCGGATGGAATGGGCCTGGATCATGCCGTTGACGTGATCGGCCAAGCGCAGCCCCTGTGCCTCCCGCATGAACCCGGATAAGGCCCGCGCCAGCAGGTAGGCCAGCGAGCAGGCCGCCGTGAGGACCACCGCATGCACCACCGGCCCAATGTCGATCCGCCCTGGCGAAGCGGCGGCGGCCACGCCGGACACGGCATCCACCAGCCCCTTGATGAGATAGAGCGTCAGCAGCCCGAAGACGATCTCGGCCACGATCCCCGCCGCACCCAGCACCGCCCATCTGGGCGAGCTTGCCCAGAGCAGCGCCAGGATGCGCCGTGCGGCTTTCAGCGGGGCTGCGATCTTCGGGGTATCGGCCATGGAGGCGCTAATTGTTCAGTCCCGGCGCTGGCTGCAATGCGCTCAAGCCTTGTAGTAGTCGCGATACCAGCGCACGAAGTTGGCCACGCCTTCCTCCACCGGCACCACCGGGCAGTAGCCGACGCCGGCGATGAGATCGGACACGTCGGCCTCGGTATCCGGCACGTCGCCGGCCTGCAAGGGCAGCATCTCCATCTTCGCCTTGCGGCCCAGGCAGTCCTCGAGCACTTCGATGTAGCGCAGGAGTTCCACCGGCTGCTCGTTGCCGATGTTGTAGAGGCGGTACGGCGCGACGCCGCTGGTGGCGGGATCGGGCTTTGCGCCCGACCAATCCGGGTCCTTGCCGGGCACTCGGTCCAGCGTGCGGATCACGCCTTCCACGATGTCGTCGACATAGGTGAAGCTGCGCTTGTGCCTGCCATGGTTGAACACCCGGATCGGCTCGCCGGCCAGGATCGCCTTGGTGAACAGGAACAGCGCCATGTCCGGCCTACCCCAAGGGCCGTACACGGTGAAGAAGCGCAGGCCGGTAGTCGGGATGCCGTAAAGATGCGCATAGGCATGCGCCATCTGCTCGTTGGCCTTCTTGCTGGCCGCATACAGGGTCAGGGGGTGTTCGGCGGACGCGTGCTCGGAGAACGGCATGGCGGTATTGGCGCCATAGACCGAGCTGGTCGAGGCATAGACCAGGTGCTCCACGCCGTGATGCCGGCATCCTTCCAGGAGATGCAGGAAACCGGTGACGTTGCTGGCGACGTATACATGCGGATTCTCCGCCGCGTAGCGCACGCCGGCCTGCGCCGCCAGGTTGATCACCCGGTCCGGCTTGTGGGCGGC
>Ga0116193_1002035_pt1 | contig 15777 bp, 12 predicted proteins | sample AD_UKC115_MetaG_FD_89892 | JGI IMG/M metagenome (GOLD analysis project Ga0116193, IMG submission 89892) | Active sludge microbial communities of municipal wastewater-treating anaerobic digesters from Hong Kong - AD_UKC115_MetaG | ecosystem: Engineered > Bioreactor > Anaerobic > Digestate... | reverse complement strand
CAGTCAGCCCAGCATACAGATCAGCAATGCGACGACCACTGTGACCGAACGGATTGTAACCCAAGTATTTGTCACAGTAGTAAGCCATCCACATGAAATCATAAGCAGGATTATCGCTAACAAAAACAATACGATCATCAAAAGAATCCAGCCAATTTTTCAAATTGTTGAAAACCTCACTGTGATCAAATGGAACAGCATCGGCCTCAATGAATGGAACTGCCGGGTTGTTCTTGTTGGGGGTTGCCGGCCAAAGAACACCATGGAACTCCATGTCAGACTGGAGGTCAATACATCCAAACTCAGTCATTCGTCCAGAGTAGGGTGAAATTCCGCCCTCACCCTCAACATCTACAATAATAAATCTCGTCATGTATGGAACTATAACACAAAAATACTAAAAACGAAAGCAAAGAGTGAATTTTTTTAAAAAATAATCAAATCACTTATTCAAACCATTGCCGGATCGATTGCATACAGCAAGTATCGTTTTTACATGAGTGAACAGTCTCGATGTTTACTCTCTTGTATAAACCGTATCCATTTGAAAACACTGGAGGTTCAACAATAGTCCTGCTTTTTTTGGCTGTATGACGGTTCGTATATTCTGAAAAATTATTCAAATCAGAATATTTGACATAATCAAAAACAGGTTTAACATTATAGTTATTCTCATCTGTAGAATTATAGAAATATGTTAAACCTTCAGTATCACGCTCATCATAAATAACGCCAATACCATCATCTAAGTGAATATTAGCAAATTTTGAATAATCATCATGAGGAACTGAACCAGTGGGCATGTTTTTTAATTCCCCATTATTGTAATCTGTTTCATCTGGTCGACTGATAACAAAATTTTCAAATTTGACTGATTCTTCCCCAACTGGATAATCTTTATCGAACGTTTCTACCGCACTCACATGAGTATAATTCTCAGAAATGTGTTTCAACAAATTACCAATTTCTCTTTTTCTTTGAGCTGGGGGTTTGTCTTTCGTGACCGCCGCAAAATTTTTGTCTAAATAGGTTGCCCATTGTACAGTGGTTAAAGTCGCCTTGCCGTTTTTGTTAATATAGACTAAAGATGAACGCATTCCCATTGGTAACTCCAAATATTTAAAATTCTTGTCAGAATTTCTAACTTGAAACTGAAATAGTCGAAGAAAAAGGAGGCGGAGCAATATCTCCCACTCTCCACGAGCGGGCGCTTTCCGTAAGCTATTCTCCGTGGTGGAGCAGTCAGGTTTTTCAACAACATTAAAAATGTTGCGGCTAACCATACCGCCATAGACCGTGAACGCACTGGATCCTGTACGAACTAGCCCTGCCCCATTATTTAAATTTTTGAAAATGGCTGCCCCGCTTGGATTCGAACCAAGATTAACTTCACGTCTTCCGAGTCAGAGTCGGAGATGTTGCCAATTACACCACGGGGCAATAGACAATAGTATCGCGTGCGGGAGTCGAACCCGCGTTCTTCTCCGTGAGAGGGAGACGAGATGACCGGACTACTCTAACGCGACAAACCAGGTGTTCTGCTAAGAACTTCATTCAAACTTTCAAAATGTTGTGTTTTTCGCCACGCGTAATCACACTGTTATCATACTCATTTGAACTACGGGAATCGGCACCCGACCTCCTGCGTAGATGGGACAGGATTCGAACCTGCGAACCTAACGGGCTGGTGTGTAAAACCAGTTGCTTTAACCACTTGCATACCCATCCATGTTTGAAAATTGCTTTCAAGAGCCTAATATCCGATTCGAACGGATGACCTGCCGCTTACTAGGCGGCTGCTCTACCACTGAGCTAATCAGGCAATGTGGATCACGACAACCAACTTATGTCCATCCACTCTAAACTTAACATCCGCCGTGGTAACGAAATGTTGAAATTCAGTTGATGACTATTCAATCATCTGGTTTAACCAAGTCATTGTCTGCACCCTCGGGAGCAACCCTTCAAACAATCGCACAAACGCTACTCGAAAATCTCTAGAATTTTTTCGAAACGCACCAACCGTTGCGTCAAATTTCTCGGGCAGGTTGGTTTTCCTTGGTGAGCTCCTCGGGTAGGAATCGAACCTACACCTTTCTGATTCAAAGTCAGACTGCCGGCAACCAGTGCAGCGCCGAGGAATAACGCGGAGTTAAAATTATTTTACCGAACTTGTGCGCCGTCAGGGACTCGAAACCCGAACTCGAGTATTAAGAGTGCGCGGCTCTAACCAACTGTGCTAACGGAGCATAATGAAATGTCATATTGAATTATTAGAAAAAGAGCGTCATACCAGATTCGAACTGGTGCTCTCAGTTTGGAAGACTGATGTGCTAACCATTAAACACTAATGACGCAGTGCTAACATTGCCGCATGAACAGAGTAATGCGCTCTATCGTCGGTTCCCACTGTCCGCATCGACAGTAGTTAGCGTTGAGAAAAACTTTGATACATTTTTGAAAAACAGTTTTCGCTCCACCACATGCGTATCGTAAAGTTTTACTTTTCTAAGTATTCAGGCGCATGTCACTCATGCTACCCCAAGTCGACAGCCTTATATTCTCCTGTGCTTATTTCTGTGTGATTATTGGCTGCTAAACCATTCATCTTTGTCCCCCCGGGGAATTTCGAAATCCCGACCCGCTGATTAAAAGTCAGCTGCTCTTCCTCTGAGCTACGGAGGGAGGCTTGGTGAAAAGCTTAACTTTTCCCCGCGCTTTTTTCAAATTGAAGAAAAGACTTTTTTAAAAAGTCTTTTCTTCGTGAACCCTGCGCGGCTATTCGCCCGTGAGGGCGTTCGTCCGGCAGGATTAAAAACTATTGTTTATTTATCAAAAATCTTTCAATAAGACAACTTTATCAAAAATCTCGCTAATTGTCAACATTAATTGAAAAATTTCTTCCCAACCGCGAGTGTCAGCCCAAACATTTTTAATCTTGGAGAAAAATTCATCGCGCAGCATGATTAATTTTTTCTGGTTTTTTTAAATCTGCCATAATTTTTCCAAAACGAATTTTATCGACAGCAGATAGCCCATCTCGGTCATGCCCCAAGAAAACCACTCGGTCAGCATCAGACAATTGAGACCAAGTTTTTTGAAAATGTCCCGGCGCCGCTCAGCCACGTCGAAGCTTGAGATAGTTTCTGGTGTGACGATTTGCAGTTTCATTCAGTCCATCTACCTTGTGAATTAATGTGCCCACATCTGCACTTTTTTCTGGATTGATTCGTAGCCATGAATGTCCAACATCATACACCACGTCGCCTTCCTCGGTGGCTACATCATTTTTTGAAACTGGCAGAATTCCCAAAAATTCAACATTCCAATCTCTGTTTCCACGAGGAGCCAGAGAGTTGGAAAATTTCACCACTTCGCAAGAATTCACTTCTGCACAAATTTTGCCGGCGTCATAGGCTGCCACACAGAAACGAACAGTGTCGCTGTGCGCCCATCTCCATCCCCAGCTCGGAACATCAATTTCTGGAAAACTTTCACGAATCACTCTGGACGCATCATCTAGAGAAAAATTTTGAAAAAATTTATCAATTGGAACTTCTGCATTCGTCAATTGCGGCGAAACAGAAAAGCCGTTGATCCAGCTCCAGGCCTTCGGCAGCAGTGCAGCATCGAATTCAATACGTGTTTCGTAGGCTTCCGCAACAACACGAGCTCCACGGACTGCTGAAATCCCCTGTGATTTTAGATCATTTTTCACATCTTCCCAAAGAAAATGCTCCAAGTCTTTTTTTGCTCGCGCAAAATTTTCTTCAGCTTGTTGTCGAGTCAACATTCTGTACTCCCATTTTTTACAATTCTGTCCCATTGGCACCCCCGGTAGGATTCGAACCTACGACACAGAGCTTCTCCAACCTTCGATACCAGCTCGAAAGCTCGAGAAGGCTCCTGCTCTATCCCCTGAGCTACGGAGGCAAGATTTTCTCGCTATCGAAATATTAGCACACCATTTTCCAAAATGTCAACAGTCATTTCCGAATTTTTTGAAATCGGTGGACGAGGCGGGAATCGAACCCGCGTCAGTCGCGGAACCTAAGCGACACGGCCAGTCTGTAACGACGTCCTGTTCTGTTACAAAAAACGCTGCAAGAAAGAGGCGTGATCTTTAGTCGCGCCGTAGTCCAAATCTGCGAAATAATTTTTCAAAACAACATCTTCAACCCTTTTTTGCAGTTCTGCATTCCAATCTTTAATCACAAAGATACGCTCAGAAAGAGGCAATGATCGCACTTTACTCAATTCTGTGTCGGTGCAGTATTTGGGAAATCTTTTGGTAAGAGATGTCTTTTTAGAAAAAGATTCTGAATTGACGTCCATATTCTGAGCTAGGTCTTTCAGCGCATCTTCTTCGGAATTCCAGTGTTGCAGGCGGCACTTTTTAAGTTGCGCCTTGCACGGACAAAAAAACTCCGTCTTCAGATTCGTGAACTTTTTATTTTGTCATATTTCAGGGCCTCCAATTAATTTTTTTCTAAACACGAGGAGAGGTCTAGTCGCAAACACCTTCGTTTTCATTAAAGAAAATTTTCAAAGTTTTGGCATTGTCCTGCAGCGAAACAATAACATCTTTTGCTTTCCATGTAGAGAACACCGTTCCATCTGGCCCGATTAACTCAATTCTTGTTACATCATTAGTGGGCACATTGCTTATCATTTTAAAATCCTTTCAAAAAAATGCAGAAACGACAGAATTCGAACCTGCGGCTGGGAGGGTGTGCTTATTTACCATACGTAGACATTCCCCTGACGCCTCTATATGTCAACTCTATCCAGTGCTAATCTTGCCGTTCGAACAATGTAATGTGTGTTGTTCTCGGTGTCCACTGTCCGCATCGACAGTAGTTAGCGTGAGACAAGTGCCCCCATTCGGATTCGAACCGAAGACCCGCTGATTAAAAGTCAGCTGCTCTAACCAACTGAGCTATAGAGGCATATACTCTGCGCGGCTATTCGCCCGTGAGGGCGTTCGTCCGGCAGAGCCAAAACTATTTCACTATTGAAATTTCAAAAATCGTTCAACAGAAAATACTTTATTAAATTTTTGAAATGTTGTCAACTCTAATCAAAAGCCTTTACGAATTTTATTGGCCTGCTTCAACAATTCTTGTGCTTTAGCTTCTAATGCGGCCGCTTTTGATTCTGTCTCTTCTCGTATTTGTGAATATTCAGAAATTTCATCAAGAGTTTGTGCGACATTTTCGCGTCTAGTTCCACCCCGCATAAAATCATCACTGCCGCAAACTTCTACGTCAAAGTGGCTTCGAATCCATTCATCAATAAGATAATGATCGCCAACGCGCTGCAGATTACCACCAAGATATACAGCCGACCAATCATCACTTCCTTGATATATAACTACTTAACCCATAATCATTCTTCCTTACATCATCGTTAACTTGATTATTTTACCAAACCATTGTCCTTCAAGCAGATATATCAAAACAATAGCTTTTATAAATATTTTGAAAAGGTATATCTTAAAATTTTAAAAACGTCGCTATCAAAAATATTCATACAATCGTGCACAGAAAAACACAGAAAACACCTAAGCGCACCCCCGGAGAGGTTCGAACTCCCGTCACGCGGTTCCGAAGACCGCTGCTCTGTCCCCTGAGCTACGGAGGCAAAATTTCCGAACAAATTTTTTGTTTTAAAACCCACACAATATGCTCTTGTTCAAAATTTTATTCAGTTGTGAACTTACTCTTCCAGCTCAGTCAATTCTTGAATCAGCGACCCAAAATCGATGAATTGCATATGTTCATTAACTTGATCAGATTCATCAACATAAACATATACGATTTGAACGTCCTCAAAAGCGCAAGTTTCGCAGAACCCTCCAAACAATTTTGCGCCCCTGGTAGGACTTGAACCTACAGGCCTCATCATTCGTAGTGATGCGCTCTATCCAATTGAGCTACAGAGGCAATGTCTTTAATAAGAGTGCCCGTGACAGGAGTCGAACCTGCATGGCCATAGCCACTGGTTCCTAAGACCAGCGCGTATACCGGTTCCGCCACACGGGCATGGGGTGGATAACCGGGTTCGAACCGGCAAGTCCGTAGGACACGAGGGTCACGGCCTCGCGCGTTTTCCAATTTCGCCATATCCACCATGTAAACCAGAGTTTATTTATGTTTTAAATTCTAAATAATGATCTTTTGATAAAATTTTTTACTGCTATTTTATAAAATTCACTGAGAAAACGCAATGATCTTCAGTCAATGATCTTCAGTCATTGCGATGAATCAGCGCTTCTTCCTAACATACTCTAACACAGTCATTTTACTAACAACGCCCCTTCAATCACTGTTATTCACTATATGTGAACCATATTTGACTGTGTGTATCATTAGTGGAGAGGACGGGAATTGAACCCGCCGCACAGATCTTGCAAGGATCCGTCGCCCCCTTGGTACATGCCTCCCCTCTTTTTCGAGACGAATGCCGGATTTGCACCGGCGTACACAGCTTTGCAGGCTGCTGCCTAACTACTCGGCCAATCCGCCATTATTTGTTTGAAATTTCAGCCCCAGCCGTCGCTAAATTCCCGATAGACGCACTCCCCAAACATCTATCCCCAATGAATAATAATAGGCTGTAAGTTCAAGCTTGGTGAGTTAACACCGCGCTGCGGGATTCGAACCTGGGATCACTAACATTTAATACCCACCCAATGGGTTACCTATTTCAAGATTTAACGGGCTGCACTTTTCTAAAACATTAAAGAATCGCACTCGGCTTCCCTAACAGTCCATGCGCCTACCAAACCGATTCCTGCTCAATCTCGTAACGGAAGAGACAACCGTGAAGTTTCTTTAAGCAGTTCATCGCCTCCAACTTCTACATCGAGAGTATGGCCGCGATGCGGAGGACCCAATTTTAACGATTATGGAAAGCTCTTCACCATTTTTGTAACACTTTATCGTACGTCATGATTCATATTCCTGTAACGAGTTCTTTAATTTATTCAACTTAGCTAACAGCAACTTGTTACTGTTAGCTTGTCAATGAAAAGTGCGAATGGGCTGATTTGAACAGCCGACCCCTACTTTATCAGAGTAGTGCTCTAACCACTGAGCTACACTCGCAGAAGAGGCAACTTTCTTGATCAGAGAAAATTCCTCCATCGGCATCAATGTTTTATCCACAACGGAGTCGAACCGCCATTGATACTAGTCCGCCGTATACAACGGACTTAGTGCGAGAGACAGGGCTCGAACCTGCGGCCTCCTGCTCCCAAAGCAGGCGCTCTTCCTACTGAGCTACACTCACATGGTCCCGACTCTTATGTCGGGGAAATTAAACAACAAGTATCGCATGAGGGGATCGAACCCTCCATCTCCTAATTGAGGTTTTATGTTCCTTTATACAACCTGAACTAAAAACACTCACGTGATTCTAACCCGCAATATTCTACGTGGGAACAATGGGATTCGAACCCATACCTGCAGGAGTTTCGGCTCCTGGCCTCTACCTCGTACTTATAACCTTAATTTTATCTCTGCAACAACCGTAAAGGCCAAGCATCTGCTGGTGCAGCGACATTTTCTCCCGATGAAAAATCGGTCCAATTCCCTTTTCCATCATGTTGAAATTCCAGCCCATCCCACTGGTCTTCAGAAATCAATTGCTCCCGAGGGCAAAATTTTTGATGATTAACAAAACTTTCCCAAAGATTTGAGGAAGACGGCAGCCCGCCTCCACAATCACAAACATAATCGACATTCTTCTGGCTCAACCAAACTGCTTTATTCGGCTTTTTACTCCAAAAGATTGCTGGTCAAGGGAAAAGATCAACGAATCCTCAATGGTGCCGCAAAAGACAAAATCGGTCAAAGATTCAGGGCTAGCAAAATTCATCACTGTTCTTCCTTCAGCAGAGCAATGGAGCCCCGACGACCAACCCAAAAATTGACCACAAAGGACATCGGCGTCAAAAGTTTCTACAATGGCGCCATAAGAACAGCTATTATCTCTCGTTGTCTTCTTCACAATACAACCATACCGTATTTTTAAAAGTTTGTCAATTTCTAGAGCCAGGTAAAATTTTAGTGGCGTCTTGGCTGTCACATCACATCGTCATGGCGACCTCCACCTTGTCCCACAAACTCTGCTCGCTCATAAAAGCCAGCCCACAACCATTCCCGAAATTTTGCTAACACTTTGTATACACATTAGCACAAACCAATTCATGTTTTTCAAAAACCCTGTGCTCTTGCGGCATTTTGTTTTCCTTGAAATCTCTTTTCTTGGAGTCCTTGATCTTGGAACACGCGGCGGCAACTTTAATTTATTATTTTCACATATTTTTCGCAATGTGTTTTCGCTTATGCCTTCCCGACTTTAAGTTTTTCACATGGGTTGTATATCTAAATTCTATGTTGCGAGACTGTTCGACGTACAAACAGTCGCCAGTCTCAACACAAAACATGGCATATATTCCACAGGTCATTTTTTCGCCTCTTTTGAAAGATCGTATCAAAGGCTCTCGTACCAGGAGGGACATTCCTGCCCACGGATTAAAGAAGACACAGGATATTTTTCGCTCCTGTATCAACTAAGCAGTCCGCACCGCTGCCAATTACGGTTTATACGAGAATAGCAATTTTGAAAAGTTTTGCGAACTTTTTAGCACCGGGTGTAGGAATCGAACCCACGTAAGCAGTTTTGGAGGCTGCTGTCTTACCACTAGACGAACCCGATATGGCGGTCGCGAGGGATCCCGACACCCCAACCTCTCGCTCGACAGGCGAGTGCTCTTCCTTTGAGCTACGCGACCAAAGCTGCCCTGATAGGACTCGAACCTAGGATATCTTGATCCAGAGTCGAGCGTGACCCCATTACGCCACAGAGCAAAGTTCTTGAAATTTTCTGAATGTTCTAAAAATTTCAGTACTTCTGACAGGAGTCGAACCTGCAACCTTCTGGTCCTTAGCCAGACGCCTCTACCAATTGGGCCACAGAAGCGTGATTCTGCCCTGATTCGAACAGGGGCGCTCCGGGCTTCAACCGGACGCTCTTCCAACTGAGCTACAGAACCAAAAGTGTCTCAGCCCCAACCTGTCGCCAGACACCCGACCAGCGCACTCCCCTAACACTGATCCCCATTGATTTGCAAATTTCCCAAAAGTCGGAGAGACGGGACTCGAACCCGCATTCAAGATTTCTCTACTCCTGACCCCGAATCAGGCGGGCAGCCAATTGCCCCACACTCCGTTGTATTTTTCGTATCGCAGACCGGAATCGAACCGGCGTCGTACCCAGATTGAAAGTCTGGTCGCCCCTAACCAGCAGAGCAACTGCGACAAGTTTTTTGAAAGTGGCATATCCCTGATTCGAACAGGGTCACCCTAGAGAACGGTTTTACAGACCGCCGCGCCTCTCCAACTGCGCCGATATGCCAAAATTTTTAAAACGCCTAATGACAGAATTAAAATCTGCGACCTTTGATTCCGTAGACCGACGCTCTGTCCAACTGAGCTACAGAGGCATTGTTTTTGCGGAAGAGGTGGGAGTTGAACCCACACGAGTCATTATCTCCTAACTGTTTTCAAGACAGCGGCCACCACCCATTGGCTTGCTCTTCCATACTGTCAACTGCTGATTTCGATACAGCATGAGTCCTTATCAACGAAGAACATGCCTTCCCTTTTAGACAAAATTGACTAACTTTTCAAGGTTTTCAAATTCCGGGCTTGAACCGACTCACGAGCTCACTCGGCTCCGCACCACTATAGTGCCGTGCCTATTTGAAAAATTTGTGGCGATGGACGACAAGAGCACTCTGCCCCACGGAGCCAATACTCCGGCTTATGGACCGCCATCCCCGGCGATCTGAACTAGTGACCATTCTTACCTAGTGCTAGACCACAAGTACGCCGTGAGAATTACGATATCTCGACCCTCCGCTTAAGAGGCGGATGCTCTTCCTCTGAGCTAACGGCGCAAGTTTTGAAAAATTTTGAAAAAGTAGCGGTGGTGGGATTTGAACCTACGGTCTCTGGGATATGAGCCCAGCGGGAACAGCCGAACTCCCCTACACCGCGTCGAGTAATATTCAGAGTATCATGCCGGATTTGAACCGACACTCTCAGTTTGGAAGACTGATGTGCTGACCGTTAAACACTAATGATGCGTGGACATGGACGTGATAAAAATAAGTGACGGCTTTTATTCTCCTGCCCGAGGTCGGCGAGTGTACCCATGAGGCACACCACGGTTAATTTCATCCCGCCCAGAGTTAGCCCGGTACCGTCTTTGCGCCTCTCCCAATTCAAAAAGAGGAATGGCTCTCGTAGTCCATTCTTAGATTGAAGGAGCGCGACCGCTCTGGTTTACTAGGGTAGCGTCGCACCGAGGATTTGCACCTCATTTTATCTTCGCAGAATTGAACTGCACTCTCAGATTCCTCCAAGAGGGGAGCCAACCCTAAGCAACAAATTTTGAAAATTTTAGTGAAACAGAGTGTTCTATTCTAGGACATTTCTTTGTTTCTTAGTGACGGGTACAATTCCTGCAAGGTCTTGTAGCACTTCAAAGATCCCGACAAAAAGTACCCCCGGCAGGATTCGAACCCGCGACTCCCAGGGCCGAAACCTGGAGCTCTAAATCCACTGAGCTACGGAGGCGTGAACTCTGCGCGGCTGTTCAACCGTGATGCCGTTCGTCCGGCAGAGTTAAAGTTTTTGAAATTGTTGAGCCAGATTTCCTCAACCATCCTCACTGAGAGTTCGCCGTCACGCCGGTCGACTGACCATTGGTATGACGCTGTTCGCTTTTGGTTTACATTATTGATTTAGCCCCGGCTCTTATTACTAAGTCCCGGTCGACATTCTTGAAGAACGCTGTGACCCCTAGGCCAGCAAGTACATTCACGGTATCCGCCGCTTAGTCTCCACTCTCGTTTTGACAGCCTTTACTGAAACTTCTTTCAAGTAAGTACGATTAAGTTGTATTTTGTTTATTATGTTGCTTAAAAATCATTACCGTTTACTCCGGCCGGCGACACTTTCAATCCCCGCGCTTCAAAGCTAATGGTGAATAATTCTTGTTTTTATTGAGTTTTATGTTTGTTTGATTTTTGTCCCGACCGCTTTCGTGCTTGCGTGGGAGCCTTCTACTCAACCCTTCACGGGGAGCCTTCTGGCGACCGAAACTTAATCAGAATTTCAGTTCGGGCTTATGCCAGGTGCCCTCAGTCAGGATCGTTTGGCGATCATAACCATTGGCGGCGGCAGCCGAAAATTCTGAACAGAATTCTGGGAGTCGGATCTCGCTGGTTGACTGATTCGCCACCTGATTTTGGGCGCAGACCATTAAGGAATTTTGTTTCAATGTATTAAACATGTTGAACATTTTAACTCCTTCTGTGATCAATGTGGAACACCCTTGTGGTGAACCAACATGAAATACTATATCAGAACTTTTTTGCTAAGTCAAGTTCTTTCAAAAAATTTCTTGAAAAACTTTTCTAACATATTTTTGTTCTTAAGTAATTCGTAATATCAATACTACCATGAATTTTAAAAATTTCAAGCTAATGTGGAAAAATTTTTTAAATGAGTTGTGAATGTTCCCAAGTCCGCTAATGGAAAATCTAAGAAAAAGTCATAATCTATTGGAGGCGGTTCATTGTTAAGCCACACTTGTTTCAAATGTGGATTAACATAACGTGCATAAAACGGAAGTTCGTTAACTGGACCAACATTCAACGATGTTCCAGCAATCAATAACATCTGACGTTTCAAGACTGTTGCGCGCAGCGGCCAATCCATTGATTCCTTCCATGAATAATGAAACATTTGGCTTAAGAGGAATATTGCAATCTGGGCAGAGTGGAACATCCATATGGTCAAATTCAGAAGTTTTGAAAACGCGACGACAACCGCTGTTTCTACCAATACAGATTACTTGGTTGGCGTTACCGTGCATTTCGGTCACTTGAGAATTGCCGGCCTTTTGATGTAAGCCATCTACATTCTGAGTGAACACATTAACTGAAGCAACTTTATTTTCAAGCTCCGCTAACGAATAGTGAAATTCGTTTGGCTCTGCAGCTTGAGCCAATCTGTTGTAATTGTCGTCTAAGTAAACGCCCCAAACTCCATTCATCGAACGGAGCATGTTGATAATATTGAGTTGCGCTTGTTGTTGGGTGGCGTCCATGGTTCCTGGTGTACATGTATTCGGATCCGCGGTTGTAGAAACCAGCGTAGTGGCCCATGGTTGAAGAATGGTGTTGTAAGCGTTATTAACTGCTTCTTTATTTGTAGTGTCGATTGTTCCGCTGCCGCGTCCGGGAACAATTGTCATGGGCGGGTTTTGATTTGCTATATCTGGTGAGTTGAAAGAATTCCAAAAAATGTCACTAAAAGCGATGGCAGTTACCCACGGGGCTGGTGGCGGCGGGGGATTAACGGGTGGGTTCCAGTGCTCGATTATTCCCCAACTGCCTCTTCTCCGACCGTCTGGGAGAGTGTCAGCGGCGTTTGCGTTTAGTGTTGGTGTTATTGAAGCGGTCAAAGGAAAAACCAGCGCCGCTAAAACGAAAATTAGAAACGCTGGTCTTGTATGATTATTGTGATTTTTTGATGAAATACGGGCTATTTAAAACACCTCGGACTGCTTATTAGAGAAACATAATAAGAGTAATATCGCAGATATTTTTGTGTTGTAGCGCGAGATGGATTTGAACCACCGATCTCCGGCTTATGAGGCCGGCGAGGACGACCGAACTCCTCTACCGCGCGTCGGTTAATAACTATTATATCACAATTTTTGGGAAATTCAACAATAAACAGTTAAGCGAATTATTTTTCAGTTGATAACCAATGAGCCAAAATCAATCACAACACGATAACTTTTCGAATCTTCAATTGCTTTTCGAGACTGAACAAAAGTCAAAGTAAGAGTTCCATTTTTTGTAACCTTTTCTTGATTAACAGTAAAAGCAGTAAATTCAACATTATAAACCACTGTGGCTTTATATCCAAGTGCAGAGCGATCATAATCCCATTTCGATGTTGCGCCTTTCACTTGACCAACCCATCGCGCTGTCTGCCCCATTGGAACTAAATCGTTACGACCATAATTGTTCCCGCCCCAGTCTGCATAAATTGGCATGAATGATTTATCAGCTTTTTTGAAGTTTTCATCAATGTATCTTTGAGAGAAGATTCCAACGAATTTCGAAAGATCAAGATTTGCTTTAGCGTTAGAGTCCGAATATTGGTATTGCCCCCAGCCGCCATAATATGGATTTATGAGCCTTTGAACAGCATCGTTGGACTGTTTTAAAAATATTTCACTGGTCCAGTATGAGAACATTGGGTTCGGCAAACCATTCTCATCAATTGCTTTAGAAGGGTCGCTTGTGTAGCCACCTGCTTCACTGGATAGATTAGTCTCAGATTGTGCTTTGTATTGGGTTTCCTTGATGGGATTGTTCATATCCTCAGCTTGCTGGTCAGTGATTTTTGTTGCGTCTGGTTTGGAGTATTTTGTTGCCCAGCTTGGAAGATCTACTGGTGAAATGTCGCCTTTGTTATACCACGGTTGGGTTTCACTGTTTTTCTTATCGAAAGCTGTAGAACTTGATGTATTTTTCTTTGGAGCGTCTTTCTTTGAGTTGTCTAACATATCCCATGGTTTCATTAAGAATAATCCAGCTATTATTACTAATGCCGCCGCTGCTGCGATAATGATTTTTATGTTGGTTTTGCGGTCGTCTTTTTCTTTGTTTTTTGTGTCTGATAGATGATCGGCATTGTCCGCCTTCATTGAATCTTCCAATGAAGTTTTGTTTTCTGAGGTAGACCATTTGAAGTCTTCCGGCTCGTTAGAGTCATCTTTTATTGATCGTTTTGGTAGAGGCAAAATAACTCCTTATAACATCGTATAATCAATATCAGTTATCTTAATTTAATTTTTGACTTTAATGTTTCGCTTTGTTAGTTCATCAAACATCAATCTTTAGATTTTTCAGCTGCATCTCGGAACAGTCGCTCCATTTCCTCTGCTTGTTCAGCAGTATTCCCCATCATGTTGTTCATGTTAGTCTGCTTGTTAACGAAAGAATCAATAATTTTCTGATCCACTGTATCTTCAAGATATGGGAAATAAGTTAAAGAATTCTCTCCATCTCGGTGTGCTCTGCCACAACTTTGCGCTGTATCCAGGTTGTTCTGCCGAACATCGCTAATGACTGAAATCCTTGGCTTAGAAGTTGCTTTAGTTCCATCTGGAAGTTGTTCGTTTGAGTGTAGAGAAATACCGGCAACCACAGTACATAAACAAACTTGAGCTTTGCCTTTTTGAAAGTTCAATCTTTCTTCTTCTCTGTTTGAAGAGTTACGCCCGGAAATTTCACAAACTTTGATGTTTTTCTTTTCTAAACCTTCTTTATATTTGTCAAGAGTTTCAATAAATTCAACACTGACAAAAACTTGATTGCCTTCTTTCACCCATTCGGCTATCTGTTCAACCATTTGTTCTACTTTTAACAATGAGGCCTTTTGTCGGTAACGCAAAGTTTCAACCAACGCGCCTTTTGGATCTGACTTAGCGGGTGTGAGTTTCAACCAGTTTCTAAAACGAGTCCAAGCTTCTTGATAAACTGGGTATTGAGATGGAGTCATTTCTATGGGCATTGGAATATATTGTTGTTCGGGCCAACCCGCCAAATCAGAGGGGGAACGCATGATAAATGGAGCGTTTTTCTTTATCAATGCACGACCAATTCTTTGCGTATCCCGCCTTTGAACGCTTTTGTTCATTGCCAAAGCGGTCTCGTATTTTTTACGCTCTCGAGGATCTTCAGAATTTTTTCCGAACCATGGAACTGTAGCCCAAGTCCAATTTACTTTCCCGGGTTTCACTGCAAAGCCTTCGCCTAATAGAAATTCGCCCCAAGAATCTGGTGTTACTTTCTTGCCAATGGCTTTATTTGTCAGCAGTGGACCCATGATTTGAGCCATTACCGCAAAGTTTAATGGTGTTGCGCCTGGGGTAGCGGTTGAATAAACAACAAATGGAGACTTGTCTTTCACATACTGTTGATTGAGTTTTGCTATTGAAACAGCAGCTAATGATGCTCCAGATTGGGGATAGTTTTTCAGCGAGTGAGACTCATCAAAAACCACAAAATCCCAGTCTATGGTCGGTTTTCCATGGGCGGCTATTTGGCGATGTTTTGTTTTCGTCTTTTTGGCTTTATTCGCCGCCGCTGGAGTGGTTAAAAGTTTATTCAATTGTTGGTAGTTAATAACAAGTGGCCGCATTAGCCCAGTAGCAATTGGATAACTATGTAATGTTTGTCTCCATTGAGGTATGACCCCTTTCGGGCAGACAATAAGCAGTTTAGCTTTGTTTTTCGGGTTGAACCCACGATGTTTAGCAATTACTGAAACCCCTACAAGAGTAGAAAGAGTTTTCCCCAATCCGGTTTTGTCAGCGAGAATAAAACCGCTCCAGCCCGACTGGTAAGAAACAGCGATTTTAGCGGCGGCTTCTTTCTGATGGGGCCGGGGAGTGAATTTAACTTTTGGAGCTTGTGGTCTCACCCAAGTGTTGTTGTCCTCGTCCTCTTTCCATCTCGAAAGAGAGAAGTCATGTGTACGATATGGCTGCAAATCAGCTGGTAGCAGAACGCCTTTCCAAACATAGAATCCACCACCGCGTTTAGTTAGATTCCCCTTATATTTCCTACTAAAATATAAAGTGTTTTCCCATGGAATCTCCAACCAGTACTTCAATTTT
>Ga0116193_1002033_pt1 | contig 15788 bp, 14 predicted proteins | sample AD_UKC115_MetaG_FD_89892 | JGI IMG/M metagenome (GOLD analysis project Ga0116193, IMG submission 89892) | Active sludge microbial communities of municipal wastewater-treating anaerobic digesters from Hong Kong - AD_UKC115_MetaG | ecosystem: Engineered > Bioreactor > Anaerobic > Digestate... | reverse complement strand
CTGCTGCGCCGAGCGCGCGATTTCGCCGAAATCAAGGCCGGTGGCGTCATCACCCGCGAGGTCGCGGCCGGGGCGATGGACATGCTCAAGGTCGATCCAGAAGGTTTCGACGCGCTCGACCGGCGTCTCTTGCGCACGATCATGGATAGCTTCGATGGCGGGCCGGTCGGCGTCGAATCGCTCGCCGCAGCGCTGTCCGAGGAGCGCGGCACGATCGAGGACGTGCTCGAGCCGTACCTGATCCAGCAGGGCTTCCTCGTGCGCACCGCGCGCGGGCGCATGCTCACGAGCCGCGCCTGGCGGCATTTCGGGCTGGAACCGCCGCGCCGGCAGGATCTGCCGCGGCCCGGCGAACTGTTCGACGACGGCTCCGGCACGGGATCCGACGCATGAACGACGCCCGCGTCGCGGCGCCCGCGGGTGCCGCCCCCTTCCGGGCGGAAGGCCGCTTCGTCTGGCCGGTACGGGTCTACTGGGAGGACACTGACGCCGGCGGCGTGGTCTATCACGCGAGCTACCTGCGCTTCCTCGAACGGGCGCGCAGCGAGTATTTCCGCACGCTGGGCATTGAGCAGGAGCGCCTGCGCACGGAAAATGCCGTGGTTTTCGTCGTGCGCGATCTGCGCATCCGTTTCGTAAAGCCGGCCCGGCTCGACGACGTGCTGCACGTGGTCGTCGAGATCGACGAGCGCCGCCCCGCCAGCCTCGCCTTCGCCCAGCGCATCGAACGCGCGGCGGACGGCGTGCTGCTGACCGAGGCGACGGTGCGGGTCGCCTGCGTCGACGTGGCGGCCATGCGGCCGCGCGTGATTCCCGAAGGTCTTTTCGTGGAGAACCCCAACGCATGAATGGCAATCTCGATCTGCTCGCGCTGATCCTCGGCGCCAGCCTGTTCGTCAAGCTGGTGATGGCGGTGCTGCTGCTGTTCTCGTTCCTCTCGTGGGCGATCATCTTCCGCAAGAAGGCGATGCTCGATGGGGCGATGAGGGGCGCCACCGAGTTCGAGGAGCGCTTCTGGTCCGGTGCGGACCTCGCCGCGCTGTTCCGTGAGGTCAGCGGGCGCGGTGGCGATCTGGGCGGCATCGAGGGCATCTTCGAAGCCGGCTTCCGCGAATTCGCGCGCCTGCGCCAGCGCCGCGGCCTCGACCCGCGCACCGTGCTCGAGGGCGCGCAGCGCGCGATGCGCGTAGCGCTCACGCGCGAGGTCGATCGTCTCGAACAGAACCTCGAATTCCTCGCCAACGTCGGTTCGATCAGCCCCTACGTCGGCCTGCTCGGCACGGTCTGGGGCATCATGAGTGCGTTCTCCGGCCTCGCCAACGTCAAGGATGCGACCATCGCGATGGTCGCGCCGGGCATCTCCGAGGCGCTGATCGCCACGGCGATGGGTCTGCTCGCGGCGATTCCCGCGTCGTGGGCCTACAACCGCTATTCCAACAAGCTCGACCGGGTCAGCGTGCGCTACGACACCTTCGTCGAGGAGTTCGCCTCGATCCTGCAGCGCCAGGCGCACATCGAGGAATGAGCGCCAACCCCATGCCCTGCGCCGCCGCGTTGGAGTGAGCGATGCAATCGAGCTACAGGAACCGCAAGCGCCGCAAGCTCAAGGCCGACATCAACGTTGTGCCTTACATCGACGTGATGCTGGTGCTGCTGATCATCTTCATGGCGACCGCGCCGCTCCTGAACCTCGGCGTGGACATCCAGCTGCCGCAGTCGGCCGCCAGGGCGATCCAGAACGAGAAGGATCCGGTCGTGGTCAGCGTCGATCAGGAGGGGAAGATGTACCTGACCCTGACCGGCTCGCCGCGCGAGCCGGTCGATGCCGAGGGACTGGTCAAGAAGGTTTCAGCGTTCGTGCACCAGAATCCGCAGGTTCCGGTGCTGGTCGGCGGTGACGAGCGCGTCGATTACGGCAAGGTCTATCAGGCGATGGTGCTGCTGCAGAAGGCCGGCGTGCCAAAGGTGGGTTTGATGAGCCAGCCGGTGCAGGAGGCACCGCACTGAGGTGTCGGGGGCGATGGAAACCACGGGCGAAAAGCTGCGGGCGTTCGGCCTGGCGACGCTGGTACACCTGCTCGCCTTCGGCCTGTTGTTCGTCGGCTTCCTGTGGACGCGCCAGAACGTGCAGGTTGCGATTCCCGGCCCGGTGATCGAGGCGACCCTGGTCGGCCCGGCGCAGGCGCCGAAGCCGCGTGCCGAGAAGCCGCAGCCGCCCAGGCCCGAACCGCCCAAGCCGGAGCCTCCGAAGCCCGAGCCGCCGAAGCCGGAAACCCCGCAGGAGCCGGTCAAGCCGGACACCGTCGATCGCGAGAAGATCGCCGAGATGGCCCTGCAGAAGGCCGAACAGGAGAAAAAGGCCGAGGAAGAGCGCAGGAAGCAGCGCCAGATCCTGCTCGACGAGCAGAAAAAGAAGGACGAAGCGGCGAAAAAACTCGCCGAGGAGAAGAAGCAGAAGCTCGAGAAGGAGCGTCTCGCCCAGTTCAAGGATCAGGAAAAGAAGAACAGGAAGCTCGAGCAGCAGCGCCTTTCCGAGCTGATGGAGGCCGAGGAGGCGACGACCGGCCAGGAAGGCAAGGACGACAGCCTGCTCGCGCAATACTTCGCCTCGCTGCAGAATGTCGTGTTCAATTCCTGGCTGCGTCCGGAGAACGCCCAGCCGGGGCTGCACTGCGTGGTCCGTATCGTGCAGATCCCCGGGGGCGAAGTACTTTCGGCCCGGGTCACGTCGCCATGCAACGCCGATCCCCTCACGCGGCAGACCATCGAGCAGGCGGTGATGCGCGCCTCACCGCTGCCCTACAAGGGTTACGAGGACGTCTTCCTGCGCGAGATCAACTTCAACTTCACCTATGACGGATAGAGGTCGAAACCCCATGCGAATCACGACCTGCCTGCACTGGCCGGCAACACTCCTGCTCGCGCTTGTGGCCGGCGCCGCCAGTGCCCAGGGCCTGACCGGCGACGTGCCGACCATTGACATCAAGGACGGCAAGGTCTCCGCCCTGCCGATTATTATCGTGCTCTTCGCCGCCGAGAACGCCGGCCTGCCGCCGGAGACCGACGTTGCGGACGTGGTGCGCATGGACCTGAACCGGTCCGGGCAATTCCGTGCGCTGCCGAAGAACGACGTCGTCGAGTTCCCGAGCCGCGGCAGCGAGATCAAGTTCCCGACCTGGAACCTGCTCAAGCAGGCCTACATCACCGTCGGCCGCGTCTCCGATGCCGGCGGTGGTGCGCTGCGCGTGGAGTTCGAGCTGTACGACGTCGCCCGCCAGGAGCGGTTGTTCGGGCTCGCGATCACCGGCCAGCGTAGCGACCTGCGCAGCGTCGCGCACCAGGTCGCCGATGCGATCTACGAGAAGATCCTGAACGTGCGCGGTGCGTTCTGGACGCGCGTGGCCTACGTGACCTCGACCGGCGTGGCGCCGAACCTGCAGTACTCGCTGATGGTCGCCGATTCCGACGGCTACAACCCGCAGGTCGTCGTGCGTTCGCGCGAGCCGCTGCTGTCCCCGGCCTGGTCCCCGGACGGCAAGAAGCTCGCCTACGTCTCGTTCGAGCGTGGCGATTCGGCGATCTACATCCAGGAGATCGCCACCGGCTCCCGCCAGTTGATTTCCAATCGCAAGGGCATCAACGGCGCGCCCGCGTTCTCGCCGGACGGCTCGCGCCTGGCCCTGACCCTGTCCTACGTCGGCAACCCCGAGATCTTCGTCATGGACCTCGGCAGCAAGGCGCTGACCCGCCTGACCAACCACTTCGCGATCGACACCGAAGCGACCTGGACGCCGGACGGCCAGAGTCTGATCTTCACTTCGGACCGCTCGGGCAAACCGCAGCTCTATCAGGTGCCCGCCACGGGGGGTGATGCGGCCCGTGTCACGTTCCAAGGCGAATACAACGCGCGCGCCTCGATTTCCTTCGACGGCAACAAGATAGCTATGGCGCAGGGCAGCGGAAACGTGTATCGTATTGCGGTTTTGGACCGTAGCCGTGGCGGCGGTCAGGTGAGTTCCGTTTCGCCTGGCAGCGTGGACGAATCGCCCAGCTTCGCGCCGAATGGAAGCATGTTGCTGTACGCCGCAACGGAAGGACCCAAAGGCGTGTTGTACGCTGTCTCGGCAGATGGACGGGTGCGTCAGCGGCTCGTGCTCGCCGATGGTGACGTGAGAGAACCCGCCTGGGGCCCCTTCCGCCAGCGCTAGAAAAACGACGCCGGTCCGCCGGCGAACACTACTGTCACTTTGTAACCGTGCTCTGAACCACCCGAGGGAAACACACCATGAACCACCCGATTCGTGTTGCCATTGCCGCCCTGCTCTGTGTGGGTGTCGCCGCATGCGCCAAGAAAGTCAAGCCGACCGACAAGCCGACCGAGCCGGCCCGCTCGACCCACGCCGAGCCCGCCAAGGGCGGCAAGTACACCCGTGACAGCCTCGAGACCGATCCGTGCCTGCGTCAGCGCGTCGTCTACTTCGATTTCGACAAGTCCGAGATCAAGGGCGAATTCCAGGCCCAGATCGCCTGTCACGCCGAGTATCTGCGTCAGTTCCCGGATGCGCGCGTGAGCCTCGAGGGCAACGCCGACGAGCGTGGCACCCGCGAGTACAACCTCGGCCTCGGCGAGCGCCGTGGCAATGCCGTGCAGAGCGCCCTCGTGGCCGCCGGCGCCGGCTCGAGCCAGCTCAACGTCGTCAGCTACGGCGAGGAGCGCCCGGTGTGCAAGGAGCATGGCGAGTCCTGCTGGTCGAAGAACCGCCGCGTGGAAATCGTCTACACGGTGAAGTAAGCGACGTGAAGATGCGGAACCTGCACGCCAGATCCGGTGCACGCTTCGCGGTGGCGGTGGCCCTCGTGGCCACCGCCGCTCTGCCGATGGCGGCCCGTGCCCAGCGCATTAGCCTCGCCGAGCGCGTCGCCCGGCTCGAGCAGCAGGCCGAAGCGAACCAGGGCAATATCGAACTGGTCAACCAGATCCAGGCACTGCAGTCGCAGGTGCAGCAGCTCCAGGGCCAGGTGGAGGAACTCCGCCATCAGCTCGACCAGGCCCAGGAGCGCAACAAGCAGCAATACATCGACCTCGATTCGCGCCTGTCACGGCTCGAAGGCCGGCCCGGCAGCGCCGCACCGGGCGCCGCGAACAACGGTCAGCTCGAGGACATCCAGCTCGGCGCGCCCGCCGGCGGATCCGGCGCGGATGGCGCGTCCTCGCCGAACGAATCCTCCGCGCATGCCGATGCCGGTGCAGAGCCCACGCGGGTTCCGCCGCATGCCGAACCGCCTGCGCCGCGGATCGACCCGGCTGCCGAGAAAGCCGCCTACGACGACGCCATTAATGCGCTGAAAGATGGCCGCTACGCCGAGTCCGCGCGGCGCTTTGAGGCATTCATCGACAAGTATCCCAAGAGCGAGCTCATCCCGAACGCCCATTACTGGCTCGGTGAGTCGTACTACGTCACCCAGAACTACCGCCTCGCGATCGAGAGCTTCCAGGTGCTGCTCAAGCAGTATCCGGACAGCCAGAAGGCGCCGGATGCCCTGCTCAAGCTCGGCTATTGCCAGTACGAGATGAAGCAATGGGATGCCGCTGAGGCCACGCTGACCCAGGTCGTCAAGAAGTATCCGGACACCTCCGTCGCACGCCTCGCCCAGGGCCGTCTGCGCGCCCTGAAGCTCGAAGGCAAGCACTGATCCTCGATGGCGCGGCCGGACCGCGCCTGCGCTGGTCGGGGCAGCCCGCATGCATTCCTCCGCTTCCGATTCCGCCGCCGACCGGCTGCGCATCACCGAGATCTTCCATTCGCTGCAGGGCGAGGCCGACGCGATCGGCTGGCCGACGGTGTTCGTGCGCCTGACCGGCTGCCCGCTGCGTTGCGTCTGGTGCGATACGGCCTATGCGTTCCACGGCGGCGACTGGCGCTCCATCAACGAGATCGTCGCTGCCGTGCAGGCCTTCGCTACGCGGCACGTCTGCGTGACCGGCGGCGAGCCGCTCGCCCAGAAGCGTTGCCTCACCCTGCTCGAACGGCTTTGCGACGAAGGCTATGAGGTGTCGCTGGAAACATCGGGGGCGATCGACGTCGCCGCGGTCGATGCGCGCGTGCGCAAGGTCGTCGATCTCAAGGCGCCAGGTTCTGGCGAGGTCGCCCGCAACCGCTGGGCGAATCTCGACCACCTCCGGCCCCACGATCAGGTCAAGATCGTGATCGCGGACCGCATCGACTACGACTGGGCCGTGGCCCGGCTGCGCGAGTACATGCTGGCCGCGCGCTGTCAGGTGCTGTTCTCGCCGGTACATGGCCGGCTCGCGCCGCGCGAACTCGCCGAGTGGATCCTCGCCGATCGTCTGCCCGTGCGCTTTCAGCTCCAGCTCCATAAACTCCTGTGGGGCGACGTTCCGGGGCACTGATCCGGCGCCGCACGAATTCCGAGCCGACGACGACCCGTCATGAAGAGACACGCCGTAGTACTGGTATCCGGCGGCATGGATTCAGCCGTCACCCTCGCCATCGCACGCGACGAGGGCTTCGTCTGCCATGCCCTCAGCATGGCCTATGGTCAGCGCCATGCCGCCGAACTCGCGGCCGCTGCGCGCGTGGCCGCGCAGGCCGGCGCCGTCGAGCACAAGGTTGTGCAGGTCGATCTGCGTAGCATCGGCGGTTCGGCACTCACGAGCGATCTCGCGGTGCCCGAGCAAGGTGGTACCGGCATTCCGGTCACCTATGTCCCGGCGCGCAACACCATCATGCTGTCCGTCGCGCTCGGCTGGGCCGAAGTGCTCGGCGCGAACGACATCTTCTGCGGCGTCAACGCCGTGGACTACTCCGGTTATCCGGACTGCCGCCCGGAATACATCCGTGCCTTCGGCCAGCTCGCGCGGCTCGCCACCAAGGCGGGCGTCGAAGGGGCGGCCATCGAGGTGCGCGCCCCTCTGATCGATCTCAGCAAGGCTGAGATCGTGCGCGAAGGCCTGCAGCTCGGCGTCGATTTCGCCGCGACGGTCTCGTGCTACCAGGCAGACGAGGAGGGTCGGGCCTGCGGTCGCTGCGATGCCTGCCGTCTGCGCGCGCAAGGCTTCCACGAGGCCGGCGTGCCGGATCCCACGCGTTACCGCTGATCCACGCGTGGCGGCCGGGTGCGTTCTGGCATCGCATGGCGCAAGGCGTTTGCTTGTTTGGCCCGGGATGAGCGCCTACACTTCGCGTCCCCCGCATCCGGCCAGCCCTGGCCCCGTACGGGCCGTTAGCTCAGTCGGTAGAGCAGCGGACTTTTAATCCGTTGGTCGCTGGTTCGAATCCAGCACGGCCCACCAAGTCGGATCGATGCAGCACACCGCCGCGTCCCGTGGATGAACGCCACCGCACGGGCCGTACGTCAATGCATGGATGCGTGCAGCGCTGTGTCGATGACGCCGATACGCGGCCTGTTTCGCTTCAGGCCAGCAGCGAACGCAGCATCCACGCACTCTTCTCGTGCTCCTGCATGCGCTGCGTGACGAGGTCGGCGGTCGGTTGGTCGCTGGCGCGTTCGGCGAGGCGGAAGGCTTCACGCGCGGTGCGTGCGGCCGTTTCGTGACCTTCGACGAGTTGCTGGACCATGTCCTTCCAGCCCGGTACCCCGGTTTCCTCGCGGATCGAAGAAAGAGCCGCGAATTGCGCACCCGAGCCCGGCGCCACCTGATCGAGCGCGCGGATGCGCTCGGCAATCGCATCGAGCGCGGTCCAGAGCTGGTTGTACTGCGTCTCGAACATCAGGTGCAGGGTGTTGAACATCGGGCCGGTCACGTTCCAGTGGAAACCATGCGTCTTGAGGTACAGCGTGTAGGTGTCGGCCAGCAGGCGCGACAGACCAGTGGCGATCGCTTCGCGGTCCTCACGGGTGATGCCGATGTCGATGCTCATGATGGGTTCCTCCTCGCGGTGGGCCCACCATAGCCGGCCGCCGCGTTGAGAAAAAATGAATTCGGCGGATCGCAGCGATAGCGCGCCGCTATGATCGTCGCCCTGCCGGCGCCAGGCCGCGCGGGTGGCGTAAACACGGGATCGGGATGGACGAGCTGCAGCGACTGCGACAGGCGATCGATCGGGCGATGAGCCGCGATCGCGGGCGACTCATCGGTCGCTGGCGCAAGCTCTCAGCCGGTGCCGGTCCGGCACGGATCGCTGCGCTGGCTGCCGAGATCGAGACGTCCTGCGGGCGTCGCCAGGCGCGCGCCGCCCGCGTGCCCGCGATCCGCATTGACGAGGCCTTGCCGATCGCGCGTCATGCCGAGCGTATCGTCGAGCAGATCCGCGACCATCAAGTGCTGGTGCTGGCCGGCGAGACCGGCTCGGGCAAGACCACGCAACTGCCGAAGCTGTGCCTTGCGGCGGGCCGCGGTACGGCCGGCCTGATCGGCTGCACGCAGCCGCGCCGCATCGCTGCGCGCAGCGTTGCGCGACGCGTGGCCGAGGAGCTCGGCAGCACGATCGGCGATGTCGTCGGTTTCCAGGTGCGCTTCAGCGATCAGGCCGGCGAGGATGCGCTCGTCAAGTTCATGACCGATGGCATCTTGCTCGCCGAGACGCAAGGCGATCCGTGGCTGTCGGCCTACGACACGATCATTCTCGACGAGGCCCACGAGCGCAGCCTCAACATCGATTTCCTGCTCGGCTACCTGAAGCGCCTGCTTGCGAAACGACGCGATCTGAAACTCATCGTCACCTCGGCCACGCTCGACACCGCGCGATTCGCGGCGCATTTCGGCGACGCACCGGTGATCGAGGTCGAAGGACGTGGCCACCCGGTCGAAGTCCGCTGGCGCCCGCCGCCCGAGCGCGGCGAGACGAGCCTCGCCGAGCAGGTCGTTGCTGCGGTGGACGAGATCACGCACGCCGATCCGCGTGGCGACGTGCTGGTATTCATGCCCGGTGAGCGCGAGATCCGCGATGCCCATCTCGCGCTCGCACGGCGCAAATACCGCGAAACCGAGGTGCTCGCGCTGTACGCGCGGCTGTCTGCGGTCGATCAGGATCGCGTGTTCCGGCCCGGGCCGGCGCGGCGTCTCGTGCTCGCGACCAACGTGGCCGAGACTTCGCTGACCGTGCCGCGCATCCGTTATGTGATCGACACCGGCCTCGCACGTGTGAAGCGCTATTCGCCGCGCAGTCAGCTCGATCGCCTGCATATCGAGTCGATCTCGCGTGCCGCGGCCGAACAGCGCAAGGGGCGTTGCGGTCGCGTCGGGCCGGGCATCTGCTACCGGCTCTATGCCGAGGATGATTACGCGCGGCGTGCGGCCTACACCGATCCGGAAATCCTGCGCTCGTCGCTGGCCGGCGTGATTCTGCGCATGCTGAGCCTCGATCTCGGCGACGCGGCGGACTTCCCGTTCGTCGAACCGCCGAACGAGCGCGCGATCGCCGATGGTTACAGACGACTCGCCGAGCTCGGCGCGATCGACGCCGGGCGCCGGCTCACCGACGTCGGTCGCACGCTCGTCAGGCTGCCGATCGACGTCGCGCTTGGACGCATGCTGGTCGAGGCACAGAGCCTCGGCGCGTTGCGCGAGATGCTCGTACTTGCTGCGTTCCTGAGCATCCAGGATCCGCGCGAGCGGCCCGCCGAGGCGCGCCAGGCCGCCGATCAGGCGCATGCCGAATTCGCCGATCCGAAGTCGGACTTCATCGGCGTGTTGCGCCTCTGGTCGGCTTATCAGGCCGCCCACGAGGAGAGTACGCAGTCGCAGTTGCGCGACTGGTGTCAGGGGCGCTTCCTCGCTTTCCTGCGCATGCGCGAATGGCGCGAACTGCACCGGCAGCTGTTATTGATCGTCGACGAGCTGGGCTGGCTCGCCACACCGGTCCCGCCCGAGGCCAAGGACGCGGCCGGCAAGCCGGCGGCGTCGCGAGACGCGTCGCAGCCCCGCGCACGCAAGAGCGGTGAGGCGGCGTCGGCCCGCGACTCGACACAGCCCGGGACGGGATCCGGAACGGCACCGGCGGGCGTGGTGGAGGCCGCGTCCTACGAGGCGATCCACCGCAGCCTGCTTGCCGGCTGGCCGACCCAGGCCGGCATGAAGGACGAGCGCGGCCAGTACCGCAGCACGCGCGAGCGCCGCTTCCAGATCTTTCCCGGCTCGGCAGTCGCGAAGGCACCGCCGGCCTGGGTGCTCGCCGGGCAGATCCTCGACCTGCAGAAGGTGTACGGCCTGCTGTGCGCCCGGGTCGAGCCAGAATGGATCGAGCAGCAGGCCGCGCATCTCGTCAAGCGCAGCTGGCGCGAGCCGCACTGGTCGCGCCAGCGTGGCGCGGTGCTGGCCTTCGAGCAGGTCACGCTGTTCGGCCTCACGCTCGTCGAGCGCCGCGTCGTGCCGTTCGGCCGGCAGGATCCGGCACTCGCGCATACCGTGTTCGTGCGCGAAGCGCTGGTGCGCGGCGACATCGACTGCCGCGGGGACTTCGTGCGTGCGAATGCGCGCGTGCTCGCCGAGGCGCATGAGCTCGAGGCCAAGCAGCGTCGCCAGGGTCTCGTGAAGGACGAGGAAGCCCTCGCGGCATTCTTCGCCGGCAAGCTGTCCGTGGAGATCAACACCACGGCCGCGCTCGATGCCTGGTACCGTCGAGCCAGGCCGGCCGAACAGGCTGCATTGCGCTGGTCGCTTGCCGATGTGCTCGCCGCGACGCCGGGCGTCACCGCCGAGGATTTCCCGGCCCGCATCGAGTTCGGCGGTCAGCGTTTCCGGCTCGAGTATCGCTTCGTGCCGGGCGACTCGGCCGATGGCGTGAGCCTGCAGCTGCCACTGGCCTTCGTGAACGCCGTGCCCGCCGCGCGCTGCGAATGGCTCGTGCCGGGCTTGCTCGCCGAGAAGGTCGCGGAGCTGATCCGCGGCCTGCCGAAGGCCTTGCGTCGCAATTTCGTGCCGGCACCGGATTTCGCACGCGCCTTCGCCGAGGCCGAGGCGCCGCGCGACGAGCCGCTCGCCCGGGCTTTGGCCGGCTATCTCGCCCGCGTCACTGGGGTGGCGGTGAGCGCGGCGGATTTCGCCGGCATCGTCCTGCCCGTGCATCTGTCCATGCACTTCCGCGTATTCGACGAACAGGGTCGTACGCTGACCCAGGGACGCGATCTTTCCTCGATCCAGGCCGAGTGGAGCGGTGCTGCGCGTCAGGCGTTCTCGCGCCACGCCGATGCCGAGTTGACCCGCGAGGACGTGACTACCTTCGATTTCGACACGATTCCCGAGCAGGTCGTCGGTCAGGCGGGGCTGAGCGCCTGGCCGGCGCTGGTCGATCTCGGCGAGAGCGTCGCGTTGCGCGTGTTCGAGCGGCGCGACGAGGCACAGGCACAACATCGGCGCGGCGTCGAGCGGTTGCTGCGGCGCGCGCTCGCCGAGCGCCGGAAACAGGTGCGCCGTCAGCTGCCGATCAATCACGCGCTCGCCCTGAAGTACGCGGGCATCGCCAGCGTCGAGTCGTTGCGCGAGGACCTCACCGAGGCCGCGCTGGCCGAGCTCCTGGCCGCAGCGGAGCTCGATCCGCGTGATCGGCCCGCTTTCGAGCGGGTCGCGGCCGATCTCGACCGTCTCTGGTTTCCGACCGCCGTGCAGTGGCTCGGCCTCGTCGAGGAGGTGCTCACGGCCTATGCCGAGCTCACGCCGTGGCTGGTGCCGCCGCTGATCGGCTTCGCACGTGCCAATTACGATGATCTGCGTGCGCAGCTCAATGGCCTGATCCATCCGGGCTTCGTGCGCACGGTGCCCAAAACGCGCCTGCAGAACTTCCCGCGCTACCTGCGCGCGATGCGCCTGCGTGCCGAACGCCTGCGCCACGATCCTGTGCGCGACCAGGCGCGTCTGCTCACCGTGCAGGGCTACTGGCGGGAATACCTCAAGCTCGAAGCCGAGCGCGGCGCCGGCGCACCGGAACTCGACGAGCTGCGCTGGCTGATCGAGGAACTGCACGTGTCGCTGTTCGCGCAGGAGCTGAAGACGCCGGAGCCGGTCTCACCCAAGCGCCTGCAGAAGGCGATCGAGGCCGTGCGGAATACACGCGCGACGGCCTGAGCGTAAAGGTCGGCGGCGCCCGGTGGAATCCTCCGGGCGCCGCGCCCGGATCACTTCACGCGCTTGACGCGGACGCTGCAGCCGCAGCCCTCGACGTTCATCAGCCACGAGCCGAGCATCATCGGCTTAATGCGCACGGCCGGGCCGTCGAGACTGACGTCGCCACCGCTGCCGGACTCGGCCTGTTGCCAGACCTGACCGTTGTCGAGCGTGAACTGGGTCTTGCCGTGCCAGCCGGCGAACCGGCCGACGATATGCGCCTCGACGGTCTCGCGCGCCGACTCATCCGGGTAGAACACCGGATGCGCGCTGCTGCCGGCGACCGTGGCCTCGCCGCTCGAACCATGGCTGCGCAACCAGTCGTTCAGCTTGGCGAGTTCATCCGGGCTCAGCTTGTCCAGGCCGGCGGCATGGAAATCGGCTTGCGACATGCGTTCCTCGAGCGAGGAGAATCCGGCCGCCGCCGCGATATCAATGCCCGCCAGGATCGCCAGGAGAACCATCACCCAACGCTTTGCCATGCATCACCTCGATCGGCCTCACGCCCCGCCATCATGGCTGGGCCAGGCCGTGATTGTAGCGGGAACGTCGCTCGGCGGATCGCCGCGGACACCCTCCGTCGGCGAAAAAACGACGGGTAACCGTGATTTAACACCGGTTCCTGAGGCTGTGCCTATACTTCTGTCCGATGAGTGAGGCAGCGGGGACGACGTCCGGATCCAGGCGCTGCTACTGGCACACCGCTTGATTGTCCCTCACCGCGCCGGCACGTTGCATGACCGACGAAACTGGCCGAACCGATTCACCGAACTTCAGGATACCCGGTCGATGACTGAATTTCCCCGTCTGGCGTGTGGCCTGCGAATGGCGCTCATCCTCGGCGGCTGCGCCAGTCCCCTGCTTGCCGCGGCCGGGACGTTCCCGCTGGTATTCGAGGATGAGGACGTCATCCAGGTCACCGGTTACACCTATGCGAGTTCCCTGGCCACGCTGAACTTGTCCTCGCCGCTGCTGTGCGGCTCGGTCGGCACGGCACAGACCACGATTTCGCAGAAGCCGGTCTACGGGAACCTGCTTTTCGGCAACTACGACGTCGCGGGAAATCTAACCCAGACCTTTTCGGGCGTCGCCAAGCTGAACTACGCGACTGCGCAGCCCGGATTCAAGATCGAAGGCGACGGCAGCCTGGTCTGCTATGCCGTGTCGCCCGCCGGCGTGCGCAAGCCGACCCGTGACCTGTTCATGAGCAGCTTCGATACGCCGGCTTACGACAGCGCCGTGACGCTGCGCGTGGTCGAACTGCCCAACGAGGGCAATAACTACGTCTACAAGTACTACCTCGACGTGAGTGTGCCGACGGTCGCCGGCGCCACGCAGTTCCAGCTGCGCGACGGCTTCGACAAGACCCTGTTCAACCCGGCGGTGGTCAACTGGTGCGAGACGAACCCGGGCACGACAAGTTGCCCCGGCATTACCAACTCCACCGCCCTGATCAAGACGATCACTCTGGCGGCTGGTCAGTCCTATGCCAAGCGCTTCATCGTGCTGCGCCAGACCGTCTCGTCGAACACCGTGCTCCCGACATCGGGCAGCTTCGCGGTCATCGCAGCGCTGTTCGTTCCCGAGAGCATCGCCGAGGAGCGGCTGGACAACAACGTCGCCGCCGGTTTCGGCAGCCTCAGACTTCCCGCCGACCATCAACACCAGTCAGACGAACCTCGGCGGGCTGGTTGAAGGCGGCACGCCGATCAACGCCAGCTTCACGCTGAACGACGATACCGGCGAATCCACCGGCAACCTGCTCGGCTCGAGCGTGACCGTCGATTTCAACGGCACGCAGGTGCCGGTCACGGTCGATTGTGGCAGCACCACGCCGCAGGCCGCTGCCGTCGTGCGCACCTGCACGTTCAGCATCGCCACGCCGAGCGCGAACTTCGCCACCGACACCGTCAGCGGCACTTATGCGGGCGGCGTCCATGCGAGCGTGCTGATCGATGCCGTCGATCCGCGCGGCCAGCACACCACCGCGACACTGCCGCTGCATGTGGCGAGCCAGGACAACGATCCGCCGGACTTCCAGATCTCCAACATTGCGCCGCCGGACGCATCCGACAACATTCCGACCCTGACCTGCGTGCTCGACAATCTCTCGCAGGCGTGTGGCGGCAACGCCCTCAACTCGCTGTCGAAGGTGACCAACGGCCCGAACGGCAAGAGTTCGGTCAGCGCGTTCCTGACCAATGTCGTCGCCGGCCCGGCCGATGCGGCCGACGAGCTGGGCTCGCAGGCCGTCGCATTCGTGCCGGATACCTCGACCGGTCCGAGCGGCAACATCGCCTGTGTGGCCGATTACGGTTCAGCGGAAATCTTCCAGCCCTACAGCGGTCGTCCGACCCTGTCGCCGAATGGCCCGGCGAGTGCCTATACGCTCGATTTCGGCCTGAACCAGGTCAACACCGGTTCGGCGACCTGCACGGTGGTGGTCCAGGATGCAGGCTTCCCGGCGGGCCAGGTGGCGCAGGCCAAGAGCGCGCAGTTCCGCATCGTGGTCACGCAATCGAGCGTCAATTGATCGCTCGCCGCCGACGCCTCGCACGTGATTCGACGAACCCCGGTCCAGGCCGGGGTTTTCGTTTCTGGGGACGCTGGAATCCTTTGTGTGAAGGCTAAAATCGAGCCGTGAAACGCGGCGACACACCTCTCAAGCTGACCGACTGGGCCGAGCAGCGTGTCCAGCGAGCGCCACCGGCTGTGGTGCTCGCGGCGGCGCTCGACGATGCGCACCGTACGGCGGCGGATTCCGCGCTCGCCGGCTCGTTTGCGGCACGGGAGGCCGAACTCGCCGAAACGCTCGACCTGCTCGACCGGCTCGGCCTCGATGACGAAACCCTGGCCGCGACGATCCGGTTCGAGCTCGCCGAGGCCGGTGCCGACCAACCTGCGGCCGGTAGCGATCCGGGCGCGGAGCGCCTGCGCAGCCTGATCGAAGGTCAGCGCGCGGCGAGCAAGGTGTGGTCGCTGTATGCACAGCGCAGCCACGGCGGCTCGGCAGAAGGGCTACGTCGGCTCCTGCTCGCGATCGTGCGCGATCTGCGCGTGGTGTTCATCCTGCTCGCCCGGCAGCTCGCTCGCCTGCGCGCGGCGGCGAGTCTGCCCGAGGATGCACGTCGCGAACTTGCGCGTCTGAGTGCGGACATCCACGCGCCGTTGGCGAATCGGCTCGGCATCTGGCAGCTGAAGTGGGAGCTGGAGGATCTCGCCTTCCGTCACTCGCAGCCGGATACCTACAAGCGCATCGCGCGCCTGCTCGACGAGCGCCGCGACGACCGCGAGCGCTACATCGAGCAGGCCAAGGAGGCGCTGCGTCGGGCACTCGCCGAGGCGGGCGTAGCTGGCGAGGTGGCCGGCCGGCCCAAGCACATCTACTCGATCTGGAAAAAGATGCAGCGCAAGGGCGGCGACTTCGACGCGCTCTATGACATCCGCGCGCTGCGCATCCTGGTCGCCGACGTGCCGGCCTGCTATGCCGCGCTCGGCGTCGTGCATACGCTCTGGCCGCCGCTGCCGAGCGAATTCGACGACTATATCGCGCGGCCGAAGGGCAACAACTACCAGTCGCTGCATACCGCGGTCGTCGGCCCCGAAGGCAAGACGCTCGAGGTGCAGATCCGCAGTCACGACATGCATGCGCATGCCGAGCTCGGCGTCGCCGCGCACTGGCGCTACAAGGAAGGCGGCGGCG
>Ga0116193_1002031_pt1 | contig 15797 bp, 18 predicted proteins | sample AD_UKC115_MetaG_FD_89892 | JGI IMG/M metagenome (GOLD analysis project Ga0116193, IMG submission 89892) | Active sludge microbial communities of municipal wastewater-treating anaerobic digesters from Hong Kong - AD_UKC115_MetaG | ecosystem: Engineered > Bioreactor > Anaerobic > Digestate... | reverse complement strand
AGCTGTTTACATGGTGGAATATGCTGGAGATAGTAAAATAGTGCATTTAATTCGTTTTGGTGCAGAGACTTTAGCAAGTATTCCTTCAATTGTATTTGGTTTATTTGGTTTAGCATTTTTTGTAGTATTTTTAAACTTAGGATGGTCTGTTTTATGTGGAGGATTAGTATTAGCTATTATGGCAGTTCCTACAATCTTTCAGGTTGCAGAAGTTTCTGTAGCAAGTGTGCCAGATACTTATCGTGAAGCATCTCTTGGTTTAGGTGCTACTAAGTTGCAAACTATATCCAATGTTATTATTCCTGCGGCAATTCCAGGAATTATCACTGGTGTGATTCTTGCTATGACTCGTGCTATTTCTGAAGCTGCAGCAGTTATGTATGCTGTTGGTTCAGCACTTACAGTACCAATATCAATTTTTGATCCTGGTCGTCCTTTACCTTTACATTTGTATGTATTAGCGACTGAAGGAATTTCAATGCCTAATGCTTTTGGTACAGCTGCAGTTTTAGTAATTATCGTGCTTATATTAACATTTGTTACTAATTACATTGTAAATAGATATCAGGAAAAAATGATGGGAAAATATTAAAAAAATAATGGAGGATTTTTGTAATGAATAGAATCACGGTTAAAAATTTAAATGCATATTTTGGTGATGCACATATATTAAAAAATATTAATGCAGAAATTCCAGAAAATACAGTTACTGCTCTAATTGGTCCTTCTGGTTGTGGTAAATCCACTTTTTTACGTACTCTTAATCGTATGAATGATCTTATACCTTCTTTTAATCATGATGGTGAGATTTATTTAGATGATACTGAGATTTATGATAAAAGTATTGATGTGGTTAATTTAAGAAAAAGAGTGGGGATGGTTTTTCAGAAGGCTAATCCCTTCCCTAAATCAATTTTTGAGAATGTGGCTTATGGTTTAAGAATTCATGGTGTTGATGATGAAGATCTTATTGCTAAAAGAGTGGAAGAAAGTTTAAAATCTGCTGCTATTTGGGATGAAGTTGAGTCTAAACTTCATGATTCTGCTATGAGTTTGTCTGGTGGTCAACAGCAACGTGTTTGTATTGCACGTACTATTGCTAATAAGCCTGAAGTTATACTTATGGATGAACCTTGTTCTGCATTAGATCCTATATCTACTATTAAAATTGAAGATTTGATTAATCGTCTTAAAAAGGAGTATACTATATTGATTGTTACTCATAATATGCAACAAGCTACACGTGTTAGTAAATATACTTCTTTTTTCTTAAATGGAGAAATTGTTGAGCATAATTTAACATCTGAATTATTTATTAATCCTCGTGAGAAAAAGACTGAGGAGTATATTACTGGAAGATTTGGATAAAATTTATTAATTATTTGTTTAGAAAATAATTATTATTGGAGATGTAATAAAATGAGTAAAATTTACCCTAGTATTTCATTTAAAACAAGAATGAAAAAAGTTACTGAAGATTCTGAAAAATTAGGGCAATTAGCTATTGAGTCTCAACGTGTTGCTGTTGATTTATTAGAAAATTTTGATAAAAGTAAGGTTGAGGATTTAAGAAAACAAACTGATGAGATTGATGTTTTTACTATTGAGTTAGAACGTAAATGTATTAGATTTATTGCTAGTGAACAACCTTTTGCTAGTGATTTGATGTATATTGAAGCTACATTGCGTAATATTAGTCATATTAAACGTATTGGTCATTTGGCTATGAATATTGCTGATGCTATTGATCAAATTAATTTTGAGAATGTCCCTAAAAAGCTTGTTAAAGAGTTAGCTTATATGGGGGATTATGTGCATTTGATGTTAACTAAATCTATTAAGGCGTTTCTTAATCAGGATTTAGAGAAAGCTAGAGAATTAAATTCTGATGATGATAAGGTTGATGAATTATTTGATAATGTACTTACTCAATCTACTAGTTTAATGAGTGAAAGTAAGGAAGGTATTGAAAATTTTGTTCAATTGATTTTTATTGCTAGGTATTTGGAACGTTCTGCTGATCGTGCGGTTAATATTGGTAATCGTACTATTTTTATGTTAACTCTTAAAAGACCGGATATTAAATCTTTGGATGATGATGAGGAATAATTTTTATTCTTTTCATTATTTTTTTTTATTTCACTTTTTTTTTACTATATTTTTATTATATATATTATTATATAGGGGAATTTTTTTACTATTTTTATAATTGTTAATGATTAATCATGATTATGTTTTGTTTAGTTTTAATTTTTTTTAAGGTTTTATGTTAAGTTTTTTGTTTATTTTTAATGGTTTTTTTTGTTTATTTTTTATTTTATTGTTTTATTGTTTGTTTTTTGATGTTTTGCTATTGTTTTTTGGTTTATTTTTTAATTTTACTTTTTTTAAGTTGTTTTTTAATTTTTTGAATATTTTTTAAATTCTAATAAGTATTTAATGATTTTTTTCAATTAATGATTGTTATTTTATAGTTTTAATTTATTTTGTTCATTTTTTCGTTGTGATTTTTCAAAGTTTAATATTTATTAAGAAAGTTTATATATTATTTAATTTAAATGATTAATTATGACAAAATGGAGGAAAATATTATGATTGAAATTCGCTTTCATGGTCGAGGAGGACAAGGTGCTGTAACTGCAGCAGAGATTTTAGCAAAAGCAGCATTTGAAGACGGAAAATTCTCCCAAGCGTTCCCATTTTTCGGAGTAGAAAGAAGAGGAGCACCAGTAATGGCTTTTACTAGAATTGATTCAAAACCTATAGAAGTCAGATACCAAGTATACAATCCACGATATGTAATGGTTCTAGATGACGGATTACTTAATGTAGTAGATGTTTATTCTGGAGTCGATAAAGATGGGGAAGTAATAATTAATACAACTAAAGAATTAACTTCAAATGAAGTAAATGTCTTTAATATTGATGCAACTGGTATAGCCTTAGATAATTTAGGAAGAAATATAGTAAATACTATCATTTTAGGTTGCTTTGCTAAAAGAACTGGTGAAGTAAGTATTGAATCTATTTTAAAAGTTATAAAAGAAACATTCCCTGGTAAAGTAGGGGAAAAGAATGCAACAGCATGCCAAATTGCATATGACTTAGCTTAAAAAAAAATATTAACAAGCTAAGTATAAAAATTTTTTAAAATTTAACAATTATCAAAAAAAGTATGAAAAGGTGATTATAAATGGATACTATTGGAGGAGCAATAGCCAATCCCGGAAATACCCGTAATAATAAAACAGGTAGTTGGAGAACCTTTAAACCAACACTAAATAAAGACGAATGTGTTGACTGTGATAACTGTATATTATTCTGCCCAGAAGGATGTATAAATAAAGATCATGATATAGATTATGATTTTTGTAAAGGCTGTGGAATTTGTAAAACAGAATGTCCAGTACAAGCTATTGAATTAGCAAGAGAAGAATAAAAAGGAGATTATATATGACAAAAAAAGTTATGACATCAAATGAAAGTGTAGCTACAGCTGTACGCTTAGCTAAACCTAAAGTTATTCCTGTTTATCCTATAACTCCACAAACAACAATATCTGAAACATTAGCACAATATGTTGCAGATGGAGATCTTGATGCTGAATATATTAGAGTGGAATCAGAACACAGTGCAATGAGTGCAACACTTGGAGCATCAGAAACAGGTGTAAGAGTATTCACAGCTACATCATCCCAAGGGTTAATGTTAATGCATGAAGTTGTATATGCTGCAGCAGGTATGAGAGCACCTATAGTAATGGCTGATGCAAACAGAGCAATATCAGCACCTTTAAATATATGGAACGATCATCAAGATGCAATAGCTGAAAGAGACTCTGGATGGATACAAATTTTTGTAGAAAATGCACAAGAAGCTTTAGATACAACTTTAATGGCATATAAAATAGCTGAAAATAAAGAAGTATCACTTCCAGTAATGGTTTGTTTAGATGGATTCATATTAACTCACACAGTAGAACCAGTAGAAATACCAGAACAAGAAGATGTGGATGAATTTTTACCACCTTACGAACCAGTTCATCAATTCCTAGATCCTGAAAGACCAATGAGTCTTGGTAACTTTGCAGACCCAGTATTCTACACAGAATTAAGACATGAAATACAAGATGCAATGGACCGTTCTAAAGATGTAATTACAGAAGTAGGTAAAGAATATGGTGAAAAATTCGGAAGAGAATATGGTCTTATTGAAACTTATAAAACAGATGATGCTGATATCATAATCGTATCAATGGGAAGTATATGTGGAACTATAAAATCTGTTGTAGATGACTTACGTGATAAAGGTGAAAAAATAGGTTTATTAAGAGTAAGATCCTACAGACCTTTCCCTTATGAAGAAATTGAAGAAGCAGTTAAAAATGCAAGTAAATTAGCTATAATTGATAAAAATGTTTGTTTCGGTGTTGGTGGAGCATTATTCAATGATATTAAAGCTCGTGTTAACAAAGAAGCTTATGATTTCATCACTGGTTTAGGTGGAAGAGATATAACTCCTGAAACAATTCTTGAAATAGTAGAACAAACCAAAAATCCTGTTAAAGATGTTAATTGGATAGACCTTAAGGAGGACTATTAAAATGGAAGTACCTGAAATAGAATTATTAGCACCAGGACATAGAGGTTGTGCTGGTTGTGGAGCTAGTATTGGAGTAAGACTTGCTCTTAAAGTATTAGGTAAAAATACTGTAGCAATATCAGCTACAGGATGTTTAGAAGTTATGACAACTCCTTTCCCTGAATCTGCATGGGAAATTCCTTTCATACATGTAGCTTTTGAAAACAGTGCTGCAGTTGCATCTGGTGTTGAAAGAGCACTTAAAGCTCAAGGTAAAGAAGATGTTAATGTTGTTGCTTTTGGTGGTGATGGAGGAACTGTTGATATAGGTCTCCAAGCATTATCTGGAGCTATGGAAAGAGGACATAACATGTTATATATTTGTTATGATAACGAAGCTTATATGAATACTGGTATACAAAGAAGTGGAGCAACACCTTATGGTGCAAGTACAACTACTTCTCCTGCAGGTAATCAAAGTTTCGGTAAAACAGAAACTAAAAAGAATATGCCTCTTATAATGGCAGCACATGGAATTCCATATGTTGCAACAGCAAGTATTGCTTATCCTGAAGATTATATGAAGAAAGTTAAAAAAGCAGCTGAAGTTGATGGACCAGCTTATATACATTTACATCAACCATGTACTACTGGTTGGGGATTTGATCCTAGTCAAACTATTGATATTGGTCGTAAAGCTGTTGAATCAGGTGCATGGTCTTTATATGAAATTGATCATGGGGAATTTAAAGTTACTTACAGACCACAAAAGAAAATACCTGTTGAAGATTATCTCAGTACTCAAAAGAGATTTAGACATCTTAAACAAGAACAAATTGATCAAATACAACAATATGTTGATGCAAACTGTGAAGAATTAGGAATATAAAGAAGGAGGGAACTCTTTTGGAGAAATTATTAGTACAAAGTGAATTATGTGATGGATGTTTAGATTGTGAAAAAGCTTGTGAAGGTGTTCACGGTGTTAAATGTATCACTATTCATGATGTAGGTGAAAGTTATTATCCAATACGTTGTCAACAATGTGAGGATGCTCCTTGTGAAACCATATGCCCTACTGGTGCTATGACTAGTGAAGGTGTTGATGCAACTAAATGTATTGCTTGTGGTTTTTGTTCCATGGTTTGTCCATTTGGTAGTATTACAATAGCTTATGGTAGTTCTCATAAATGCAATCTTTGTCAAGATCGTGAAGAAGGTCCTGCATGTAAGCAAGCATGTAGTAAGAGAGCTATTGAGCTTGTTGATATTGAAGATTTAAAGGATAAAAAACAAAATGCACATGTAGCTAAACTTCAAGGTTTAAGTAAAAGACCTAAACGTAAAGGAGTATTATCTCTTATTACAAGCACAACTAAGGCTAAAACTGCTGCAGATAAGGAGAGTGAATGATTATGCGTGAATTGATTTTAAATCCAGAATTATGTGTTGATTGTGGAAAATGTGAAAGAGATTGTCCAAATAATGCAATTCATGTAACTGAAGGTATACCTTTATTCTGTATGCATTGTGATCCAAACCGAGCACCTTGTCTTTTAGCATGTCCTGAAGGGGCTATTGAAGAGTTAGGTGGAGCTATTATTATTAATGATGATAAATGTATTGGTTGTGGAACATGTGCTGGTGTTTGCCCAATTGGTGCTATAAACATGGACGAGGTTGGTCTTGCAAAAAAGTGTAACTTGTGTTATGATAAGGATTCACAAGCATGTGTTGCAGCATGTCCAACTAAGGCTTTAACTAATGATAGTAGTGAAATTATTCATGAACGTCAAGAAAAAGTTTCTGAAGGTTTAGTTAAAATTCAAAGCATTATGAAATAAAAATTTTAATTATAACAATTAGGATTAATCTATTAGTTATAGATTTTTATCCTAATGCTCTATTTTTTTACATATTTTTTTTATAAATTAAGTTATCTGATTTTTTTTGGATAGTTTTCTATTTTTTTTTAATAAATTATTTAAATTTGTTAGTTGTAATATTATAATAATTAATTATTATTTAGGATTATATCATTTTTTGAAGGGATTATTTCCATGATTAGTGAAAAAACAATTGAAGATACTATTTATCAGCTTTATAAAAATGCAGTTATAGAAGTTAGAGATGATGTTAGAATTGCACTTGAAAATGCACTTGAAGAAGAAGATAATGAATTAGGTAAGTTAAATATTAGTAATATTCTTAAAAATGTGGAATTAGCTTCTAAAAATCAAGTTCCAATGTGTCAAGATACTGGTCTTCCTATAATTTTTGTAAAGCTTGGGAAAGTTGAATGTGAAAATTTAATTGAAGGCATTAAAAAAGGAGTGGAGAAAGCTACAAAAGAGGTTCCTCTCAGACCAAATGTTGTAGATCCATTAACACGTGTGAATACTGGAATAAATATAGGGGAGGATATTCCTCAAATTAATATTGATTTAATAGATGAACCTTATGTTGAGTTCACAGTTTTACCTAAAGGTTTTGGTTCAGAAAATAATAATAAGCTTAAAATGGCATTACCCGCTGAAGGAATTGAAGGTATAAAAGATTTTGTTGTTGAATCAGCTTTAGCTGCTGGAGGAAAACCATGCCCACCAATGATAATTGGTGTTGGTGTTGGTGGAACAAGTGACATGGCTATGAAACTAGGTAAAAAAGCTTTATTACGAGAAGTTGGAGAACCTAATCCTGATAAGGAAATAGCTAAAATAGAATCTGATATATTAAATAAGATTAATGAGAATGGTAAAGGTCCTATGGGAATGGGGGGCCGTACAACTGCATTGGATGTTAAAATCATGACAGCAAGTACACATACTGCAGGATTACCTATTGGTGTGGTTATTCAATGTTGGGCTCATAGGCATGCGTCAGCCCGTTTATCTGATTAAAAATTTTTTTTTTATTTAGGAAGTAATTATTTATGAAAGTACTTATTATAACTGGGGAGCTTGCTTACCCACTTGTTAAGCAGAAAGCAGATAAAAGTAAAGTTGATACAATTGTTCATATTGCGGATAATACGCAGATTGCAGCTTTTTTAACCCCTAGTAAGATTATTAAAGAGATTAAGGAAAATTATGAAAATCAATTAGATGAAATTGATATGATACTTACTCCAGGTTTAATGAGAAAAACTACAATTGAAATTAGTAAAGCATTTAATATTCCTAGTTTTAAAGGTTCAACAGATGCTGCAGATTTACAAATGGTTTTGGATTTAGTTGAAGATTTAGAATTATCTGAGGATAAAGCTGCAGATAAACTTATTGAAGATGAAAAACGTAAACAAGCATTCCAATTTATTGAGGATTATGAAAATAATGAAGAAAAAGTAGGGGAATTACTTAAAAAACCTAATAATATTTTAGTTAAAAACTTACCTGTTGGTGAAGATTTCCCTATGAGAGTATTATCTGAGATAGCTAATGCACCAGCACTTTCTAAAGAAGATTTAATTAAAAAAGCTGAATATTTTGTTGCTTCTGGTTCGGATATGATAGATATTGGAATGTTAGCAGGAGAAGATCGCTCTGAAGATATTCCTGGTCTTATTGAAACATTAAGACCTATTATTGGTGATAGGCCTTTAAGTATAGATACTTTAAATCCTAAAGAAATTAAAGTAGCTGTTGATTGTGGAATTGACATGGTATTAAGCTTAGATCATGGTAATTGTGAAGAATTATTACCTTTACTTAAAGAGCATAATATTCCTGCAGTTTTACTTCCAACTAATTATAATGAAGGTTTTGTTCCACATACTCCAGAGGAACGTATTAGTTCTATGAAAAAACTTCTTAAAAAAACTGAAGGTTTAGATGGTATAGCTGATATGGTTTTAGATCCAATAAATAGTAATAGTTTAGTTGATTCTATAACTGCTTATAATGATTTCCATAAGGAAATTAAAAGACCAATGTTTTTTGGCGTAGGTAATGTAATTGAATTGATGGATACAGATTCTGTGGGAGCAAATGCTTTACTTACAGGTATAGGGATGGAATTGGGTGCTAGTATATTATTCACTCCTGAAGAAAGTGGTAAAACTGCTGGAAGTGTTCATGAATTAGCAGTTTCTAGTAAAATGATGTTTTTAGCTAAACATAGACATTCAATACCTAAAGATTTAGGAATTAACTTACTTGTGTTTAAGGATAAAAGAAAACATGTTGATTTAGATGAAGATTATGATGTTCCTGTAGAACAAGCTAAGGAATGTACTAAATTTAAACGTGATCCTCTTGGAAGCTTTAAAATACGTGTTGATTATGGTAAAGATGTTGAGAGTAGTAAAATAGTTGTTACTCATTTTAAGAAAACTAAACCAGATATTGCTGTTAGTGGAACTTATGCAAAAGAAGTTTATGATGAATTGGTTAAAAAAGGTTTAGTCACTCGTTTAGAGCATGCAGCTTATTTAGGTAGTGAGTTACAGAAAGCTGAAATTGCTATGATCACTCGTAAAGATTATATTCAAGACTTTGATTTGTTCAATCGTCCTTTAAAATTAAAATAAAAAGAAAAAAAAACGGAATTAATTTTTATTTTTTTCTTTTAATTATTCTATTTTTGATATGAATTCAGTTACTTTAGGTTTTATATTATCTATTTCTGATTCTTTAATCATTAATGTACTTACTGGATTTTTACCTGCATGTTCATTCATTTTATTTAAAACATCTTCAGCTTTATCTGATTTAGCAGTTATGAAGAAAGCAACATCATTAAATTTATTTTTATTATTATTGATGTAAGTAAGAACTGGTGTTGAAATGTTTCCTGCCCATACAGGTGTTCCAATAATTGTTAAATCATATTTTGAAGGGTCATAATTAGATGTTAATATTTCAACTTCTTTTTCTCCTCTTGCATCTTTTGCTCCTTTCACAAAACCTATTTTTCCATCATATTTTGTTTTTGAAATAATTCCTTCAATATCAGAGTCAAGTTGATTTTTAATTTCTTCTGCTACTTTTTTAGTATTATGTGTCCGTGAGTAATACACAACTAAGGTTTTCATAATCTTTATCCTCCCTTTTTAAATTTAATCCTTTACATTTATATTTAATAATATTATAATAATATATTATATAAACATTTTAAGATGTTTTAAACTTTTTTATGAAAATGATGATTATAGGAAAATTTATTAAATAGGAGTATTTACTTAATGATTCGTTCAAGAGATAGAAGAGCTAGGCATGATAGGATAGCTTATTTGGATCAATTAAAAGCTATTTCTATATTATTAGTGATTATTGCTCATGTTTGTTACTTTTATATTCCTGGACACATTTCAGGCTCTGAAGTTGCTACTTTTTATGATATAATTTGTAGAGTAAGTATTCCATTATTTATCATGATTTCAGGAATCCTACTTTTAGGTAGAGATTATGATTTTTCAAGTTTTGTTAAGCTTAGATTTCCAAGAATGTTGATTCCATTTTTCTTATGGTGGATTATATTCATTGCATTAGCATTAGTAACTGGAACATTTTATAGAACTGCAGCTATAACTCATATTTCATTTGCTGATTATATTTTTAAAATGTTACTTGGTGAAGCAGGATATTTAGGTCATTTCTGGTTTGTATGGGTTATGTTAAGTGTTTACTTAATTGCACCTATAATTAATAAATGGATTCGAAATTCTCCTGCTTATGAAGTACCTATTTTCATTGTTATTTGGTTAATAGCTTGTTTATTCACAACTTTCCATATTCCTTATATTAATATTGATTTAAGATATTTTGCAGGGCCTTTAGGATATTTTGTTCTAGGTTATTATTTACATAATGCAAATGGAAAGATTTGGAGTAATAAATTTTTATGGCCAATTGTTTTTGTAGTTTTTACTATAATACGATTATGTTTACCTTCAGGTAGTGTTTTAACTGCAGGTCCAACTAATTCAACATTATATTATAATATACTTGTTGTATTCCAATCAGTTGGTTTTTTCTTAACTATTAAAAACCTTAGTTTTAATTCTAAAACTTTCACAAATAAACGTAATTTCTTTACTACAGGTTTTACTAGTTATGCAATTATCTCTTTAAGTAGTAATGTTTATGGTATATATTTAGGTCATTTGTTATTCTATCAACTTTTAACTCCATTATATGTTATAAACAATTATTGGTTAATGATTCCATTAAGTGGAATATTCATATTAGCTCTTACTTGGGCAATGATGCTTGTGTTTAATGAAATACCAATCTTAAGGGCATTAACTGGAAGAATCATGTATAAATACACAAAATAAAAAAAGAAGGGTTTATTTTTTGAGTTTTAATAAAATGAAAACTCAAAATTTTAATATTTTTTTTTTTTAATTTAATTGATAAAAACTATTTATTATATTTTTAATATCTGGTGTGATACTTGAACCTAACCATTCGATTAAAACTTTTTTATCTCCTACTTGGAAGAATGCTAATCTATAATCTCCACGTGTGTTTGAATGTTGGCTAATGTATTGTATTTGATGACCATTTACAGTGGTGTTTTCTTTTCCTTGGTTAATGTCAGTGTTTCCTATGTTATTTACAAAATAGTCAATATCTCCTTGATATACTTTGTTTCCATTACTATTTGGTGAGTATACTGTTACATAAATTTGATCATTTTGATAAGTTCCATAAGTTTCTATTCCTGGAGTAGAAGTGTTAAGGCTTCCTCCTTGATAAGAGCTCGGTATCATACAAGTTAATCCATTAATCATTGTTTTTTCACCAGTTAATTGCTGTGAGCTGTTGTTTGTATTGTTCTGTGTGATATCTGTTGAGTAGAATGAACTTATTGCGAATCCTCCAAGAACAATAATGAAGAGGATTAATAAACCTATTACCTTTTTTTTCATGTTTCTTTTACCTTTATAATTTTATTTAATCTTAATTATTAGTTTTTCACTATTTATTTTTTATTAAAAAAGATTTTTAATATTTCTATTAATTATAAACAAATCTTTTTATTAAAAGAAACTAAATATATAAAATATTATAATAAAAATTTTAGAAAGAAAAAAGAAAGGTTATTGAATTGTCAAATGAAGAATTAACCCTGAAAAATATTAAAAAAAGTTTAAATGACATTGGATATGTTAGTAACGATGAAATAACAACATCCACTTTTTTAGCATTATCCTTAAATAAACCTATATTAATTGAAGGACCACCAGGTGTGGGTAAGACAGAATTAGCTAAAGCTATAGCTAAATCATTAAATAGAGAATTTTTCCGTATACAATGTTATGAAGGTATAACATTTGAACAAATTGTAGGGGAATGGAACTATCAAAAACAATTATTACATTTAGAATCTGCTAAAGGTAAAAATCAGGATGAAACAAGTATATTTAATAATGATTATTTCATTAAAAGACCATTACTTCAAGCATTTATAGATGAAAAAGATTCACTTTTACTTATTGATGAGATTGATAAAGCAGATGAAGAAGTTGAAAGTTTCCTTCTACAAGCTTTAGGTGAAAAACAAGTCACTGTAAATGATTTAGGAACTTTTGATTTAAATAATAATCTTATAGTGGTTTTAACAAGTAATTCTCAAAGAATGTTACTTGATGAAACTAAAGATAGATGTTTATTCTTATATATTTCTTATCCTAGTGTTGAACGTGAAATGAAGATTGTAAAATCTAAAATCCCTGAAGCGGATGATGGTTTAATTAAAAAAGTAGTGAATCTTGTTCAACGTATACGTACACTTAATTTAACCAAAAAGCCAAGTGTAAGAGCTAGTGTTGATTGGGTTAATAGTGTTCAAAATTTAGGTAATAAAAATGTTGAAGAAGCACTCATAGATAGTATGGGTGTTGCAATAAAAAACGAATCTGATAAAAAACGTGTCCTTAAGGATATTTTCAAACAATAAATTATATATTTTCCCCCCCCCCTTTGAGTATTATGAAATCCCAAATTGTTTACTTATCAAATCAGCTTAGAGATAAAGGTTTAGGAGTGAGTATTCGCAGTACACAAACTGCACTAGATACTTATGAATTACTTGGAACTGATGATTTAGCTCTTCTTAAAAGAGCTTTACGTAGTGTTTATGTTAAAGATAAATATGATATTGCAAAATTTGATGAAATATTTGATGAATGTTTCATAAAAAAACCATCAACTGATGAAAGACAAGTTAACAGGAATAGTAATAAACGGGTAGGTAAACGAGGGGGAAAATCCAATAAATATGTTATTAAAAAGGATGGTAAAACTAATAAAAAACCAAATCCTATGGGTGCAGAGCAAATTAAACAATTATCCGGCACACCTGTTCTAGATGAGAAAGAACAATTAGAACGTGAAGGTGAAATTTTAAATAAAGATTTAACTAAACTTAACAAGTTCGATCCTAGAGTTTTAGAATTATGCCAACAATTAGGAAGACGTATTGCTAATAAAAGATCAAGACGTAATAGATTAGCTAAAACTAATAAAGTTGATATTAGAAGAACAATGCGTAAAAATATTAAATATGGTGGAGTGCCTGTTGAATTAATTAAGGCTAAACCACGTAAACATAAAAATGAGCACATGTTCTTAAATGATATTAGTGGATCTTGTGAATGGATAAGTAGCTGGTTTTTCATGTTAATGTATTCATGTCAAACAGCATTCAAAAACTCAAGAGTTTTTGAATTTGATAATAAAGTTATTGAAACTACTGATGCTCTTAAACAAGAGTACTTATTAACAGCTTTCGCAGATGTTAGAACTTTAAGAATGCGAAATGCTATGGTTCATGGAACAAGTAATATGTATTCTTCATTTAACCAATTTAGAAAAAAAGCAAAATTAAATAATAAATCTTATGTTATAATATTATCAGATTGCAGAGACTGGGCAGGACCTAAAATTGACGGAATACCTGCAAGTGTTGAAGTAATGAAAGAATTAGTAAGAGACAGTAAGAAAGTTGTAATTCTTAACCCTGAAGATAAATATAAATGGGATGTAGTTGATAGTTGCGTTAGCTTATACCAAGAAGCTGGTGCTCAAGTATTTGAAGTAAGTACACTTAATCAGTTAGCTGATTTTGTAGTGCAAATGTAAAAAAAGTATAATATGGTATAATTATGGATGTATGTAGTAAATGTGGTAACCCTAATGTTATAATTAAGAAAAAACAATCAGGCCAATCATTATGTCAAGATTGTTTCATTGAAAGCATTGAAAAAAAGGTTATTCAAACAATTAAAAAAGAAAACCTCTTAAAAAAAGGAGATAAAGTAATGGTAGCATTATCTGGAGGTAAAGATAGTGTAGCTACACTTGAAATCTTAAATTCTTATGTGGAAAGACATTTCATAACTTTATGTGCTGTTACTATTGATGAAGGTATTAAAGGCTATCGTAAAGAAGGAGTAGACATAGCTAAAAAGCATGCTAAAAGATTAGGTATAGAACATCAAATATTATCTTTTAAAGATGCATTCAATATAGATTTAGATGAAATCATGACAGTACCAGACCATCGGGGATCATGCACTTATTGCGGAGTCTTTAGAAGATGGTTAATAAATCGTGCAGCTAGAGATATGGGTGCAACTAAAATAGCTACAGGACATAATCTTGATGATGAAACTCAAGCAATATTAATGAATTACTTAGAAGGAAATATTAATAATTTAGTTAAAATCGGACCAATAACAGAATCAGAAAGTCCATTATTCACTCCAAAAATCAAACCTCTTCGTGAAATTCCTGAAAGAGAAGTAGGATTATATGCATTATCTAAAGGTTTAGATATACATTTAGATAGTTGTCCATATGCTCAACAATCATTCAGAATGGAAGTAGGTAACATATTAAAAGATTTAACCCCTGATCATCCAACAATAATGTATAGTACTCTTAGAGGATTTGATAAAATCCGCCCATCTATAAGAGAAGAATTAACTGAACCCTTTGAATTTGACAGATGTGAAGTTTGTGGTGAACCATCATCTAACCAAACATGTAGAGCATGTACATTTCTTAAAGAGTTAGGACACACTCCTAACTTAGATTATTACTAAAAATTGGAGGTTAATAAAATGAGTTTTAAATTAGAATATAATGAAATTAATGAAGATAGAGAATTAACTGAAGGGGAAACAACAATTCTTGATGTGTTAAATGATTTAGGTGTATCTCCTCAAACAATAGTTGCAAAAAAGAATGATCAAATTGTAGTGGAAGATGCAACTATTCAAGATGGAGACACTATAAAATTAATCCAAATAATCTATGGTGGATAAAAAAATAGAAAAATTGGAAGTATTTATAATGAAAGTATATTATGAATGTGGTGCATGTTACTTACGTCAAGCAAGAGAAGCATTAGACATGTCAACAGATGATGATGAATTAAAACTAGAAATAATGGAAGATATAATTAAATTTTTAGCAGAAAATTATAAAAAAGATGCATCATCTAATGCAACAGGCTCTGCAATGCATGAAATTATAAGAACAAAAACTGGTTGTAAAGATCCATACCTTGAAAAAAAACATTTAGGAAATGAAATGGCTCAAAATTTATTACCTGAAGTAAAAGAAATACTTAAAAAAGATGATAGTTTAGAAAATTATGTTAAAATAAGCATTGTAGGTAATATACTAGATTTTGGAGCATTTGACTTATCTGTAGATATTGAAAAATTATTAAATGAATACTTAAATAAAGATTTAGCTATAAATGATGTAAAAGCATTAGATAATGCACTAAAAAAACATGATAACCTATTATACCTTGTAGATAATACTGGGGAAATCGTTTTTGATAAACTATTTTTAGAAAAGATAAAAAACGATTATAATATTAACATAACACTTGCAGTTAAAGAAAGTCCAGTTTTAAATGATGCATGCTTAGAAGATGCAAAAGATATTGGTTTAAATGAATTTGCAGAGTTAACAACAATAGGAACTAATACTGTTGGAGTAGTTTATGATAAATTATCCCCTACTTTTAAAGAACTATTTGATAAATCCGAATTCATAATATCCAAGGGTATGGGGAATTATGAAGGACTATCTGAACTAAAATTCACTAATCAAGATGTATTCTATCTTCTCTGTTCAAAATGTAATGCAAATGCTTTAAATTTAGGAGTAAATACTGGAGATATGGTATTATCCAAAGTACCTAAAATTTAATATTAAAAACTATATTTACCTAATTTTTTCCCTTCTTTT
>Ga0116193_1002028_pt1 | contig 15815 bp, 27 predicted proteins | sample AD_UKC115_MetaG_FD_89892 | JGI IMG/M metagenome (GOLD analysis project Ga0116193, IMG submission 89892) | Active sludge microbial communities of municipal wastewater-treating anaerobic digesters from Hong Kong - AD_UKC115_MetaG | ecosystem: Engineered > Bioreactor > Anaerobic > Digestate... | reverse complement strand
GGAACTGGATTTACCCGCAGGGATTCATGTCGAGATCAAGATTTAGCGCAAAGGTTGGTATAAAGAATGTTAACCGGTTTATTAGGCAGAAAAATAGGGATGACTCAGATATTCACCGAGTCCGGTGAAATGGTTCCGGTGACGGTCATCGAAGTTGGTCCCGGTTATGTCGTCCAAAAGAAGAATGTGGAGACTGACGGTTATGAAGCAATCCAACTCGGATTTTGTTTCAAACATGTCAGTCAGAATAAGAAAATTAACCGGCCGACCTTAGGTCGTTTAAAAAAAGCAGGTCTGGATAATGTCCAGATTACACATTTTAAAGAATTCAAAACTACAGACGTTGTTAATATGGAAGTCGGTCAGAAAATAACCTGCGACTTCTTTAAAGAAGGCGAAAAAGTTGACGTCAGTGGTTTGATAAAAGGACGAGGTTTCGCCGGTGGTATGAAACGATATGGGTGGCATGGTCAGCCCGCCTCCCATGGTTCCATGATGCATCGCCGACCGGGTAGTATCGGTCAGAGTTCATCTCCTTCAAGAGTTTTGAAGGGAACAACTCTCCCTGGGCAATATGGAAACGTGCGTCAGACTGTTATGAGTTTGACGATCCGAAGAGTAGATGTTGAACGTAATCTGATTCTGGTTGAAGGCGCGATTCCCGGTTGGACCTCCGCGGTGGTCGAAATTAAAAAAGCCGCTAAGACCAAAAGAGCAAAGAGTTGATGACTTATGGCAAAGATTAAACTTTATAATCTGACTGGAAACACAACAGGCGAGATGGATTTGAATGATTCCGTATTCGCCATTGAACCGAATCAGCCCGTTGTACAGGAAACTGTGTTAGCATATTTAGCTAACCAGCGTCAGGGTACAGCTTCTACCAAACGGCGTGATGAAGTCCGTGGTGGTGGTAAAAAACCTTGGAAACAAAAAGGTACTGGTAATGCACGGTCTGGTTCTAGTCGGTCCCCTGTGTGGGTTGGTGGTGGTTCCGTGTTTGGTCCAAAACCCCGCAAATACACACAAAATCTGACCAAAAAGAAAAAAGACCTGGCTATGAGAAGCATTCTTTCTTATCGTTTAGCCAATGAAGGTTTGGTTGTCTTTGAGGATTTTAATGCAACAGAACCTAAGACTAAACCAGTCATGAATTTGATGGATAAACTTCAGATCATGGATACAGTTCTGGTGGTCATGTCCGAAATGAATGAAAACTTTATGAAGTCCGCACGGAACATTCCTTTCGTTAAGCTGGTGACATTAAACAATATCAATGCATATGATGTCCTTCGCTTTGGGAAAGTTATGTTTGACAAAGCGGCCATCAGTCAGCTTCAAGATAAGCTGGCGGAATAGCAGGTGCGAAGACAATGGAATTGAAAGATATCATCATCAGACCTTACCAGACTGAACGAAGTCTTGATTTGACCGAAAACTTAAATCAGTATGTCTTCGTGGTAGCTCGGAAGGCAAATAAAATCGAGATCAAAAAGGCTATTGAAGTCGTTTTTAAAGTGAAAGTTACAGCCGTCAACACCGTCGTTGTTAAGGGCAAAACCCGTCGCATTCGTGGCCGTGTTGGAAAAGATCCAGATTTTAAAAAAGCAATTGTAACCCTGAAAAAGGGTGAAAAGATCGAATTCGTTTAACACTTAAAGAGAGACGCTGACTATGATCAAGAGATATAAACCTACATCTCCCGGGCTTCGCTGGCGGACAACACTGGTCTTTAAGAAGATTGGTGATGGCCAGCCTTCCAGCGACCTTATTCAGCCGCTGCGGAAAACTGGTGGCCGAAATAACCAGGGACGAATAACTACCCGTCATATCAGTGGCGGACATAAGAGAATGTACCGGGTTATTGATTTCAAGCGAAATAAAGATGGAATCCCGGCCCGCGTAATCGCCATTGATTATGATCCAAATCGTAGCGTCCGGATTGCCTTACTGGCCTATGCGGATGGTGAAAAGCGTTATATTTTGTGTCCCGAAGGCCTCAAGCTTAAAGACACCGTAATTTCAGGTCCTGGTGTGGATATTAATCCTGGAAACAATCTCACGATCCGGGAAATTCCTACAGGTACCAGCATTCACAACTTGGAAATTCGTCCTGGTAAAGGTGGACAGATGGTTCGGTCTGCCGGCGTTGGCGCTACGCTGATCGGTAAGGACGGAGATTATGCCCAAGTTAAGATGCCTTCTGGTGAAATTCGCCGGATTAGCTTAGATTGCCGTGCAACTATTGGCACTCTGGGTAATGCTGAACACAGTAATGTGTCAATCGGTAAAGCTGGACGTTCTCGTTGGATGGGTATTTATCCCTCCGTTCGAGGTGTCGTAATGAACCCGGTTGATCACCCTCATGGTGGTGGTGAAGGCAAAACCTCCGGTGGTCGTCATCCTGTATCTCCTTGGGGATGGAAAACCAAGGGCTTTAAGACCCGTCGTAATAAAGGGACGGACAAATGGATCGTCAAGCGTCGCAAATAATACACTAAGAAAGACAGTAGGTAAGAATCAATGGGTCGTTCACTGAAAAAAGGTCCGTATGTTGAACCGAAACTCCTGAAGAAACTGGATAAGTCCGACAGATCCGGCGACCGGTCACCTATTAAGACTTGGTCTCGGCGGTCCACAATCACACCCCGTATGGTCGGGTATACTTTTGCTGTCCATAATGGGAAAAAGTTTATTGCCGTATATGTTCAGGAAAACATGGTCGGGCACAAGTTAGGGGAATTCGCTCCTACAAGGACTTTCCGGACTCATGGCCATCACACTGATAAATCCACGGCTCTGAAATAAACGAACAGTTAGGATAGGAATGGCTTATGTATCAAGCGACTGCACGGTATATCAGGGTCTCAGCGCAAAAGAGCGTGCGTTTGATAGACCTTGTACAAAAGAAAAAAGTTAATGAAGCGCTCAACAATCTGGCTTTCACTCCGACGAAATCTGCTCGGATTATTGAAAAATTGGTGAAATCAGCAGTAGCCAATGCCCAGAATGTAAATCAAAATATTGATGTCAATCGTCTGTTTGTTAAAGAACTGCGTATTGGCAAAGGGCCGCATCTTCGCCGCTTCCAGCCAAAAGCTATGGGGCGTGCAGGGCGGATCCGAAAACCTCTGAGCCATTTTACTGTGGTTCTTGAGGAAAAGTAGAACAAAACCAACGGAACAAGGATTCTTAGGTCGTATGGGTCAGAAAACACATCCAATCGGGTTCCGACTAGGGACCACCGAAACCTGGAGTTCCAAATGGTACTCCGACAAAGAATATGCCAAAAATCTTCATGAAGATTTGGTGATCAAGAAATACCTGAAAGACAGACTTTATCAGGCTGGTGTTTCAAAAATTGAAATTGAACGCACTCCTAATCGGGCGCGAATCAGTATTCACACCGCTCGTCCTGGTATTGTTATTGGTCGGAAGGGGTCGGAAATTGAGAAACTCCGGAAAGATATGGAAACACGAACGGGGCATAAAGTTTTCATCAATATTGTTGAAATCAAAAAGCCTGAACTTGACGCGCAATTAGTAGCTGAAGGTGTTGCTGCCGCTCTCGAAAAGCGTGTTGGTTATCGTCGCTCCATGAAGAAAGCTGTAACAACGGCAATCCGTCTTGATGCTAAAGGTATTAAAATATCTGTTTCAGGTCGTCTTGATGGTGCGGAAATTGCCCGCTATGAATGGTATCGTGAAGGTCGTGTGCCTCTGCATACTATTCGTGCCAAGATTGATTACGGTTATACGACAGCCCACACGACATATGGCACCATCGGTATTAAAGTGTGGATATTTAAAGGTGAAATTCTGGCTCGCCCTGAATTAGGGTCGGTCAAGGCCTAGATTACTGATAGAGGATAGAAAATATGCTGTTACCGAAACGCGTTAAATATCGGAAAATGCAGAAGGGACGAATGCGCGGCGTCGCATCCCGTGGTTCCTCGATTTCATTTGGAACTTATGCCATTCAGGCACAGGAATGTGGATGGTTGTATAATTATCAGATTGAAGCTGCACGTATCACCTTGTCCCGTTTTATTAAGAGGGGTGGTAAAATCTGGATCCGAGTATTCCCAGACAAACCCTTAACAGTGAAACCTGCTGAAACCCGAATGGGTAAAGGTAAAGGTGCTCCAGAGTATTGGGTAGCTGTTGTTAAGCCCGGTCGGATTCTCTTTGAGATTGAAGGTATTACTCCTGAGCAGGCCAAAGAAGCTGCCCGTTTAATCAGTCATAAATTGCCCTTCGGCACTAAACTCATTTCGGAGAGAGGCTAAACATTATGAAGAAAAATGAGTTCAATGCACTGGGCCAGGCTGAGCTAGAAAAGCTTTTGGTCGATACCCGTGAGGAAATCTCTAAACTGCGCCTGCAAAAGGCACTTGGACAAGTGGACAATCTCCGCTTGATCCGTAACAAGCGCAAAGTGGTTGCTCGTGTGGAAACTCGATTAGGTGAGTTAAAACGAGCTGCCGTTAAGTAACCAGACGCAGGAAGGAAGCTGAGACAGTATGGAAACAAAGATTAAGCGAAAAGTCGAAGTTGGTACGGTTGTCCGAAATAAAATGGACAAAACCGCCGTCGTGGCTATCGAAGTTATTAAGGTCCATCCGTTGTATAAAAAGCGGATTCGTCGTTCTGAAAATGTCTATGCACATGACACTAATAATGTCACACGTGTCGGTGACACCGTGATGATTATTGAGACTCGGCCCTTGTCAAAGATGAAACGATGGCGGGTCATGAAAGTCTTGGAACATAGCAAAGTGTCCGTTGAAAAAAAATAACAAGCCAAATGCAGAGGTAATAGACCGTGATTAGTTTAGGAACCAATCTTGATGTTGCAGATAACAGTGGTGCACGTAAAGTCCGCTGTATTCGAGTCCTTGGCCACTCCCGTATTCGTTATGCCCGCGTTGGCGATGTTATTGTGGTAGCGGTTAAAGATGCTATTCCTGATGGAATGGTCAAAAAAGGCGATGTTTGTAAAGCCGTTGTTGTCCGTACTGTAAAGGAATACAAACGACCGGACGGTTCACGAATCCGTTTTGACCGGAATTCAGCCGTCATTATTAACGACCAGATGGAACCAAAGGGCACTCGTATCTTTGGGCCAGTAGCCCGCGAGTTACGTGATAAGAAATTTATGAAAATTATTTCCCTGGCCCCGGAAGTTCTTTAAAAGAAGGCATAAAGGAAATTCGATATGGTCAAAAAAAACAACCAAACCGTCAGACAGAAAATACGCTTACGTAGAGGCGATACAGTGATCGTTCTCGCAGGTAAGGATGCCGGCAAGAAAGGGAAGATTTTAAAAGTTTATCCCTTAACTAACCGCGTCCTTGTGGAACGAGTCAATTTTGCCAAAAAGCATGTTCGACCCACTCAGGCCAATCCTAAAGGTGGAATCATTGAGCAGGAACTTCCTATTGCAGTCGCAAAAGTAAGTTTATTCTGTGATAAATGTAACGCTGGTCGCCGGACAAGAAGTCTGGTATTGGAAGATGGTCGTAAAACCCGCGTATGCGTAAAGTGTGGAGAAACTCTAAGTTCAGAGGAATCCACTAAATAAGTAACGGTAGATAATTCCAAAAAGGCTCCTGAAGGTTGACAATTAAATTGTTCGGCATCAGGAAGATCCTGAAACCACAGAGATAAAGAGACTACCATGGCAGAAAACGACAAAAAGGCAAGAAGAACTAAAAAAGCTGATGCGGCTGATAAAGCTGACCAAAAGGATACTAAAAGTACTCCTGAACGTCCTCAGCGTCCGGAAGGGTATTTACCCCGGTTATATAAACGTTATACAGAAGAAGTGAGCCCGGCCATGATGAAAGCCTATGGCATGAAGAACCGGATGCAGCTTCCCAAAATTAAGAAAATTACTGTAAATGTCGGTTGCGGTGAAGGGTCCAGAGATATTAAGGTCCTTGAAGCTGCAATTAAGGATATTACTCTGATTACAGGGCAAAAACCTGTTATTACTCGAGCAAAGAAGTCCATTGCTAATTTTAAGCTTCGTGAAGGAATGCCGATTGGGTGCATGGTTACCCTTCGCGGAACTCTGATGTATGAATTCCTGGATCGGTTGATTAATTTAGCAATTCCAAGAATTAAGGACTTTCGTGGATTGTCCCCAAAATCCTTTGATGGTGCAGGAAACTACACCTTTGGTTTGAAGGATCAGGTAATTTTCCCGGAAATTGAAGTTGATGATAATCTTCGTCCCACTGGTATGAATATCACTATTACGATTGCTGGTGGATCAAACGAGTTGTCTAGAGAACTGTTGAAGGGGCTAGGTTTCCCCTTTTCTGCATAGGAGTTTAAACTGTGGCAAAAAAATCTCAGATGTTCAAATCGTTACGAGAGCCCAAGTTCTCAACACGGAAGTATACCCGGTGCCCATTATGTGGTCGCCGTCGTGCTTATCTGCGCAAATACAATATGTGTCGGATTTGCTTCCGCACTTTGTCACTTCAGGGCCAAATACCCGGTGTGACAAAATCCAGTTGGTAGACTGACGGAAGGATAAGGTTTATAAGTATGGTTGTTACAGATCCCATTGCCGATATGCTTACGCGCATTCGGAACGCAAACACAGCTTATCAGGAAAAAGTTGATATTCCGTGTTCACGCATTAAACAGGAATTAGCTCGCATCCTTCGGGACCAGGGCTTTATTAAGAATTTTAAGATGGTGAAGAACCGCAAGCAGAATGTTATCCGTGTATATTTGAAATATGCACCGGATCGTGTTCGTATCATTGAAGGGATTGAGCGAATCAGTAAACCTTCACTGCGGATATATGTACCTGCAAATCGTATTCCAAGAATCCTGAATGGAATGGGTATTGCTATTTTATCTACCCCTAAGGGATTATTAACTGACAGTGATGCCCGTCAACAGAATACGGGTGGCGAACTTCTCTGTAAAGTATGGTAAGCAAAACTGGAAGCCCGGCGTAATTGCCGGTTAAAATCGGATTAAGTAGGATAAATAATATGTCACGAATTGGACGTCTCCCTGTGCCTCTGACAGATAAAGTCAAAGTGCAAATTAACGGAAAATCCATTGATATTTCCGGACCAAATGGTTCATTACATTTAGACCTGCCGGAATCAATCAGCGCCGTCCAGGAAGGTAATACCCTTGTTGTAAGTCGGGCGGCAGAAGATCGGCAAGTTCGCAGTTTACATGGATTATGCCGGGCTCAATTGAATAACATGGTGGTAGGTGTTACTGAAGGTTATCGTAAGAGCCTTGATATCGTGGGCACTGGTTACCGTGCTACCATGGAAGGTACTTCAATTAATATTCAAGCCGGTTTATCTCATCCCGTTTTATTTCCTGTTCCGACTGGAATTAAAGTGGAGTTAGAAACAAATCAGGATAAAACAACACGTATTAAGCTTTTCAGCGCTGATAAACAGCTGATAGGTGAAACCGCAGCGAGAATCCGACGAATACGTCCGCCAGAACCCTATCTGGGCAAAGGTATTCGGTTTACAGATGAGAAGTTGCGTCGTAAAGTTGGAAAAACAACTGCTTAATCGATAAGGCAACGAGGAGTTAAAATATTATGTCAGCAAACAGAAAGTTAGAAGGACGAAATCGTCGTCATCTTCGCATACGTAGTCACCTTTCAGGGACCTTGGAACGGCCTCGATTAAGCATCTTTTTGAGTAACCGTTTCATCTATGTTCAATTGATTGATGATTTAGCTGGAAAAACATTGGCAGCAGCTTCGACAAAAGCTGATAACCTTAAAGGCTTAAAAGCTAATAAGGAAGGTGCCACTGAAGTGGGTAAAAAGATTGCTGAAATAGCCCAGACTAAAAATATCACTAAGGTGGTTTTTGATCGGTCTGGTTATAAATTTCACGGTAAAGTAAAAGCATTAGCGGAAGCAGCACGTTCCGCTGGATTGCAATTCTAAAGGTGGACCATGACAGATCAGAAAACCACAACTCAATTTAAAAAAGCACATGATCGCCAGGCTCCCGATAATCGGCAGTCCGTTGATTCACAAGAATTTCGTTTTGAAGAGCGGGTTGTTAAAGTCAACCGCGTGGCAAAAGTTGTTAAAGGTGGACGGCGATTCAGTTTCACGGCTATTGTTGTCGTGGGTGATGGACTAGGTCAGGTAGGCGCTGGATATGGAAAGGCTCGCGAAGTCGCTGAAGCTATCCGTAAGGCAACTGATGATGCCCGTAAAAATATCTTCCGTATCCCTTTGAAAGGGAAAACCATTCCGCATGAAGTGGTTGGTATTTTCGGTGCCGCACGCGTTCTTCTGAAACCTGCTAAAGAAGGTTCTGGTGTTCGAGCGGGGTTGACCGTTCGTCCTGTTGTTGAATTAGCTGGGATTCATGATATTGTTGGAAAATCCCAACGGTCAGATACTGCTATTAATGTCGTTGCTGCGACAATTGATGCTTTGAAACGACTGAAAGATCCATCTGTCGTTGCTGCTTTGAGGGCAAATAATTAATTAAAGTTGAGCTTTGTTTTTGATTGTAATAACATCAACAATGTTCATAAAACAAATTAGACATTAGAGAGTAGGCTATGAAACTCCACGAATTTACGTTTAATGATGGTTCTAGGAAAAAAAGTAAACGCGTAGGACGCGGAACAGGAAGTGGTCACGGTAAAACATCAACCCGTGGCGGAAAAGGCTTGACTGCCCGATCTGGTGCTCATAATAGATGGGGATATGAAGGTGGTCAGATGCCTTTAATGCGTCGTATGCCTAAACGCGGCTTCCATAACACAAAATTCCAAAAGTATTGCTATCAGATCGTCAATTTATGTGATTTGGAGCGTGTGCAGACTGATGTTATTGATGCACAGGTTCTACGCGATGCAGGTGTGATTAAACATGCCGACCAGCCAGTTAAGGTATTAGCAAATGGTGATTTAACTAAAAAGGTGACCATTATTGCCAACGCTTTCTCTGAATCTGCAAAGAAGAAAATTGAAGCAATTGGTGGCAAAGTTGAAGTTAAAGGACTCAAGGCTTAAATAAGTTTTGAGTTTTATTTCATAATTTTATTTTTAATGGGCAAAATATGATTAAAGCTTTTCAAAGCATAATGAACATTCCCGATCTTCGTCGGCGTATATTATATACCTTGTTCTTCCTGGTCATATTTCGGTTAGGCGCACATATACCAGTTCCTGGGATTAACACTGTTGCCATTCAACAAATGGCTGAAACTGGTGGGGGCGGTTTATTTGGTTTACTGGATATGTTTTCAGGTGGGGCCTTTAAACAGTTAACTGTTTTTGCTCTGGGGATTATGCCCTATATATCTGCATCTATTATTCTCCAGTTACTGACTGTCGTAATTCCTTCTTTAGAAAGATTAGCTAAAGAGGGAGATCAGGGCCGCAAAGTTTTAACCCGATACACTCGATATGGCACTATTGTGTTGACTGCGTTTCAGGCATATGGCTTGGCGATGTATGCTGAAAGTATGAATTCTACAGGGCATATGATTGTCATGAACCCGGGGTTTGGTTTCCGATTGATGTTTATGATAACAGTAACTGCTGGAACAGCTTTCCTGATGTGGCTGGGTGAACAAATTACCGAGCGTGGAATTGGAAATGGAATTTCACTTTTGATTTTCGCAGGGATTATTGCTCGTATGCCAATGGCAGTTACCACGGCAATCCAGGAATTCAATCTCGGTCAGTTGAGTATCTTTAAGATTGTTATTATATTGGCACTATTTGCTTTAATTTCTGCCGGAGTTGTTCTTCTAACTCAAGGCCAGAGAAAGCTGCCAATTCAACATGCACAACGAGTTGTTGGTCGAAGAGTTGTCGGGGGTACTCCCACTTATCTTCCTCTGAAAATTAATCATGCTGGCGTTATCCCTGTCATTTTTGCTAGTTCTATACTTATTTTCCCAAGCACTATAGCAAATTTATTAGGGTCGAATTCCAGTGTTGCTCAATTCATTCAATCATTTTTTAATCCCTACGCAGAAAATATGAGTTTATGGCGTTTGGTCCCAACTGGTTATGATCGTGTTGGTTTATTATTTTTTCTAAAAATGATTAATCCGTACAACTTTATGTTTGTTCTGGCTACAGTGTTTTTCTGCTATTTCTATACGGCCGTTACTTTTAACCCTGTGGATGTTTCGGAAAATTTGAAGAAATATGGAGCTTTCGTCCCAGGCGTTCGCCCAGGAAAACCAACTTCAGACATGATTGATAAGATTTTAACTAGAATTACTTTACCTGGAGCTTTTGCATTGGCTTTTATCGCTATAGTTCCTGAGGCCGTAACAATTATGCTCGGTGTGCCATATATTATCTCTAGTTTCTTGGGTGGTACAGGGCTGATTATCGTAGTTGGTGTTGCTTTGGATACAATGAAGCAGATTGAGTCACACTTAATTATGCGTCACTATGAAGGATTTGTTCCACAGCGGCCGCTTAAAGGTAGAGGTAACTGGTAGAAATGTCACCGCTTAATTTGATACTTTTAGGTGCTCCTGGTTCAGGAAAAGGTGTCCAATGTGAATTTCTTCTTAAGCATTATGGACTTGCTCATATCTCTACTGGGAATATCTTGAGACAAGAAGTTGCTGCAGAGTCTGATTTGGGAATTGAAGCCAAATCTTTTATGGATAAAGGTTTGTATGTTCCAGATGAACTGATTTTTAGGATTTTGGAAAAAGAACTTGCTGGCGAAAAATGTTCGAAAGGGTTTATTCTTGATGGAGTTCCTCGAACATTGGCTCAGGCGGAAGCTCTTGATGAGATTATGACTAAGCAGGGGAAGACTTTAAGCAAGGCAATTAATCTGGAAGTAAGAGAGCAAACTCTGGTTTCACGGATAGTAAATCGCAGATCTTGTTTAAAATGTGGGCGTGTTTATAATCTGATCGGAATGCCTCCCAAAACAGCTGGAAAATGTGACGACTGTCAAACTGATCTGTTTCACCGGGCTGATGATAATGAGGAAACAGTTCGTAAACGTTTTACTGAATATGAAAGCAAAACCAAGCAGCCATTAGTAGATTTCTATACCCGAAAGGGAATTTTGTTGTCTCTTGACGGTGAAATTCGAAAAGAAGATCTATTCCAGATGATATGTAACAATCTGGATATGTCTAATAAATAGTGTTATAATGATATACTTCAAGTCTTTGAAAGAAATTGAATCAATTCGCGCGGCAGGTCTTGTCGTTGCGGAGGTTCTTTCAGAACTTAAAGATAGACTTGTTCCTGGTATTACAACAAAAGATTTGGACCTTTGGGCTGCTGAGTCCATCCATAAAAAGGGTGGAAAGTCAGCAGACCTTGGTTATCATGGGTATCCTGCGCACATTTGTGTTTCTGTAAATGAACAATTAGTGCATGGAATACCTTCAGGACGTGTTATTAATGAAGGTGATATCGTGAGTATTGATGTTACTGTCATTAAAAACGGATGGCACGGCGATGCGGCTGTGACAATTATCGTTGGAAATCCGGATGCGATTCCTGAATCTCACCAGAGACTGGTTAAGGTGACGGCGGATTCGCTCTCTCTCGGCATCGAACAGGCTGTGGTTGGTAACCGAATAGGTGATATATCCCATGCAGTTCAGTCTTATGTTGAAAAACACGGATTTTCCGTGATCAGGGAAATGATTGGGCACGGAATTGGTCGTAGTATGCATGAAGATCCGCCCGTACCTAATTATGGCAGTCCTGGTCGTGGCCCAAGATTGTTGGAAGGTATGGTGTTGGCAATTGAGCCAATGGTTAGTATGGGCCGACCTGATATTCGGGTCTTAGACGATGGGTGGACTGTAGTTATGAAAGATGGTATGCCCTCAGCACATTTTGAGCATACGGTCGCTGTTACAAAAGATGGTCCCGTTATTTTGACATCTTTAAATTAACATTATGGTTAATAGCATCGTTTTATTAACCGGACCACCATTCAAGTGGAGGAGAGTAGAACTTTATAGTTCAACCTTATGGCAAAGCAAGAATCCATCGAAGTAGAAGGAACAGTAATTGAGCCACTGCCCAATGCAATGTTCCAAGTAGAACTCCAAAATGGACATGTGGTACTCGCCTATGTCTCTGGAAAAATGAGAATGCATTTTATTCGTATTTTACCTGGTGATAAGGTGAAGGTTCAATTGTCCCCTTACGACTTGAATCGGGGTCGGATTGTTTTCCGCAATAAATAACCAGCAATCATAGAAGGAAATGGAACATGAAAGTACGGTCATCCATTAAAAAAAGATGTGAAAAATGCCGAATCATCCGGCGGCACGGCAAGGTCCGTGTGATTTGTGAAAACCCTCGTCATAAACAAAAACAAGGATAAAGAGGAACTATGGCACGCATAGCAGGTATCGACATCCCTCGGGAGAAGAAAATAAGTATCTCCCTGACCTATGTCTATGGCATTGGCCGAACCTTTGCCCTGGAAATGTTAAAAAAGGTCAACATCGATCCGGAACGTCGAGTCAAAGATCTATCCGGTGAGGAGATTGCCCGGATTAACAACCTGATCGCTCGGGATTATCAGGTGGAAGGTGATTTACGGCGTGAAATAACCCAGAACATCAAACGTTATATGGATATTGGATGTTATCGGGGTCTTCGTCATCGCCGGGGTCTACCCGTCCGTGGCCAGCGCACGCACACAAACTCTCGTACCCGTAAGGGTCCACGGAGAACAGTGGGCGCCCAGCGCAAGAAATAGTCTGTATATTGAAGTGATAATGTCAGACTTACGAGCGAAAATCAGTAAGGGGTTAATCTAGCATGGAAAAAAAGACAGTAAGTAAAAAGAAAGCCCTTGGTTTTAGTAAGGGTGTTGTTCATGTTCAGGCCACTTTTAATAATACAATTGTGACCATCAGCGATCCGAAAGGAAACACGCTGGTTTGGGCATCTGCTGGCACACAAGGTTTCAAGGGTTCTCGAAAGAGCACTCCTTTTGCTGCTCAAGTGACCGCAGAGGCCGCAGCACGCAAGGCCATGGATATGGGCTTGCGGGAAGTGGAAGTTTTCGTCAAGGGGCCGGGTGCCGGTCGTGAATCGGCCATTCGTGCTATCCAAGCTGCTGGTCTAGATATCAGCATGATTAAGGATGTTACCCCGATTCCGCATAACGGGTGCAGACCCCCCAAACGGCGGAGAATCTAAACTTTTACCTGAGTAAACTATTGGAGGATACTTGTGGCACGGAATACAGGTCCTGATTGTCGGATTTGCCGCCGGGAAGGCGTGAAATTATTTTTAAAAGGCGTTCGTTGCAACACGGAGAAATGCGCCCTTGAACGGCGTAGTTATGCTCCAGGTCAGCATGGCCGCTCCCGCGTAAAACCGTCAGATTATCGAGTTCATCTGCGCGAAAAGCAGAAAATTAAAATTATTTATGGTGTATTAGAAAAACAGTTCCGTAATTACTTTGAAGCAGCCAGCCGGATGCGTGGCATCACAGGTACAAATCTACTGGCACTTCTGGAACGTCGTTTAGACAATGTTGTCTTTAGAATGGGTTTTGCTACTTCCCGAACTGAGGCCCGTCAGTTAGTGCTGCACGGACACATTACGGTAGATGGCAAAAAAGTCAATGTTCCGTCAGCCTTGGTTAAACCCGGTTCTGTCGTTGCAGTGACTGAAAAAAGTCGTAAAAATCCGGGCATTGTGCAGGCTGTGGAAGTTGCAAAATCCCGGGAATCAATGGCTTGGTTGTCTTGTGATTTTGAGAAGTTTAGCGGCAGTATTTTATCTGTTCCGACTCGTGATCAAATTCCACTGGATGTCCAAGAACAATTGGTCGTCGAATTCTACTCCAAATAGGTGTTGCACTAGTTAAGCGATTCCAAATTCGGTTAAAAGAATTTGGAAAAAGCGACGGCCCCCGCGTCTTTTGGATGCGATTTAAAATAAACCTTAATGGTTTTATAAACCGGTGTGACACGAGACTAAAGGAGACACTGAATGGAAAATATGCGATTTCTTATCCCGGACCAGTTTCAGTGGGACGAGGAAACTCTGACACAGGAATATGGGAAGGTTACTTTCCAACCTCTGGAAAGAGGGTATGGCGTTACGATAGGCAACTCCCTTCGTCGGGTCCTTTTGACCTCGATTTTAGGAGATTCTGTTACTTCAGTTAAGATTGACGGTGTTTTGCATGAGAATACGGCAATTCCGGGAATTAAGGAAGATGCCATGGACATCGTTATTAATTTGAAGTCCTTAGTCGTTCGTTCCTTAGTTGAAGAACCTCAGACTCTGATTCTTGATGTTGAGCGGGAAGGTGTTGTGACAGCTGCTGATTTCCAGGCAAACAGTATGGTAACTGTCATAAATCCTGATCTTGAAATCGCCACGCTGAGTCCTGGCGCCAAACTGCAGATGGAATTAACTGTAGGACGAGGCCGTGGATATGTTCCGGCGGACGAGAATAAACCGGCGCATCAAATTATTGGTGTTTTACCTATTGATGCCATCTATACTCCTGTTCGTAGAGTTAAATATTTGGTTGAGAATACCCGTGTTGAACAGCGGACAGATTATGAAAAACTGACTTTGGAAATATGGACAAACGGCAGTGTTTCACCGCAGGATGCATTAGGTGAAGCCGCCAGTCTTTTGATCAAACATTTCCGAGTTTTTGTTCAAAGTACAGACTCTTCAGAAATTGAAGATGTTGCTCCGACGATGGATGAAAAGGTTCCTACCGAATCAGCCATTGGTGGCACTCAACATCCGTTGCTTGATAAGAGCATCGAAGAACTTGAATTGTCAGTTCGGGCATATAATTGCTTAAAGGCTGCCAACATCAAGACGATTCGTGAATTGATTATTTACAGTGAAGATGAGTTACTTAAATTCCGTAACTTTGGTAAAAAATCACTGAATGAAATTAAGGAAATCTTGGAAAAGATGGACCTGTTCCTGGGGATGAAAATCATCAACGGGCAGCCGGTAAAACGGGATTCAAACGACAGTATCTAGCCTTTCGGCAGATTTATTCGTTTCCTAACCATCACTGACATTGTGAAAAGAAGAGGTTACAGAGAGATATGCGCCATCGAGTAGCTGGAAAAAAGTTGGGTCGGACCACTTCCCACCGGATTGCCTTATTCCGGAATATGGTTACAGCCCTGTTTGAACATGATCGCATTGTGACCACCGAAACTAAGGCTAAGGTCCTGCGTCCGATTGCTGAGAAACTCATAACCCATGCCAAGAAAAATGATTTGCATCATCGCCGAATTGTAGCTCAGACTGTCCGGTCTGAGACGGTTGTGAAGCGATTGTTTGATGAAATTGCTCCGCGTTATGCCAACCGTAATGGCGGTTATACCCGGGTGATTAAAATGGGATTCCGTCCCGGAGATGCGGCGATGAAAGCCTGTCTTGAATTAGTGGATGCTCCCGAAAAAATCAAAGAAGTTCCGGCCGATAAAACCGCTAAAGAAGAGGTGAAGGCAAGTGGAAAGCAAGCCTCAGCCAGTGCAACCGAATCAAAGTAGTTTAACAGCTCAGAAGGGGTCAAGACTCTTTCTGAAGAAGTTTATCTTCACTGCCGGCTTAGTAGGCATTGTTTTAGGGTTCTTCTTAATGCCCTATGTGGATGCTTATGGACGTAACTGGCAAGGAATTGTAGCACCGTTCCTGATTATTTTAGGTTATGTTTCGATTGTCATTGCCTTGCTTTTAAAAGCCGATGAATACTCGGTAAAAGAAATCAAAACACCCCGTACCCTTCAAGGTACGAGGTTTTTTATTTGGTCTGCGATTTTCTTCAGCCACAG
>Ga0116193_1002024_pt1 | contig 15828 bp, 14 predicted proteins | sample AD_UKC115_MetaG_FD_89892 | JGI IMG/M metagenome (GOLD analysis project Ga0116193, IMG submission 89892) | Active sludge microbial communities of municipal wastewater-treating anaerobic digesters from Hong Kong - AD_UKC115_MetaG | ecosystem: Engineered > Bioreactor > Anaerobic > Digestate... | reverse complement strand
TATAGATTGGCAACGAATGCTGTTCTGCTTTTAATAGGCGTGAGTCTTTTCATAGGCGTTATCCATTGTTCGGTGGGCTCCATCTTGGGAATCAAGACCGAGCTGAACTATGGCGAGAAGAAGCATGCTTATTTCGAGCGGCTTCCAGTTATGCTCTTCCAGGTATTCTTTGCTGTGGCATTGCTTGGATTGGTCATGGGACAGATGATCATGGTGTACATCGGTGCCGCAGTGATTGTGCTATCCATAGTGATGATGGTCATGGGTCCGGAAGGAGCCATGGGTCTGGCACACGTGCCATCCTATGTTAGCAACCTGATATCCTACCTTAGGCTTCTGGCCATCGGCCTGGCCTCGGTAGGTCTGGCATACGCTGCCAACCAGCTGTCGTTCTATGTTATAATGCCCATGCTGAGCGGTGGAGCGACGAACAGCGCCGATTTCTCAATACCTGCGATCATCGTGGGCATTTTGATATTGGTAGCAGTGCACTTCATCAACATCCTGCTGGGAATTCTCTCCCCATTCATGCATCCTCTCAGGTTGCATTATGTGGAGATGTTCACCAAATTCTACAGCGCACATGGCGGTGGAGTGGAGTACAGCCCCTTCGGACATGTCCGGAGGTTCTTGAAGGCATGAAAGCGATCTTTGAAATCAGAAATTTGAGCACAGATTGTAATATTCATAAAAAGGAGGATTGAGGAAAATGGTAGTTGTAGCAGATGCGGGAATATTGTATGGATTGTTGGCTGTTGGCGCTGGCCTGGCTACTGGATTGGCAGGCATCGGTGCTGGTGTTGGTGAGCAGGGTATCGGAGCCGCTGTGGTGGGCGTGGTGGCTGAGGAGCCTGGATTCCTGGGTAAGGGTCTCTTCCTCATGCTTCTGCCTGAGACTCTGATCATCTTCGGCCTCGCTGTATCTCTGATCCTGATGTTCGCCTGGACGCCCTTCTCTGCAATAGTGACACCCTGAGCTGGCCATTTCCAAAGGGTGAGAGGCAATGGCACTAGATGCAGTGGTTGAGTCGGTTCTGGCAACCAGCAAGGAAAAGGTCGCTCAAATAACGAGCGAAGCGGACCTTGAGGTTGCAAGGATACTCAATGAAGCTAGGGAACGTGCCGCTGAAATCAAATCCAGGAAGGAAGCTGAGGTCGGACACGCAATAGAGGCGATCGAGCGCAGGGAGATCTCCAGCGCCAATCTCGAGGTCAAGAGAGCGGAGCTGAATGTGCACAAGGATCTCCTGGAGAAAGCAAGGATGAAGCTCCTTGAGAAGATTTCCAATCTTCCCAAGAAGGATAACGAATCCATGCTGAAAAAGCTGCTCGAGCCCTATGACCTCAAGGATATGAAGGTCTACTCCAATAAGCGGGATGAGGCCTTCATAACCTCTCTCGCCCCAAATTACGGCGGGAACCTGGATATCATCGGCGGCGTTGTGGTTGAGAGCAAGGATGGAGCTCTACGTTTTGATTTGTCATATGAAACTCTTGCGCGTGAGGTCTTTAATAACCACATGAAAGAGGTTTCCAGGATATTATTCGGGTGAGGACGATGCCTGTACTACGTTTGCCGAAGTTCGGTTTACCGGTGAAGTACGCTTACATCACGGGCAGAGTCCGGGCGATGAAAACCAAGCTCATCCCGGCGGAGATGTATCCCCGCATGATGAACATGGAGATGTCCGAGATCGCACGGTACCTGGAAGAGACCCAGTATAAGGAAGAAATCGACGCGCTTGCCAAGGATTACTCCGGGGTGGACCTGATTGAGCATGCCACGTTTGCCAATCTGGCAAAGACCTTCAGGAAGCTGGCTGAAGTCTCCATAGACGAGCCATCATTCCTGATTCTGGAGTACCTCAGGCGCTGGGATGTCTGGAACATCAAGACCCTCCTGCGAGGAAAGTTCTCGGGAGCCTCCGACACAGAGATCATGAAATATATCGTGCCGGCGGGCGAGCTATCCCGTGAGCACCTTGAGGAGCTGGCGAAGAAGGATAGCATTCAGGATATCATCTCCGCCTTTGATGGGACCGACTATGCCAGCGCTCTGGCACAATATGATGGCAAGAATCTGGCATCTCTGGAGAACGCTCTGGATAAGCTCTACTACTTCCGGATGGAGCGCGCTGTAGGCGGCACATTATCGGTAGGTGGAGGACTGCTGCTCAAGTATGTTCGCAGGGAGATAGATATCAAGAACCTGATCACTCTCTTCCGGATGAACAAGGCAGGCATCGATGCAGCCGTAATACAGGAGAATCTAATTCCTGGTGGAAAGCTGCATGACGAGCTGTCCCGCATGGCAGGCCAGCCATTTGGCGAGTTTCTGCGCGGACTGGAGGGATATCCCTTCTGGTCGTCAATATCCGATATCGCAACACCAGATCTTGACGCCGTGAGCAGAGTGGAAGCCAGATTGAAGGCCTATCTCATACGGTATGCATGGGCTCTTTCCAATTATCATCCGTTATCCATCCTGCCGGTGCTCGGATATATGGTGAGCAAAGAGACAGAGGTCGCAAACATCAGGAAGATCGTTAGAGGAAAGGAAGCAGGACTTCCTGCTGAACTCATAGAGGAACAAGTGGTGGTGGCGTAAAATGGAGATTGCTTTTGTAGGTGGAAGCGAGAGTGTCCTCGGGTTCAATCTGGCAGGAGTCAAGAAATCATATGCTGCCAACACTGAAGAGGAGATGATCTCCAAGATCAATGAGGTCATGGCAGACTCCAGTGTGGGAATCCTGGTGCTGAAGCAAGCGGACTACAATAAGCTGCCCAAGAGATTGCAGGAGCAGCTGTCCGATTCTATTCGGCCAACTGTTATTTCCATCGGAACCGAGCATAGCACAGAGATGAGAGAGAAGATTAAAAGGGCGATAGGTGTTGATTTATGGAAGTAGGGAAAGTAAAGCGAGTCGCCGGACCACTGGTTCAGGCCGTTGGCCTGAAGTCTTCCATGTACGACCTGGTACTGGTCGGCGAGGAAGGCCTGATGAGCGAGGTCATCGGCATATCCGGCAATAAACATATCATTCAGGTATACGAGGATACGGGCGGCGTCAAGCCTGGCGAGCCCGTCAAGGAGACAGGCGCTCCACTCGTAGCGCAGCTGGGCCCTGGCATTCTGACCCAGATCTATGATGGCATTCAAAGACCACTGCCGAAGCTGGCAGAGGCCTCGGGAGACTTCATCAGCAGAGGCCTGTTCGTGGACGGCATCGACCACAAGAAGAAATGGGAGTTCAACCCCGAGGTTAAAAAGGGCGATGTGGTCAAGCCCGGCCAGTCTATAGGCTGGGTTCAGGAGCAGCTGCTCATCAAGCATAAGATCATGATTCCACCCAATCAGAAGGGCGGAACCATCAAGGAGATCTACAGCGGAAACTTCACTGTCGAGGAGCCTGTAGCGGTTCTGGATGACGGAACCAAGGTCTTCATGATGCATAAGTGGCCGGTAAGACAGGCCAGGCCCGTGAGAGAAAAGCTGGCACCAACCATCCCCCTCAGCACCGGACAGAGAGTCATAGATGGCTTCTTCTCCCTGGCCAAGGGTGGAACGGCAGCCATTCCTGGAGGATTCGGCACCGGCAAGACGGTTATGCAGCAGACACTGTCCAAGTGGGCAGATGTCGATATTGTGGTTTATGTGGGATGCGGCGAGCGCGGCAATGAGATGGCCGATCTGCTCCATGAGTTCCCCGAGCTGCAGGATCCAAAGACTGGCAGGCCGCTGATGGAGAGGTCCATCGTTTACGCCAATACCTCTAATATGCCGGTGGCTGCTCGTGAGGCTTCTGTTTATACTGGAATGACCACCTCAGAGTACTACAGGGATATGGGCTACGATGTGCTCATGACCGCTGACTCCACCTCTCGGTGGGCAGAGGCCATGAGAGAGATGGGCTCCCGTCTGGAAGAGATGCCTGGTGAGGAGGGCTATCCTGCATACCTTGGTGCCAGGCTGGCTGACTTCTATGAGCGTGCTGGACGTGCCGAGGTATTGAACGGCGGCCAGGGCTCAGTCAGCATCGTGGGAGCAGTCTCCCCGCCTGGTGGAGACTTCACCGAGCCTGTGACTCAGAACACCCTGAGAATGGTCAAGGTATTCTGGGCTCTTGACTCCAAACTTACCCAGCGCAGGCACTTCCCGTCCATCAACTGGCTCGACTCCTACTCCCTGTATGACCTGGACCTGGAGCCCTGGTTTGTGGAGAACGTCAGCCCTGACTGGAACAAGAATAAGAGAAGAGCAATGGCCATTCTGCAGGAGAACGCTGAGCTGGAAGAGATTGTGATGCTCGTCGGATCTGATGCCCTGCCAGAGGACCAGCAGATTACTCTGGAGGTAGCCAGGATGATCATCAACTTCTGGCTGGCACAGAGTGCTTTCCACCCGGTGGACACCCACTGCCCGTACAAGAAGCAGTTCGATCTGCTGCAGGCCATCCTGAAGTACAGAGATTATGCCTTTGAGGCAGTCCAGAAGGGCATACCTGTTGCACAGATCACTTCTGTTCCATCCAAGGATGCTCTGGCCAAGGTGAGGCTGGAGGCGGATTACGAGCCAATCCTGGCAAAGGTGATGGCAGATATGGAGAATGAGTTCAAGGCGCTGAAGTGAGGAGGGTTCAAAAAATGACAAAGGAATATAAGACTATTACTGAGATCTCCGGACCTCTCATCTTCGTGGAGAAGACCGAGCCTGTGGGTTACAATGAGCTCGTCGAGATCAGGACAGGCGGAGAGCTGAAGAGGGGCCAGGTTCTGGACTCCTCCGATGATATCGTCGTCGTTCAGGTGTTTGAGGGAACAGGCGGTCTGTCCAAGGATAGCGCCGTTAGATTCACCGGAGACGTCATCAAGATGCCTCTGTCTCCTGCCATTGTGGGCCGTGTTCTGTCCGGATCCGGAAGGCCCAGAGATGGCGGACCGGAGATTGTTCCCGAGGTCTTAAGGGATATTGCTGGAGCGGCCATCAACCCCGCATCCCGTGAGAAGCCCCGTGCTTTCATCCAGACGGGCATCTCCACCATCGATGGCACCAATACACTGGTGCGCGGCCAGAAGCTGCCCATCTTCTCCGGCGCTGGTCTGCCCCATAACGATGTAGCCCTGCAGATCGCCAGGCAAGCCAAGGCTCTGGGCGAGGCCGAGTCCTTCGCCGTCATCTTCTGCGCCATGGGTATCACCAACGAAGAGGCACAGCACTTCCTCTCTGACTTCGAGAGGACAGGAGCCCTGGAGAGGGCAGTGGTGTTCCTGAACCTGGCAGACGACCCGGCAGTGGAGAGGATTCTGACCCCCAGGCTGGGACTGACCACCGCCGAGTACCTGGCATTCGATCTGGACATGCACGTGCTCATCATCTACACCGACATGACCAACTACTGCGAGTCCCTCCGTCAGATGGGAGCGGCTCGGCAGGAAGTGCCTGGACGGCGCGGCTATCCCGGATACATGTATACTGACCTGGCCTGCCAGTACGAGCGTGCAGGGATCATCAAGGGCAAGAAGGGATCCATCACTCAGTTCCCCATCCTGACCATGCCCGGCGATGATATCACCCATCCCATACCGGACCTGTCCGGATACATCACCGAGGGCCAGATCATCATCTCTCGAGAGCTGCACAGAAAGGGCATTTATCCGCCCGTAGACATCAGACCCAGCCTGAGCCGGCTGATGAACTCTGGTATCGGAAAGGGTCATACCCGCGAGGATCACCGGGCAGTATCGGATCAGCTCTATGCTTATTATGCAGAGGGTAACGATCTGCGCGGCCTGGCAGCTATCGTGGGCAAAGAGGCACTCTCGGAGAGGGATAAGCTGGTACTTGAGTTCGCTGACAAGTTCGAGAAGAGATTCGTCAATCAGGGTAGAGATGAGGACCGTTCGATCTTCGATACTCTACAGATCGGATGGGAGCTATTGGCCGACCTTCCAGAGGCGATGCTCACCAGGATTGACGACAAATTCATCAAGCAATACCATCCCAAGTACGCAGCCAGCGCAGCGAAGAAGTGAGATCATGACCATAATTCCTGGAACAAAACCGACCAGGGCGGTCTTGATCGCTCTCAAGAAGAGGATGAAGGTAGCTCAAACTGGTCACTCCCTCCTCAAAATGAAGCGTGACGGCCTCATGATTGAGTTCTTCGAGGTGCTGAATCGAGCCAAGACGGTGCGAAAAGAGCTGGTCGAAGCCCTGCTCAAAGCTGAGCAGAGGCTTCAAATGGCCTCGGCCATTGAGGGATCAGTTGCCATAGGAAGTGTGGCCTATGCCCTTCAGAAGGAGCCGGCCATCCAGCTCGATTCCCGCAACATCATGGGCGTAGTGGTTCCCAAGATTGAGGCTGAAGCCGTGCAGAAAAAGATGTACGAGCGAGGCTACGGTGTGATAGGGACCAGCGCGGCCATTGATGAGGCTGCAGATGCCTATGAGGTCTTGCTGGACAAGATCATCCTCGCTGCAGAGGTAGAGACTGCCATGATAAGGCTGGTCGAGGATATAGACAGCACTAAGAGGCGAGTCAATGCTCTGGAGTTCAAGGTGGTTCCTGATCTGAAGGATACCATCAAGTTCATAGGCATGGCCCTGGAGGAGATGGAAAGGGACAACATAGTCAAGCTGAAGATGCTCAAGGGCAAAGCCGAGAAGAAGGCAGCAGAAGAAGAAGCGAAGAAGAATGCTGAACTTGCTGCTGCTGCCGAAAAGGCTTCTGCATAATCGGATTGTGATGTCAAACTGGTTCGAGCGAAAAGCGGAAGACTGGTTTGGGACGCCCGAGAAGAAGATGCGTCTTCTGCAGTGGTTGGTGTATATCACCAACCTCTACGTTATTTTTGGCATATTCGTTCTGATCTGGCTTTTATATGGCGACTATATCATTCAGGCCTGGGAACATTTCTCAAGCGGAAGCTAGGCTAGAGTTATAATTGAGAATTCGCTGCCAGTTTTGAGGCGGCTAGAGTCTCCTTCAACTGAGCAATTCTATAGCCGGTCACCACCTGCCTTCTGCCCGCCAGGGAAGAGTCCAGATCCATGTCTCCCGTATCCACAAGCAGATAGGGGATCTCAGCCAGCTTATGGGGGGTAGATATTATTATCAGGTTATCTATGCCTGCTCGGCGGACAACCTCAGCACTGATCTGCTGGTTTCCTCTGCCCAGGATAAAGCCCTGCGCCCCGATGGGGGATAGAATGATCTTGACGCTTTTCTCCCGATCAAGCAGCTCCAGCAGGTCCCGCTCAGAGGCATCTTTTATCATCAGCCTGCCATCCTGAATCACATCCACTCCCAGGAGGGTCTTCTCCACTCCCAGAACATCTGCTATCCGGCTGGTGGTGGTTCCTGCTCCCAAAATATACGCTGAGCCATCTCGCATGAACTCGCTGGCGAACAGGGCGATCTGATCTTTGAACTCATCCTCCTGGCTGGAGCTGTAGATCCTTTTTCGCTCCGATACCAAGACCGGGAGATAGGGGGTTTTGGCCAGAGCATATAGCTTTGTCTGGAGTATCCCCGCCCGATAGAGCTCCTCGTCCACATCTACGATCTCCGTCTCCCTCAGATTCAGCTCTCCTCTCAGGAATCGTTCTGCCAGATCGGCTGCTGCCTGAGGACTGGCGGCAAAGACCCCGGAATGCATCTTCACCCCAGCGGGGATGCCAAGGATAGGGATGCTACCGGCTATTTCTGCTACATCCCTGGCGGTGCCATCCCCACCGCAGAATAAAATGAGATCCACCCCCTCGGCAAGAAATGCCTGACAGGTCCTGATGGTGTCCCTGGCGCTGGTCTTTGGAGGAGTGGAATAGACCACTCTGCTGCTGAGGCTGCACTCGTCAAGGCAGCTTTTTCCCATAGGGCCGCTGGCAGTGAGGAAGAGAATGTCATCCTTTTCCTGAGATAGAAGACGAAGACATTCTCTAGCCCTCTCTCCTGCTCTTGGCCTCCCTCCTTTTGCCTCTGCCTCATCCGCCAGGCCATCTGTGCCCTTAAGACCTATCGGCCCTCCCATGCCAGCAATTGGATTTATCAGAAAGCCTAACCTGCCTCTAAATGCTGCCATTGCTTCTCAGTGCATTCCGCTTATCCTATCCTGTTATTTTCAGTTATCGATCAGGGCTTGGGCAGCCTGGCCAGTGATTGGCTGACCAGCTCAGCAGGATAGACATAGTCGACCAGCTTGCCATCATTGTAGGCATCATATGATGCCAGGTCGAAGTGGCCGTGGCCGCTCAGGGATATGAATATCACCTTCTCCTCGCCGGTCTGCCTGCACTTGAGGGCCTCGTCTATTGCCGGCTTGATGGCATGGGCGGATTCAGGGGCGGGGATTATGCCCTCAGTGCGGGCGAAGAGGGTGGCCGCTTCGAAGACCTCGTTCTGCTGTAAGGCTGTGGCCTCGATCAGGCCATCATGCACCAGGTTGCTGAGCAGGGGCGCATCCCCGTGGTAGCGCAGCCCTCCGGCATGAATGCCTGGAGGTATGAAGTCATGGCCCAGGGTGTACATCATTATCACTGGGGCCATGCCTGCGGTGTCGCCGTAGTCATAGGCAAAAACACCCTTGGTCAGGGTGGGACAGGCTGTAGGCTCGCAGGCCACCATTCTCAGATCCTTCTTGTCTTTGAGCTTATCGGGAATGAATGGAAATACCATTCCCGGAAAGTTGCTTCCGCCACCGCAGCAGCCGAACATTACATCAGGATAGTCTTCAGTTAGCTCAAACTGCTTTTTCAGCTCCAGGCCCTCTATGGTCTGATGGAGGAGTACATGGTTCAGGACCGATCCCAGAGCATAATTGGTATTATCATGGCTGGCTGCATCCTCCACCGCTTCAGAGATGGCTATACCCAGGCTTCCTGGAGTGTCGGGCATCTTCTCTCTTATCTGCCGTCCGTAGTTTGTCCGATCAGATGGGCTGGATAGGCATTCCGCACCCCAGACCTTCATGGCGCTTTTGCGGTAGGGCTTGCTATCGAAGCTGGATCTGACCATATATACTGTACATTGCAGGCCGAATAGACAGGTGGCCAGGCTGAGAGCTGAACCCCATTGGCCGGCTCCAGTCTCCGTCGCCAGCCTCTCTATCCCCTCTTTCATATTGTAATAGGCCTGGGGCACAGCAGTATTTGGCTTGTGGCTGCCTGCAGGGCTCACACCTTCATACTTGTAATAGATCCTGGCTGGAGTCTTTAGCTTCTTCTCCAGAGCTGCTGCTCGATAAAGAGGGGTTGGCCTCCAGAGGCGAAGTATATCCCTTACTTCTTCCGGGATTTCTATCCAGCGCTCAGTGCTCATCTCCTGCTGAATGAGGGCTTTGGGAAAGATAGCCTCCATATCTTGAGCGGTCAGTGGCTTCAGCGTTCCTGGATGCAGAGGTTGTTTCAAGGGGGTTGGCATATCTGCGGCTACGTTATACCACTTCTTTGGCATCTCTTCTTCATCGAGCAAATACTTGATCTTCATTGAGGATACTCTCCATTTTTATGCTGCAATGCAGTCTAATGTACATCGATGGTTCATCGCGTCTTTATTTAAATGCTTTGAGATGGTCTGAATAGATTTTGGCAGATATACACCCCGTAGGTCCGGGCCTCATTCACTATCGAATATCTCCTTTTGCCAGGCTCTGTGATCTCCTTTTGCCAGGCTCTGTGAGCGGGATCTCTGAGGATCTTCGCCCCTTTGGCTCACTCTGAGGGGATTAGAGAATAGGCAAAGGCGTTCAGACACAGGTAAGAGCGGTCGGGCCGACTCTGGCCAGGAAATCCTGGGCGAGCTTTCCTGCGTCTCCCAAAAGAGCCACCAGAGTTCTCAGAGCGATTCGCTCCGTAGGGCCAGTATCGGATGCGATGCAAAGCAGCCGAGCAGAGCCATCCAGCAGGCCTCGATAGAATGCCGGTCCCAGTCTTACATGAAGTGATTCTTGTATGTGGTGCAGTTCGGGAGTCTTGAAAATATATAAGAATTTTTATGTTGGGCCAGGGTAAAATTTCTGCATCATGTTACCGCATTTTGCCTCCTCACAATCGGCCGTATTGATCTGTTCCGGAAGTGTTCTTATTGTCGTAGAAAAACAGGTTGTCTATATGCGCACCAAGCAATTTAATAAATTAAAAATAATGAAAATAGAACGGGAGTGATTTTCATCACTCATTTGTTAATTCAGGCTGCGTTCAGCCATTTATCCATTGCAATAATCCAGGCAACATCGCTGTCGTAGCCGCTCCAGTACTCGCTATTGACCATCTTTTGATATTCCTTTAATGCCGCCTTGTTTTCCAGAGTGGCTTGAGGGCCTATGCTCGTCTTAGGAGTACCGAACATGGATCCCAGGGAGTCGGAGCTGGTAATTCCAGTCAAGGGGCGGGTTCCGGTTGCTGTCGCAGTTGTAGTGCCGGATACATCCACAATCACGGTATTTGATGCTGCCCCATCCACTACGAAGGAGATCTGGTATCTTCCGGGTGTATCCGCATAGAGCTGAAGCTGGCTGGCCGGGAAGAGGAAATAGCTCAGCTCATATCTCTGTCCACTGGGATGGTAGACTACAAAGGTTCCCTGACCCTCCTTGCTGGAGATCGCCAGAAGATTTACCATTGATCCTTGGGGAACTACTGCATACTGTGACCAGCTGGTCTTTCCCGCAAGCCATAGGGAATTGCTGACTGCAGCTGGCTGATATACAGAATAGTCAACCTTCTGCATGGCCGTGCCGAAATAGACGTATGCAGGCGCCTTTCCCGCCAGATCGACCTGAATGGGAGCTGTGAGCAGGCTTGTTGGCGCAGATCCCATGATGGATCCATAGAATTCACTGTACAGGGTGGAGTATTCTAAATTGTTCAATGCACTGCCCTGATAGCCGCTCAATGCTAAAGGTTCCGCTCCATTGACTCCTGATAGACAGGCAAACAGAATGAATGCCATTATGGCCGATGATAACCAGTTAATTTTCATATTTTCATCCTCCAAATATTGGTCTTAGCGGTACAATTAATTCCAAGTATATCTATTTTGCCCGTTGAAGCCGGGCATTAGAATAGTAGGATATATGATATTTATACGTTTTCTGCTATTATCTGCTGCTACTATTTTTTTTAAATACCACATAAAACAAGATCAATCTGCAAATTCTTGAAGAGAACGACGATGCATCTGGCGATATTCATTAATCAGCAGATGGGTGGCGATTATTCGCAGTGGTCTGCTCCGGGATCGGCTATCAATTATGTAATCATTATATTTTCTATCACTTGCTATCCTCAGCAGGAAAATATCCCTGCTGCATCACATGTATCTATGATATATCGCGATCGGTGATTGATTCCATCTCATCCATTCGCGGTATCAATGGCTTGAATATGAAAAATTTATAGCGGGGAGTAGATTTGAACTACTGGTCTACGGGTTATGAGCCCGTCGGGATATCCTGACTACCCTACCCCGCTTCGTATGCGACATACTCAGTGATTTATACTAGCTTATAAGTCTTGCGTACAGAGATCGTGCTTTGATGGATTAGCTTTAATTAACGTATCCGCTGTACAATCATCTTTTATGCTGCTGATGGGTGCGGACGAGGCAGGAAAAGGGCCGGTGATCGGGTCCATGTTCGTCGCCGGCCTGGTAATTGAGGAGGAGAGGCTTTTCGACCTGGCTGCCCTGGGTGTCAGGGACTCCAAGATGCTATCCCCGGCAAAGAGGGAGGCTCTGGCAAGAAAGATCACCTCCATTGCCACTGATCAATATATCATGGAGGTGAGGCCAGAGGTGATAGATGAGCTGCGCCTGGTTATGACCATGAATGAGATCATGGTAAGGAGCTTCTCCCAGGTGGTGGAAAGGCTCCATGCCGACAAGGGTGTGCTAGATGCAGCGGATGTCAATGCGGAGAGGTTTGCCCGGGCAGTTCGCATCCATTCAAAGACCAGCATGGATCTTTTCGCAGAGCATAGGGCAGACCAGAGGCATCTTGTCGTCTCTGCTGCCTCAATCCTGGCTAAGGTGCGCAGAGATCAATCGATGCGGGAGCTGGAGGAGGAGATGCATTGTACCATTGGCAGCGGATACCCCCATGATCGCGATACCATCGTCTTCCTCTCTGAGTGGGTGAAAAAGAATAAAGACCTCCCTCCCTGCGCCAGGCGTAGCTGGGCAACGGCGCAGCGCATCAAAGCTAGTTTTATATAGGCCGCCTCAAATCAAGATGCCTAAGAAGGGATCAAATGGATATAGAGGATACTTTGCTCATGATTCCAGGACCGGTCAAGGTCGCGCCTCGCGTCCTGCGCGCCATGTCACGGCCCATGATCAGCCACAGGAGTGGCGAGTTCGGAGCGATTTACAGCGAATGTGTCGAGCTGCTCAGACAATTCTTTGAGACCAAGAATCAGATCGCGATTATGACGGGCAGCGGAACCCTGGGCATGGATGCTGCTGTGGCCGGCATCATCGGTCATGAGGATAAGATAGTCACCATATCCAATGGCAAGTTCGGCGAGCGCTTCACAGAGATAGGCGAACGATATGGCCAGTGCATTCCGGTTAAGTTCGACTGGGGCATGCCTTTCGATCTGGAACAGGTCAAGGCTGCTCTGGAGGAGGGGGCTAAAGCGGTGGCCATGGTGCATAATGAGACATCTGTGGGCCTGACCAATCCGGCCAAGGAGGTGGGAAAGCTGGCCAAGAAGCACGATGCAGTGTTCATCGTGGACGGCATATCCTCCATCGGAGGCAATGAATTTCTCACAGACGAATGGAATGTAGATATTGCCATCACCGGCTCCCAGAAAGCTCTGGCTGTGCCTCCTGGCCTGGCGGTGGTATCGGTATCCCCCAAGGCAGAGGAGAGGTTTCTGCCCCAGAGCGCAAGCTATTATGCTGACCTGAAAGCGCACCTGAAGAGCGCAAGGAAGAGCCCGGCCCAGACTCCATTCACCCCTGCCGTGCCACTGTTCTTCGCCATGCAGGAGGCCTTGCATATGGCAGCAGAGGAGGGCTTCGCCACCCGGAGGGCAAGATCGGCCAAGCAGGCGGAGTCGGTTAGATCTGCGGCCCGGGCGCTGGGGATAGAGCTGTTTCCACAGACAAATGAGCACACCCACTACTCCAATACCGTGACTGCCATGAAGATGCCTGAGGGGATAAGCGACGACAAACTGCGCGGCGGCATGAAGAAAAAGGGAGTCATAGTCTCCGGAGGACAAGAGCAGCTCAAGGGCAAGATCTTCCGCATCGGTACCATGGGGGTATGCTCCAATGGAGATCTCTTGAGGACCATTCAGACCCTGGAGCTTATTCTGCTCAAAGAGGGCAAATTGCCTGCCTGCGGCGCAGGAGTGGAGGCGATGAGCAAGGTGCTGGACGAGTAATCCTCACCACCTGTATTTTTTGTCTCGAGCCATTCGATTTTAAAGGGCGGCCGCATTTGCAGGCTGTTTAAGATTCATATCCTCAGAGGCATCCGAATTATGCTCTATTCGCCATTTGCATTAGCCGCTGCTACTCACTCCCAATGCCAGGCACCACTAGAAAAATTTAAGGCTGCTTGAATGAGCCTCCTGGATAAACATGTACCGCCTCATACTGTTGGTTTCCGTCTCTTCTCCCGGACCCTTTTCTGGCTCATGGCGAACGCTTTTTTTAAAAAGGTCAATTGCGGCGTGAGCCGGGCCCAGAAGTCTCTCCAATTCTGCAATCTTCGACTGATCTTTGTACTTGCTTTTTCGGGATTTTCGGCCAGCTCTGCCCTCCATCCACAGGGAAGACTCGGATGGATGCCATATTCGCGGGCGATCTGAGCAGGTGGCTTGCCCGCCCCAAGTTCAGCTAATACAGATATCTTGAAGGCCCGATCGTAACGCCAGTCTGATCTTATTCATGTGATTGCATCCACGAGTCGGCATTGCTTAACCCATTGTCCACTCGAAGGGGTTAACCCCAATTTTTAAATTCTTATAGTTCTTATATCTTAAAAGGGTGGATTTCATGAGAAGAAAGGGCAGTGCCAAGAGAAAACGCATTGAAAGGTTTGATTTTGAGCCTGTACGAACTATAAAGGATAGGATTGATCAGGATCCCAAGCTGAAAGAGGCTCTGAAGAAGGATTTTAAGGGAACTTTAAGAGCGGAGGGCATAAGCGTCGATAAAGAATTTATTGAGAAAGTCGAAGAGGAGTGGCATTCGCAGATATCGAGGGATATCAGGTCGAAGGTGGCTGCCTCGCCAGGAAAATATCCATTGCTGGAACAAGTGCTGGAAATGAAGCCAATTCGCGTCCATGTTGATGTCAAGAAAAAAGGTCGCAATCTGAAGAAAAAGGAGGTGACTGCCTAATGCAGACCGGAGGATATGATGTCGTTGTAGAGCTTAACGAGCAGCTCATCTCAAGCTTCTTGAAGCTGGGGCACTGCATGGGAAAGTTCCCGAAATTTGCTGGAACGTATAGGTTGCCAATCCCAGATATACCAGAAAGCCTGGCGGAGTTCATGGATATAGGCTATGAGGTAAGTCTCAATAAAGCGCCCGAGTTCCAGATCCGGAACGACCTGACATTGGAGATGGGCATCCGAGGTCAGTGCGAATTTAACGTTCTTGGAGGAATAGAGTTCGAGATGGAGGTAGAATTTACAGTCTTGCTCGTCCCAAGCTTTAGCCAGTCGACACGCCGATTTAAAGTCGATTTCGTTGAAGCCTCCATAGACGACGTTGAGCTGAACGATAGATATCATTTGCCTCACAACGTGATAAGCAAACTAAATGAGATTCTTTCTATAGCTATGGCTGAATATCTCACAGAGGATGTGACTAGCATAGAGCTGAGTCCGGTACTATTCTCGACTGAGCTGCCTTATATGCCACCAGGTGATGAAAATAAGCTGACAGTTGGATTGGGAAATATCAAGGTACTCAGCCCTAAGGTAATAGCAGGTGCAGTCAACCTTCTAGGCTACACTGGGGGAAATGTGCTTGATATTATGGATTTCACAGATGGCAACCATATAGGGATTGGGGTTGGAGAATCGGCGATGCATAGAGTATATGATTTCTGGTGGCAACGAACTGTCCATCCCAAGCTTGTGAATGTCACAGGCAGCAAGGATTTTGATATGCCGAGCATTGTCGATTGGATTGATGAATTTGTGGACTGGCTCGTCGCCATCGGCACATTGGGTCTCGTAGATGTGGATGTTGACCTTCTGAGGGTATGGGCCGAATATGGTGCAACCATTCGCTTCAATCAGCTCTCATTTGATCTCAAACCAAGCAATATCGTTGAGCTCTCAGGCAGCGTCACAATTGACCTGTGGTGCAAGGTTTATGCACGGATTAGAACCACGACGGAGCTCTTCTGGGGTCTGTGGGAGGTCGATGAGGATATTTATACCATAAAGCCATTCGACTGCAGCATCAGCGGAGTCACAATCAATTTAGAGAACGCTCATGGTCAAGTGGCCCTCAATCCGGATAGACAGCTGACTGTCGATCTTCTGGATGTGGATCTTGATATACCACTGCAATGGGATTTGCCTGAGTTTATTCTCGATTGGGTGGTGGATTGGGCAGTGGATCAGCTCATAGATAACCTTCCCCCAGTTGTGCTATTCCCGGCGATAATAGAGCAGAACATCCCCGAATCTACAGTGACTGTAGAGGCAAGCGTCAATAAGCTGGTCATTGATGAACCAGAAGCCCTAGTTGCCGCAAATATAGCGACGAGCGGCCTGGGGACATATGCTCCCTATATTGGAAACAAGAATCCAGAGAGCATGGAAGTACACAGCAGAGACTGCAGTTGGGCTCATAG
>Ga0116193_1002022_pt1 | contig 15840 bp, 13 predicted proteins | sample AD_UKC115_MetaG_FD_89892 | JGI IMG/M metagenome (GOLD analysis project Ga0116193, IMG submission 89892) | Active sludge microbial communities of municipal wastewater-treating anaerobic digesters from Hong Kong - AD_UKC115_MetaG | ecosystem: Engineered > Bioreactor > Anaerobic > Digestate... | reverse complement strand
GCGTTGCCCGCGCTTGCAAGGCACCAGCCTTGCTGTGCACGGGCGCCTTGCATCCAGCCCCTTGGCGAGGCAACGCGATCCCCTTTCATAGCGTTCACAGGCCCTAGCCCAAGCCGCCCCCTCAGCGCGGGGTCAGCGCAATGCCCTGCGCGCCAAAGGTCACCGTCAAATTCAGCGGTTGGCCCGGCGTCAGCGTCGCGCTCTGGCGCCAGCGCGCATGGCTGAGGTCGCGGTAGGCGCCGGTAAAGCCCAGGGCCTTCGCGTCCGCCGCCAGCGTCATCCGCACGGCGCGCTGCTCCCCGGGGCGCAGGACCACCTCCTCGCGCTGCACCAGGTCCGCCCCCAGCGTGGCGGTGTCCTTGTCCTGCAGGGCAAAGAAGTCGGCCAACTCGAAGGCGCCCGGCGCCTTGAGCACGTAGTAGCGCGTGACCAGGGGCGAGGCCCGCCCCTGGGCGTCGGGGTTGGTGTCGGGGGCCGCCACCAGGGTCAGCGTCACCGGGGTGGTCACCGGCTTTTCGGGCGCGGCGCAGGCGGCCAGCAGCGTCGCTGCCGCCACGGCCAGCAGGCAGCCCCGCCGCCCGTGCGCAGGCGCCTGCGTCGCAGGGTCACGGGACGCATAGGACGAATGGACGGTATCGGAATGGGACACGCTATCTCCTTTGTTGCATTGACCCTGAGGGTGTCGTCTTTGATTATCCGGTTGCTTCAAGCGAACTGGCAACATGCTGACTTCGGACCTCGTCAACGACCTGCTCGCGCCCATCGCGGCCGACGACCCCTGCGGGCCGGATCTTGAATACGATCCGGCTTTCATGGTGCTGGTTGCCGATTCGCTGGGCAAGCCCGAGCAGCAGTTCGGCGACACCATCATCGCCGCGATCGAGCCCGACTGGGCCCAGATCGGAGCGCAAGCCACCGGGATCCTGAAGCGCTCCAAGGACCTGCGCGGCGCCGTGCTGCTGCTGCGCGCCGCCACGCGCACCCAGGGGTTGGAGGGTGCGCGTCTGGGGCTCGAGTTGCTGTCCGGCCTGCTCGACCGGTTCTGGGACGGCGTGCACCCTCAGCTCGACGCCGACGACGACAACGACCCGACCATGCGCCTGAACGCGCTCGCCGCCCTCAACGACGAGGGCGCGGTGGTGCGCGACCTGTACGACGTCACCCTGGGCATCGCCGCCGGCATCGGCCCGATTCGCGTGCGCGACCTGGCCACCGCGCGCGGCACGCTGGCCGCCACCGGTGACGGCTCGAGCTTGTCCCCCACCGTGGTGCAGGGCGGCCTCGACGACATCCTGGCTGCCGCGCCGGAGCGCGCCGAAACCATGCGGGCCCTGAGTCCGCTGCTGACGCGCATGGTCGACCTGGTGGCCGAGCGCAGCGGGCGCACCGACACGCTCGACCTGACACGTCTGGCTGGCGTGGCCCGGCTCCTGGGTCAGAGCGCACCCACGGGCACCAGCACCACCGAGGGCACGTCCGAGCCTACACCGGAAGATCGTGCCACCCACGCCGGCGACCCCTCGGGCTCACCGGCAAACGTCCCACGGGGAGAAATCCACACCCGACAGGACGCGCTGCAGACGCTTGATCGGGTCATTCGCTTCCTGGAGCAGGCCGAACCCGGCAATCCGGCGCCGCTGCTGATTGCCCGCGCCAAGCAGCTCATCGGCGTCAGCTTTCTCGACATCATGGCCAACCTGGCCCCCAACGCGCTGGACACCATCCAAGTCATCACCGGGCCCCGGCCTGAATCCTGAAGAGGAGTTCCTCCATGGCACAAAGCAGCCAGAAGTTCATTGCCCGCAACCGCGCCCCGCGCGTGCAGATCGAGTACGACGTCGAGTTGTACGGCGCCGAGAAAAAGATCCAGCTGCCCTTCGTGATGGGGGTGATGGCCGATCTTTCCGGCAAGCCCGAAAACCCGCTGCCCGCCGTCAGCGACCGCAAGCTCCTCGAATTCGACATCGACAACTTCGACGCCCGCATGAAGGCCATGAAGCCGCGCACGGCGTTTTCGGTCGAGAACACCCTCACCGGGGAGGGCGATCTGAAGGTGGAACTCACCTTCGAGAGCATGGAGGACTTCTCGCCCGCGGCCGTCGCGCGCAAGGTCGACGCCCTGAACAAGCTGCTGGAAGCGCGCAACCAGCTGTCCAACCTGGTCACCTACATGGACGGCAAGACCGGCGCCGAGGAGCTGCTGGCCAGGGTGCTGGACGACCCGGCCCTGCTGCAGTCCCTGGCGGCGACCGCCAAGCAAGCCGAAGACGGCGGCGCTGCCTGAGACCCCGCACTGACCCGAGGAGAACCCCACCATGGCCGAAGCAACCCAGCAAAGCGCCCTCAAGGACGTCGAATACGCCGGCGGCGACTTTGCCTCGCTGCTGCAAAAAGAGTTCAAGCCGCGCAGCGACGAAGCCAAGAGCGCCGTCGAGCAGGCCGTTCAGACCCTGGCCCAGCAGGCGCTGAGCCAGACCCAGCTCATCGGCAAGGACGTCACGCGCTCGATCCAGGCCATGATCGCCGCCATCGACGCCAAGCTGACCGAGCAGGTCAACAAGATCATCCACCACCCGGATTACCAGCAGCTCGAAAGCGCCTGGCGCGGCCTGGCCTACATGGTCAACAACACCGAGACCGACGAGAACCTGAAGATCCGTGTGATGGACATCTCCAAGAAGGAGTTGGCCAAAAACCTGAAGAAGTTCAAGGGCACGGCCTGGGACCAGAGCCCGGTGTTCAAGAAGATCTACGAACAGGAGTACGGCCAGTTCGGCGGCGAGCCTTTCGGCGCCATCGTGTGCGACTACTACTTCGACCAGACCCCACCCGATGTCGAGCTGCTGGGCGAAATGGCCAAGATCGGTGCGTCGGCGCACGCACCCTTCATCACCGGCGCCAGCCCCAGCCTGATGCAGATGCAAAGCTGGCAGGAACTGGCCAACCCGCGCGACCTGACCAAGATCTTCCTCACGCCCGAATACGCCGCCTGGCGCAGCCTGCGCGAGTCCGACGACTCCAAGTACCTGGGCCTGTGCATGCCGCGCTTTCTGGCGCGCGCACCCTACGGCGCCCACACCAACCCGGTGGAGGAGTTCGACTTCGAGGAAGACACCGCTGGCGCCGACCACTCCAAGTACGCCTGGGCCAACGCCGCCTACGCCATGGCCACCAACATCAACCGCTCGTACAAGCTGTACGGCTGGGGCTCGCGCATCCGCGGCATCGAGTCGGGCGGCGCGGTGGAGAACCTGCCGCTGCACACCTTCCCCAGCGACGATGGCGGCGTCGACCAGAAGTGCCCCACCGAGATCGCCATCAGCGACCGGCGCGAGGCCGAGCTGTCCAAGGCCGGCCTGCTCTCGCTCATCCACCGCAAGAACAGCGACTTCGCCGCCTTCATCGGCGCGCAGTCACTCAACAAGCCCTTCGAGTACGACGACCCCGACGCCACCGCCAACGCCAACCTGGCCGCGCGCCTGCCCTACCTGTTTGCCTGCAACCGCTTCGCGCACTACCTCAAGTGCATCGTGCGCGACAAGATCGGCAGCTTCAAGGAACGCGAAGACATGGAGCGCTGGCTGAACAAGTGGATCATGAATTACGTCGATGGTGACCCGGCCAACTCGTCGGAGATCACCAAATCGCAAAAACCGCTCGCCGCCGCCGAAGTGGTGGTTGAGGAAGTCGAGGGCAACCCTGGCTACTACACCTCCAAGTTCTTCCTGCGGCCGCACTACCAGCTCGAAGGCCTGACGGTTTCGCTGCGCCTGGTTTCCAAGCTGCCCTCCACCAAAGGTGCCGCCTAGGCCGTTTGGCCGATTTGAAGCCCAGGGGTCCCAAACGTCATGCATGCAGGCGGACCCGGCCTTGCGGGTTCGCCCCGCGCACACAACCCCTCAACTCAACCGCCCAGATAACGGGCCCCTGAAGGAGAAAGCAGATGTCATCCGATTTCCACATCAAGCTGGCCGGCGTCGAAGGCGAGTCAAAGCACAAGGATCACAAGGGCGAGATCGAGGTTCAGTCCTGGAGTTGGAGCGTTTCCAACGCGTCCTCCGCAGCCGTCGGCAGCGGCTCGGGCAAGGGCAAGGCCGTGGCCGGCGAGTTCATCTTCACGCACAACTACGACAAGGCATCACCCAACCTGGCCAAGAGCTGCGTGTCCGGCAAGCACTTTGACAGCCTGGTCTTGACCTGCCGCAAATCCGGCGAGGGGCAGCAGGAGTACCTGAAGGTCACCCTCAAGGAGGCCTTCGTCACCTCCGTGCACCCGGGCGGCACCGCCGGCGGCGACGTGGTGGAGGTGGCCAAGCTGAGCTTCAAGGACATCGAGTTCACCTACAAGCCGCAAACCGAGAAAGGCAGCACCGGCGCGGATTCGAAGTTTGGCTGGGACGTGGCTTCGACCGAAACGCGCTGAACGCGCTCCTGCAGGCACACCAACCGAGGAGCCGCAGAAATGGCATTCACAACCACTGCCCGCAGCCAAAGTGAAGGCGTTGTCAACTTCTACAACATCGACTGGCCCGTCGGACGAATTGGCAACAACATCCATGATGATGTCATGCTGGTGCAGGCGCTGTTCAAGATCTTCTACTACGAGATGCTTGGATTCAATGACAACTTCGAGCCTCCTCCCGGTGAATCCGAGGTCATCAAAGTGGACGGTTACGCCGGCCCCGCGACGCTTCGACACATCGTCCACTTTCAAACACAGTGCAAAAAACGCGGTGCTTCCGTGCTGCTGGATGGAATCTTCGACCCATATCGCCAGGAAGGGCAACGAAGCACGATATCAAAAACCTACTACGCACTGGATTTTCTGAACGTTCAGATATGGAATTGCTGCAAGTTGGAGGGTGTCGACTACTACACCGCGCTTCCGAATCGCGAAGACATACCCCTGCTGCTGCGCAACGCACTGAAAACGTGCAAATCCACCGCCGCCGCGTACAGTTGAGGGCATAGTGGCTCAGGGCTGAAAATTCCCGAGTCGGGAAGCTACTCCTTCATCGAGTCGTTCACTACCCCGGCGGCACCTTGTGTTGCGCCGGTTTTTTTGCAAGCAGCAATCTGTGAATTACCGCAGGCTGTGGCTAAGCGTTCAACAGGCGCGTTGTCTGGTTATCGCTGTCATTCGCCCACAGGATCAGGGCCGTGTAGTTGTCATGATTGACCTTGCCCCTGCCATGCACCTGGGCATCGAGCAGCTCAGCCCACTGCCGAGGACCACTGGCCGCGTGCAATGACTCGAGCAAAAGCTGGTCACCCAGCACCTCCCACACGCCATCGGAGCAAAGCAGCAGTACGTCCCCCGTCTGCAGGCGCATGCGGCCGGATACATCGACCTCCAGCGGGTCGCTGACGGAGCCCAGCGCCGACAGCAGCATGTTGCGCTGCGGGTGCAGGCGCGCGCCCTCCTCGTCCAACATGCCACCCGCCACCATCTGCTGCACCAGGCTGTGATCCACGGTGCGAGCGACGATGGCGCCATCGCGAAACAGGTAGGCCCGGCTGTCGCCCGAATGAGCCCACATCAGGGCCTGCTCATGGGTGTCCAGCACCGCGAGCACCGCCGTCGTCCGCATCGCCGCCAACTTGCCTCCTTCAGCCTGCCGGGCGACCACATCCAGGTTGGCCTGCTCCAGCAATTGCTTCAGGAATGTCCCGTCCAGCGACGGAACGCGCGCGTACCCGCCCAGGATGCTGCTGCGCGCCGTACTGGCCGCCACGTCGCCGCCTCCATGCCCGCCAGCCCCATCGGCCACCAGGCACGCCATGAAGCGGCCGTTGCTCCAGTGGCCGTACACGTCCTCGTTGTACTCGCGCCCACCGGGTTTGGAGAGGGTAACGATTTCGAAATTCACGCCCGTGCCCTTGCAAGAATGATCGACGCCACGGCTCGACTCCTATTTGGGGCCGCCACCCTTCAAACGATCGAGTTGCTCTTCATAGGCCTTTAAAAAGGCCTTGCCGAACAGCGCATGAAAGTCGTCCTCGGCCTCGCGGGCGATGTCGTCGTAGAGCCTGACGAACTGGTCCCATAGCCTGGCCTTGCGGTTGGCCGTGAAGATGGCATCCAAGCGGGACTTGGCCGTGATGTTCTGCTCCAGGGCTTCGGGCGCGAACTGCTTGATCACGTGCTCCAGTGCGGCGCGCATGCCCACCATGACGCCAAATTCATGCGCCCGCAGATCCTGGTAGGCGTCGCGCATCGCCGCCTCGGCCGGCATGAAGCCGCGCATTCCCGGCCCCAGCAGATGCGCCAGGGCCACCTCGACGGTGGGCGAGAACTTGAGCGGGTTGTTGGCCTGCGCGGCGATGACGGTGACCTGGGCTCGCACCTCGTGCTTGAACTCCTGCCGGGTGTGCAAGAGCTGCAGGGTCCCTTCGGTCGAGGTCCGCAGCAGCTCGCCCAGGCGCTCCATCAACCCCGGTGTCAGCAGCTCGGGCGTGCTCTGCATGGGGCCCAGGCCCCGCAGCAAGGCGGCCAGCAGCGCGTCGCCTGCGGCCTGTTCGCCTTGCGGCGGCGCATGGACTGCCACGGCTGGCGCGGGCGCTGGTGCCGGCATGGCGGCGGCAGGGTGGGCTTTCGGTTCGGCACGACTGGGCCCGAGCGTTGCCTGGAAGCGGTCGACCGGAGCATCCGGCGGTGCAATGTCAGGCCCGATGACCGCAGGCGTCGAGACCGCCGATGGCGGTGGCGGCGCAGGCACCGGGATCCGAGCCACCGGGGCGACAAAGGCAAACTCATCGACCGGCAGATGATCGCCCCGTGCCGTTTTCCGGGGCGCCACCGGCCGCGCCAGCGCAGCCAGCGGGTCGGCGGCCGAGGCGGTGTTGGGCTGGCTGAGCGGATCGTCCAGCGGCGTCATGGCCAGTGGGTCATGGGCCAGCGGGCCCCCCAGGCCGAACAGCTCATCGATCGACTCGCCCCCTGCCGACGGCGGCGTCACCAGGTCCGAAAAATCGTCCGGGCGCGATGGCGCTGCCGCGGCAGCCGATCGGGCGACTGAGGCGCCAGCAGGTGGAGCCAGCAGATCGGCAAACGGATCGACCGCAGCGGGCGATGGCTCGCCCTCGCTCAAGGGGTCGGGAAACAGCCCGGCAGTCGGATCGGGGTTGGCTGGCCGCGATGGCGGTTCGGCCGGCGGCCCGGCAGGTGGCTCAACCAGGCCATCGAGCAAATGGGAAAAAGGGTCTTCGACGGCAGTGACCGGTTCAGCCGGCGCGGCCATGACGGCGGCTGGCGTGCCTTGTTCCCGCAGCAGCGAAACCAGCAGTTCGAAGCCGCCGACCAACAGGCGGTCGCCTGCGTTCAGGAGTGCCTCGTTGCCGGCGCCGATGGGACGGCCGTTGAGTTGCAACGGGTTGCTGCCACGATCGATGATGGCGTAGGCACCCGCCCGGCAGACGATCTGGGCATGCACCCGCGACACGGTGCGATCGGGGTCGTCGAGCACCAGCTTGTTGGTGTCGGCCCGGCCGATCGTGCCGCCATCCTCGCCGAACTGCGCGCCCGCCGCATCGACGCTGACCCCCTGCCGGGAAACAATGGAAATGTGGAGCACGGCTGCATCCTTTCGAGGCGAGGTTCAAGGCGCCAGCATCAGAATTTTGATCTGGCTGGGAACCAGCCGGCAGCCTGGCGCGTTGGTGCTGTTCTGCAGCGAAACACTGGTCATGCGCGTAGCCGGCAGGCCCTTGAGCAGGACCGTGAAGGCCCCCGTCAGGTGGCGGCTCGGCCCCATGACCGTTCCGGACGCCACGCCGGTGGCCAAACCGACGTTGTCGCCATTGGTCATCGGAATCGTCGTCCCCATGTTGTGCGCGGGCGCGCCGCAAAACAGGATGGTGGGCACATTGGGCACCGCCATGGGGCCGGCTGCGATGTCCGGGTACGGCAATGGCACGGGCACTCCGGGCGGCGACGGGGTCAGGCAGACATCGGGAAATGCGGTGTCCAGGCCGCCGAGTTGGCAATTGGCAAACATGGCTGGATCTCCCGTGAATCAGCCCAGGTGGATCTGATCGCCGTCGGCCTTGAGCAGCTTCTCGGCATTGGCAATGACGGTGTGTGCCTGAAGTTGCAGGGTGTGGTCGGCGCGGTAGTCGATCTGGCGGCTGCGGACCTGGTCAGGCCCATCGACCATGCGCTGGCTCCAGCGCGAAAACTGCAGCACGCGCTCGGCAAACGACTCCAGCAGCTCGGCCGTCAGCTTGACGACCCCAAAGGACCAGGATGCCGTTTGCCCCACGCCGCGCACCTGCTCGACGCTCATGTGAGCACTCTCCCCCTCAACGCTGAGCGTGCGGGCCCGCAGTGCCAGGGTGTCGGCCTGCAAGGTCAACGCGCCGCCCGGACTTTCAAGCACGGCCCCGGCCGGCAGGGACAGCGTGAGCGGCACATCGGCATCGCGCCGCAGGACGGCGGTGACAAAGGCGCCGCCATCGTCCGCGGCCATCCATGCCACCGTGTCACCGGTCGCCGGAAGCACCAGGCAGCTCGCGGCCCGCACCGCCTGCCGCGGCCCTTCAGCCGCGTCCAGGACAAGGCGGCCCTGCTCGGCGTCCACTCGAATCACGATCGCGGTGCCCGATGCCAGCATCGGCCGAGCCGATTCATGCGAGCTGATTTCATGTGCGTTCACAGCGGGGCTCCTCATTCTTCAAGCGGGATCAATCGATGGCTGCCAGCGTTCGGCCGTCAGCAGTTCCGGGTCGGACTCGAGCGCGCGCGCGCGATCCGAGAATTGGGCTTGGCGGTCCGATGCCTGGTGCAGCTTGGTGCGGTACAGGGTGCTGCCGCGCAGGTCGGCGCCGTCCAGGTCGGCGTGCGAAAAATCCGCGTACGTCAGCTCGCAATCACGTAGGCTCGCCTGCTTTAGCTTGGCGCCGGTCCAGTTGCTCTGGTACAGATCGGCGCCATCGAAACGACCCATGGCCGCCCGGGAGCCGCAAAACAGGGCCTGGCGCAGATGGGCGTGCTCGAAGCGCCCCTGCTCGATGTTTGCGTCGACGAACAGCGCCCCGGTGGCCTGCGCACCCGCCAGCACGATGCCCGGGGCCTGGGCCTGCTGGAAGTTGACATGGTTCAGCCGCGCCTGGCTGAAGTCGCAACCGCTCAGGTCGGCGCCAATGAACTGCACGTTGTTCAGCGTACGGCCGGCAAACGACAGGCCGGCCAGCACGCTTTTCGTCATCACCACGGTGTCGAATGCCGCGTCACGAAAATCGGCCTGCCGCAGGTCACACTCCAACAGCACCGTGCGCGTCAACTGGCTGCGCGCAAAACCCAGCTTGCCCGTGCGGCAACTGGCCAGCGTGAGCTTGTCCAGCCTGCTCTCGTCAAACAGCACCTGATCGAGTCGGCAGTCCGCAAGATTGACGAAGTCCAGCGTGCAGCGCACCAGCGCAAGGCCCTTGACCTCGCATTTCATCCAGGCCGCGTTGCGCAGCGCCGTGTCGGACATGGCCACGCGCTCGAGTCGGCATTCAAAAAACAGCACGCCACTGGCAATGCAGCCGCTCAGATCGGCATGCGCGAAGGTGCACCCGATGAACTGCGCATCGGTCAGATCGGCGCCCTGCAGCCTGGCCTGCGTAAAGTCGCAGCGCTCGAACAAGGTGGCCGACAGGTCGCACCGGGAAAAGTCCATGCCCGTCAGCTTGCACTGACGCACCGGTTGCGCCTGCTGTACGGCATGCAGGACCTCGTCGCGTGTCATGGCGCGCGCCCCTTTGGCGCAGGCTCGCGCCACCGCGGATAGGTCCGCATGCGTGGCGTGAGCGCGCCATCAAAGCGCACGCCCGGCGCGACGCGCACGCGAGCGAAATCGCTTTGAAACAGATTGGCCTGGCAATAGTCGGTGCGGTCAAGCAGCGCATGCTGAAAAACCGCATCCATCAGGTTCGCCCCCTCGAAGCTGGTCGATACCAGCCGTGCTCGAACGAAGCGCGCCTGGCGCGCATCGCAACCGGCCAGGCTGGCGCCGCTCAAGTCGCACTCGCTGAAGTCGCAACCGGACAAGCGAGCGGCCCGAAAATCGGCATCGGCGAGCCGGGCGCCGCGAAAGCTCAGGCCTGGCAGCAGGGCAGCGCTGAAATTGCAGCGCTGCAGATCGCACTCCTGGGCAAAGCAGCCCGACTCGATACGCATGTCGGAAAAATCGGCGCCCTGCGCCTTCAGCGTGACAAAAGCGCATTTGTCGAACGCCGAGCCACTGAAATCGACGCCGCTGACATCGCACTCGATGAACGCGGCACGCCGCAGCCGCGCCCGGGCAAAGCTGAAGCCCCGCAGGTCGAGCTGGTGGAAGGTGATCAGGGTGTCGGCACGGGCGCCGGCACAGTCCACGCCCAGCATCCGTGCATCTTCCAGGCGCACGTCATCCAGTTGGGTGTCGCGCCAGCTGACACCGTCCAGTTGCGCCTTGGCAAAAATGGCAGCCCTGAGATCGGCCCCCTCGAAGTCGGACTTGACGATGTGCGCCGCACCCAGGTTGGCGCCGGCAAGCGCGGCGTGCTGCAGCTGGGTCGACAGCAGGTCGGCGTGGGCCAGCACCACGCCGCGCAGGTTGGCGCCGCGCAGGTTGGTGCCGCTCAGGTTGGTGCGCTCCATCAGGGCACCCTCGAAATTGGCGCCCGTCAGATCGAGGCCCGACAGGTCGGCGCCGGTCAAGTCCCAGCGGGCAAAGCCGCCGCCGGCCGCATGATGAGCCGCGACGCGCCGGCGCAGTGCCTGCGCCGCCTCACCGGCCAGCCGATCCACCGGGGGCTGGTAATGCGCCGTCAGGCGGTAGGCCAGAAGCTGCTTGGCCTCGCCCTCGCGCCAGCCGGACTGCAGTGGGCCATCGACGACCATCTGCTCGAGCTCGACCACGCCCGCCTTGCCGGCCTTGCTGCCCTGGCCGGCTGCGATGTGGTCGCGAAAGCTCCCGAGCAGATCGTCGACGAATGGCTTGGGTGGGCCCCGCGTCTGCAGGCCTGCCATTTCGCGCTCGATGGGGCCGAAATCCAGCCCCTGCTTCTGAAACAGCGCCTGGGTCTCACGCAGGCTCTCGGCCTTCTGGCGCTCGGCCTGCTGTCTGGTTTTTTCTGCTTTCGACTCGATGTCCGCGCGCATGCGCAGCAAATCGTCCAGGCTGCGCACCTGGGGTTCCGGCTCCCCCTTGGCGGGCGGGGCATGCGCGTCGGGGTCCAGCCCATGGCTGGCCACCTCGTCACGCGCCCGGGCACGCTCCTGCTCCGCACGCCTTTGCCCGCGCTCCAGCGCCCGGTTCTCGCGCGGAGAAAAGTCAACCAGCGGCACCACCAGGTCGGCCGGCATCAGATCGTCCTCGCGCAGCGCCTCGATGACGCCGTTGTTCTTGTCCAGCCGCTTGTCGCGCACGTGCAGATAGTGCTCGGCCGACCGCGGTTGGCCCAGGCGCTCGATGGCCGCCAGCAAATGCACGACATCGGCGCCGTCGTCCTCGGCGATCTCGTGCATGCCCTGGAAAGCCAGGATCACGCGCTCGGCATCGGGAAAGAACCACAAGGTATTGAGACGGGTCTTGATTTCCTTGAATTTCTCCTGCTGGCCCACGCGCTGCGTGACGAACGCCCGCATGCACAGTCCCGGCAGTTGCCCCTTCAGCTGCGCTTTCGCCGGATGGAGGTGGCGAAACGCGTATGCCTCCGTGCCGGTAAAAGGGGCATCCTGCTGTTGATCGTCCGGCGCCACGTTGAAAAAACGCCAGTCGGTGTCCGCCGCGATGGCCGGAAACTGAGTCTTCAACCATGCGTCGTCATAGGTGCCCTGATGGCACTTGCGCTGAGGCCACAGGGGATCGATGGGGCCCAGTCCGGCTGGTTGCACGCGCTCGCGCGGTGAAGTCACGGGACACCGGGGGTCCTCCACGTTGGGCAGCCAGTGCAGGCGGACTCCCGCTTCGTTGGTCGGCCCAGCACCGCGGCCCAAGGGGTTTTCGGTCACCTCCTGGCCACCAAAGGCGCGCGACCAGGTCAGGGGTATGGACTCGAACGGCTGCGGTTCAGAGGGTGTGGCGCCGTTCCAGAATCGATCGCCATGCACCAGCAGGCGCTTTTGCAGTCGCCCCACCTCGACCTCGACGGCGCAGGCCCGCTGAGCCGGGCCAGGCGGGTATGCAACGCCGGAAACCAGGTACTCGGACCGGCTGCGCGGGATGCATTCGTCAAGCGGAGCCGCCGACTCGGGGCGCGACGCCCACAGCGGCCAAAGCTGCGTTTCGGGAAACACCTCGGGTATTGCACCCATGCCGACGCAAACCAACCCAGTCAGGCCCAGCATGGTCCGATCCCTGAACTCGAACGGACGGGCCAGGACCGAGATGGCAAGCGGCTTGAACACCTTCATGGCTGAGCCTGCCTACAGGAAGATCTTGAGGGTATCCATCTCGATTCCGGTCGCGTTGCTGAGTGCCTCAAGCGCCGCGATTTGCTCGACCTTGAGGGTGCCGGAAATCAGGTTGGCCCCCACTTTTTCAAGTTTGGCACCGATGACGGCGGAGCCGAATCCGGTGGTTTCGACCTTCAGGCCATTGGCTTCGGTGTTGATGGCCGTGCCGTTAAATTGAAAGCCGTACAAAATCGTGTTCTGGCCACCAATCTGACCCAGCGAAAAGTCAATGATCTTGGTGCCCCCCGGCGCAATGACGGTGAACCCCCCCGCAGCCGTAAACGTCGTCGGGCCGCCCGAGGTCACGGTGATGGCCCCTCCCACCGTTTGCGTCAAGGCGGCGCCCACGGTCTGCGTCACTGTTGCGCCCACCGTCTGAGTGAGCGCGGCGCCGATCGTCTCGGTGCGGGCGCTGCCAACCGACAGCGTGTCGCTGGCTGCCACCGTGTGGGTGCGGTTGGCGCCGACCGTCACCGTTTCGCTGGCCCCCACCTGTTCGGTGCGCGAGGCACCGATCGTGATGTCCTCGTTGACGCCGACCGATTCGGTGCGGTTCACGCCAATCGTGATCTTCTCGTTGTTGCCAACGGTTTCGGTGCGGTCGACACCAATCTTGGTGGTCTCGTTGTTGTCCACCTTCTTGCTGCGGTCGTGAGCCACGTGATGGGTTTCATCGTTCTCGACCTCGATGTCGTAATTTTTCTCGGCGTGCAGATAAACCTGCTCGCTTCCCTTCTTGTCCTCGAACCGAAACTCGTTGAAATTGCTGGTGCCGCCCTTGGGCGTGGAGCGCGTCTTGAAGCCGCTTTGCGTGGGCGACTCGTAGGGGATAGGCTGGTCGTCGTTGTAGACGCGGCCCATGATGATGGGGCGGTCCGGATCGCCGTTGAGAAAATCGACGATCACTTCGTGGCCGATGCGGGGCGCGAAGTAGCCGCCCCAGCCCTTGCCCGCCCAGGGCTGCGACACGCGCACCCAGCAGGTGGATTTCTCGTTGCTTTCGTCGTAGCGATCCCAGTGGAAGTGCACCTTGACACGGCCGAACTCATCCACGTGCAACTCTTCACCTTTGGGGCCCACCACGATGGCCGACTGCGGGCCCGGCATGCGTTTGCGCGGCGTCACGCGCGGCGGCCTGAAAGGCACGGACGGCGTGACCAGGCCCAGCACGAAGGATCGCGCGCCGCGCACGCCCACCTTGGGCTCCAGGGCCGATTCGACGATGCCGCGCAGCACGTCCTGGCTGCCATCGCTCACCCCATCGCCGGCCAGCAAGGCATCGAAGGTGCTGGATGCGGCCGGCGCCGCCAGGCCGTCTCCCAGACCTTCGTAGCCCGGGTGACCGATCACGAAGGTGCACGAGGCGATGATGTATTCGCCGTTGCGGCTGGCATCCGGGTCGCCTTGGTACTTGAAGCTGCGCCCTGCGGCCACGTCGGACCACCCGGTCACGGCCCAATGCCGCTCGCGCCGGGACTGCAGTTCGTCGCCACGGCGCCGGCTGATCATGTCGCCGTCGTCGCTGGTGAAGTAGTCCCCCGGAAACTCGAACGCCTCGAAATCGGGCAGCTCGTGCTGGGCCGACACGTCGAGCTTGACGCCCAGATCCTTGCGGATGGTCTTGAAATTGCTGTCGGTGGCTGCCCACTTGCCGGTGTCCAGGCGTTTGCCGGCGATCCAGGTGCTGATCTCGTTGAAGCGCGCCTCGCCGCGGTCGAGCGAAATCCAGTCCAGCGTGCTCTCGGCCGGCAGCTTGTCATGGGCCACGCTGCTGACATCGGCCAGCAGCATGGTGCCGGGTGCGGCGTGCGCGTCGAACCAGTAGTAGATGCCTTCTTCTTCCAGCAGGCGGGAGAGAAAGTCGTGGTCGCTTTCCTCGAACTGCACGCAGTAGCGGTGCGGCTGGTGCGGGTCGATCACGTGGTCGGCGCGGGTCTTCTTGAAGCGCTTGATGGGACTGTCCTCGAACACGGCATCCAGCACGTCCAGCACCGGCTTGTCCTGCAGGATGCGGCTGTTGCGCCGCTTGGTCAGCAGCCAGAACCACGAGCGCAGGGTGATGCGGTACTCGAAGTAGCGCCCCACCTGCCGCACCCGCAGAAAGCGCACGGCATGCCCCTGGCAGTGGCGCTCGTGCCAGCCCTTGGAGCGGTCCTGGAACTTGACGACGACGTCGAAGGCGTAACCCAGAACATCCTTGGCCGCGATGCTCTTGTTCTCCGACAGCACCGTCAGCTCGTAGTGCGCCGACCGCGACAGGCTCTCGTGCCCCAGCACGCTCCAGAACTTGAGATCGGGCACGGCGGGCGCGTCACCCTTGATCTGAAACAATTCATCGGCCATGGCTTGTCATCCACAACGCATCAATCGAAGGCATAGCTGAAGTCGCTGCCCTGCACGTCCAAAGCCACCCGGGCGATCGCGCCGCCGCCGGCCAGGCGCTTCAGGTATTCCACCGAAATGGTGGGCAGAACGGTGTTCGTGAGGATCGCATCGATCACGCGGCCACCCGACTCGGCGTCGTTGCAGCGGGCAACGACCTGCTCGACCACCGCGTCGGTGTAGGTGAAGGGCACGCCGTGGTTGGCCTGCACGCGCTTGGCGATTCGGCCCAGTTGCAGCTGCACGATCTGCTTCATCATCTCGGGCGACAGCGGGTAGTAGGGGATGGTGACCATGCGGCCCAGCAGCGCGGGGGGAAACACCTTCATCAGCGGGCCCTTCAGCGCCTCGGCCAGCGCCTCGGGCGTGGGCATCAGCTCCGGGTCCTTGCACATGCTCATCACCAGCTCGCTGCCCACGTTGGTGGTCAGCAGGATGATGGTGTTGCGAAAGTCGATCATGCGGCCCTCGCCGTCTTCCATGCGGCCCTTGTCGAACACCTGGAAGAAGATCTCGTGCACGTCGGGATGGGCCTTCTCCACCTCGTCGAGCAGCACCACGCTGTAGGGTCGGCGGCGCACCGCCTCGGTCAGGATACCGCCCTCGCCATAGCCCACGTAGCCCGGCGGCGCGCCCTTGAGCGTGGAGACGGTGTGCGCCTCCTGGAACTCGCTCATGTTGATGGTGATGACGTTCTGCTCGCCGCCGTACAGCGCCTCGGCCAGCGCCAGCGCGGTCTCGGTCTTGCCCACGCCCGAGGTGCCGCACAGCATGAACACGCCGATCGGCTTGCCGGGGTTGTCCAGCCGGGCGCGACTGGTCTGGATGCGCCGCGCGATCATCTCCAGCCCATGCTGCTGGCCGATCACGCGCTGGCCCAGCGCGCCCGCCAGCTGCAGGATGGCCTCGACCTCGTTCTTGACCATGCGGCCGACCGGGATGCCCGTCCAGTCGGACACCACCGAGGCCACGGCCTGCGCGTCGACGCTGGGCAGGATCAGCGGCGACTCGCCCTGCAGTGCATGGATGCGCTC
>Ga0116193_1002020_pt1 | contig 15864 bp, 9 predicted proteins | sample AD_UKC115_MetaG_FD_89892 | JGI IMG/M metagenome (GOLD analysis project Ga0116193, IMG submission 89892) | Active sludge microbial communities of municipal wastewater-treating anaerobic digesters from Hong Kong - AD_UKC115_MetaG | ecosystem: Engineered > Bioreactor > Anaerobic > Digestate | place... | reverse complement strand
GAGGAGACTAAAGGAAATGGAGTATCAGGAAACACTGTTACGATATGCTCCCCAGTGTTTCCTGATACCTTGTAAAGTTATCCAGTACAAGTAAACAAAATTTGTATAGCTAATCCGTATATTCATCACTTTACTTGTATAGATATTTAGTTTGATATTTAATAAAGTATATAGTTAAATCAGGGAAAGACATCCTAATAAATAGTTTATTATTTGAAAACATTACTAACTTTGCAGCATGAAATATGAGAGATATACACAAAAAGATGCAGATAAGGATGGCATAGAGTATGCTATCAGTGAGTATAGCACAAAATGTATAGATAATGGTAAAATTATCGGCATTGTTGTCTTTACAAACAATGAAATAGTTATTAATAATGACTACATCAAATCTGTAAACAATAAAGAAGCTGAATTATATTATTGCAATATAAATAAAGCAAAAAGCATATTGTTACGTAAAATATCATTTTCAAAAAGCCATAGATATAGTGGAAAACTTGAAGATTTTTTTGATTTCGTTGCAAACCATATATTACCTAAAGACATTCTGGTTTGGTGCAATACAAGCATCAATGATTATTCACTTATAAAGCAAATAGGTGGTTTCGTTGAGCCATTATATCCATTTCCCAATAAAACAATTAGATTATTTTCAATAGACTTATAATCATTTTTAATTACAAGTACGTTTAATTTGTTATTTGGACTCTGATATAGAGTTACCTTAATTTTATTCTAATTTTTGTATATATAATTCTATCTTAGTGGTACAATTGGGGATAATCATATTTTTTATCCTTGTGAAATTCAAGTAAAATTCGTAGGAAAAACTTCGTTATACGTAATCCTTTAAAATATAGTGGAATTCAACTATCTGATATATCTTAACGTGAGTTCGATGAATTAGAGTTAGAATAGAGAAGAAATACACATTTTTCAGATGAAGCTTACAATCTATACCTCAGACATCAAATGGAGAAACTACTACTTACCGCATGATGAAATAGTTTAAGGTTTGTTAGTACTTTTATCATCACACGGAACTACTTTTAATGCCTTTTACTTTGCATAATTTCAATCGTTTGAGCATAGGCATTCAAATACAATCCCTATTTGTTACCTTTTTTGGCAAACAAATATAACATTTTTTATTATTAATATTATACCAACTAAAATAAATGGAATACTCAATAATTGCCCCATATTGAGAGATAAAGAATCTTCGAAATTTTTTTGATTTTCTTTAGTGAATTCTAAAAGGAAGCGCATGAAAAAAATGGCAAAAACACTTAAACCAAAATAGAAATAGCTCCCTATTTTAAACAACTTTCCTTTATATTTGTACAGGAAATAAGCAACTAGAAAAATAAAGAAATAACTTAATGACTCATATAGCTGTGATGGATGTCTTGGTAAACCGTCAACTTGCTTAAATATAAAAGCCCAAGGCAAATTTGTTGGACGTCCAATTATTTCAGAATTCATTAAATTTGAAATTCTAATAAAAGCCCCTTCTAAAGGAGCTAAAATAGCTATGATATCTATAACCTTTGGGAAAGGAATGTGAACTTTTCGCGAGTATAATAACATGGAAATAAACAAACCAATTGCTCCCCCGTGGCTTGCTAACCCTTTGTATCCTATATATTCATAAACTCCTTTAGCATTTTCTCTAAAGGGAATAAATATTTCAATTATATGAGAAGAAAAATATTCAAAATCATAAAATAGACAGTGTCCAAGTCTTGCACCTCCCCAAATACCAAGAACACCGTATATAAAAAGTTTCTCCATTGCATTAGGAGTATAAATATTCTCCTTTTTATATATAAAACCAATTATGTAGTAACATAAGACAAGTCCAGTAACAAAAATCAAACCATAATATTGAAACTTAACTGGACCAATACTAAATATTTCAGGGTCTATATCCCAATTTATGTATAATATGCTATTCATTTCATTATCAAATAATATATGCAACTATAGATTATCTTTTGAAAAAGCGCAATCGTTTAATCGTTTTGCAACAAAAGTTAACAATTCTGTCTTTGGGGTAAATACTCAGTGAATATACACAGAAGCAATACAACAAATTTATGGCCATTGACGACTACTGGAATAATGGACAAAACAGAGGTTGTCGGGAATTACGGCTGTTTCAGTGGAGAAGTGATTACTAGTAGAATAGGGGTATGTCTTATACTGAAATGGCTATACACAAAGTAAAACGCCAAAAATGAATAAAGATGAAAAAAGAAGAATTACCAAAGAAGCGTTATTATCCTGAAGAATTAAAGTTAAGTGTTCTTCGGGATTATTACGAAAGTGGAAGTTCCTTGAACTCTACGGCAAAGAAATGGGGTTTGAGCAGTAATAGTCTGATAAGATTATGGAAAGATCGTTATCCGATTGATTCAAAATCACTATCTTTATCGCGTAAAAAATAGATGAAATAATAAAGACCCGAACACCCAAGACCAAGGAAGGGGAGTTGAGCGCTCGTATTAAGAAGCTGGAAAAGACAACTGAACGTGTATTTTTTATGTTCGCCCGTAGCCAGACAATCATCTGCCGCATAGCAGACAATTATCTGCTACGTACCAGATGATTATCTGCCATGCGGCAGATGATTTCTATCTGATTATGTGCTGAAAATCCGTTGAATAGTAGCTTGATGAAAAGTTAGAATGTAAATACATAGCATTCTAACTTATATCATCTTGATTAACAATATAATAGCTCAAAGAAGTTAGAATGTAAATTTATAGCATTCTAACTCATATCATGCTGATTAATAGGATAATATCCAAAGAAGTTAGAATGGTTGGAATGCTTTTTACAAAAAAATCTTGGTAAACGAGATTGAGGCGATCCTTCGAACATTCTTTTTGTATAATGCTTTTGTAATGTTCATTCGTTTTCTTTACCAACTCCGAGCAGTGCGGCTGGCTCTTAGCCAGTGCCTTGTACGTTTCAATTCTCTGCTCATTGTCATATTCTATCGTTCTTTCTACGTCTTACGCATCTTTTTGAACAATTTTCTTCTTTTTCCTCACAATTTATAACAACAATTTAACCTGATGTTCTTTTTTTATATACATTTGTCCCATGAATCTTAATTACAAAATTTATGTTTAAAGCGATTGTCAAATTTTCAGTCCAAAAGAAGCTTTTTGTTGCTCTGATGACATTAATGCTCCTTGCCGGCGGTATCTATGCAATGCTCACTTTGCCTATAGACGCCGTCCCCGACATCACTAACAATCAAGTGCAAATTGTGACGGTATCGCCTACCCTAGCTCCCCAGGAAGTGGAACAGCTCATAACATCACCTATTGAAATAGCGATGAGGAATATTATGAACGTAAAGGAAATCCGTTCCGTATCAAGATTCGGTCTATCTCTTGTCACCGTTGTTTTCGACGAGAAGGTTCCGACGCTGGATGCACGACAGTTAATCAACGAACAAATACAAGCCGTCTCGGGAGAAATTCCACCAGAATTAGGTCAACCACAAATGATGCCTATTACGACAGGTCTGGGTGAAATCTATCAATACAGGCTGAAAGTGGCTCCGGCATATCGTGAAAAATACAATGCCATGGAGCTGCGTACCATACAGGACTGGATTGTAAAACGACAGCTTTCGGGTATTCCGGGCATCGTGGAGATAAACAGTTTCGGCGGTTATCTGAAGCAGTATGAAGTGGCAGTGAATCCTGAGGTCCTCTATTCCCTGGGCATCACGATCGGTGATGTATTCTCCGCCCTGAGCAAGAATAACCAAAACACCGGTGGCAGCTACATCGAAAAAATCAATAAAGCTTATTACATCCGTTCGGAGGGTATGATACATTCCCTTGATGATATAGGAAACATTGTTATTGCCAATCGAGGTGGAATACCAATTCACGTGAGTGATGTGGGCAAAGTCCGTCTGGGTTCAGCCAAGCGTTTTGGTGCCATGACCATCGACGGTACGGGTGAATGCGTAGGTGGCATCGCCATGATGCTGAAGGGCGCCAATGCCAATGTGGTAACAAAAGAACTTGAAAAGAGAGTGGAGAAAGTACAGAAAATGCTTCCCGAAGGTGTTTCCGTGGAACCTTATCTGAACCGTTCACAGCTGGTTAACCGAAACATATCGACCGTTGTCCGCAACCTGATAGAAGGAGCCATCATTGTCTTCTTGGTACTGATTATTTTCTTGGGCGATTTCCGTGCCGGACTGATTGTAGCCTCCGTCATACCGCTGGCCATGTTGTTCGGCTTCATCATGATGCGGCTCTTTGGGGTCACAGCCAATCTAATGAGTTTGGGAGCAATCGACTTCGGTATTGTGGTGGACGGTTCCATCGTGATTCTGGAAGGAATCATGGCGCACGTCTATGCAAGGAAAGACAGTTCACAAAAGCTTACTTCCAAGAAAATGAACGAGGAAGTGATAACCGGTGCCGGCAATGTAGTGAGAAGTGCTACTTTTGCCGTACTTATCATTCTACTTGTATTCTTCCCTATCCTCACATTGTCGGGCATTGAAGGAAAATATTTCACTCCTATGGCAAAGACATTGGTCTTCTGTATCATCGGGGCCCTGATTCTATCACTCACATACGTGCCGATGATGGCTTCGCTGTTCCTGAAGAAAACAGTCAGTACAAAAAAGAGCTTTGCCGACCGCTTCTTCCTGAAATTGAACAAATATTATAAGGTATGCTTGGACTTCTGCATGAAGCATATAACCGGCACTCTGGCTTCCGCCTTTGCCTTGTTGATAGCATCCTTATTTCTTTTCACACAATTGGGCGCCGAATTCATCCCGACTATGGATGAAGGAGATTTTGCCTTGCAGATGACTCTTCCAGCGGGCAGTTCATTGACACAAAGTCTGGAACAGTCGCGCTTGGTGGAAAAGACCTTAAAGGAAAAATTCCCGGAAGTGAAACACGTAGTGGCAAAAATAGGTACAGCAGAAGTTCCTACAGATCCTATGGCCGTGGAAGATGCCGATGTCATGATTATCATGAAGCCGTTCAAGGAATGGACTTCGGCAAAAAGCCGCGATGAAATGGTAGAAAAGATGAAACAGGCACTGGAGCCGGTCAAAGGAGCGGAATATAATTTCAGTCAACCTATCCAACTACGCTTCAACGAATTGATGACCGGTTCGAAAGCCGATATCGCTATCAAACTCTTCGGTGAAGACACCAAAGAACTTTATTCCAAAGCCAAAGAATGTGCCAAATATATAAGAAAGGTACCCGGAGCAGCCGATGTCATTGTAGATCAGACCATGGGACTTCCGCAATTGGTGGTAAAATATGACCGAAGAAAGATTGCCCGCTACGGAATGAACATTGAAGAACTCAACTCTATCATTAGAACGGCTTATGCAGGTGAGACTGCAGGAGTCGTATTCGAGAATGAGCGCCGCTTCGATCTCGTACTCCGGCTCGATAAAGACAAAGTGCCTGATTTCGACATCAACCGCCTATTTGTACGTACGGAAGATGGCATGCAGATTCCGGTGAGCGAGGTAGCTTCCGTAGATCTTATTAACGGACCGCTGCAAATAAACCGTGACGAAACGAAACGCCGTATTGTTATCGGGGTAAATGTGCGCAATGCCGACATACAGCAGGTGGTACAAGAAATCCAAAGCACCCTCGACAAGAACGTCAAGTTGAAACCCGGATATTATTTCGAGTACGGCGGACAGTTCGAGAACTTGCAGAATGCCATCCACACGCTGTTGATAGTCATTCCTGTTGCTTTGATTCTCATTCTTCTACTACTGTTCTTTGCATTTAAGAGCCTAACGTACACCTTCGTGGTGTTCTCTACCATCCCACTGTCTCTGATTGGTGGCATCGTAGCCCTTTGGTTGCGAGGATTACCTTTCAGCATCTCTGCGGGTGTAGGTTTCATAGCCCTGTTTGGTGTGTCGGTTCTTAACGGCATCCTGATGATCAATCATTTTAATGACTTAAGAAAACAAAACAAATATTTCATGTGCACCAATCGAATCATCCATTTGGGATGTCCGCATTTACTTCGTCCGGTATTCCTGACGGGGTTAGTTGCCTCTCTGGGCTTTGTTCCTATGGCCATAGCAAAATCGGCAGGAGCCGAAGTTCAGCGTCCCTTGGCAACGGTTGTGATAGGCGGACTTATCGTTTCGACTATTTTGACCTTGATTGTCATTCCGACGACTTACCGCTTGGTCAACGCTTTTCCTTTCTTGTGGAAAAAAACTTTCAAGAAAAAAAGTATAACAGTTGTACCTGCCATAGTTTTATTGGCCTTATTCGTTGTTCCAGGCTTGGCAAAAGCACAAGATTCTTCGTCAGCAGCCACATCCGTCAGTCTGGAAGAAGCCATTAATACGGCTATGCAAAACAATCCACGACTGAAGACCGCAGCGGCCTCCATCCAGAAGTTGCATGCCTCGAAAGGTGAAAACTGGGATCCGGGAATGACTTCCGTAAACTATTCCTGGGGGCAGATTAACGGTGAAACCCGCAAAGACAACCAGGTGGAAGTCACTCAATCTTTGGGTTCCCTGCTCACCCCATTCTATAAGAACGCTTTGGTGAACAAGCAGATCGCTACAGGCGAACATTACAGAGACATGGTAAAAAAAGAAATCATAGCCGAAGTGAAACGGGCCTGGGCCTATTATCAGTATGCCTACAACCTTTGCTCTCTTTACAAAACTCAAGATGTACTGGCCGATCGTCTGCAAAAAGCAGGTCAGCTGCGCTATGAACAGGGAGACATTACCTTGCTGGAACGCAACATGACAACCTCACTGGCCACTAGCATCCGTGCCAAGCAATTGCAGGCAGAGCAGGAACTAAGTCTTGCCAAACGGCGTTTCACATGGGCTTGTTACTCACAGACATCCATTATTCCTGCAGACACAACCCTTTCCATGTTCCCTGCCAAGATGGCAACGGGACTTTCCAATCCCCACTTGCTGTATTTCCGGAGCCAAGCCGATGAGAAAGGCGCTATGCTGAAACTGGAAAGAAGCCGTTTCTTTCCGGAATTCTCGGTTGGCTATGTACGTCAGAAAATAGCTCCTCTATCAGGATTGGATTCATGGATGGTGGGAGTATCTTTCCCCTTGCTTTTCCATCCGCAGTATAGCAGGACACGACAAGCTAAGTTCGACGTATTTATCGCAAAAATCGAAGCCGATAACAATGTACGCCTGCTTAACAACCAAGTGGAAGAGCTCCTGACCAAGCTTCGGCAAGAAGATGAAAGCATACGCTATTATACCAAGGCAGCCCTTCCCGAAGCGGAAGCACTGCTGAAAAGTGCCCAGATTCAATTCAAGGAAAGCGAAACGGACATCACGCAGTTTGTACAAAGCATAACCAATGCCAGCGATATAGAACGCGGATATATAGAAACCGTATATTCCTATAATATCTCGGCACTCGAGCTGGAATTATATTCAGAATAACCTCATCAATAAAGAATATCATGAAAAAGTTATTATTCATACTGACATCCATAGCATTAGTTGCTTGCGGAAAATCATCGCAAGAACAGCCGGCAGCTACCGAAACAGCCAATACAAGTACCGATACAACAGCCGTAGCCGAGAGCCCCGCCCCGACAACAGATTCAACTAAAGTCGATGGCGTGACATCCGCAACAGCCTTACCTAACCATACTTCCTACAACGGAACGCTGTTCATCTCGCCTCAAAAACATGCAACCGTATCCTTGACCATGGGAGGAAAAGTTCATTCTCTGGCTCTCACTCCAGGCACTTTTGTAGGCAGAGGAGCAGTCATTGCTACCTTGGAGAATCCTGCATTCATCGAACTCCAAAGAGACTATCTGGATGCACATGCACAATTGAGTTTTCTGGAGACAGAGTATTACCGTCAGGACAGACTGAGAACCGAAGAAGCCGCATCACAAAAGAGATTTCAGCAAAGCAAAGCTGACTATCTTTCCATGAAGAGCCGTCTGGCAGCAGCTTCTGCAGAACTTACAAACCTGGGAGTTTCTCCTGCAGCAATTCTGAAAAGCGGAATAAAACCCTACTTGCCTGTACACGCTCCTATCAGTGGCTACGTAGGGAGTATCAACGTCAATCTAGGCAAGTATCTGCACGAAGGCGACCCCATCTGTGACCTCATAGACAAAAGTTCACCTATGCTTTGCCTCACGGCCTATGAAAAAGACTTAGGCGACATTGCTGTAGGAAACCGAGTTCTGTTCCGCGTCAACGGTATGGGCGAAAAGACATTCAATGCCGTACTTACAGCCATCAGTCAGGAAGTGGATGATACCAACCGCTCCATTAAAATTTATGCCAAGATAATAGGCAACAATACTCGCTTTAGGCCAGGCATGTATGTTACTGCACGTGTAGAAAAGAAATGAAATACATCACATCCAATCCTGCTTTATTATTCATAAGCAGTTTCTTTCTGGTCATTTTGCTGGGGAGTCTTTTACTAATGCTCCCGCAAGCCACCCAACACGGAAGCAACTACATTGATGCCTTGTTCATCTCAACCAGTGCGGTTTGTGTTACAGGGCTTTCAACCGTAGATACATCCAGTTTCTACACCCCATTCGGACAAGTCATCATCATGTGTCTTATCCAAATAGGAGGCTTGGGCATTCTGACCTTCATCAGTTACTTCAGCTATTTTTTCAAAGGGAGCGCATCCTACAAAAGCCAGGAGATGATGGGGCAAATGAGCAATGTAGAAAAACTTCCAGATGTTTACCGGACATTAAGAAACATCTTGATTGTCACGTTTAGCATCGAAACATTTGGTGCCATTTTGATATATTTCAGTATAGAAGAGTCTGCCGTTCCGTCCTTGTACGACCGCATTTTCTTCTCGTTCTTCCATGCCATATCCGGATTCTGCAACGCCGGTTTCTCTCTGATGAAGAACGGGCTTTACGAACAACCGTTCCGATTCAACTATTGTTTCCAGCTATCCATTGCCTTGATGATTATTCTAGGTGGAATCGGTTTCCCCATTATCTTCAATATCAGGAAATACATAGTCAACAAAACAGGATACTTCTTCAGGAGATTATTCAAACAAAAAGAGACAATCTATAAAAGACGCCTCATCAGTTTAGACTCCTATCTTGCCATAGTAACCACATTCATCCTGCTGGTAGTTGGTACCGTTCTGATACTGGCATTCGAGTACAAAGGTGTTCTGTCCGAGCATGGCACATTCGGGAAAATAGTAATTGCCTTTTGTACTGCGGTAACACCTCGAACGGCGGGATTCAATTCTGTCGATATGGCTGCTTTGTCTCTTCCCGTTACTCTCACCATTATTTTTCTGATGTGGATTGGAGCTTCACCGGCTTCAACCGGTGGCGGTATCAAGACAAATACTTTCGCCATTGCATGTTTGAACATTGCCAGTATGGTTAAAGGGAAAAGGCACGTGGAAGTTTTCCACAGAGAAATATCCCACTACTCCATCAATCAAGCTTTTGTGGTGATTATGCTATCCATTTTTGTCATCTCACTAATCATATTCGGAATGACTCTTACCGATGGAGACAAAGGCTTGCTAAGTATCCTTTTCGAAACGGTATCAGCCTACGGTACTGTCGGGCTCAGCCGAGGCATCACACCTACATTGAGCAATCCGGGAAAAATTCTCATCATTACAACAATGTTTTTAGGAAGAATGAGTACTTTCACGGTAATAGTAGCCTTCGTCAAAAGGGCTAGGGCTATGAAATATCATTATCCGAAAGAAAATGTATTAATCAATTAAAAGAAGAAATATATGAAATTCATCGTTATCGGCTTAGGACAATTCGGCTTATCTTTAGCCGTCAAACTAGCCCAATATGGGCATGAAGTCATCGGTGTAGACAAGAACATGCGAAAGGTCGAAGAAATAAAAGACAAGATATCCTATTCCATTTGCCTGGATAGCAAAGAAGCATCGGCATTGGAAAGTCTGCCCTTGGAAAATACCGATGTAGTCGTAGTGTGCATAGCCAATGAAGGCGACAATATCCTTACAACAGCCCTATTAAAAAAAGCCAATGTGAAGCGGGTTATCAGCAGATCAGTTTCCTCTCTGCAGGACAATGTGCTCGAAGCTATGGGAATAACAGAGATATTCAAGCCAGAAAAGGAATCGGCCGAACGCTGGGCATTCAAACTTTCGACTACCAACTATATCAACTTGTTCGAAGTAACAAAATCATACAGCATTGCCGAAATAAAAGTTCCGACTCCCTTCGTAGGGAAAACCGTCAGGGAAATAGGAATGAACAAAAAATATAACATTATCTTATTGACAAAACTGACACCCATTGAAAACCAGAACCATTTGGGAATCAAAACACAAGACCTCATGTCCGGCGAAGCTATCACCGCCGATACTATTTTGGAGAAAAATGACATTATTGTTCTCTATGGACATAAAAAAGATATCAGCAAGATAATTGAACATTGTTAAATCTTTCATTTCGCTTTTTAACAATAAAGATAACGAGGAAATCTTCTAGATCCCTTGATTTAATGCAGAATTTATTAAAATAAATTCTGCATTTTTATGTTTTAACAGTACAAGACATCAACATAATATAATTTACTTTCTGTTCACTTTATATTGTATAAAATTTATATTTGATATTTTTCTCAGTGTAAATATTTCATTTTAAAATATTTTTTGTAATTTTGCAAACAATTTCATAAAGGGATAACCCAATAAGTATTAATTCACGTTGTACAGGAATTTATATTTATACATATTATTTAAAATTTCGCTATGAAGAAAAAGTTATTGCTATTAACGACCTTTCTTTTTATAGGTATTGGTCTAGCTATGGCTCAAAAAAAGGTGACAGGCGTCGTCATCTCGTCGGAAGACAATGAGCCGATTGTAGGGGCGTCAGTGTTAGTTAAAGGAACTACAGTGGGAACCATAACAGACTTAAATGGAAAATTCTCCCTTCCCAATGTTCCGAATTCAGCTCGAACCGTAGTAGTTTCATACATCGGTATGAAAACCCAAGAACTGGAAATCAAACCTTCATTAAAGATTATACTGAGCAGTGATGCCAAACAACTTGACGAAGTGATGGTTGTTGCCTACGGGACAGTTAAAAAATCAGCTTTCACAGGTTCTGCCACCGTTGTAAATGCCGATCAGATGAAAACTCCGGCAGCTTCTTTTGATAAAGGTTTGGCTGGACAAGTAGCAGGTGTACAAGTGGTTTCACAATCAGGACAGCCGGGTTCAGGAACATCTTTCCGCATCCGTGGTGCAGGTTCTCTCTCAGCTTCTAATGAGCCATTAATCGTCATTGATGGAGTTGCCACTACAAACGAGAACTACTCACAAGTGGCCTACGACAATGATTCCAGCAGTAACCTGCTTGCCTCATTGAATCCGAATGACATAGAATCCATTACCGTATTGAAAGATGCAGCCGCTGCAGCCTTGTATGGTTCACGCGCCGCAAACGGTGTAGTAGTGATAACGACAAAAAGCGGTAAGGCTGGAAAGACAAAAGTTTCTTTCGATGCCAAATATACGTCCACCTCTTTAGCAGGAAAATATGATTTGATGAATTCTTCCGAATACTACAAACAGTTATTCAACGGTTATCTTGCTGCCGGCAATTCTGTAGAAAAGGCAAACTCATTGACTCAAGGTCAAATAACTCATAATCCTTACAATGTAGATAATCCATTGGATGCCAACGGCAATGTTGTAGGCGGTGCCAAAATTGTTGTTGACACTGATTGGCAGAAAGAAACATTTAAGGCTGCCGACACAGAAGACTACTCGCTTGGTGTAAGTGGTGGAAATGAAAAGAGTTCTTACTTTTTCTCTGTCGGTTACTTGAATCAAAATGGTATTTCACCGAATTCAAATTACAAACGTTACTCAGGCAAGGCAAATATTCAGACACAAGCAAACAGCTGGCTGAAGCTTGGTTTGAATACGACATTCGCTTATTCCATTCAGAATACGACTGTTGCCGGAGGTGCCGGTGCAAGCCCTATGTTCAATGCCGTTCAGTTCCCGAGCGGAGTACCTGTCTATGTGGTAGACAATGATGGCAATTATGTATTGGATGCCAATGGCAAGAAGCAGTACAATTATACCAACCCGGTTAGTATAGACTTCAATCCATGTGCTTCGCCTTACGATGATGTTCACCGCAGTAAACTCTATCGTTTCTTGGCTTCTGCTTTTGCCGAAGTTAAATTCTTCGATGGTTTGACATTCAAGACTGTATTTGCTCCGGATTTCATTTATTCTCCCGAGCATCGCTATTGGAACAAATATCATGGAAACGGACCCGCATACAACGGTCGTCTGGACAAATATTCCACAACCGATTTAATGTATACATCGACAAACACATTCAATTATACAAAGACATTCTCAGATCTGCACCACATCAATGTGATGGCAGGTATGGAATATTGGCAAAGTTCTTACGAATATTTATATGCGGCCGGTAAAAATATTTTGGGAGATATGCAGGAACTGGCAGCTGCTTCGGATTTCTTGTCGCCTAACTCCAACACAACGAAAGAGACCTTGATTTCTTATTTCGGACGTGCTGAGTATGCTTATTCTGACAAATACAACGCCTCATTCAGTCTGCGTACAGACGGTTCTTCCGTTTTCGGCGACAATACCAAATGGGGTACTTTCTGGAGTGCAGGTCTTTCTTGGAGACTGAAACAGGAAAATTTCCTGAAAGACGTGGAATGGCTGGATCAATTGAAAGCGCGTTTCAGTTATGGAACGTCAGGAAACAAAGCCGGTATCGGAAGATACGCATCAAAAGGACTGTGGACAGTCGATGCAGATTACAAATACAATGGCAGTGCAGGATCAATCCTTACCCAACTTGCCAATAAGGATCTATCTTGGGAATCACAGAAGATGTTGAACGTAGGTGTTGATTTCGGTTTCTTTAATTCCATCTTCGGATCAATCGACTACTTCCATAAAATTTCAGACGGGTTACTGTATAACTACCCACTTTCCACTGAAAACGGATTGGCCACCGTCACAATGAATGCTGCCAAGACTGCCAACTACGGTTTTGAATTCGTTCTGGGAGCCAACCTGTTCAAAAAGAGTCCCGTAAAATGGACCACGGAATTAAATGCCTCCATCATTAAAGATAAAATCAAAGACTTATATGGTGATGACAATGTTCCACAGACGACCTACGCAAAGATTTGGTCTGTGGGAGGAAGCCAATACGAATTCTGGATGCCGACATGGGCAGGTGTAGATCCTGCAACCGGAAGTCCATTGTGGTATAAAGTTGATGCAAATGGAACCAGGACAACAACCTCCACCTATTCACAAGCCACTTACGAACGCCAAGGCAGATCTACCCCTACTCTATATGGAGGATGGCATAATACATTAAACTACAAGAATTTTGATTTGAGCATACAAATCAACTACACCTTTGGAGGAAAAGTATACGACGGAATCTATTCAACCATCATGCATGACGGTTCCACATCCGGTGTCAATCTGCATAGAGATGCTTTAAGTGCATGGACAACAGCAGGACAAAATACTGATGTACCTAAATATTCCATCAACAATGCAAGCAAATCTAGCAGTTTGTCCAGCAGATTCTTATATGATGCCACCAATATCAGATTGAAGAATATTACGTTAAGCTATACTTTGCCGAACAATCTAGGAGCTTTCTCCAAAATCGTATCCGGATGCAAAATATATGCCAGCGGCGATAACTTGCTGACATGGTTCTCTGATGACTGGAAAGGCTATGATGATATCGATATCTTCGGTGTCCAAGGTTATAGCCAATATCCATCTTGTCCAACCGGACGCTCTTGGTCATTAGGTATTAACTTAACATTTTAATTAGAAGGAGACAAACAGATGAAAACAAAAAATATATTATTAATGTTGTCGGTAGTTGCTCTATCGGCATGTTCAAAAGATGAATTGTATCAAGAGCCTTCAACTTCCTTGTCGGATGAAACAATTGTAAACAGCTACGAAACCGCAAAAACAGTTCTTTCTGGAGCTTATGACCAAACAGGATTCTATACTTACCTGACTATCGGGCAAATAGGCTTGGATGTAATGGGCGATGACCAGACAATGACCAGCGGTGAATATGGTTTTTCTACTTATAAATGGAATGTTTATTCGTATGATTATCAGCAATACCCGGAAACCGTTGACGGATGGTGGAGTGCCTACGCCCCATACTTATGGGCAAGAGCCTACCGTGCCATTACCGCATGTAACCTGTTGATAAATTCTACTTTACCTTCAGGATGCGAAGATATCGTAGCCCAAGCACATGGCATTCGTGCATGGAACTTCATGAACCTGTACCATCTTTTCTGTGCTGCCTACAACAATCCTAAATATGGAGGTGACAACGGAAAAGGCTTATTTCTCCGTCTTACACCGGCTGATGCCAATTCGGAGAACGATGTTGTACGTTCTGATTTGAAGACCTCTCTGGCTCAAATCATTACTGACTTTAAATACCTTTATGATAAAGGAACGGAAACGAGCAATTACTATTTCAACCATAAGAATGCAGCCTTGTTCCTTGCCCGCATTTATTTGGAAATGAACAATTACTCCGAAGCATCCAAATATGCAGAGGAAGCCGCAAGCAACACGTTCGATGGAAGTAACTTAATGAGTCAAGCCGAATATCAGTCAGGATTCATGAAAGCAAATTCGGAATGGTTGCTAGGTTTCGAATTCGACTCCGAGTCTTCTAACATTTATGCCTCCATCCCGTCCTTCTACCATTGTGCTACTGCAATGGATAAGAATTCCGGATTCGGGACTACCGCTTATGGTACCCAGGTACCCGGCTCAAGTATATCTGAAAGAAGCAGCTATCTGACGAAAAATGCTATTGACTACATGAAAGGATATAGCACCGTTCGCTTTGCCAAATCTTTTGTCAACATATTTGCCCGTGACACCAATGGGGCATTCAAGGATTGCAGAGCTTTGTTTCCTTTCTATATGTCATCCTCTGACGGCTATTTCACAGCAAAATACAACAACCGCTCCTCTTTGGGTGTTGCTGATTTCCCGTTGGCTCGTATTGCCGAAGCTTACTTGATTGAAGCGGAAGCCAAATTACAATTGGGCGATGCAACTACTGCTTTAAAGATTCTGAACGCTCTTCAGACAAAACGCAACGGAAGCATTTCAACAACAGTAAGCATCGATGAAATCTGGAAAGAACGCCGTCGCGAACTTTACGGAGAAGGATTTGCAGTCACAGATTTGAAACGCTTGCAAAAGGGTTTGGAACGTACAGGCGAAGACCAGTGGAGCTCAGTCAAGACTCTCGATGCCAACAGTCCTCGAATGATGTACCCGATTCCTAACGCAGAACTTCTTTATAATCCTAATTACAAGGGTAGTGATGCCGACTATAATAAAGGGCAGAATGACTATTGGGCAAAATAATTATATCAGATATGTTCAAGAAACTAATATCAGTAATACTGACGGTCACAGCTTTGTGTCCGTCAGTATTTGTACAAGCCGCCGATGACGGTTTTGTAATGGATTTTCAGGGAAGGAAAATAGACATTGCTCCTTTCTTCGAAAGTTTTCCTTATTCACAGTTCTCGCTCAGCAAAGACGGGAAGAAACTCTTTTTTCAGAAATCCAGTGACGAGACCAAGCTCCAATGGATTGATTTGACAAAGACTACCGACTTGAAACAGGCGAAAGATGCTATCGAGGCCAATCTGGCAAAATGCAACTGCTGGAATCCCCAATACAATGCATCCGATAACTGCATGTATTGGATTGGTGATGAAAG